>JRYF01009702.1_pt1 | contig 12594 bp, 12 predicted proteins | sample 235331 | NCBI WGS metagenome assembly JRYF01 (sample SAMN03074217, study PRJNA261475) | activated sludge metagenome | biome: Wastewater Treatment Plant; feature: Wastewater; material: Activated sludge; isolation source: activated biomass of a wastewater treatment plant treating hydrocarbon... ... | reverse complement strand
CATTTCAACATCAGGTTGAGCTTCCGGTTTCTTATAAGGGCGAGGTGATTGGAATGTATAAGGCTGACCTCGTTGTTGACAACAAGATCATTGTGGAGATCAAAGGGGTGTCCAGGCTGAATGCATCCCATACCGCGCAAGCCCTTCATTACCTCGCCGCAACAGGTTTGCAACTTGCCATTTTGATTAATTTCGGCGCCGGGTCTTTGGAATATCATCGCGTCGTGAAGTCCGAAAATAAAACTTCGCGATAATTCGTGTAATTCGCGGCTAAAGGTATTCTCATCCATGTTTCAGGACTTGATCCGAAATAACAAAGGCAAATCCCTGCTCATTACAGGGATTGTTTTGATGCTGGTCCTGTTGGGGGTTTTGTTCAATTGGTATGGATATTACGAGACCTGGGAACTGTGGAATGTACCCGTGCATCCACCGGTCTTTCGCGATTTTTTGTTGATTCCCGGGAGCGCAGAGTCGTTTCGGAACGGTTTTGAACCAACGATTGAAAATCCGTACGACGCCGGTCAGCGCATTTTCAATTACCCGGCGTTCTGGAGGCTGTTCTTTTATACGAATATCTCCGCAGATGACACGATCTGGATCGTCCTGCTCCTGTTGATCCTGTATTTTGCCTCGGTCATGTTATTCCCGCAAAAGTTGACGATCCCCGGCGCTTTGTTGATGCTGTTGATCCTGTTTTCCCCGGCGTCCATGCTGTTGTATGAAAGAGGCAACGCGGACCTGTTCGTTTTCTTCATCTGTGCGATGATCGTCCTCGCATCCGATCGTTCCGCCACTTGGGCAGCGGTCCTGGTCGTTCTTGGGGCGGTCGTAAAGATGTTCCCGTTGCTTGGCATTTCAGTATTGCTGAGGGAATCAAGAAAAAGGTTCTGGAGCCTTGCCGCCGTTTGTATTTCATTCATGATTGTGTATGGGATACTGACCTTTCAGAGCCAGGATGCCGCCTGGAACACCACCATGCGCGGGGACGGCGCGTCCTATGGCTCGTTCGTGCTTGTCACACGGCTGGGGGATTATTTACAGGAACTGTTTCCGGGCTTGTTGTCCATTGAGGGATGGGAAATCTTTTTCGAAGGACTGGCTCTTGTATTGATCCTCCTTGCAGGAATTCTTGCAGTTCGTGATCCAAATTCCCTGGCCGCCTCGTTCGAAAGGAACCTGGCGGCATTCCGCATGGGAGCCTCGATCTACGTCGGGACTTTTCTCCTCGGAAACAACTGGGATTACCGTCTGGCTTTTCTTGTCCTGGTGATCCCGCAACTGTCAGAGTGGTTCATGGCGGGAAATAAACGGCAGCGTGCGATTGCCGCTGGTGTGGTGATTGCGGTCTTGATTTCCTGCTGGCATTTCGTGTTGAAGATTGACCTCCCATTCCTTCCGCTCAAGGACCCGGTCAACAGGAACTTCATTTTCGACGAGGCGGTCAACTGGCTCCTCCTGCCGGGGTTTGTTTATCTTCTGGTTGCATCTTTTCCGGACTGGCTGAAATTGGATCTACAGAAAGTATTTGGGGTTCGTGAAAAATAACATGGACATAACAATTCGTCCTGCGTTGCCCAATGAAGCGGATGCGCTTTCCCGCATCGCTTTTTCCGCCAAGGCGCATTGGGGTTATCCCGAACGCTGGCTGGAAATCTGGAAGCCTCAATTGACCTTCGCTCCAGATTATTTCATTGAGAACGAGAGTTGGGTCGCAGAGGCGGATAACGTGCCAGTCGGTTTTTACACCCTTCAAGAAATGGACGGGAATGCCAGGATCGAAAACCTGTGGGTGCTTCCCGAATTCATTGGACAGGGTGTGGGCAAAGGATTATTCCTACATGCCCTGTCCCGTTCACGCGCAATGGGACATCTGGTCCTCCAACTCGAAGCGGATCCCAACGCTGTGGGCTTTTATGAGAAAATGGGGATGCGCAAAGTTAGCGAACGACGATCCGAGATCGAGGGCGAACCCAGAATATTGCCAATCATGGAGATGACATCATGACCACTTACTGCGACTACTGCAACTCCCACCCCGAAGATACCTTCAATCGTGAGTACCACGATACCCAGTACGGATTCCCGCTCCATGACGACAACCTGCTCTTCGAGCGCCTCATCCTCGAGATCAACCAGGCGGGACTCTCATGGATCACCATCCTGAAAAAAGCGGAGAACTTCCGCAAAGCCTATCGCGGCTTCGACATTGACAAGGTGGCAAGGTTCACCGAAAAGAACCGCGCCCGTCTGCTTGCCGACGCGGGGATCATCCGCAACCGGCTCAAGGTCAATGCCGCCATCGAGAATGCCAGACGCATCAAAACCCTGCAAAAGGAGTTCGGCTCGCTCGAAAACTGGCTCGACGCGCATCACCCGCTGACAAAGGACGAATGGACAAAACTCTTCAAGAAAACCTTCGTCTTCACCGGCGGCGAGATCGTGAACGAATTCCTCATGTCCACGGGGTATCTGCCCGGCGCGCACGATAGGGACTGCCCGGTCTACAAAAAGGTTGCCTCGCTCCGCCCTGCCTGGATGCGAAAGTAATATAATTCCTCGCATGTCACAGATCATCCCAACCGCGGAACCCTTCCTCCTGCTGGGTGACCGCTCTAAACCAGCGTGCCTGCTTGTTCACGGATTCACGGGGACGCCGAAAGAAATGTGCTGGATGGGGGAATACCTGAATAAACAAGGATACACCTGCCTCGGTGTACGACTCACCGGTCACGCCACGGACCCTGAGGACATGATCCGTTCCAACTGGACCGATTGGACTGCCTCCGTTGAAGACGGCTATTCCCTCCTCCGAGGCTTGACCGACCGAATCTTCCTCGTCGGTCTTTCGATGGGAGGAATCCTCTCCCTGCTCATGTCCACGCGTTTGACTGTGCAGGGTGTGGTCGCCATGTCCACGCCGTATAAACTGCCAGACGATCCGCGCCTGAGAAAAATAGATTGGATCGCCAGGATCGTCCCATACATGCCGAAAAGCGACGAGGAACCGGGCGTCGGTTGGTTCGACAAGGAAGCGTTCAAGGGTCATATTTCGTATCCAATGAACCCCGTCCGCTCGATCGGACAGTTGAATCTATTGCTGGGTGAGATGCGCGCCGCGTTGCCGAAGATCAATGTCCCGGTGCTGTTGATCCACTCGAAGGATGATAAATACGTATCCCCTGAAAACATCGAACTGATCTTCGCCGACCTGAAAACATCAGACAAGACAAAGCTTTATATAACGGGATCAGGTCACGTCGTCACGCGCGATGCGGCTCGTCGTCAGGTGTTCGAAATGACACGGGATTTTATCCGTCGCATTGAAAATCAAACCTGAAAATGTGTGAGGAAAATTGAATCGCAACCTGGTATTTGTCGCGTTCGCGCTTCTGTGTTGGGGCGTGGGCGAGGGGATGTTCTTCAACTTTGTGCCGATCTATCTGGAGACCGAATTCGCCTTGGGCAAACAGCAGATCGGAAACATCCTCGGCGCGTTCGGTTTTTTCATGGCGGTGACCCACATCCCCGCCGGGCATCTGGCGGACCGTTTTGGACGGCGGCAGCTCCTGATCGCTGCCTGGGTGCTGGGCTTGCTTTCCACGCTGGTGATGGCGCTTGCAGGGCATCTGTTGTTGTACATGGTCGGTGTTTTCGGTTATGGTTTGACCGCCTTTGTCGCCTCGCCGCTGGGCAGTTACGTGACGGCGGCGCGTGGCAAGTGGGCGGTCGGCACGGCGCTTTCGCTGACCACCGCCACCTTCAGTTTCGGCATGGCGCTGGGACCCGTGACCGGCGGCTGGATCGCCGAACAGTATGGGATGCGCATGAGTTATTTTGCGGCGGCGGCGGTGTTCTTCATCTCGACCCTCTTCATCCTGTTCATCAAGCGCCAGCCGATTGACAACCACGACCCCGAGTCGCCGCCGCAAAATTTGTGGCACAACTTCCGCTTCATAAGTTTTGTGGCGATCTTCGCGTTCGCCGTCTTTGCCATGTATCTTTCACAGCCGCTAACGCCGAACTTTTTGACCGGCATACGCGGACTGACCTTGAGCGAAACCGGGCTGATCTTTTCCGCGGGCGCGCTCGGGAATTCGCTGCTGGCGTTATTCTTCAGCCGTTTCAATCCACGTCGCGGTTTTCTATTTGCGCAGGCGCTGGTGGCAGCGTTCGCCGCCCTGATGTGGAAGGGATCGGGTTTGCCTGTCTTCATGCTGGGTTATTTCCTGTTCGGCGGCTTCCGCGCGGCGCGTCCCATGGCGATGGCGCAGGCGCGCGAACTCGTCCACGACTCGCAGATGGGTTTGACCTACGGTGCAATGGAAACAGTTGGCGCGGTCATTTTCATAATCGCGCCGCCGATTGCGGGATTCATCTTTGAACGCGACCCGTTTGTGGTCTATCCGATTGCCGTCGGGTTGATCGCGGTATCCATTGTGGTTGGTTATCTGTTTTCCCCGCGGACAGACGGAATCCATGCTGCGTAATTTGTCAATTGTAAATCGTCAATCGGAAGGTTTCCATGCTTGAGATCGTATCCTTTACCCTCGGTCCCGCCCAGACCAACGCGTACCTCGTCGCCGACCCTGAGATCAAGGAAGCTGTCGTCATCGACCCCTCGTGGGACGGTCACGTCATCCTGAAAGAGGCGCAAAAACGCGGCTGGCGGATCGGTCACCTGTGGTACACGCACGCGCACTTCGATCACATCGGCGGCGCGGGCGCCATTGCGGATGCGTTGAACCCGTTGCCGCTGGTGGCATTGCATCCGAACGATCACGTCCTATGGCGGGCGGGCGGCGGAGCCGCGCTCTTCGGCTTCGACATTGACCCCGGTCCCGAACCGACCATTGACTTCGTCCACGGCATGAAGATGAAACTCGGCTCGAATGAGTTCGAAGTCCGCTTTACGCCGGGGCATACGCCCGGTCATTGTGTGTTGTATGTTGCCTCTGCAAAAGTCTGTTTCTGCGGCGACCTGATCTTCAACGGCTCCGTCGGTCGGGCAGACCTGCCCGGCGGCGACTGGGACACCCTCGTGAGGAGCATCCGCGAGCAGATCTTCACCCTGCCCGACGACACGCGTCTGCTCTCGGGGCACGGTCCGATCACGACGGTTGGCGAAGAAAAGATCAACAATCCATTTGTAGGACAAATTTAAATTTGTCCTACAGGAGACAACATGAAACGAGCAGTCAGCATCAGTCTGGGGAGTTCGAAGCGCGACAAAAAGGTCGTGGTCAATTTTGGGGGCGAGGAAATTCAAGTCGAGCGCGTCGGTACGGACGGCGACGTTGACAAAGCCCGCCAAATGTACCTCGACCTGGACGGTAAGGTGGATGCCTTCGGCGTCGGCGGCGTGGATTTGTACCTGCGGCTCGATGACAGGGAGTACCCGCTTCGCGCCGCCCTGAAACTTGTCTCCGGTGTGACGCGGACTCCCCTCTGCGACGGCCGCGGACTCAAACATACCCTCGAGCGGCGCGTCTTCGAACTGGCGAAACCGCAGTTGGGTGAGGTCCGCTTCAAACAGGCATTTGTCCCTCTCGGCGTGGACCGGCTTGGGTTGGCGCAGGCAATTTCCGAGGTCGCTGGGAGAACCGTGTTCGGGGATTTGATGGTCGCTTTGGGAGTCCCGCTCCCCATCTATGGGATTCCCGCTTTCAAGCGCGTCCTGCGAATCCTGTTGCCGGTGGTCAGTTACTTTCCGATGAGTATGATCTTTTATGGCAGCGGCGGCGCGGAGCATGAGCCAAAGTATGTCAAATACTTCGAGGAGTCTGATTTACTTGCCGGTGATTTCCTGTTCATGCGGAAGTACATGCCGAAGAATCTATCGGGCAAGACGGTGGTTACGAACACCACGACCGAGGAAAACATCGAACTGCTCAAGTCGCGCGGTGTGAAGACGGTCATAACCACCACGCCGCGATATGATGGTCGCTCATTCGGCACGAACATGCTCGAAGCCGCCCTGACCGCCTATGCCGGGAAGGGGAGGCGTTTGACCGATGACGAGTTGAATGGGCTGATTGATGAGTTGGGGTTGAAACCGAGTGTGGTGGACCTGTAAAAAAATCGGGCGGACTGTACAGTCCGCCCGATGGTTCTACTTCGCAAATTCCGTTGACCGTGTCTCGCGGATGACGGTCACCTTGATCTGACCGGGGTATTGCATGGTCTCCTCGATCTTCTTGGCGATGTCGCGGGCGAGGCGGGCGGAGGTCAGGTCGTCTATCTTTTCGGGCTTGACGATGACGCGCACTTCGCGTCCCGCCTGGATGGCAAAGGATTGTTCCACGCCGTCAAAGGATGTGGCAAGTTCCTCGAGCGTGCGGATGCGCTTGATGTACGCTTCAATATCTTCGCGGCGGGCGCCGGGACGCGCGCCGGAGATGGCGTCGGCGGCTTCGGCGATGATGGCTTCGATGGTTTCCTGCTCGATCTCATGGTGGTGGGATGCGATGGCATTGACAACCTTCGGGTTCACGCCGTAGCGCTTGCAAAACTCCGCGCCCAGCATGGCGTGTGTGCCTTCCTGGTTGTGGTCCATGGCTTTGCCGATGTCGTGCAGGAAGCCGCCCTGCTTGGACAGTTCCACGTTGGCGCCGATCTCCGCGGCAAGGATGCCCGCCAGTTTCGAGACCTCGACCGCGTGCGCGAGTTGGTTCTGCCCGTACGAGGTGCGGAACTTGAGTCGCCCCATCATGCGCAGGACTTCGGGATGCAAGCCTGAGATGTTGGCATCGAAGGCGGCTTGTTCGCCAGCCTCGTTGATGATCCGCTCGACCGCCTTGGTCTCGTCATGGACGACTTTTTCGATGTGGGCAGGGTGGATGCGTCCATCGAGGATCAGTTTTTCGAGGGCGCGGCGACCGATTTCGCGGCGGACCGAGTCGAAGCAGGAGACGGTGACAGAATCGGGGGTGTCGTCCACGATCACGTCCACGCCGGCGGCTTGTTCGAAGGCTTTGATGTTGCGTCCGTTGCGCCCGACGATGCGTCCCTTCATTTCTTCGCTGGGCAGGGTGACCACGGCACGGGTGACTTCGGCGACATGCTCCGACGCCACGCGTTGGATGGCGTCGGCGATCAGTTTGCGGGCGCGCTTTTCGCCTTCCTCGCGTGCCTCGGCTTCGATCTGGCGCATGATACGCGCCATGTCGCTGCGGGCTTCCTTTTCGACGGCGGCGAAGAGGTCCTTTTTCGCGTCCTCCTGGGTCATCTGCGCGATCTGTTCGAGCCTCTTGACCTGCTCTTCGTACAGTTTGTCTATTTCGTTGCCGCGCCGGTCCACCTGTGACTGGCGTTTGTTGACCGCCTGTTCCTTCTGTTCGAGGCGGTCCACGCGGCTATCGAGTTCGGAGCGGCGTTTATCGAGTCGGTCAGTTTCCTTGTTGAGTTCGATGCGGCGTTCCTTGATCTCCGCTTCGGCAGCCTGGATGATCTTGACAGCGTTATCACGCGCCTGGCTTTCGATCAGGCGCGCCTGTTCGTTGGCGCCCTTCAGGATGGTATCCGCCTTGTCCTGCTGCTGCTTTATCCTTTGGTCCACCTGATACCTGTGGAACAGGTAGCCAGTGACCAAACCCACACCCAGGAAAACCAAATCCATGATGATGATAATTGGGTTCATGTTTCGTCCTCTTCTTCGAAATGTTGTTCCTCTGCGTGCGTTTCATTCCAGACCCTGGCGACCACGGGGGCGATCGCCGAATAGGAAAAACCGCGTCGGGCGAGGAACCCGGAAAGTTTTGTTCTGAACTCGCTCCACTCCAGACCTGCAAGCCGGGGGGCGCGTCTTTGGGCGGCTTCGTAGGCGAGAGCCTCATCGTCCACACCCTCGAGCGCGGACTTCGCCGACTCCTCGTCGAGTCCCTTCTGGCGGAGTTCGAGCGCCATCATGCGGCGGCTGCGTGGGCGGAACGTGCTCCGGTTCTCGACCCACGCTCGGGCGAACTGGTCGTCGTTTGCGAGGCCGTCCCGGCGAAGGCGTTCGAGCGTCTCTTCGATGACCTCCTCGGGAATCTCGTGCTTTTGGAGATTCCTGCGGATCTCTGATTCGGAGCGAGCGCGGTAACTCAGGAAGAGCAACGCCTGTTGGAGCGCCCGTTCTCGCGCGTCCTCAACCTGCAACTGCTCGATCTTTCTTTCATCCAACTCCTGTCCGACTCTCAGCCAGGCAGCGGTGATGCGTTCCAACCCGAAGGCGAATTCCCCGTCGAGGTGGATGTTCACCCGGTTGGAGCGTCGCTTTTGCGCTTCGATGGCGGTGATCTTTTTCATAGGTTTTGGATTGCAGGAGCTTGCTCCTGCAAATCGCCAGCAAACTGACTACGCCAAGCCATTAAACACACACAGCCGAAAGACCGTCCAACGGTGCCTCGGCTGTCGAAAACTGCCGCACAGCGACGTGCGTCAGCGGGGTGGAGAATGTCTGGATGGATGGAGCAAACCCAAAGCCACGCGTGAAGCGTGCCTGAGAGGCGATTAGATCACCAGGCAGTTGACCAGGTCATGTCTGGTGGGTAGGTTAAGGGGGGCGGAAGTCCGATTCTTTTTCAATATTGATCCTAATTCGACTTCACATCGTACTCTTCAGAGTACAGATTAACTCCCAAACCGGGGGAGGCGCTTGCTCTTGAATCCAGGGTTTAGTACAGCCAGGACCGCAGGTGCGGTGGAAATTGACGAGTTCACATCCTTGCGGATTTTCCTGATTATACATGTTATTTTAAGATTTGTTAACCTCACAATTCCGTAGCATTTTTGGGGATGCGGGTTATATAGTTAAAGTCGTGACAAATGGAACTAGGGAATTGTTATAAACTATGCCATAATTCCCACCATTCGATACTGAATTCAGTTTAGGAGGCTCTCTATGGCAAAATTCACACGTGAAGATGCACTTGAATACCATCGTTTGAAGGGCAAACCGGGCAAGGTGGCAATCGTGCCGACCAAGCCGATGGACACGCAGCGCGACCTGAGTCTGGCGTATTCGCCCGGCGTGGCGGAACCAGTCCTGGAGATCGAGAAGAACCCTGCGGACGCCTATGAGTACACGTCGAAGGGAAACCTGGTGGCGGTGGTCTCGAACGGCACCGCGATCCTGGGACTTGGCGACCGCGGCGCGTTGGCGAGCAAGCCGGTGATGGAGGGGAAGGGGGTGCTGTTCAAAAAGTTTGCCGACATTGACGTATTCGACATCGAGGTGAATTCGCACGACCCGGACGAGATCATCAAGGTTGTAGCGGCAATCTCCCCGACCTTTGGCGGGATCAACCTTGAGGACATCAAAGCCCCCGAATGTTTTTATATTGAAGAAGAATTGAAAAAGATGCTGGATATCCCCGTCTTTCACGACGACCAGCACGGGACGGCGATCATCTCCTCGGCGGGGTTGGCGAATGCGCTGGAGATCGTCGGCAAGAAACACGAGGATATTCGCCTTGTGATTTCGGGCGCGGGCGCTTCGGCGATCTCGTGCGCGGAACTGGCGATCCGCTGGGGCGTGAAGCGCGAGAATATCATGCTGTGTGACAGCAAGGGCGTCGTGCATAGCGGCAGGACCGACCTGAACAAATACAAGCAGCGCTTCGTCATGGATACCGATGCCCGTACCCTGGCAGACGCGGTGCGCGGCGCGGACGTGTTCTATGGTTTGTCCGTCGCCAATGTGATGACCCCGGATATGGTCAAGTCCATGGCACCTGACCCGGTCATCTTTGCAATGGCTAATCCCGACCCGGAGATCAAGCCCGAATTGGCGAAGGAAGCGCGCGGGGATGTGATCATTGCGACCGGACGTTCGGACTATGCAAACCAGGTCAACAATGTGCTGGGCTTTCCGTTCATCTTCCGCGGCGCGCTGGATGTGCGCGCCAGCGCCATCAACGACGACATGAAATTTGCGGCGTCGAAGGCGCTGTCTGCGCTGGCGAAAGAGGATGTGCCGGATTCGGTCATCCGCGCCTATGGCGGTGAGCCGATCAAGTTTGGGCGTGAATACATCATCCCGACCCCGCTCGATCCGCGCGTCCTGTTGTGGGAGGCGCCCGCCGTGGCTGATATGGCGATGAAGACCGGAGTTGCCCGCAAAACCATTGATATCGAGGAATACCGCGAGCAGCTTGCCTTCCGTCAGGGCAAGGGCGAGCAGGTGCGGTACTTCTTCCAGAACAAGGCGCGTACTTCGGGCGGCAAAAAGCGTGTCGCTTTCGCCGAAGGTCACGAGCAGAAGATCATCCGTGCGGCGCATCGAATCAAAGAGGAAGGGATCGCCACTCCCATTTTGATCGGGCGCACGGATGTCATCCAGGAACAGATCAGCATCCTCGGGCTTGACTTCCAACCTGAGATCGTTCACCCCCGGCTGTACAAGGATTTGGGCAGATATGCAAAGGCGTATTACGAACTCCGAAACCGCAAAGGCGTAACGATCAATGATGCGGAGAAGAAAGTGCGCGATGCGAATGTATTTGGCTCCATGATGGTCAAGTTGGGCGATGCGGATGCGTTCGTTTCGGGCTTGACGTTCGATTACCCTGAGGTCATCCGGCCATCCCTGCAGATCCACCACACTGCCAAAGGCGCGGCGCGCGCGGCGGGCGTTTACCTGATGATCGTGGATGACCGCGTCTATCTCTTCACGGATGCGACGGTCAACATCGAGCCGACAGCCGAGGATTTGGTGGAGATCGCCTGTCTCGCGGCGGATTTTGCCAAACGCCTCGAACTGGACCCGAGAGTCGCGTTCCTGTCATTCTCGAACTTTGGCTCCACCCCGCATCCTCTTTCGGACAAGGTGCGCAAAGCCGTCGAACTGACCAAGTCCCGCCGCCCGGACCTCGATGTGGACGGCGAAATGCAGGCGGATACGGCTGTCGTTGCCGACATCGTGGAGAACCGCTATCCGTTCAGCAAGGTCAAGGATGCGAATGTGCTGGTCTTCCCCTCGCTTGAGTCGGCGAACATCGCTTATAAATTGCTGGCTCGTCTGGGCAACGCCAAGGCAATCGGACCGATTCTGCTTGGCATGGGCGCGCCGGTGCACGTCCTGCAAACGGGCGACGATGTCAATGACATCGTGCAGATCGCCTCAGTGGCAGTGATGGATGCAATGGGACGCGAAGAGAAGTAATTCGTATTGCGTGCTCCGTGTTGCGTGTTGTGTGATGGAAGTCCCTGGGTTACGCCTCAGGGACTTCTGCTTTACCCGCTCGAATTACCTTGAACCGTCTGATCCCCAGCCAGATGCCCGCCGCCAAAATGACAAGCCCCAACGCCAGCCCGCTGATACTGCTGAGCAGGTCGCTGACCACTTCCCACTGTGTACCGAAGAGATAACCAAGACCGCCATAGCCAAAGATCCAAACCGTTTCACCGATCAGGTCATAGACGAAGAAGCGCCGGATGCCAAATCCGCTTGTGCCTGCGATCAAATTGACCGGCACGGCGATGCCCGTGAGCAGGAAGCGCGTCCACACCACAGCCATGCCGCCCCAGCGATTGAAGGTTCCCTCCGCCTTGATCCAGTTTTCCGAGTTTTGAAAGCGACGCAGGACAGGTTCACGGGCGAAATATCCCATCGCATAACTCAGGTTGTCGCCGAGCACTACGAACGCCAGCGCTGTCAGACCCGTGGTGTACCAGGTCAACAATCCCTGCCGGGCGAAGGCTCCCGCCGCGATCACGAGCAACGTGCCGGGAAATGGTGCACCCATCGCGCCGATGAAAACGATAACCCCGAGGATGGGAGCGCCATAGTTGATGATCTGTGTCAGCAGGAAATCGGACATGAAATCCTAAGGCGGGATCGGTCCGATTGGCTGGATCGGCGGGTTGGGCGCTTCGGGAACGACAACACTAGTCGGCACAGCCTGGCTTGCCCGTATCACGGCTTTGACCAGTTCGATGACCAGTCCCGGCGATTGCGGTAAGAACTCCTCGTTCAGTTGCGCAAGACTTTTCCCTTCATTTCCTCTCGGGGATATTCCCAACGCGTCGAACAGAACCCTGGGATGCACCTGATAAGTTTTGGAAACATAGGGGATGGTCATCCAGTCACGGATCAATTCTACATCGGTTTCGACGGGTTGTTCGCCGGAAGCCTTGGGAAGAGATGGGACGGGGGGAGGTCCGTGCCTGCGGAATTCCCTCAGCGCAACGAGGGCGCGCAGTCCAAAGAATCCAGCGGTCAGGATGCCGAGCAGGATCGAACCCAGGATGATGGCGCGTTGTACCTTGAGGGACATTACTCCTGCCACTCCAATTCGAACTCGTCAATGGACACTGTATCGCCGTCCTGCACGCCTGCCTTACGGAGCGCGTCCTTGATGCCTAGCGTATCCAGCACTTTTTGAAAACGTCTCACCGATCCGTCGTGCTCCCAATAGGTCATCTTGGCGGCGCGTTCGATGGCAACGCCGCTGATGCGCCATTCGTGTGCGCCTTCACGCGCGATCTCGAACTCGCGTGGGTCCTCCTTCGGTTTGTAGACCGGCAGCGGCATTTCGATGACTTCGGGGATCGGCGTATCCTGTAATATCTGGTATGACTTGATGAGAAGGTCTCGTGTGTTTGTCCGCG
>JRYF01003526.1_pt1 | contig 12602 bp, 8 predicted proteins | sample 235331 | NCBI WGS metagenome assembly JRYF01 (sample SAMN03074217, study PRJNA261475) | activated sludge metagenome | biome: Wastewater Treatment Plant; feature: Wastewater; material: Activated sludge; isolation source: activated biomass of a wastewater treatment plant treating hydrocarbon... ... | reverse complement strand
TGATGCCTCGTCCCTTATTTGGCGTGAAAATAAGTCGTTCTGACAAACCCTGCAAAATTTTTGCCGTGAAAAATAGAAGATGTTGAAATGTTGTGCCAAGCCCTATCCCTTCTACCAGCGTTGGTGCAAATGGGGAACAAATCGGCAAGTCCGCTTGCGTTGCGCAGATTTCCGAAGATTTATTGCAATCCCTCAACGCAAATCACCCCCTACCTGAAATTCACAAAATCCGTCGGGTTCACAGGCTTGCCCCTGTGCCACAGTTCGAAATGCAGGTGCGGGCCATCCGTGAGTTCACCGGTGTTGCCGATGATAGCGATGGCTTCGCCGGCCCTGACGTAATTACCGGTTTTTTTCAGCAGGGCGGAGTTGTGTTTGTAAAACGTGACAATGTTGTTGGTGTGCTGGATGGCAATGGTGTTGCCCGTTTCCAGCGTCCAGTCGGAGGCGATGACCCAACCGTCCATGACGGCTTTGACGGGTGTGTTTTTAGGCGCTACCACGTCCACGCCGAGGTGGTTCTTGTCGGGATCGAAAATGGCCACAACGGAACCGCTGAGCGGAGGGGTGAAATAGATTTGTTCGAGGGGGATTTCTTTCGGTGAAATATTGACGGGGTTGGGTGCGGGCGTGCCGCCCGTAGCTTCACGGATGAGGCCCATTTCCACTTCGTTGCGCAGCTTTTTGTCTTCTTCCGAACGCTCCACGACCGCATGGTCTTCCACTGGTTTTTTGGGCGGCGGCTCGGTGGGTGCGTACTGCACTTCACCGACCAACATGCGCCGGAAGCCCTCGTTGTAGCGTTCCTGTGCCTTGATCAGCGACTCCAGCGAGTCCAGGTCTTTGTACAACTTTATCATCGCCGGGTGGCTGTCGCCGCTGGCATAGCCGGGAATCAATCGCTTTACGGGCGTAAACGCTATGGTGAACACGACAAATACGGCCACCAGCACGATGAGCGTGCTCAAGAGCACATAGACGTTCAGGAGGGTCAACTTGTAAGACCTCACTTCCTCGAAGGTTTCATCGTTGAGAATAACCAACCGGTAAGGGTCTTTCCAGCGCTCCCAGCGGCTCCGCTCTTTTTTGTTTTCTTCTGCCATGACGTTATGAATTAGGCCGAATAAAATAATTTTGTCCTTTTGTCAGTTAGGGACGAGGCATCAAAAAAGTGTATAAGGTTGGGTGAGCTATTTTTTCTTGTAAAAAACTTTATCAATGAGTGCATAGCAGCGCTACGGACTCATTGATAAAGTTTTTTAGAAGGAAAAAGAGCCAGCCAAGATATACATTTATTGGTGACTCGTCCCTTAGGTGGGTGCTTTCGGGCCAATGCTGCAACCCGCTTGAAAATGGCCCGTAAAGGTCGCAATTCTTTTCGGAACAAAGTGATACTGGCAGGAATGACCGGTTCTCCGATTGCAATTCAAGTTATTTTGAACACGTTTAAAAATGATACAGGTTTGAGAAAGTTTAACACATCCCTGTTTTTGGTAGTCGCCTTTTTGATCGCATCAGGCTGCGTGACCCAAAAAAAGAAAGACGATGTAGGTGTCGTCGGCAAAGCCTTCCACGACATGACGGCCCGGTACAACGGTTATTACAACGCTACCGTTTTGATGACCGAAAGTATGCTGGAATTGGAGTCCCAACACCAGGAGAATTACAAAAACATCCTTCCCATCTACAAATACACGGCAGCCGAAAACCCCAAAGCGGTGGCCGACAAACTCGACAATGCCATCAAAAAAGTAACGGTCGTGGTGGGCCTGCACCGCCCAAGCCATTGGACCGACGACTGCTACCTGCTCATGGGCCAGGCCCAATACCTGAAACAGGACTACGAATCGGCAGAGGAAACCCTTTCGTTTTTCATGGCCGAGTTCAACCCCAAGGAAATGGCCAAGAAGAAAGCCAAGTCAAAAGCATTTAAAAAACAGAAAAAACTCCTCAAACAAGGCAGCAAAGCGGAGAAATCCGACAAGGACGACGGCGATGAAAAGCCCAAATTTTCAAAAAAAGAAAAACAAAAGCTCGCCAAACTGAAGCGCAAAGTCAGGGAGAAAGAGCGCAAGCAAAAGATCAAGGAGGCAAAAAAAGCCAAGAAGAAAAAAGGCAAGAAGCCCGCTGCACCGCGCAAAAAGCCCGGCGAAGATGCCACTGAAAAAGTCACCAAGAAGGACAAGGATGAGGAAGCTGAACCCATCGTTGAAGAAGAAGGCCTCCCTGCTCCTGGTTCCATCTCATTGGGCAACCTCGGCAACGACGTGGTGGAGTCCAGTCCCGAAAGTTACTTCCTCCGCCACCGCCCTGCTTACCAAGTCGGGGTACTTTGGCTGGCAAGGACTTACATCGAGCGGGAAAATTTCCCCAACGCCGAACGCCTGCTCAACCAATTGGAGCGCAGCCCCAGCACCTTCAACGACGTGCGGCGGGACGTGGCAGTGGCAAAAGCTACTTTTTTCCTGAAACAAAAAAAATACGACCAAGCCGTCGAGCCGCTCGAAACGGCCATTTCCCTGTCGAACGACCGGCAGATGAAGGCCCGCATGAACTTTATCCTCGGCCAAATACACCAAATGTCCAAGCGTGGCGAGTCCGCCCATGCCGCTTATGCACAGGTGTTGAAATACCATCCGCCTTTTGAAATGGAATTTGCCGCCCGGCTGAACATGGCGCTTTCCGGCGTGAACGCCGCCGGCGAATCCGAGCGTCAGTTGGAGAAAATGCTCAAAGAAGAAAAAAACCGCGAGCACTGGGACCAAATCTACTTTGCACTGGCGGAAATAGCCCTCGAACGGGGAGACAGGGAAGGGGCCATGAAAAACCTGAAACTTTCCCTGCTCAACAGCAGCCGCAATGTGTCGCAAAAAGCAGACTCTTACCTGATGGTGGCCGACCTCTATTTTGAAGACCAAAATTTTCTGGATGCCAAGCTCTATTACGACAGCACCCTGCTCGTGATGACCAATGTTGACCCGCGCTACAACAGGGTATCCGGTCTGGCATTGAGCCTCGAAGGCATCGCCGAAAACATTAAAACCGTCCTGCTCCAGGACAGCCTTCTCCGCATCAGCCGCATGTCGGACGATGAGCGCCGGGAGATTGCTGAAAAAATATACAAGCAGCGAGAAGAAGAACGGCTCAGGAAACTCAAAGAAAAAGCCAGTGCCAGTGCCGGCGCAGGCGCACCGAACGCACCCAAAGGCTTCCAGCCCGCCGATGCCAAGTCCAAATCGAAATTCTGGGCCTATGACGACAAGGAAGTGAAGCGCGGGGAAAGGGAGTTTCAGCGCAAATGGGGAAGCCGTGAATTGGCCGACAACTGGCGGCGTTCCAACCAACAGTCCATTGGCAGCGAGGAAGGCGACCTGGCCGACAAGGGCCGGAGAGGCAGCATGTCGGAGGACGACCTCAAGGAAATCCTCAAAGATGTGCCCGATACGCCCGAAAAGGCCGCCGCCGCCAATCGCCAGATCGAAGCTGCCCTGTTTGCCCTCGGTGGACTGTACCGCGACCGCATCCAGAATTACCCCAAATCCATCGAAGCGCTGAACGAGTTGCTGTCGCGCTACCCTGAAACGCAGTACCAACTCGATGCCCTGTACTACCTCTACCTGTCCCACAAGGATTTGGGCGACGAAGCCAATGCGCAGCTTTACTACGATAAAATCGTGTTCGGTTATCCCAACTCCAACTACGCCAGGATATTGAAAGACCCCGATTTTTTGACCCGCGTGGCTGCCAAGGAGAATACCCTGGCAGAATACTACGACGAGACCTACGCCGCCTTTCAAAACCGTCAGTACCTCGTCGCCTACGAGCGCATCACCAAAGTCGGCGAAAAATTCGGGGCCACCAACAAACTGCAACCGCGTTTTGCGCTCTTGAGCGCTATGTGCGTCGGCAACATCGAGGGCAAAGACCAATACATCGAATCCTTGAAAGAGGTCATCGCCAAGTATCCGAACGAACCGGAAGCCACGCGTGCCAAAGAAATCCTCCGCCTCCTCGGCGAGAAAGTGGGCAGCGGCCCCGGCCAGGAACGCGACCTGCCGCAAAGCCAGGGACAAGTGGGCAACTACAAACCGGAAGACGACCAACTGCACTACGTCATCGTCGTTTTCAAGAACGAAGTCATGCTGAACGATGCCAAAATCAGCATCACCGACTACAACAATAAGTACCACAGCCTGCTCAAACTTCGCATGAACAACATCTACCTCGGCGACGGCGACTCCCGCTACCCCATCATCGCCATCCGCCGCTACAAGGACAAAGCCGAGGCCATGGACTACTATAAAACGGTTTTGAAAAACGAAAAGGATTTCCTCGACAAGAGCAAATTCGACTACGAGGTGCTCCCCATCGGGCAGGACAATTACCGGGAACTTCTCAAAACCAAAAACCTGGATGACTACCGGGTATTTTTCGAGCTGAATTATTTGAAATGATTGGTCCCTTCACAAATCCTGTAGAGCCTTTACGGGGTCACTTCAAGTGCCCCCGTAAATTCTCTTAATTTATGGGCTATCCAATTCCACAGGATTTGTCAGAGAACGAAATGATTTTTTGAAATATACTCACTATAACGGCTTGTAGTGATAAAGTAAGCCCTCGGTTCTTGTGTACGTTAAGCCTCCCCCCGGCCCCCTCCTTTGTTGGGGGCCGGGGGGAGGCTTAACGTAAACCAAGGGGCAGGATGCGAGGCCATCCTGCCCCTTTTTTGTTTTTGTGAAACAGGTTATTGGGCCAAGTTTTGCGCTATCTTTGCGCCTCTTTTGCGGAGCAGCGGCCCATCTTGCCGCTGCTCTTGGGCACTAATTGGCCATATTGTTTTCATGGAAATGTTGACAGCACCCGCTTACCATCTTACGTTCCGGCGAGAGAACCTGAGCGACGAACAGCTCCTGATGCTCTACCGCCGCATCCTCAAACCCCGCATGATTGAGGAGAAAATGCTCATCCTGCTTCGCCAGGGCCAGATTTCCAAGTGGTTTTCCGGCATCGGGCAGGAGGCCATAGCCGTCGGTGCCACAAGCGCCCTGCTGCCCGACGAACTGGTCTTCACCCTCCACCGCAACCTCGGCGTATTCACCGTGCGGGATGTGCCCCTTGCCACCCTTTTTTCACAATGGCAAGGGAAAAAGAACGGATTCAGCAAAGGCCGGGAACGCTCCTTTCACTTCGGTACGCTCGAACACGGCATCGTCGGCATGATCAGCCACCTCGGCCCACAACTCACGCTGGCCGACGGTGCAGCGCTGGCCTCCAACCTCGGCAGGGAAGGCCGCGTGGCGCTCGCCTTCACAGGCGAAGGCGGCACCAGCGAAGGCGATTTTCACGAAGCCCTCAATGTGGCCTCCGTGTGGGACCTGCCAGTTATTTTTTTGGTGGAAAACAATGGTTACGGCCTCTCCACCACCACGAAGGAACAGTACCGCTGTGAAAACTTGGCCGACCGGGGCATCGGCTATGGCATGAAGTCCCTGATACTCGATGGCAACAACATCCTCGAAGTATATACCACCCTGTCGGAACTGGCGAGCGAAATGCGGGAAAACCCCCATCCGGTGCTTGTCGAGTGCAAGACCTTCCGCATGAGGGGCCACGAAGAGGCCTCCGGCGTGAAATACGTGCCGAAGGAACTGCTCGAAACATGGGCCGCCAAAGACCCCGTGCAGCAATACGAACAGTTCCTGCTGGCGGAAGGTGTTTTGACCGAAAAAACAATCGCCACCGTGCGGAAGGAAATCAAGGCGGAGATAGAGACCGCATGGCAGGCCACCGTCGCCCAGCCCGAAATCGTGCCCGACACGGAGGAAGAATGTAGGGACGTATATGCGCCCGTACCGCCTGTTTTACAAGAAGAAAAAACTGATCCGCAAGGCCCCCGGACAGAAAAGCGCTACCTGGATGCCATATCCGACGGCCTGCGCATGGCGATGAGAAAACACGAAAAACTCGTGCTAATGGGCCAAGACATTGCCGAATACGGCGGTGTTTTCAAAATCACGCAGGGCTTTGTGGAGGAGTTCGGCAAGGCGAGGGTGCGCAATACGCCAATTTGCGAAAGCGCCATACTCGGCACGGCGCTTGGCCTGAGCCTGAGGGGGTACAAGGCGATGGTGGAAATGCAGTTCGCCGATTTCGTCACTTCGGGATTCAACCAGATTGTGAACAACCTGGCGAAAATCCACTACCGCTGGGGGGCGAATGCCGACGTGGTAGTGCGGATGCCGACGGGCGGCGGCGTTGGGGCCGGGCCATTTCATTCACAAAGCAACGAGGCTTGGTTCGTTCATACGCCAGGGCTGAAAGTCGTTTTCCCCTCCAACCCCTACGATGCGAAGGGCCTTTTGCTCGCTGCCTTTGAAGACCCCAATCCTGTCATGTTTTTTGAACACAAGGCCCTCTACCGGAGCTTGACCGATGCTATTCCCGACGGCTACTATACCGTGCCCATCGGCAAAGCCGCCATCGCAAGGCCCGGCGCTGCGCTGAGCGTCATTACTTACGGAATGGGCGTACACTGGGCGCTGAATGTCTGCGAGGAAGAGGGCATTGATGCCGAAATCCTCGATCTGCGCACCCTGCTGCCGCTCGACTATGATGCCATCCGGGAAACGGTGAAAAAAACGAACCGGGCCATTCTGCTCCATGAAGACACCCTGACGGGTGGCATCGGCGGAGAAGTGGCTGCATGGATTGCCGAGCATCTCTTCGAATACCTCGATGCACCCGTGCTGCGGGCTGCCGGTCTCGACACGCCGGTGCCCTTTGCCATTCCCCTGGAGCAGAACTTCATGCCCGTCGAGCGGTTCCGGCAGCAGTTGAGGAGGCTGGCTAGCTACTGAATGGACAATGGATAATGGTCAATGGTTGATGACCCCCAACAACACTATCAAACATCACGTAAATGAATATTTTGCTTTGCACGTCGGAAGAACTGATGCTGACGACACTGGAATTCCGCTTCCGCAAAAACAGTTGGAAGCTCGAAGTGGCAGCGGATATGCCCGCTTGCCTGAGAAAAACCAAAACGCAATCGCCCGACCTCGTGATCGTGGATTTGGAAATATCCCCGGAACAGGGACTTGAAACCATTCGCCAATTGGCACGGGAGTATGGAAAGGCGTTGCCGGTGATTGCTGCCGCTTCGCTCGAAAACGGCGACCTGCTGCTGGAGTCGCTCCAGGCAGGGGCACAAGATTTTATCATCACCCCCTATAAACCGGATGAACTGATCCTCCGCATCCGCCGGCTGCTGAAATTTCAGAAGGTGGAAAGCTGAATCAATGAGGCCGCTCCGTAAAGTCGGAACAGAGGAAAAANNCTCTAAATATTCTTCTCCCTGTGCCATAAACGAAGACCTATCATGACTTTTCGGAATGGCCTCATAAATACGACCATTATGAAAGGAATCATTCTTGCCGGCGGTCTCGGTACCCGGCTTTATCCTTTGACACTTGCCGTCAGCAAGCAACTCATGCCTGTTTACGACAAGCCCATGATCTACTATCCCCTCTCCACCCTCATGTTGGCTGGTATTCGGGATATCCTCATCATCTCTACCCCTTACGACCTTCCCCATTTTGAAAAGCTGCTGCGGGACGGCAAGGAGATTGGCTGCAATTTCTCCTACGTGCCGCAATACGAACCGAACGGCCTCGCACAGGCTTTTGTGCTGGGCGAAGATTTCATCGGAAACGACAGTGCCGCCCTCATACTCGGCGACAACATCTTTTACGGTGCCGGCTTGCCCGTAACCCTTAAAACGAGTTCCGATCCCGACGGCGGCATCATCTTCGCCTATCAAGTGGCCGATCCGGAGCGCTACGGTGTCGTCGAATTCGACGAACACTTCAACGCCATCTCCATCGAAGAAAAACCCAAGCAACCCAAATCGAATTTTGCGGTTCCCGGCCTTTATTTCTACGACAACAACGTGGTCGAAATCGCCAAAAACCTCCAGCCTAGCCCCCGGGGCGAATACGAGATCACCGATGTGAACAAAACCTACCTCGAACAGGGCAAACTCAAGGTCGCCATGCTCGGCAGGGGAACCGCCTGGCTCGATACGGGCACGCACGATTCCCTTCTTCAAGCGGGCCAATTTATCCAGGTGATCGAACAACGGCAGGGCCTCAAAATCGGCTGCATAGAGGAAGTGGCCTGGGAAATGGGCTTCATTGACGATGCCCAACTCGAAAACCTGGGCCAGAAATACATCAAGAGCGGCTATGGGGAGTATTTGTTGAAACTGCTGGGTTGACCAAGAGGTTTCATCACAGCCTCTTAGACTGTTCATGTTTTTTTCAAAAGCCCTGTCAGCGCTTTCATCTGTACGAGGCGCAGCACAAAGGCCAAACACCCGCCCGCTGCCAATCCTCCGGCAAAGCGGTACAGCCACGCCACATCGGCAAGGTGGTACAGCATCCCGTTCGCAACCACGACCAACAGGACAAAGACTGCTATTTTGGCGACCTGCCGAATGTCAGCCCGCAAACTGAGTTCTTTTTTTGCCAAAAACATCATGCAGGCCAGCACGAGCGTTTGGGTGACAATGGCCGAAATGCCCGCCCCTACTGCCCGATAGCCGGGTATGAGCAACAGGTTGAGCGTCAGGTTCAAGGCGATGCCGGCGAGGAAGATGCGGTTCATCTTTCGCAGGCTGCCATTGGCCGTCAGCAGGGTGGAGTAAATAAAAACCCCACTGAAAGGCACAAGGGTCAGTATGACAAAGGTCAACACTTCGCCATAGTAAGGCGTGGCCGTGAGGGGATACATCCACTGCATCAGTTCCTCCCGGAAAAAGCAACAGGCGACGGCAACGGTCACCGTGCCGGCCCAGATGAGTTGCAGGCTCAACCTCAGCAGGCTTGTGAGGTCTTCCCTGTTTGCCAGATCAGCATCCCGATTGCGCAGCATCGAAGAAAACATCGGCAGCAAAAGCCCCGCAAAAAGGAACCCCACCATGTTGGAGGCATCGAGCAGGCGATAAGCGGCAGCATAGACACCGGCCTCGTGCCTGCCATCCGGCAGCAGCCATTCTACCAACACAATGTCGAGGCGGGTATAGGCCGTCATCAGGAAAACAGCAAGGGCATAAGGCGCCGAACTTTTCAGGATGAAAAACAGCATGGGCCGATGGATGCGCAGCCGCAGCGAGCCTCGCACGTGTTTTTTCACAATGAAAAATGCCGTGAGGGCCGTCAGTGCCCAGGTGAGGTTCTGCGCATGGACGAACCACTCGATGCGGAAACTGCCAGGCAGCACCCCGCCCCACAACAAGGCTGCGCATACGCCGATAAGCAGCAATTTGTCGAGTGTCGAAACGGCACTGTCCGTNNCATGGTTGATCGCAATGAAAAAGAGAAGATAAAACACTGCCGCCTCAAACCCCCTGGCAAGCGCTGCCACGAATACAAGCAGCAGGTAAAGCACCGTCAGCAGGGATTTTACGACGAGGATGTTGGGGAAATACTTCCCGATGAGCCGGGGATGCTTCGCAATGGAGGTGTTGTTGAAATAATGGATGCCGAAATCGTTCACCATGAACAGCAGGAAGGTGAAACTGTACAGCGTGGCATACAGGCCATAGGACTCGGCCCCAACGGTATCCTGTATCGTGCGCTCGATGCCAAAAACGTAAAATGGCTTGACGAGCAAGTTGACAAAAACAAGGAACAGGGCGTTGAGGAGAAATTCTCGGTTCATTAGAGTACCACGATCTGCTTTGTTTGAGTAGGTGCCATGCAAACATCCGCTGGGCCTGGCGATTTATGTTCCATGATGCTTAGATCAAAATTTTACCACGCTGATGAAATGCCCGTCAAGGTGATCAAAATCGTTGTCGGATGTCACCAGGCAAAAGTATCACCGGCAACGTGACAAGTGGCCGCTATCCATAAATCGTTCTTACCCATTTTTCTTGCAGTATTTCCGGCAGGTAATGGTTTGTAGGGATGTTTGGAAAGGCTGAATGTGTCAATTTCTGCATAAGCCTCTACTATCTCCCTGCGCTCGATGCTCATAACCGGGATGTTGGCCAGATATGCTTCCATTAGCTGGATTTTACTTTTGCCCCAATTGAATTGCAATGTTAGCGAAAGGATTTCGCCGAGCGAGACGAAACTGAAGGTAGTGTAATTGCCGGGAGCAAAGAATCCATATTTTTCATTCAGCTCCTCATAAGTACCAGAATTGCGCAGGTAATGCAATATTACCGGAGTATCCCATAGAAAATCCATTTCAAATTAGTTTATACCCAATTTAGGTTTGCAGGCCGCAGGTTCGTAAACTTTAAATAACTTCAACTTTTGGAGTAACAGACAACCCGCAAATCACTTTTCGGTGGGCATATTGAAAATAGCTGGCCATTTCGGTTGTCCAACATTTGCAGGATCACCTTGTCAGCATTTTTATCATGTCTTCTGCTGGAGGAGCATCTTTGAAGAGTTCTTTCAATGGTTCTAGATACGCTGTTTTAAGGGCATATTTTTCTCTGATTTCTTCCAGGCTTTCCATAGACGGAAGGCCGTCAAAACCCTTGTAGATTCCTTCTTTTTTTTCTGCTTGCTTTCGTGGCGTTTTTTTCTTGGGACTTTTTTTCAACAAACTTTTCAACTGTGACAATAGCAGTTCCTGCTCCTCTGTGGTTAATTCTTTTATGATCTGTAGCACATGCTCCTGTTTAACTTGAAATTGAACTGATGCCATTTTCCTTGATTTTTTTACACCTACAAAGGTATTCCCAAAATCATTCCCCGCCAACTTCTCCCTCAGGATGGCCTGTTTTATCACTGAGTCCACTCCGAAAAGTCAATGATAAAACCATGCATCAGGCACGGGAGAAGAATTTTTGGAGAGTGAGATGATTTTGAAATAAGTAACGATTAATAAACAGTTTCTTGTGGTTGTGGGGGGGGGGGGGGGGGAAAAACCAAAAAAAAAAAAAAATATAAAAAAAAAAGGGGGGAAGGAGGGANNCTCAGGCGGCAAACTTTAGGAAGTTGTTTTTTTATCGGTACTAAAATTTTTCAGCGAAGGGGCAGGAAAGGTTTTTTTGTTTTGGTAAGGAATTTGAAAGACCGATAACACAATGAAAATTCTTCTGATGAAATTGAACGCCACATATCACAATGCCGCTGCTGCCCGCCGGGCTGCCGTGCCGGTATGTTGCTGCTGCTGTTGTTGCCGTCTGTCAGGGTGCGATTCTCCTGCCGGGTCAAACAGCGCGTGAGTGATTTTTTAAACAGAAAAAATTTCGTTCAAAGCTGAAAAGCCCTTCCGGGAAATCGTGTTCCCGGAAGGGCTTTTTGTTTTGTGCCCCTTCCAAAGGGCATTCAACCATCAACCAATAACAACGAACCCATGCTCGACAACATCCATCTCCAACGCCTGAACGAGGCCGACCGCACCGACATCATCGAACTGGCCGAAAGGGCCGCCGCTTTTCGGAGCGGGCAGGAAGATGCCGAACGCTTTCGCCATTTCCGCCTCACGCGGGGGGTCTATGGCCAGCGCCAGTCCGATGTACAAATGTTCCGCACAAAAATTCCCTTCGGAAAACTGACCGCCGACCAGTTGGCCATGCTCGCCGACCTATCAGAGAATTACGCCAATGGGAAACTCCACCTGACAACACGGCAAAACGTTCAATTGCACTTCGTGCGGCTGGAAGATTCGCCCAAAATCTGGGCCGCCCTCGCCCATCATGGCATGACGGCACGGGAGGCATGCGGCAATACCGTCCGCAACATCACCGCCTCGGCCCGTGCGGGCGTTGACCCCGCCGAGCCGTTCGATGTGTCGCCCTACGTGCAGGCGACATTTGAATATTTCCTCCGAAACCCCATCTGTCAGGACATGGGGCGCAAGGTGAAGATCGCCTTTTCCGCTTCGGAGGCGGATGCTGCTTTTACCTATATCCACGATTTCGGTTTTATACCAAAAACAAAAATCGAAGGGGGCAGGGCCGTCAGGGGTTTCAAGGTGCTGTTGGCAGGGGGGCTGGGCGCACAGGCCATGCCGGCCCATGTTGCTTACGAGTTCCTGGAGGACGACCTGATCATCCCGTTCATGGAAGCGGCGCTGCGGGTGTTCGACCGCCATGGTGAAAGGGAAAAGCGGATGAAGGCCCGCATGAAATTCCTCGTGCAAAAAATCGGGCTGGAAAGTTTCTTGGGTTTGGTGGAAAAGGAGCGCAAGGCACTCAAAAATGCCCGCTACCCTATTGACCCTTCGCTGGTGCCCGCTGCCGTGCCGCTGGCTGTTTCCGCTTTGCCCGAAATCCTGCTTCCCGACGAAAACAAATATACTACTTGGCTGAAAACCAATGTGTTTGAGCAAAAACAGGCGGGATTTTTTGCCGTGCAGGTAAAAATCCGTTTGGGCAACCTGACCGCTGATGAAGCCCGCAGCCTGTCTGTTTTGGCAAAAAAATATGCTGCCGACGACATCCGCATCACGATGAACCAGGGCCTGCTGCTGCGCTTCGTGCGCCTGGAGGCATTGCCCCACTTGTTCGTTGGCCTCGATGCGCTTGGCCTGGGCGATCCCGGCTTCGATTCCACTGCCGACGTGACGGCCTGCCCCGG
>JRYF01003004.1_pt1 | contig 12613 bp, 10 predicted proteins | sample 235331 | NCBI WGS metagenome assembly JRYF01 (sample SAMN03074217, study PRJNA261475) | activated sludge metagenome | biome: Wastewater Treatment Plant; feature: Wastewater; material: Activated sludge; isolation source: activated biomass of a wastewater treatment plant treating hydrocarbon... ... | reverse complement strand
CCCTCCTAAACAGTTACAAATGATTTTTGTCAAAAATACCACGACTTAATTGTATTCCACAGTGGTTACAAATGATCAGAGAATTTTTTCATCACCGAACCGCTCCAGATGGGCTTCGATGTGGCACATCACCGCTGCGGATGGGTTGATGGACTTGGCACTCGGAAACATGGCCGTCGAGAAATGATAGAGGTTTTCCGTACCGTTCACGAGGCCATCGAACCCAACCACGGCGGCGGGGTCCGTGCCTGCCCGCAGGCATCCGACGGGGTGATAGACATCCTCCACTTTGTTGCCCGCAGTGGCGGGATCGTAAAGTGCCTTGAAATGCAGGCCACTTTCCCGCAGCAGTAACTCCACTTGGCTCCTCACCTGGGCAATGGCATCGAGATCGGCCTGCGACACCTGCCAGTCAATACGCAACGCTGCTTCACCATAGCGGTCCTTGCGATCCGCGAGGCTTAGCCGGTTCCTGTTGGGCACTGGCTGCTCCATATCCAGTTGCACGCTCCACTGGCCGGTATCCACGTAGAGTTTGTTTTTGAAAAGCAAGTGAAAGGAGAATTTGAACAGAAAAACAATGCCGCCAAAAAACTCGGTCAGTGTGACGCTCGTGCTGCGTTTGCCGAACATCAGTTCCTTGAGGAACTTGAAGGCCTTGATGTCTTTGTTGAAAACCGTATGCACAAAGCCCACTGCCCCATCTTCCGTCCTGACGACGAGGCGGCGGGTGATGAGGCTGCCCTTGTGCAGGTGGGGTGTGAAATCCGTTCCGCCCATGATGGGTTTTGCACCATGAACAGTAAAAAGCTCCGTTGAGATGTGATCGCCGAAATGCCTGCCGAGATCGGTGCCGTTCAACAGTCCCGTTTTTTCGTTCCAGGCCAGCAGAAGGCGGCAGGACTCCAAAGCGCCTGCCGTGAGGTAAAACCGGTCGGCGACAAGACGGGTTTCCTTTCCGTCCAGGGAGCGGCAGGTGACTTCCGTGACCCTGTTCCCTTCCATTTTGAAATCCGTCACACGCTGGTCGGTGAGCAGGTTGATTTTTTTCAGGTCGTGCTTGCCAAGTCGTCCGAACATGTTGCGCTTGGCGTATTTTAGCCAGACACCTGTTTTTACGTTGCCTTCGTCTTCCCGGAGGTCAATGTGTTCGTCGCTGCCCAATAGTTTTTTTAAAACGGTGGCTTTGTGGCGCTGGTTGATGCGCACGATCTCTGTCCAGGTTGGGTCGCCTGAAGGATTGTCCCTTTCATCGAAAAAAAGTACCTGGCCGCCCCACCGGGCCGATGTGCCGCCGAGGCCAAAGTACCTTCCGTCTTTTGATACGGAGGAACGTTCTGAAATAGAGTGGAGGCCGATCTGGCTTTCGTTCTGGATTTTGCTGTTTCCAATTTCCACAACGGTAATGGAAAAACGGTCGCCGTGTTCCTCCAGCAGCCGCCTCGTGAGGAAGGAGCCAAACGTGCCGCAGCCTATGATGCAGAGTTTCTTTTTCATCTTGTTTTGCTTGTGGCATTGCCAAGCGGTATTCATCAGGTGATGCCTCGAAATGGCTTGCATAACTGAATGAATTTGCACCCCATTGGCCGCCATTTCTTGGTGTCGCCTGATGATCGCAGCATTTTGCAGTAAGTTCAACAAAGTCAAGGTAACGTGCCCGAAATTACTTGTACTTATTTTTTCCCAGCATGGGGATACGCTGTAAATGAATTTGGCAGAAAACGAATTGTAGTGTTGGGATATGTTCGCTGACCATAGCCCCAACTCAATCCCTCAACACCTCTTTTGGGTAACACAAATAAAACTTCTTCACGACCTTCACTTGCAGGCCGAAGTCCATCACCTGCGACATGGGCAGCACATTGCCGTCTTTGAACAGGATTTTGATCTCATCCTTGGAAACGTTGTAGGCATTGTTTGTCTCATCGCCCTGAATCACGAGATAGTCCGGCGAATTGGGCGGGAAATCAACGAAATAGGCAGCCACTTTCTTCCTCACCCCTTCGGAGTATGCCGGATCAAAAGGTTGGTTCTTCAGTTCCACTTTGAACAACCGCCGGTCGAGTATACTGGCTGAGAGGTAAGCCAGCAGGGGGTCGGGATTTTCGGTGAAAATTTTCAGGGCGGTGAAGATGTCATAGTCGTCGAGGCGTGCAAAGTGGCTGAGCATATCGGGAAGATTGGCATCAAAGTCCTCCAGGGTAATGTGTTGGCCAAGAAAAAACGCCAGGCTCCTGGGCACATCGGGGCGATTGCCTGCCAGTGCCAATTCCCTTGCCCGCCAGAGGGTTTTCACCAACATCTGCTCGGCGGAGAGCACGGTTTTGTGGAGATAGACCTGCCAATACATGAGCCGGCGGGCAATGAGGAATTTTTCGATGGAGTAAATGCCTTTCTCTTCCACGACCAGTTCGCCGTCCTTTACTGCCAACATTTTGATAATGCGGTCGTAGCCGATAACACCTTCCGAAACCCCGGTGAAAAAACTGTCCCGGTTGAGATAGTCCATGCGGTCCATATCCAGTTGGCCGGAAACGAGTTGATGGAGGAATTTTTTGGGGTATTCGTCTTTAAAAATGCGAATGGCCAAGGTCAGCTTTCCATTGAAAACCTCGTTGAGGCGTTGCATGAAACGCAAGGAAATTTCCTCGTGGGGTATGTTGATGAGGGTATGCTCCAGGGTATGCGAAAAAGGCCCGTGCCCAATGTCGTGCAGCAAAATCGCAATGGAAACGGCCTCAGCTTCCTCGTCGGTAATTTCCACGTCCTTTGAACGCAGCACTTCGATAGCCTGCCCCATGAGGTGCAACGCCCCCAGAGCATGGTGAAAGCGGGTGTGCAATGCCCCCGGATAGACGTAACTCGTCAGGCTGACTTGCTTGATCCGTCGAAGCCGTTGGAAAAATGGATGCTCGATCAAGTCAAACAGAATATCGCAGGGGATGCTGATAAAACCATAGACCGGATCGTTGAATATCTTCCGCTTATTCATTTTCAAATACTATTGGCGCGTGAACGAAGTTACCGAACGGATTCATCGCCCAAACGTTGAGTCCACTCCGAAAAGTCATTTCAAGTTGTAGTACATAGCACAGGCAGAAGAATATTTAGAGAGAAAATTTTATTTGAAAGAAAATTTTTTTTAAAAGTTTTCTTTCAAATAAAATTCTATCTCTGTTTGTTTTTTTCTGTTGTGCTGACTTTTCGGAGTGTACTCAACGTTTGATTGCCAACGCCTTACTCAATGGCCCTGAAGCCGTCAATGTTCAATTGTAAACTCCACCTGCACGCCCTTTTTGTTCAACCAAAGTACCACATCCGTACCCACCTCAACGCTCAGGGCCGTTGCCCAGGCATCGGCCTCCATGCAGGTCGGAGCCGTCACAGTGACGAGGTGCCGCTCCGTGACCCCTTTCCCGGTGCGGGGGTCAATGATATGGGAGTAACGTTTGCCTTCGTGTTCCAGGAACTTGTAAGTGGCACCAGAAGTGGCGACGGCGGCGTTGCGGATCGTTGTTTTTTTTGTGCCGAGGCCTTCGCTGGTCATTACGGGTTTTTCGATGAGCCAGCCAATGGTGCCCGGCGGTGCTTCGGCTGCGCGTAAATCGCCCCCGCCGTCCACCAGGGCGATAAGAATGCCGTGCGATTGGAGAACGGACATGGCCTCGTCCACAGCATATCCTTTGGCAATGCCACCGAGGTCGAGCATCATGCCCGGCTTTTTCAGTTGCACGGTTTTGTTTTTGTTGACGGTCAAATCCCTGTACCCCACCGTTTTAAGGGAAGCGGCGATTTCTTCTGATGAAGGCATTTCTTTTTGCCTAAAAGCCCGCCGCCAAAGTTTCGTGAGCGAACCTGCCGTCACGTCGAATGCCCCGCCAGTGCGTTTCGACACTTCCTGTGCGAAATTCAGCACTTTCCGCAGGTCGTCGCTGACGGGCACGAAAGTTTTTGCCTGACCGGCGGTTTTTGCCAGCAGGCTGATTTCGCTGTCTTCCCGGTAATCGCTCATCATGCTGTCGAGCGCAGCTATACGCTCGAAAGCATGCCGGGCGGCCAATGCTGCCAGCGTGCTGTCATCGGTGTAGAAAAGGATGCGAAATTCAGTGCCCATGTGCGGCTCCGAGAACTCGAAACGGACAGGTACAACAGGAGGGTTTGATTCTTGCGCCGCAAGGTTTTTACAAAAGAAAAGAAACAACAAGAGCGGAAAAAGCTGTTTCATCATGGAATATAACACTGGGGTCGCCGCATCAATGGACGACGACCCCAGCAAATAAAACCTATTGTTTAAAACATCAATTCTTGCCCATCTTCATTTTCCATTCTTTGATGGATTCGTCGTTCATGCGCTCGTAGTCCTTGTTTTTGGCTTCAATGGCCATTGTTCTGGAGCGCTCGGCCACGGTAATGGCATCTTTATATTTACCCATGGCGGCGAGCACGAGGGCCTCCTGGCGGATTTTCCAGAACTTCGGGTCCATGTCGTTGGATTTTTTGATCCACTCATACGCCTTGTTGAGGTCTTTGCCTGCCTCGAAGTAATAGCGACCGGCAGCGTAGTAGTCGTTGGCATCCGGGCCGCTCATGGCTTTGTTGATGGCTTTGGAGACCACTTCATCGGTGTTCAGGCCGATTTCAAAGGCGACCCAGGTGTTTTCCCAGCCAATACCCATTTCGCACTTGTCGTTTTGCAGGGCACCAATGTCAATCATGAATGTTTCGATGGCGAAGGGCATCGTTTGAACGGGCGCTTTGAAGCGGACGGCTTCTTTGGCAGCGTCCCATTTTTCGGGCACGCCCCAGTTCTCGGTGTCGGTGTAGAAAACGATTTCCCATTCTGTTTTGCCGGGAACGGTGAAAACTGAGTAGGAGCCTGCTTTGACTTCTTTGTCGGCGATGCGCACTTTGTCGCTGAAAGTGACGATGGAGTTTTTGTTAGCGCCGGTGCGCCACATTTCACCAAAGGGAACGAGGCCTCCGAAAATGGTGCGGCCCTTCATGCTGGGACGGCTGTACTCAACCGTGATGTCCGTCAAGCCAACATTTTGCGAGACTTTTGCTGCCGGACTGTCGGCGGGCGTTTTGATTTGTGCGGTTGCCGTGCTGAAAAAGCCAACGACAGCAAGCGTTGCGAGTGTCAGGAATACTTTTTTCATCATGTTGATTTTAGTTTGAAAGTTTAGAATGGTAAAGGGAATCAACGCTTTCGTTTCGGTCGGCAGCAGGTGTGCCCTGCGTTTCGGAGAACAAAGCGCCAGACCCAAAGTAGGCTGTGAAGATACCGCTTTCCATGTATTCACACGGGTTGATGACAACCACCTTAACAGTTTGATAAGGTTTCGGGTTTTTTGCAGCGGGCCAAAAAAGAAACATCCCGGGCCTGAATCGCCGCCTGCGCTTAATTTCCTACCTTTGCCGCACAGCCGCCAGGCGGACACAGCCGGGCTGGAGATTCACATGGCTTTCGTAGTATCAGCAAGAAAATACCGTCCTGTTCGTTTCGATGAGGTAGTCGGGCAAGCGCATGTTTCCCAAACACTCAAAAAAGCGCTTCAAACCGATCACTTGGCGCACGCATTCCTGTTTTGCGGCCCGCGCGGGGTGGGGAAGACCACCTGCGCAAGGATTTTGGCAAAAGTCCTCAACTGCAAAGACCTGACGGCAGATTACGAGCCTTGCGGCAAGTGCGACAGTTGCTTGTCTTTCAGCGAAAACGCCTCCTTCAACATCATGGAACTCGACGCTGCCTCCAACAACAGCGTTGACCATATCCGCGCTTTGGTCGAGCAGGTGCGTTTCCAACCGCAACAGGGCAAATACAAAGTGTTCATCATTGACGAGGTTCACATGCTCTCGCAGTCGGCTTTCAATGCTTTTTTGAAAACCCTGGAGGAGCCGCCGCCCTATGCCGTATTCATCCTTGCCACCACCGAAAAGCACAAGATCATCCCCACCATCCTTTCCCGTTGCCAGATTTTTGATTTCAAAAGGATTCAGATAAAGGATATTGTTGACCATCTGCACGGGATATGCCGGCAGGAAGGCATCGAGGCTGACCGGGATGCACTCCACATCATCGCACAAAAGGCAGACGGGGCGCTGCGCGATGCACTTTCGATTTTTGACCGGATCACCAGTTTCACCGGAAAAAAAATAACCTACGAGGACGTGATCACCAATCTCAATGTCCTCGATTACGACTATTACTTTCGCTTCACCGATGCCCTCCTGACGGAAGACCTGCGCCAAACCATGCTGATTTTCGATGAGGTGCTGCGCAATGGGTTCGATGGCGACCTGTTCGTGAACGGTCTGGCAGAGCACCTGCGCAACCTTCTCGTCTGCAAAGACGGCGATACCCTCGGCCTGCTTGAAGTCGGCGATTCGCTCAAAGACCGCTACCGGCAACAAGCAGTCATCGCACCGACTTCCTTCATCCTCACTGCCCTCAACCTTTGCAACCAATGCGATATCCATTATAAAACGGCCCGCAACAAGCGCTTGCACGTGGAATTGGCTTTGGTCAAAATGTGCTTTATCGGTCAGGCCATGGAACTGGCTACCGGAAATGCACCGGCTGTTGGGGCTGAAAAAAAAACGGCTGACCTGAGCACTGCTGCACCACCTGTGCAGGCAAAACCAATCCCCGAATCGCCTGCCGCCGATAGTCCCTATCCCGTCGCCGGAACCGTGCAGGCCGTGAACGAACCGCAAAGTGGATTTTCCGCCGCCAACGAGGCAGTCAACCTTGCCGAAAAAGACATTCCCGCAGAAGTACCCGTAAAAAAGGACGGCCCGGCGCAGGCCCCACCAGTGGCAGACTTGTCACTTTCCCCTTTGCGCAAGCCAACAAACGGAAGCCTGCCGACCTTGCAATCGCTGGACTCGCTCCATGCCGAAATAGAAGAAGCCGAAGCCAACGACCCCCTCCAGCGGGAAACCGAACTTACGCAGGATATGCTGCTGGAAACATGGGGCGAATACATCGAATCCATTGACAACGGCTCAGTGAAAACCATCCTGAAAGGAGCGAACGTGGTACTGGAGGCCGAACATGTAAAAACCGTGGTGGGATCGGCGCTTGCTGAAAGCATCGTCCGGCAGGAAACCGGACTGATGGAGTTTTTGAGAAAAAAACTGCACGCACCCCTGTTGGCCATGAATCTCGTGCTGGACCCCAGCCGCCCAAATGCAGCCCCGGCCAAACCAAAACGCATGACCGAAAACGAAAAATATTGGGCCATGGTGGCCCAAAACCCCCTTGTTTCCGATTTGAGAAAACGGCTCGACCTGAATTTCGAGAATGAATGAGCCGCCCGAAACGAAAAATTTCAGTAACTATTCAGCATGGAGAGAGGAAGAAGAAAAAATGAGATTTTTTCTTCTTCCTCCTTCAAAGTGCAGTTTGTTTTTTGTGAAAAATTGAAATTTTTCACAAAAAACAAACCCTGCTGAGTAGTTACAAATTTCATCCAAAAAATGAGCGAAAGAAAGTACCGCACCATAGACCCCGGCAGTGTCCCCCGCCACGATTTCCACCAGTTTATCGTGGGAGCCATAGCGCCCCGCCCCATCGCCTTTGTGAGTACCATTGACAAGGACGGGCAGCCCAATCTGGCCCCGTACAGTTTTTTCAACGCTTTCAGTTCCAACCCGCCGATTTTTGTTTTTTCCTCCAACCGCAGGGTTTCCGACAATACGACGAAGGACACGCTGACCAACGTGGAAGAAACACGGGAAGTTGTCATCAATGCCGTCAACTATGCCATTGTGCGGCAGATGACGGTGGCAAGCGCCCAGTTTCCCCGTGGGGTGAACGAATTTGAGAAAAGTGGCCTGACCCCCATCCCCTCCGATTTGGTGAAACCTTTCCGCGTGAAAGAATCCCCCGTCAACTTTGAGTGCAAAGTGACCGACATCATCAAACTGGGCGATCAGGGCGGAGCCGGGCATCTTATTATTTGTGAAATGCTGCGCATGCACATCCTCGAAGACGTGCTGGACGAACGGGGCCGCATCGTGCCCGACAAACTCGACCTCATGGGGCGGCTGGGCCGCTCCTACTATGTGCGGGCGAGCGGCAGCGCCGTGCATACCATCGTGCAGTCGGTGGAGAAGATGTGCATCGGGTTCGATCAACTGCCGGAAAGCATCCTCACGAGCCATGTTTTCACCGGCAACAACCTGGGGCAATTGGCAGGGCTGCACGAGGCACCCTCCCGCGACGAGGTGCTGGCCCTAAAGGATACGGACGAACGGGTGAAGGAAATCCTCTCTGCTCCCCATCCGCTGGAAGGGCTGCACCGCTACGCAAAGGAAGTGATGGAAATCAACGAAGAATTGCGCCCGCTGGCCGGCAAAATTGCCTGGTTGGGGGAGTTTTTATGAAATAACATGACACCCCTAAAATTCAAGAGGNNCCTCTTGAATTTTAGGGGTGTTTTTTGGAAAAAATTCAATTTTTCCAAAAAAACACCTACTGGCAAATAGTTGCAAAAAAAACAATCATGGTAAACAGAGCCATCATGCCCGAAATCCGGGAGATAAAAAACCTGGCCGTGCCAACGCCCGACCTTTGGTACTTGTCCAGCGGGGTACCCGTTTATGAGACCAACATGGGCACACAGGAGATCATCAAAATGGAATTGGTGTTTTATGCCGGGCGGCCTTACGAACGAAAACAACTCGCTTCCCGCAGCACCGCAGCACTCATGCGGGAGGGCACTGCCCGCTATTCCTCTGCCGATATTGCGGAAACACTCGACTACTACGGCGGCACTTTGACCACGCCCATCAGCCTCGACACGGCCAACGTATTGCTGTATTCGCTGAAAAAACATTTCGGCAGCCTCTTGCCCATCGTGGCCGACATGCTGTCGGGCCCCACCTTCCCGCAGGACGAACTGGAGCCTTTCATCGAAAGGAACAAGCGCCGTCTCCGCATCGAACTTTCCAAAAACGACGTGGTAGCTTTCCGGCAGTTCACCGAAATGCTCTTCAGCCCGGCACACCCCTACGGCTACAACAGCTACCCGGAAACGTATGCCCAATTGACGCGGGACGATCTGGTGGCCCATTTTACGGAAAACTATACAACGGGAAACTGCCTCATTTTTTTGAGCGGAAAAATTGACGAGGAAGTAAGGCGGATGATGGACGAACAGCTTGGGGCCGCCATCCTGCCGGGCGAAAAAAGACAGGCCGCCTTGCCGGCCATCAATACCACGCCCCAAAAAGTGAAACTCGAACATCCCGGAACCGTGCAGACTTCCATCCGCATCGGCAGGCACCTCTTCAACCGCTGCCACGAGGACTTTAATGGCATGTACGTGCTCAACACCATCCTCGGCGGCTATTTTGGCTCCAGGCTCATGGCCAATATCAGGGAAGACAAAGGCTACACCTATAATATATACAGCACCCACGAGTCCATGCTGTTCGGTGGTTACTTCTACGTGGGAACAGAAGTCGGCAACGAATTCGTGGAGCCGACCATCCGGGAAATCTACAAGGAAATGGACTGCTTGCAAACTGATTTGGTAGAGCCGGAGGAATTGGTCATGGTGAAAAATTACCTCTTGGGCACGCTCCTGACCAACCTCGACGGCCCTTTCAACATCGCAGAGATCGTGAAAACCTTTATCGGCGAAGGTGTCCCATTGAGTGCTTTCGAGGAACTGGCCCTGGCCATCAAAAACATTACTCCCGAAGAAATCAGGGACTTGGCCCAAAAATATTTCAACAAAGAAGACCAGTGGGAAGTGGTGGTTTGAGGGGTTTGATGCGCCTCAAACGGCCTTTGTGACGTGGACGGTTCCTTTCAGGATGACAATGGTACCTCAAACCCCTCAAACCCTCATTTCCCACAGATTTCTTGAAATTTTACGATAAGTCTTGGATTTTCTTTTCTTTTGTGTCGCCTTTTCGGAAGTGAAGGTTTTTCCCTGAAGTTTTTTGCATAAGGTCAACTGAACAACACGCGTGCAGCACCCGCAAAACAGACCGGAATGCCGCTCCGCCTTATACAGGCACGAATGAACACATATCACAATTAACTGAGGTAAAAGGACTTAATGAAACTTTTCAGCTTTTTCACACAAGAACTGGCCATTGACCTGGGAACCGCAAACACGCTCATCATGAGCGACGGCAAGGTCGTCGTGGACGAACCTTCCATCGTGGCCATTGACCGCCGATCCGGGGAAACGATAGCAGTGGGGAACAAGGCCATGCAGATGCACGAAAAAACCCACGACAATATCAAAACCGTTCGTCCGCTCCGCGACGGCGTGATCGCCGATTTCCAGGCCGCAGAAAACATGATCGAAGGGTTGATCAACATGATCGGCAACCGCAGGCGGTTTTTTTCCCATTTAAAAATGGTCATCTGCATCCCCTCCGGCATCACGGAAGTGGAAAAACGGGCCGTGTTCGACTCAGCCGACCACGTGGACTCCAAAGAAACCTACCTGATCCACGAGCCGATGGCCGCCGCTTTGGGCATCGGCCTCGAAGTGGAAGAACCCATCGGCAACGTCATCATTGACATCGGCGGTGGCACCACCGAGATCGCCGTGATAGCCCTGTCGGGCATCGTCTGCGACCAATCCATCCGCACGGCGGGCGATGAATTTACTGCCGATATCATTGATTACATGAAACGGGCGCACAATATCCTCATTGGTGAGCGCACGGCAGAGCAGATCAAAATCCACGTCGGGTCGGCCCTCTACGAACTTGACAACCCGCCCCCCGATTATGCCGTGAACGGGCGGGATTTGATGACGGGCATTCCCAAGCAGATCACCATCTCTTATCACGAGATAGCCCAAGCCATTGACAAATCCATTGGCAAAGTGGAGGAGGCCGTTATGAAAGCGCTGGAATCCACCCCACCGGAACTCGCTGCCGACATCTACAAGACCGGCCTCTACCTGACAGGGGGCGGGGCGCTGCTCCGGGGCCTCGACAAGCGCCTGAGCCAGAAAACGAAGCTCCCCGTCCATATAGCCGAAGACCCGCTCCGCGCAGTAGTGCGGGGCACCGGCATTGCACTCAAAAACACGGACCGCTTTTCGTTTCTGATTGACCGGAAGAGTGTTTGACCGATGAGCGCTGCTCCGGTGTTTTTTTGTGTATAAAACATGCCGGAGCAGCGCTCGCACATACCCAGTAGCCAGCCATGATCAACCTTCTCCAGCTTCTGATAAAATTGAGCAGTTTTTTTGTCTTCCTCGTGCTGGAGATCATCTGCTTCTGGTTGGTGGTGCGCCACAACCAGCAACAAGGGGAAGTTTTTGCCAATTCCCTGAACCTCTTTTCCGGTTACCTGCAGGAAAAGTCAGCATCGGCCTACCAGTTTTTCCAGCTTTATGATGAAAATATCCGCCTGACGAGGGAAAATGCCCAATTGCTCGAACGCTTGGCCAACACGGCACAGGACACGCCCGGCGAACTGGATTCGGCCCTGGTTGCCGATGCCAGGCCCCGTTACACCTTCACCGGGGCCAGGGTGATCAAAAACTCGGTCAATCTTCATCACAACTACCTGGTTTTGGACAAAGGAAAAAAGGACGGTGTGTTGCCGCACAGCGGCATCGTGACCACGCAAGGGGTCGTGGGCATTGTGCGCAAGGTGTCCGATCACTATTCCGTGGCCATGTCCATCCTTCACCGTCAGACGAAAATCAATGCCCGCATCAGGAACAAAGTCTTTTTTGGCCCGCTGACCTGGAAAAGCACCGACACCCGGCTTTTCAATCTGGACGACATACCCAAACACGCACCCGTCATGAAAGGAGACACCATCGAGACGAGCGGGTTCTCCACCATGTTTCCGGCAGGCATCGTGCTGGGCACGGTCGAACGGGTCGCATTGGACCCCGGCAGCAATTTTTTCACCATCGAAGTAAGGTCCGGCCTCGACATGAGCACGGTGCAGCACGTCTATATCGTGCGCAACCTGATGAGGGAAGAGCAGGAACAACTCGAAAAAGCCGTACAGAAAGAGGATGAATAGAACAATTGCCGGAAATGTGTTGCGCTTTTTGGGGCTGGTCTTTATACAAGGGCTGGTGTTCAAAAATGTTGGCGTTGGTTGGGAGCGGTTTCCCTATTTGCACATCATCGTTTTCCCCGTATTCATCATGCTGCTGCCTTTACGCGTACCGAGGGCGCTGCTCGTTTTGCTGGGCTTCGCAGTGGGCATCACTGTTGATCTTTTTTACGGTACGCTGGGCATACATGCAAGCGCTGCTGTTTTCACGGCGTACATCCGGCCATTCGTGCTGCGGGTCTTGGAACCCCGTGCGGGCTACAACATGAATTATAGCCCCACTGCGGCGAGGATGGGCACGGGGTGGTTTATGCAGTATGCTGCCATCCTGCTTTTTCTGCATTTGTTTTTTTATTTTTCCGTCGAAGCATTTACCTTCGTCTATATCACGGATATTTTGCTGAAAACAGGTGTCAGTTTTGTTGTGTCAATGATTTTTCTGATCGTTTACACGTTGATTTTCAACCCGGAAGAGTGAGGGGCGAGAACGGAGATGGGTGCAACGGTTGAAAAGCTGAGTCCACTCCGAAAAGTCATGATAAATCTTCGTTTATG
>JRYF01005137.1_pt1 | contig 12627 bp, 8 predicted proteins | sample 235331 | NCBI WGS metagenome assembly JRYF01 (sample SAMN03074217, study PRJNA261475) | activated sludge metagenome | biome: Wastewater Treatment Plant; feature: Wastewater; material: Activated sludge; isolation source: activated biomass of a wastewater treatment plant treating hydrocarbon... ... | reverse complement strand
CATGCCGTTGACCGAGACCGTATTGGTGCGTTTCAGTTCGAGGAGAATATCGAGGAGACCAAACGGGAACAACCGTCCCCTGGAGCGTTGAAGCGCCGCGGATACGTCGTGAAAGGCGAAGAGGAAGCCGACCACGTCGTCCCCATGGACGATGATCTTGATCAGGCGGTGGTCGGCGATGGTCATGATGTTATCCACTACGAAATCTATCTCGCGCTGCGATAGCGGGTAATATTCCCAGTTGTGGACGAAGGCTTCGTTATATGCCTTTCCAATGCGCGGCGCCCAGGAGATGAGTTCCTTCTTATTCTTGAAGCGCTTCGCCTGCAAGCCGCCGCGCTGCATGACACGCTGCGTGATTCGCTCCACGCGTTCGGGGATCTGAAACTTATCGGCGGGGAGAAAACAGGATACAAAGTCCACTTCCTTTTCGAAGCCCTGCGCCTCGACCAGTTTTTGATAATACGGGTAATTGTAGTTCAGCATGGTCATCGTGTTGCGATGCTCGTGACCGAAGACCAGGATGCCGTACCCATCCAGAGGACCCATGCCTTTGGGACCGACCACCTCGGTCAAGCCGCGTGCCTTTGCCCATTCCGAGACCGTGTCGAACAACGCAGCTGCAACCTCCATGTCGTTTTCGCAATCGAAGAAATAGAAGTTTGCCTTCCCTGTCTTGTGATATTGATTGAACGGTTTGTTCTCGATGGCGGCGATGCGTCCCACGTCCTTCCCATCGCGCACAGCCAGGAAAAAATCCACATCCGAATGCTCATGGAAGGGGTGCTTCTTTCGGTTCAGATAAGTGTATGCGTCCAGGTTGATCAACGGCACCCACTGTGGACAATCCTTGTAGAGTCTGTGCGGCAGTTCGACGAATCGCTTTACCTGTTTTTTGTTTTCGGTGTCAACTTTTTCGATGGCAAGCATAGGAACTCCTGATGAAATGATGCCCTGCACCCTATATAACACAGATTTGCAGATACGGGTTCGTACCCGTACAGGACGACCGATTTGGATCATCTTAATGTTTAGGCTCCATTTCGAGAAAATGGCATGTCGAAAATTCCGACGCCGTGCTATACTAAATTCAGGTTTTGGTCATGACAGTTCCTGGAAGGAGAGAGCAGGCATGTCCCAGACAACTACCCCCATTTATGTGATCCTTTCCACCGAAAATATGACGCCAGCCCAGGTTGACGAGATCAACCGCTTTACCCGTGAATTGGGCATGACGCTTGAGAGCCAGCCGGACGCCGTTGGGTCGGTCTTCTTCGGCAATAAGAATGACCTGCCTCAGGATACCAAGGTGGCATTGGAAGCGATCATTGCCGAACAGATCATCCTGCGCGTCGCCCCTATCGTTACCAATTGGGTGCTCGGCAAGATAGACGGGACCGTTAAATCCCTGTCCGAGCGCATCGGCAGGCAGGTCAAGGCGAAGGTGATCGTCGGCAACCGCGAAGTCCAGATCACGCCAAAGACGACCCCACAGGAACTGGGCAGAGCCGCCCAACAGGTAAAAGCCGCCAGCGAGATATCGCCCGGAAATCGTTATGCACTGGTCATCGGGAACTCCAATTACCGTGACGAACGCTTAACAGACCTGAAATCCGCGGTCGTTGATGCGGAACGGTTCGCCGAGATACTGTCAGACCCGAACGTGGGCGCATTCACGCACGTGGAAACCCTGCTCAACAAGACCCACGACATGATCGAACACGCCATCGAAAAATTCTTCAAGGGCAAACTGCGCGAAGACCTGCTCCTGCTCTATTTCTCAGGTCATGGGATCAAGTCACAGGGCGGACAGTTATTCCTTGCCGCGCAAAACACCAGCAGCGACCTGCTCCGCTCGACCGGCGTTTCGGCAAACTTTATCAAAGAGAACATGAGCGAAAGCGGTTCACAGAGGCAGATACTCATCCTTGATTGCTGTTATGGAGGCGCGATCGTCGAGGGCGCCAAGAGCGATAACGCAGTCGGGCAGGCCGTCAACAGCATCCTTTCCTTCCAGCCTTCGGGGTTTGGCAAGATCATCATCACTGCCAGTGAAGCCATGCAATACGCATTCGACGGCAAACACGTCGAAGGGCAGACCCAGAACTCCCTGTTCACCCATTACCTGATCGAGGGACTCCAGACCGGCAGGGCAGACGCCGACAACGACGGCTTGATAGACATTGACGAACTCTATCAATTCACATACCAGCAGGTGACGCCCCGCCAAACGCCGAACATTTCGTCCACGACGCAGGAAGGGAAGATGTACATCGGGTTGAATCCAAACCCGAAGGTCCAACTGGCGCAATTGTCCGAGCAGGTACAAAAGGCAATGCATAGCGAGACACGCCTGCACAGACAGGGCGCGGTCAGCGAACTTTCCCGTCTGTTGAAATCCCCCGACCCGTCCGTAGTCCTGTCGGCTGAAATGTCCCTGCGGAAAATGGTCAACGACGACAGCAAGTCGGTTGCGGATTACGCACAGGAGGTCCTCAACCAGCACTTCAAGACACAGACGGTCATCGCTCAACCTCAGCCGATTCACGAACCAGCCGCCTCGCCCAAATCGTATGCAGACGAGATCGCGGCAGCCGCTCCGCCGCCCGTTAGTGTTGCAACGAACATGCCCTCGAAAGTTGCAGGGAGCGTTGTTCAGCCGATCAAACAAAAGAACGCCAACCTCGGCGGATGTATGAATGTGATCGTCCCCGGCGCGGCGCAAGCTTATGCCGGGAACTGGGGACGCGCCGTCCTCACTTTTATCGTCATGGCGGTTTTGGCAGGCATCGTTCTCAGCATTGCAAGCAACAGTTACGATGGCTCGCTTCTTTGTCTATTCGCCATAGGGATCGAAGCACTCTATATGTTCTTCGCGGGGAGGGGCATCATCATCAAACGCAACAAGAATACGAGCGGATGATTCCTTCAGCGCTTCACATAAAGAGAACTCCGAGTTCTTCGAGAAGTGTCCATATTACAAAGTTAACCCCTATTTAATCTGACGTTAAATTAATTTCCTGATATACCTTTGCCGAAACCTTCGGCCGCAGCCTTTATAAACGATTCGATACCCAACTTCGCAAAACCACCAATGGCTCGAATAAATTCAGAAAGTTTTGTTTTTTCTTCACTGGTAAATACGGAGTTCAGATTCTGATTGTCCAAGAACTGACCTAGTGTATTGTTCCTCTTATGAGATTCAAGTAGATCGATCATCCACCATCGAAATACCTGTGGCTCAATTTCCCAGCCGGTTGAGTATTTGTCGGATTTAATGATGAAACCAGAAAGCTGCAATCGGCGTATTTGTGGCGAAAATCCCTGAAGAGATACTGGAAGACTACTAGATTCAAAGTTAACCTTATCCGCCGGCAAAATCACTTCGTTTAGGGCAATCACAATTAATGCTTTACGTGTTTCGGGTGACCAATGATTCCAGGCATATTCAAAAACATGCTCTGAGGATAATTGAAGTTGTTCTGTGACATATTCATATCGTCGCTGAGATTTGAAACCTTTCTCATAAGCATTCCAAAGCAAATCAGCCGCCAATTGCAGAAGATATGGCTGACGACCTGTTATTTGGCTTAAGAACAGCTTGTCAGCGTCATTAAATCTCCCCGCAGAGAGACTAAATAAGCGCTGAGTAGCTTTGTCAGAAAACGGTCCTAAGAAAAATTGATGGAAGTAATTAAAATATGGAGAGCCGAAATGTTCAAATTGGCTTTGAGCATTTAATTCGCCAATTGACAGGCGCGTTGTAATTATCAAGGCGATCGATGGCATGTGCGTAGTGAGAGATCGAAGACCAGCAAAAAACTCCCCACTACGAAATTCGGGAAAGTTTAGCAAATCATCAAATTCATCAATCATCATAACCAACCTAATACTTTGTTCCTTCAACTCTTTGAATAGTTCTTCTATACTCGTTATATCGTACCCGTCTTTCTCGCAGGTCCGCACGCACATGAAAATCCGTTCACGATTATGGTTTCTTCCAGCATCTTTAATTATTGAATCTAGTATCTTTTTCCATAGTTGATAATAATCAGTGGTTCTCTTATCAAGTTCATGTACATTAATATAATAAAACATATGATGCCATTCACGCTGGATGACGGAATTAATAGCATCTGCTATCATAGGAGATCTCAAGTAGTTTAGCATAGAAGTTTTACCAAATCTTCGTTCGCTAACAATAGCAGTAGAAAGGCCTGAATTCAGGAAGCGCTCTACTATTGTTTTTATAATTGATTCGTCAGGCACAATGTAATGGTCGGGAGGGACGGGATCTCCATGTGAAAAGGGTGATGACATTTTACGGACTCCTTTCTTTCCAAAGAGCAACGATCGGACCAATGCAAAGAGTACTAATTTGCAAATAGATTTAAACCACCCCAAAAACAAACCCACCAAACAAACAAGTCCAACATTCCCACAATAAATAACAAATTGGCAGACTCGCCAACTATTAGCATCAACACCAAGGGAGTTAGCGGAACTGCAACTAAGAACCATTTACCTACAATATCTACACTAATATTTTGAATTTGCGGATAAATAACAAACACGATTCCGAGGATCGTTACGATTGCATATAAAAATATGGATGTCCCATTCGTTTGCGTGGCCTGAATAAGAGCTGAAAACACAGATGCTAAGAAAATAATTACCAACCAGCCAGTGCTCAGGTCAGAAAAATCTGCCAATTTCTGAGAGAATTGGGATTGCAGAAACCAAATGATTGTAGGTAAAGCTAGCCAATATACAATTTGCCACAACCAGTGCATCATTGTTTCACTAGCCACAAAAAGAACCCGCCTTATTTGGGCTTGATCGATAATCCAATTGAGTCGGTTATACAGGTCAACATCTATTAATCTGATTCTGTTAGCTTGTAGACGGGCTTCTCGGAAATTATTTTCAAAAACATTAATATCAACGCTTTTCTGAACAATCAGTTTAAGAGATTGTACCTTCGCAATCCTTATATACTTATTAGCAAGTTCAGGCTGAAATTTTGAGAGTTTCTCGGCGTAACTAATTGCCAATCTATAATTCTGACCCTGCAAACACACATTAATAAAATCTTTCAGTTTATCAACGATTGCATCTTGAGCTTTTTGATTTTCAGGATTGTTTTGGAGCGACCATTCTAGCAACTGTATAGACTCGCGATCGTTGTCGGATAGACTCGCCCGCACGAATAAGGCATCAGATCTTTTGGATTTATTAAATATTTGCTCAACAAGGTGATCAAATGGAATATCTTTCACCCAGTTGCCAAACATTGGAATCTTTATCTTATAATTATCTCGGTCGATCTCAACCCAATCTTCTTTCTCCAAATCATTAAGCAAGGCATAAAAATACTCTGGGTTATTTTCATAGATTTTTAAAAATTCCGCTCGAAAATTGTTTTGGTCTTCCATGTCTGGCTGGAGATAATATTCAGAAATCCCTTTCTGTTGAAGCAAATTCCATATAGATGATCTTGAATATCCTGACTCTTGCGCTGAAGCAAGTATAGCCACAATTACTTGCTCTTGTGAAGAAAGAATATGCCAAGAGTGCGAAATAATATGATCGTAACCTTCTGCAATTAAACTCTTTTCAACTTTTTCGCGATTAATTATTGTTTTCTTTTTAGAAAACTTACTATATCTTCCCCAAATGGTTGAACAAAGCGACTGAGCAAGAAAAGGATGTCCCTTTGTCAATTGCCAGACTTCTTCCCTGGCTTCTTGCTCCCAATCAATTTGGTCGTCAGACAAGCTTGTTAGAAAGTATATCTCGTCTTTACTCATTAATGGGATTCGGTATTTTACAGACTCGGAAAGCAAATTCCTAGCCGACTGAATTAAATTCTCAGGTGAGCGAGCCAAAACTACAACAATCTTAACAAATGAAAAGTCATGCAGTATTCCTGAAAGATAATCATAAAATTCATTTGCATTTCGGGTTGGAGCAGACTGACTTGTATTATCAAACTCATCTAGGAGCAACACCAATCCATTCCCTTGCAAGTGATCTAATGCTGTTGGAAGCCAAACATTCCTAAAGTATTCAGGTGGGTTAATACCTAAATCCTTACTTAAAGCAGAAAGGCCTAAATTGCTACGAACTGTTCGCGCAATCGAGACAGTTATTTCCTTCAATGGCTTATTTAGTAGTGTCACCATGTCAATATTAACAGGAACAAGTAAATCGCTTTCCCCAAGCCTTTCTTCATATAATTTATGAAGAATAGATGATTTCCCAACCCTCCGTTGACCATAAAGAACTATTTTCTGTTGAGTGAGCAAATCTGAAGCAATTAATTGAAGAATTTTTTCCCTACCTACAAATTTATTCCGATCAGTAATAACATCACCTGCGAAATAAGGATTAGAAATCATTGTATCTTTGAAAAATTTGTATCGAAAACAGGCTTATACTAGCGGGAAATTAGAAGTTTTTCTGCCATTGTTAAATAATTATACGAGAGAATCACGAAAATACTATCTATCATTGATTCAAAAAATCTGTTTACTATTCTATCCCATCAAAGATAGTATCCAGCACATCCTCGCCCACATCGAACACCGACCCGTTTTCCGGGAGAGCCTCCTCCGTCATCCATTTCGGCAAGCGATCATCTTTTGCTGTTAACCCTGCGCGGCGGTTGAACTCGCGCTCCATCTTGATCGTCTCCTTACCCAATGACTGAAGGATATTATCGGGCAGGTCGTCCCAGCCGTAGCGCGCGGATAACAAACGTTTCACAACACCGTCCGGCGTGGCGGCATACCCAAATCCTGCAAAGATGCAGGCGCCGAGCGTATCATAGCCAGCCATGTTCAACTGCGCGTTCAGCGACACATCCTTCTGGACGTTCGGGTCGAGATGATCCACCTGCGCGCGGATGGTCAGACCGGCTGTATGGTCAGCGCCTTGTGGTGTGGTCGCGTACGTCAAGCCGGTTCCCTTGATCGAACGCGGCTCGTAGGCGGACATGGCTTGTCCCTTCACAGCAGGCACACGCTCGATGCCATATTTCTTTCCAACAGCCACCGCGCCGTCGCCGAGCACGCGTCCCAATTCGGTGCCATTGCTGATTTCCTCGATCAACTTCAGCGCGTCCTCTTCGCTGCCCCATTGCATCAATCCCGCCTCCGCCGCGACGCCGAGCGCCGCGCCAACTTCGATGGAGTCCAAGCCCAGGTCGTTGACGCGCCAGTTCAAACGTCCGATCGAATCGAGCGAAGCAATATCCAGGTTGGAACCCATCAAACCGATGGTCTCATATTCGAGAGGTGAGACGATCACCTTGCCGTCCTCCCCGCCGAAGACGTTCGAGCATTTGATCGTGCATCCCGCCATGCAGGCGTGCGACGGGTCGGACGGTTTGCCGCGCGTCAATGTGAACTCACGCAGCGCCTCGCCGCCGATCTTTTCGACATCATCGAACGTACCGCGCGAAAAATTACGCACAGGGATGGCGGCAAAGCGTTGCGTCAACTGCGTCATCGCGGCGGTGCCGTAATCGCGATAGGTAATGGACTGTGGATGCTCCATGACCGCCTTGGTGTAATCCTTTGTTGCGACTTTGAACGCTTCGGGACTCGCGATGGGCGGCTTCTGCCCACCGGCATTGTCGAACACGATGGCTTTCAATCCCTTCGAGCCCATGACCGCGCCCAGTCCGCCGCGCGCCGCAATGCGCGCTGGGATTTGATCCTTATCAAGGTTCTGTATCCCCGCGGACTTCATCTTCATCTCGCCGCCGGGACCGATCAAGGCGATGGCGACTTTATCGCCATATTTTTCGATCAGTTTCGGCGCGGTCGCGTAAACGCCCAACCCCGCCAAATCATTTGCTTTTTCCCATTTCGCGCCGTCCAACGAAAGATGCAAAACCCAAACGCCATCTTCTTCCGGCTGGTCTTCAATGATGAGCGCGTGGATGCCCATCATTGCCATGTGCAGACCGGTGCGCCCGCCCGCGTTGGCTTCCTTGATGCCTCCCGTCAGCGGAGACTTTCCGCCCACCGAAATTCGATCCGTGGACGAGAGCATGTGGCCGACCAGTAAACCCGGCGCAAAGATGAGTTTATTCCCCGCTCCTAGCGGATCGCACTTCGCATCCACTTCATCGAGCAGGATGCGCGCCAAAAGTCCGCGCCCGCCGAGGCGTTTCCACGAGTCGGGGACTTCCTCCAGTTTTAAAGTTTGCTCGCGCACGTTCACGCGCCAGATTTGGGATTTATATCCGGTCATATCCATTTCTCCAGCACAAAGGCTTCAGCAAACGGGTTCACAAAACGGACGCCCTCCAAAACCTGCCCATCCTGGAAGTCCTCGCTGAAAATGACAGGCACATCATTGATTAGTGCAGATGCCCAGACCTGGGCATCATAAAACGATAACGAGTGGTCACGCACACCCCGAGCCGCTTCCAAAACCACCGATGGCGTCAATAAAAATGTTGGAAAGGCTAGTAAATAGTCCTGTACATTTTGCAGCGCCTCTTCGATGGAAAGTTTGGGCCTGGCACCGCGGGTCACCGCATTGAAAAACTCTGAGAGGCACTGGATACTCAAACAGCCCACAAAGTTTACCTGTGTGTCAAGGATGATTTTCATTGCCTGGGCGCGTTTTTCGGGTTCCGCCCTGTCAAACGCGTATACGAGAACGTTCGTATCAAGAAGAACGACGGTCATATCGTTTCATCCGTTCGTCATAAAGATCTTCGCGCCTCCAGTCGCGTTTCTTGCGGCGTACGGGAGGCTTCTTATCTTGGGCGAGCATGGCTTGATGAAGCCGTCTCATTGCGTCGTTATCGTATGCAAGACGATAACCCGCTCGTTTCAATTCATTGTCAAGGGCGCGGCGAATGATTTCAGCCTCGCTGACGCCCCGCGCTTCGGCGGCGCGCTTTAACCGTTCTTCCTGGCTCTTCTGGATGTAGATTTGCTTGCGAACCATCTGTTTCATAAAGCGCTCCAATGACTATACATCGCATTATACATCACAAAACAGAGTGTTTTTTCGCTTCACGAACTAGAGGTTTTTTAAAGATTCCAGGTCTGCTTGCGAACATTTCCGCACCAGACCTGGAATTTACATTCAGCGATTACGCGTTTACCTGGGACGCGTGGCAGCATTCCGTGTCTACTTCACAACTTCCTTCAACGCCTCACCAAAGATTATCAAACCATCGTTGATCTGTTCGGATGTCACATTGAGCGGCGGAATCCAGCGGACGGTATTGTCATACGTTCCGCAGGAGAGCAGGAGCAAGCCTTTTTCCTCCGTTTTGTGGATAATTTCCTTGACCAGCGGCTTGGCTTTGTCGGCTCTTCCGTCGACGACAAACTCGGTTCCCACCATCAAACCTTTGCCGCGCACATCGCCGATCTGGTTGTATTCCTCCTGGAGTTTTCGCAGTCCCGTCATCAACTGGATGCCGCGCTCAGACGCGTTCTCTAGCATGTTCTCCTCGCGCATGGCGCGGATGGTTCCAACCGCCGCGGCGCAGGCAATCGCGTTGCCGCCGTACGTCCCGCCGATGGAGCCGACGTCAAGTTTGAGCATGATGTCGGTGCTGGTGAAGACGCCCGAGAGCGGCATGCCGGAGGCGATTCCCTTCGCGGCGGTGATAATGTCGGGAATCACTTCGAAATGCTCGAATGCGAACCACTTTCCCGTACGCCCAAATCCCGATTGGACCTCGTCGAAGATGAGCATGATCTTGTGACGGTCGCAGATTTCGCGCAATCCCTTCATGAAGGACTTCGGAGGGACGACGTATCCTCCCTCGCCGAGAACTGTTTCGACCAAAATAGCCGCCGTCTCCTTTGGAGCGGTCTGCGACGCCAGTAGGTACTCCAACTGCTCCAGCGCATACGCGGACGCCTCCGCCTCGGTCATCTTGAGGCGGAAGGCATACGGGAACGGCGCGACATAGACGCCCGAGGGCAACGGACCAAATCCCGCCCGATACACAGTCTTGGAGGTGGTCAACGCCATCGTGCCTGAGGAACGTCCATGGAAGGAGCCGCTGAACACGATGACGTTCTGCCGTCCCGTTGCCACGCGCGCGATCTTGACTGCGTTCTCCAATGCTTCCGCGCCCGAGTTGGCGAAGAAATAGGAATCGATGGACGGAGGCGTGATCTTCCGCAGTTCCTCGATCAGTTGCAGCATCGGCTTGTGGATGACGATGTTTGCCTGGGCGTGGATGAAATTCCCAGCCTGAGCGCGGATCGCCTCCACGACCTTCGGGTGGCAGTGACCGGTGTTGGTCACGCCGATGCCGCAGGTGAAGTCGAGGAATTTGCGCCCGTCATCGGTGTAGATGTATGAGCCTTCGGCGCGCTCGGCAACGAGGTTGAAGATGCGCGAATAGGCGGGGGTCATGTGAGGGAAGTTTTGTTCGTAGAGTTGATTGGGCATGGTTTTCTTTTTTTTGGCAAAGTTGGGTGTAGTTTCAATAATCGCGAGCGTGTTGCGTGTTGCGTTTTACAACGAACCCCGCAACACGTTACACGTTACTCGCAGCACGCTACATGGGCAGATATTCCACCGCCCACTCAACGCCGTGTTTCTTCAAGGTCTCAGCGGTGGGAACGCCGTCGGCAGTCCAACCTGCCAGTTTGTAATAGTGGTCTATCGCTGAATCAATTTCCTCGTGAGTCAGAGCGAAGCCCGCGGTGGGACCGGTCCCCTTCAACTCTTTGAAGAACTTCTTTGGCAGTTTATCGTCCTTACGACCGAATCCTTCGCGGGCATTGAAGACGCGGAAGAGGTTCAGGCGTCGGCGTCCGACTTCCATCAACTCATCCACGGTCACATCCCAGCCGGTGACCGCGCTGATCATCTCGGCGGTCTGCTTCCCGTCGTAGAGCGTCCACGTGGGTCCCCAGACGAACTGGCAGAGTTCAGCCGAGTCGAGCATGGAGTAAAAGACCTCGGTTTCGTAGGCGAAGCGGACTTTCTCCTCGGTGAGCGAGTAGGCAGGCTGAGGCTCGCCGAGATCAATCTGTTTGAGGCGGTCGAGGTTGAAATCGCCGATGCCATCTTCGTAATACGGATCATGCTCGGAGGACTGGTGATCCGCGCCGAAGGGGTTGACCGCGTAGATGAGCCCCAGCGAGCGTTTGGCTTGCGGCATGTGAGCGGGAGCCTCCGCGCCCTTGACGGTGATGAGGCATTCGTCTGCGCCGTTCCCCCAGGCTTTCGCGGCGCGCTCGGAACCCTGCGATAACACCTTGCCCAACGGACCTTCGTTTTTCACGATCTGTTCGAGCGCCTTGAGCATCGCGTCGGCGTTGCCGAACTTGAGCTCGAGTCCGCCCGTCTGTTCGTTTGTGATGATGCCCTTTTCGAAACATTCCATTGCAAAGGCAATCGTCGCGCCGCAGGCGATGGTGTCCACTGCATATTCGTTGCAGATCTGGTTGGCAAGCGAGACCGCCGCGAGATCGTCAATGCCGCAATAGGAACCGAACGTGCCGAGCGTTTCATATTCGGGACCGCCATAACGCGGCTCGACCTTGTACGCGCCATCCTTGATCTCGACCACGCGCTTGCACTTGACGACGCACGCATGACAGGTATCGCGTTCCTTCAACACGGTCTCCGCCATCCTCTCGCCGCTGATCGGCTCACAACCCTCGAACTGACCTTCGTTATAGTTTCGGGTCGGCAGGGTTCCGATGGTGTTATTGAACAGCACCACAACCGCCGTACCATACTTGGCAAGACCATCCATGTCACCGTTCTCGGGAATGGCTTTGGGTCCGATGCGGTTCAATTCGGTCAAGGTCTTCTGATCAGCGACTTGTACTTTCTTCGTGCCGCGCACGACCACCGCCTTGAGATTCTTCGACGCCATCACCAAGCCCATGCCCGTACGCCCGTTGTGGCGATTGGACATGGAAACCAGCGACGAGAACAACACGCCGTTTTCCGCGCCCATGCCGTGCTGTAAAATTTCAGCCTTCGGGTCCACTTCTTTGTGGAGGATGTCGTCCACTTCCCCCGATTTTCTACCCATCAAATGAGCGGCATCGCGCAGTTCGTAATTTCCATCAATGACCGCCAGATACACAGGCTTCGGAGATTTGCCCCTGACCACGATGCCGTCGAAACCTGCAAACTTCAGTTCGGCGGGGAAAAATCCGCCGCTCTGCGAGTCTCCGATTCCGCCGCTGATGGGCGATTTGGCATTCGCATTCAAACGACTCTGCCCTGAGATCGGCGCGCCGGTCGTCACGCCTGCCATCAAAGTTAAAACATTTTCAGGTCCGAGCGGGTCGGCGCCTTTGGGCATGTCGCGCAAAATGTAGTGCATGCCCATCGCGCTCCCGCCCATGTATTTGCGATAGAAAGCCTCCTCCGGCTCCTCGACCGTCAACTCACCCTTTGTCAAATCAACGTGCAGGATCTTGCCGTTATATCCGTTTGGCATGGCGACCTCCTTAATTTTTCTGAATTATACAATCCGATATGACTAAATTCAACGATACGTTTCCGTAATGGACAACAAAAACGCTTCCTTCTTAACCGACAACTGATTCAGCCTCGAATAACCTGATCTTGCCTGGGGCAGTAAACAAGTAGGGCTCTCCCGTAATTAAC
>JRYF01008645.1_pt1 | contig 12631 bp, 10 predicted proteins | sample 235331 | NCBI WGS metagenome assembly JRYF01 (sample SAMN03074217, study PRJNA261475) | activated sludge metagenome | biome: Wastewater Treatment Plant; feature: Wastewater; material: Activated sludge; isolation source: activated biomass of a wastewater treatment plant treating hydrocarbon... ... | reverse complement strand
GAAGTCCTTGGGGGTGACCTTCGCCATCGTCAGCATCTTGTTGACCAGTTCGTCGGGCGTGGGCACCCAGATCACGTCCTTGCCGGCCTGGCCGACCTGCGGCTGGTACTGACGTTCGCACTCCTCGCGGGTGCGCGCGTCCGCGGCGGTGGCGAGGATGAGCGCGGCGGTGGTGAACAGCAGGGCGGCGAATCGCATCGTCTGGTTTCTCCTTGAGTCGGGATGGTCGGGTTCAGTGTGCGCGTGCCGGGCGGGGTGGCGGCGCGGCCGGCTGCCTCACGGAGCTAGCGGGGCCGGACAAGACGGGCAACGACCCACACGACGAGGCCGACCGCCATCACGTACAGCGCGATCTGCACCGCCTTGTTGACCATCGCCCACTCGAGGCTCTTGTACAGCAGGAAGGCGCAGGTCAGCACGAAGACGATCGGCAGCACCGGATAGCCCGGCGCCCGGAACGGGCGCGGCGCCTCCGGGGCGCGGAAGCGCAGGACGAACAGGCCGATGCCGGTCAGCAGGAAGAAGAACCAGAAGACCGGCGCGGTGAACTCGACCATGAACCGGACGCCGCCCTGGTTCAGCGCCGCGAACAGCACCAAGGCCAGGCTGAGCGCGCCGGTGACGACGAACGCGGTCACCGGCGCGGCGCGCTCGCCGTTCCAGCGGTTCATGAACGCGAACAGCCGCCAGTCGGCACCGAGCGAGTAGTTGGTGCGCGCCGAGACGATCATCGTCGCGTTGATCGAGGTCAGCGCCGCCAGCGCCGCGATGGCGCCTATAAGCCGCTCGCCCAGCGGGCCGAAGGCCCGGCCGGCGACATCGGCGGCGACCGCCTTGCTGGCCTTCAGGCCGTCGAAGCCGAGGCCCGACAGCAGCGCGGTGACGAACAGCAGGTACACGACGGTGATCAGGCCGAGCGCCAGGACCAGCACCTTGACGATCGACCGCGCGCCGCCGCGGACCTCGGCCGAGATGTAGGCGGCCTCGTTCCAGCCGCCGTAGGTGAACAGCACGAACAGCAGCGCGGTGCCGAAAGCGGCCAGCGCCGGCGCCGACACCGGCGCGTCGGCCGCGGCGGCGGCAGCGGGCGGCGGCGCCGGAGCGACGAAACCGGCCACCACGACCAGCAGCATGCCGAGCACGAGCAGGGTCGACATCACGTTCTGCGTGCGCGAGGACTCGCGCAGGCCGGCGACGTTCACCGCGGTCAGCAGCACGATGATCGCCACCGCGTACAAGGTCGAGGAGTGCGCGCCGAGCGGCAGCACGCGCGTCATGTAGTCGCCGAAGACGTAGCCGAGCAGGGCGATCGAGCCGGTGGTGATCACCATGATCCGCGCCCAGGCGAAGAAGAAGCTGACGTCCTTGCCGTAGGCGCGCGTCAGGAAGTGGTAGTCGCCGCCGGCGCTGGGAAACGCGGCCGCCAGTTCCGCGTAGCAGAGCGCGCCGATCAGCGCCAGCACGGCGCCGAGCAGCCACGCGCCGTACATCCACTCCACCGATCCGGTGATGCCGGCCACCAGCGGCGGCAGCGAGAAGATGCCGCCGCCTATCACCACGCCGGTGATGATCATCGTGCCGTCGAAGACCGACAGCACCGGCCGCGGCGCGGCTGCGCTGCCGGAGGCCGCCAGGGGAACCGCCGCTGAATTCATCGCCTGCACCGGTTGCGTCAACGAGAGAGCCCCGCCGCAGCGGGGCCCGGGAGTCCGGCGCCTGCGTCAGCCGCGCTTGCCGCTGACCTTGACCTCGGCCCCGCCGGGGCCGCGCAGCGTGCCGTTGATCTCGTTGCCGCGGACCGTACCCGCCACCGTGCGCGTCTGGCCCTTGTCGTCGTTGAAGGAGAAGCGGATCTCCTCGCCGCGCAGCGTCGCCCCGACCAGCGGGTTCTTGGCGCTGCCAATGCCTGCCTCGCCCTTGATGCGCTGGTACTGCTGCGTCAGCGTGACGTTGAAGCCGGTCTTGCCGGCTTCGTCGCGGAAGGTCCAGCTGCCTTCGACCTTGGCCGGCACGATCCACAGGTAGGCGTTGCGGAACTCGATCTCGGCGATCTCGTCGGCCTCCCAGTCGCCCATGGTGAAGTGGTGCGACGTCACGCGGGTGCCGGGCTTCATGGTCAGCAGGCGTTGGCCGCAGGCGCAGGTTCAGTTCCGGCAGCAGGTACATGGTGACGACGGTGGCCTTGCTGAAGTCTTCCTTGAAGATGTCGCCCTGGATGATCCTGACCTTGTCCGCCAGGCCGGCGGCCTGCACGTAGCATTGCGCCAGCCTGGCCATGTCGGGGTTGTATTCGATGCCCAGGGCGGTGGCGCCGAAGTTCTTGGCCGCGGCGATGGCGATCTTGCCGTCGCCGGCGCCGAGGTCGACGACGAAGTCCTTGGGGGTGACCTTGGCCATGGTCAGCATCTTGTTGACCAGCTCGTCGGGCGTGGGCACCCAGACGACGTCCTTGCCGGCCTGGCCGACCTGGGGCTTGTAGTCGCGCTCGCATTCGGCGCGGGTGCGCGCGTCGGCGGCCGAGCTCAGCGCGAGGGCGCAGGCAGCGGCGGTCAGCAGGGCGGTGAAACGCATCGGGTGAATCTCCAGGGTTGTGGCGGCGGCGCGCTGGGGTCAGGCCGCCAGGTCGAAGGGAAGGTTGCGCAGCCGCTTGCCGGTGGCGGCGGCGACCGCGTTGGCAACGGCCGGCGCGATCGGCGGCGTGCCGGGTTCGCCGACTCCGGTCGGCGCGGCCGTACTGGGGACGATGTGCACCGCCATCTCGAGCATCTCGTCGATCCGCAGCAGCGGGTAGTCGCCGAAGTTGCCCTGCTCGACGCGGCCGTCGGCCAGGGTGATCCTGCCGTACAGCGCGGCGGTCAGCCCGTAGACCATCGCCGACTGCACCTGTCCCTGCAAGCCCAGCGGATTGACCGCCATGCCCACGTCATTGGCAGAGATGACTCGCAGTACGCGCACTTCACCTGTCAGCTTGTTCACTTCCACTTCCGCGGCTTGGACGCCGAACGAGAAGGCGAAGTGCATGTCACCGCCTGTGCCGAGCGGCTGGGTCTTCGGCGCTTCGTATTCATAACGGACGCGCGGTTGCCGTCCGAGGGCGTTCATTTCTTTGTAGACATCTGCATAGGTCAACGAATGTCCATTCACGTGGACGATCCCATCCGCATAACGGATCTGTTCAGGGCGGATGTCATATTTCTCCGCCATGACCGCCGTGATCTGGTCGCGCAAAGTCTTTGCGGCATAACGGGAGGCATTCCCTGTGACAAAGGTTTGGCGTGAGGCGGTCGTCGGACCGCCATTAGGCGTCAAGTCCGTATCCATCACCAATACTTTGACTCGGTCAGGCGACACCGACATTTCCTCCGCAACGATGGTTCGCATGACGGTGACGAGTCCCTGCCCCATCTCTGCCGCCGAACTGCGGACCTGGAACGTGCCATCTTCGTAGAGTTCCACATCCGCGCCAGATTTGTCAGGCGCGCCGCCGCCAAGTCCCGTATTCTTGTATCCCGCCGCAAAGCCCCAGGCACGAACAAGTTCTCCCTCACCCCTAACCCCTCTCCCACTGGGAGAGGNNCATGACGGTGACGAGTCCCTGTCCCATTTCAGCGGAGGAACTGCGCACCTCAAATGTGCCGTCGTCGTAGAGTTCCACTTCCGCACCCGCTTTATCGGGCGCGCCGCCGCCCAGCCCCGTATTCTTGTATGCGGCGGCAAAGCCCCATGAGCGTACCAAGTGCGGCGTGCCGGGCATCATACGCGGCTTGAATAATTCCTTTTCAGACAAACCTGACACCTGACACATGGCACTTGAAACCTTATCAATACATTCAGTCAATCCCACCGACTCGCGCAACTCCTGTCCCGTATTCGTGATGCTGCCAACATGCAGCGCATTGATGCGACGCAGTTCCACGGGGTCGATGTTCAATTTCTCGGCGAGCATATCCATCATCGACTCGACCGCGAACGCCGATTGCGTCACGCCGAATCCACGGAACGCGCCCGCAGGCGGATTGTTGGTGTACATGGCATAACAATCGGCGCGCACATGTTCGATGTCGTACGGTCCCGCCGAATGTGTGGTGGCGCGGGTCATCACCTTTTCGCCGAGCGACGCATACGCGCCCGTATCGCCATATAGTTCGGTCTCGCACGCCACGATGCGTCCATTTTTCTTCGCGCCGATCTTTACGCGAATTTGCGTGGCATGCCGCTTCGGATGCACCACCAGACTCTCATGCCTGTCGAACAACAACTTCACGGGTCGTTGTGTCGCGTCCGCCAGCATCGCCACATGGATCTGCCCCATGATGTCTTCCTTGCCGCCGAAGCCGCCACCCATCAACTGCCCCAGGATGCGCACCCGCGACTCATCCCAACCCATCGCGCGCGCCACCTGCGTCCGATCCTGATACGGGATTTGCGAGCCGCAATAAATTTCCATCCGCCCATCCGCCAGCGGCACACCGATACTGCACTCAGGTTCAAGGAACGCGTGGTCGGTCGTTGCCGTGTGGAACGTATGCTCAAGGATCACATCCGCCTCGGCAAAGCCCTGCTCCATATCGCCCTTGCGGACCTTGATGTGCTTGAGCAGATTTCCCTTCTCATGGATTTGTTCGACTCCCTCCTGACGTGCCTGCACTGGATTCGTGATCACTGGATGAAGATCAAATTCCGCTTCGATCAAAGCCGACGCCTGATTCGCAACCTCAAGCGTTTCCGCCGCTACAATCGCCATCGCATCCCCCACATACCTGACGCGTTCTCCCACACCCACCAGCACGGGCCAGTCATAGATGACCAATCCATGATTGTGCTCGCCTTTAATATCTTCCGCCGTAAGAACAGCAACGACACCTTCCAGCGCCTTCGCTTTCGATACATCAAGCTTCTTCAATATCCCATGCGGAATCCCCGCGCGTTTGGCTTTGGCGAACAACATGCCATCGAACACAAGGTCGTCAGTGAAGATCGCCGCACCAGTGACCTTATCCGCACCATCGTGACGCGTATGCGTATGTCCAACGGATTTATGCTGGTGAATCGAATCAGGGATATGAGTCGGCTTCCTGACGGGTTCACCCGTCCGCAAGGATTCCGCCGCGGCAAGGATCGCATTCTCGATGGTCGGATACCCCGCGCAGCGACAGAGCGTATCCTTCAATGCAAAACGGATCTCATCCCTCGTCGGATTCGGATTCCGCTCGAGCAGCGCATACGCCGTCATGATCTGCCCGGGAATGCAGAACCCACACTGCACCGCGCCATGCTCCACAAAGGCTTCTTGAAGAGGGTGGAGTCCCCCTCTCCCAGCGGGAGAGGGGCTAGGGGTGAGGGCATACCACAACCACCGCAACCGCCTCGACCTCGACGGCACCTCGTTCCTCTCGCCCTACATCCGCTTTGGCATGATCGGGTTACGGCAGGCTGTCGCCGCGGCGCGTAACTCGTATCTCGCAACTCGCAACTCGCAAGGCTCCGAAACCTGGCTCAACGAACTCATCTGGCGCGAGTTCTACATCCAGGTCCTCTACCACTTCCCGCACGTGGCAGGGACCGCGTTCAACCCGTCGCTGGCGAACATCCCCTGGCGGAACGAGGCGTCAGAGTTCGAGGCTTGGAAGAGGGGCGAGACAGGCGTCCCTGTGGTGGATGCGGGCATGCGTCAACTGCGCGAGATCGGCTGGATGCACAACCGGGCGCGGATGATCGTCGCGTCGTACCTCGTCAAGGACCTGCTGATTGATTGGCGCTGGGGCGAAGCCTGGTTCATGGAAAACCTGCTCGACGGCGACCTCGCCGCGAACAACGGCGGCTGGCAGTGGACGGCTGGCACAGGCACGGACGCCGCGCCGTATTTTCGCATCTTCAACCCTGTCCTGCAGAGCATGAAGTTCGACCCAAACGGTGATTACATCCGCAAGTGGGTGCCCGAGTTGCGCGAACTGGACGCGAAGGACATCCACGCGCCGTGGGAGAAGGGCATCAAGGTGAAGGGTTACCCCGCGCGCCCGATCATCGAACGCGACAAGGAGCGGACGCTGTGGGCATATAAACTGTCGAAAGAGGGAATGAAATCGTGAAAAAGAATCGTTTTTGGAAAATTACAGGATGGGTTTTTGCAATCCTCCTCGTCATCATTTTGGTTGGACCGTTCCTCGTCCCCGTCCCGCCGCTGGAGGACACTGTCCCGGTCGAATCGCTCGTGGACCCGGACAGCCGCTTCATCGAGGTCAACGGCGTGGACGTGCATTATAAGGTCTACGGGCAGGGCGAACCGACCTTCATCCTCCTGCACGGATTCGGCGCTAGCCTGTTCTCGTGGCGCGAAGTGACCGCGCCCCTCGCGGAGTTCGGCACGGTCATCGCCTATGACCGTCCCGCCTTCGGGTTGACCGAACGCCCAACGGAATGGGAGGGCGAGAGTCCGTACAGCCCGCAATCGCAGGTGGAACTCGTCATCGGCTTGATGGACGCGCTCGAAATCGAAAAAGCGATTCTGGTCGGCAACTCGGCGGGCGGAACGATCTCGATGCAAACCGCCCTGCAATATCCTGAACGTGTGCAAGCACTCATCCTCGTTGACCCCGCCGTCTACGCGGGCGGCGGCGCGCCGAGTTGGACGCGTCCCATTTTGAACACGCCGCAGATGAATCGCGTCGGTCCGCTGATCGCGCGTCAATTGCAGTCGCGCGGTCCCGAATTCATCGAACTCGCCTGGCACGACCCGTCGAAGGTCACGCCTGAAATTTTGGAGGGATACCGAAAGCCGCTTCGCCTCGCGGACTGGGACAAGGCGCTCTGGGAACTGACCCTCGCCAGCCGCGAAAGCGGACTCGCCGACCGCCTCGGCGAATTCGACCTGCCCGTCCTGGTCATCACGGGCGACGACGACCGCATCGTCCCGACCGAGCAATCGGTGCGTTTCGCAGACGAATTGCCAAACGCCGACCTCGTCGTCATCCCGCAATGCGGACACCTGCCGCATGAGGAACGTCCCGCCGAGTTCATGCAAGCCGTGACGGAGTTTCTCGCATCGGAATCCCGAAGTTCCACTTCAGCAAAACCCGAAAGCAGAGCTTTCGGAATCCAATGAAACCCATGAAAAAAAACATCACCCCTGAAGCAGGACGCGCCTCTCTGGAGGCATTCATCAAGGAAGGCTCACCGCTTGGTCCGTTGAAAGTTTTGGCGCGGCACGTCGGGCGCTTCTTTCAGATTCCCCTGCCTGGCTTTCGCCCGTATGTGGTTTTCGGTCCCGAAGCGAACCGCAAGGTGCTCGTCACCGAACGCGACAAGGTCCTGTGGCGCAACACCGACCCCGTCACCGACCTGCTCCGCCGCGGCGTCCTCATCGTGGATGGCGAGGAACACGACCGCTACCGCAAACTGATGGAGCCGCCGCTTCACCCTTCGCAGCTGCCCGCCTACACCGACATGATGGTCCGCCAAACGGAACGGGTCACATCCACCTGGCAGGATGGTCAAATCGTGGATATGTTCGTCGAGAGCCGCAAGATCGCCCTGCTCATCATCATGCAAACGCTCTTCAGCAAAGACGTCTGGGACGACCTGCCCCTCCTCTGGACTCCCGTCCTCAAAGCCATCGAATACATCTCGCCGGGCATGTGGATCTTCTGGCGGAGAATGCCAAGACCAGGATTCAAAAAGCCGTTGCGATTGCTGGATGACTACCTGCTTCAAATGATCTCAGAACGCAGAAAGCAGAACGCAGACCCGAATACGCAATACACGGTACGCAATACCGACATCCTCCAACACTTGATCGACGCGGGATTGAGCGACGACGTCATCCGCGACCAGATGCTCACGATGATGATCGCCGGTCACGACACCTCCACCGCCCTGCTCGCCTGGACGTTCGCCCTGCTCGGTCAGCATCCCGAGACCCACGAGGCCATCCTGCGCGAGTTGAACGAAGGCGAAAAGTCCCCACTGCTCGACATGACCATCAAGGAGAGTCTGCGCCTCTATCCGCCCATCCACATCGGCAACCGCCGCATTGCCGAGGAAATGGATTTCGGCGGGGACAAGATCCCTGCCGGCGAGCGGATGTTCTACTCCATCTACCTCACCCACCGCGACCCTGAAATTTGGGAGAACGCCGAGGATTTCTGCCCCGAGCGTTTCGCCCACGGACGCAAGACCCCGCCGATGAGTTACGTCCCGTTCGGCGGAGGTCCGCGGGCATGCATCGGCGCGGCGTTCGGTCAGGCGGAGGCGCGCATCGTCATGTCGCACCTGCTCCGCAACTACAGATTCGAATTCACGAATCACAAGATCCACCCTCACATGGGCGCAACTCTCGAACCGCGCCCGGGGGTACTTATGAAAGTAACAAAAAGACAATAAACACGAAGGGCACAAAGGAACACAAAGGAAAACCTTTGTGAAAAACCTTGGTGTCCTTCGTGTACTTTGTGGTGAAAAAATGACCTACTTCGGATTTCTACTTCGCTTCTTATTCATCCCCATCCTCGTTTTCCTCGCCATCGCGCTCTGGGACGAGAAAAGGGGCAGACAAATCAACGGCTTCTGCAACGGGCGCGCGGTGTGGACGGCGATCTTCGCCCAAGTCATCGTTGCGGTCCTCTACACAACGCCCTGGGATAACTACCTCGTCGCAACCGGCGTCTGGTACTACAACCCGGACCTGGTCACGGGCATCGTCATCGGCTACGTGCCCATCGAGGAATACACCTTCTTCGTCGTGGAAACGATCCTCGCCGGGCTGTGGTGGTGGTTTTTGGCGCGGCGGTTGAGTCCCCCTCTCCCTGCGGGAGAGGGGTTAGGGGTGAGGGAAAAATCCGCCCCCCGCTTCGTCTCCGCTAACGCTCCACTCAGCGCGAAAGAGTTCAAGCCGAACAAGGGATTGATCCGCGCGTCGACAACCGTTCTCGTCGTCGTCTGGGTCATTTTCACCTACCTGTTCTTCTTCGGTGACGTGAAATGGACGTACCTGTCCATCATCCTCTTCTGGGCATTGCCTGCGATTCTTCCCCAACTGTTGTTTGGCGCCGACATCCTCTGGCATTACCGCAAACTGGTCTTTTGGGCGATCATGGTCCCGGGCACGTACCTCTCCCTGATGGACATCGTCGCGCTGAGGGAAACGACCTGGTCCATTGCGAAGGAGCAGACGACAGGAATCCTGTTCTTTGGCATCCTGCCGCTGGAGGAGGTGGTGTTCTTCTTCATCACCAATGTGATGATCTCCTTCGGCATCACGCTCCTGCTGGCAAACGTCAGCCAGGGAAGGGTTGCGGAGATCAAGGGACAACTTCAGTCGTGGAGAGAGGCAGGGCTTCGTCTACAGAAGCGTTGACAAGGTCGTGGATCCATTTGCGAGACCTGAACCGCCAAAGGCTTACGCCTGCCTTGGCGAGTTCCTCCAACCCGACCATGAGGTAGACATAGTAAACGGGCAAATCCAGAACGAACGCGCCGATATATGCAGAGGGGACGCCGATGAGCCAGATGGAACAGATCTCCATGATGAGGGCGAAGACCGTATCGCCGCCCGCGCGCAAGGCGCCGATGAAGGTGGTGAAGTTGAACATGCGGACCCATAGTACGCAAGCCATTACCAGCATCAACATGCGGACGTTGTACACGCCAGCGGGCGAGAGGCTGTACCAGCCAACAATCACATCGCGCACGAGGAAGACAACCAGACCCACCACCCATGCCAGGAGAACGCTTAACGTCACCACGCGGCGGACGGTCTCGTGGGCTTCATCCATTTTGCCCGCGCCGATGCGGTTCCCGACCATGACGGCGCAGGCGTTGCCCAACCCCATGAAGACGACAAAGCCAAGTTCCTCGATGGTCGCGTTGACGTTGATGGCGGCGATCGCTTCCGTGCCAATGTGGGCGTAGATGCCGTTATAGGTGGCGATACCCACAGACCAGAAGAATTCGTTCGCAACGGCTGGAAGGGCGGTTCGGAGGACGCGTTTGAAAAAGGAGAATTCAAAGGAAAAGAAGGTCAACGGGTTGGCGGCAAGAGGCGTCTTTTGGGTGTAAACAAGGATGAGGAGCAGGACCAGTTCCAGGGTCCAGCCTGAGGCGGTGCCTATGGCGGCGCCGCGCACACCGAGGGCGGGCAGTCCGAGATGTCCGAAGATGAGGATGTATCCAAGTATCGTCTTGAAGATGATGGCGGCAACCGTCGCAATGACTGTTATTTTGACGAGTTGAATACTCCGCAAGGCAGCGATGTAGGCAGTGGCAATGGCTACAGCGATGTAGGAAAAGCCGACGATGCCGAGGTATCGTGAACCGATCTCGATGACGTTCGTGTCCTCGGTGAAAAAGCCCAGGACCGAGTCTGTGAAGAAAGTGGCGGCAACGGTGAAAATGATGGCAATGATGGATGCTGTGAGGATGCTCATGCCCAGCACTTTGCGGATGGGTTCTATTTCACGTTTGCCCCAGAATTGCGCGGTGAAGATCGCCATGCCGCTGGTAAGCCCGAAGAGCAGGAGGATGAAAACGAAGAAGACCTGGTTCGACAGCCCGATGCCCGCAATGGAGGCTTCGCCCAACTGCCCGACCATGAGCACGTCTATCATGTTGAGGGAGGCGTTGATGAGTTGCTGTAGCGAAATGGGCACGGCTATCGTGAGCATTTCACGCAGGAAGAGACGGTCTTTGAGAAAGGCGAGCATGGGGATGGATGGATAAGTGGGAAGAATGCAGACTGGTTACTGATCACTGATCACTGGTTACTGTTCACCGATCTTCCGGCGCTTCGCGGACGATGTACAGCGGCCTGCCCTTGGCTTCGTCGTAGAGACGCCCGATGTATTCGCCGAGGATGCCCAGCGAGATCAACTGCACGCCGCCGAGGAATAGCACGGCGATCAGGGTGGTCGCCTGACCGAAGAATGCCTGCGATCCGCTGGCGCGCAGGTAGATGACTACGGGGATGGCAAGGATTGCGAAACCTGCCGAGACAAACCCGAAGAACGTGGCGACCTGCAAGGGGAAATAGGAAAAGCCCGTGATGGCATTGAGCGCCAGCCGGAACATCTTGCGGAACGGATATTTGGTCTCGCCGGCGATGCGGGCGGCGCGTTTGTACTCCACGCCGATCTGTTTGAACCCCACCCAGGCGGACATGCCGCGCGGGAAGCGGTGCCGTTCGCGCATGGACTTGAGCACGTCCACCACCTTGCGGTCCATCAGGCGGAAGTCGCCGGCGTCGAGGGGAATTTTCACGTCGGTGATGCGGGAGATGAGGCGGTAGAACAGGGACGCGGTCCACAGTTTGAACCAGGATTCGCCCTCGCGTTCGGCGCGGACGGCGAAAACGACCTCATACCCTTCCCGCCATTTCTTCGCCATTTCGAGGATGAGTTCGGGCGGGTCCTGCAAGTCTGCGTCGATGACGACAACCGCGTCGCCGCGCGCGTAATCCCAGCCCGCGGTGATGGCGATCTGGTGCCCGAAGTTACGCGCAAAGATGACCGGGCGGACGTGTTCGTTCTGTTTTGCCAGCTCGCGGATCATTTCGGTCGAGCCGTCGGTCGAGCCGTCGTCCACGAGGAGGAGTTCCCAGGATTCGCCGGTGGACTCCATCACTTCGCTGACGCGGCGATGAAGTTCGGCGAGGTTTTCCTTTTCGTTGTAGATGGGAGCGATGATCGAATATGTGATCTTCATTTGGGTCTTCTTTGGATCAGGATTATGTTCGAGCAAGAGTCAGCCTGCGAGGAGGAGACAGGCTCGGGTGAGTCGGAAGCGGACTTCCTATCCCTTCGATTTTTTGAGTTTGAGTCCCTTGCGGCTGGGCGGGTTGACCTTTTCAGGCGGGGCAACGAATTGTTGATCGCCGTCGTCTTCGATAGCGGGGAGCGCCATGACCTTTCTACGCAGGTATCCCACGACCACCGTCAACGAGGCGATCACAGGCACCACGAGCAGCGCGCCCAGGATGCCCTCCAGGATGGTGGCGACGATGATCACGATGAAGACCAGTCCTTCGTTCATGTGCACACTGCGCCCCATGATGATCGGGCGCAGGAAGAAATTCTTCAAATTGATCAGTACCAGGTACACAACGACCACGAGACCGGCAACCCAAAAGTTCGAAAGCGGTATCCAACTGGAGCCTTCGAGCAGAGCCACGCCAGCCGCGAGCATCACGGCAAGGAAGGGACCCACGTCCGGCACAAGCGTGAAGAGCCCCGCAATGACCCCCAGCACCAGCGCGCCGGGGATACCCATGATGAGCCATACGATCGTGAATACGATACCGACAACAAGCATCAGGACGATCTGCCCGCGCAGGTATGCCATCCAGATGTTTTTGACGCGCTTGTAGAGTTCGTCCACCTCCGCCTTGTAGGGAGGCAGGACAATGGAAAACATGCTGTCGCGCATCCGGGGCCAGTGGGATAACAACAGGTAGACGCTGACCAGGATCACCAGGAACCACAACACGCCCACCGATGTGGTTTCCAACAGCGACAGGATCTCCTCGGGCAGGGGCGCAAGGAACGCGCCTTCCAACTCGGAAAGACTCTTCGCCCAACCTTCCAGATGAAACACGAGGTTGCCAATTTGAAGCGGCTGCGAAAGCGTATTTCCGAGTTGTTTC
>JRYF01002484.1_pt1 | contig 12666 bp, 9 predicted proteins | sample 235331 | NCBI WGS metagenome assembly JRYF01 (sample SAMN03074217, study PRJNA261475) | activated sludge metagenome | biome: Wastewater Treatment Plant; feature: Wastewater; material: Activated sludge; isolation source: activated biomass of a wastewater treatment plant treating hydrocarbon... ... | reverse complement strand
ACTAATTGCGTCCCGCTTCGCTTGACATTCTTGTTGCGGCTGGAATTAAAATTCCCGCGCCATTAGGTATCCGTTTTCAATGGATGCAAACTGTCTTACTGAGAATTTGTGTTTTTTACCATTATTTTTTCTTGACTTTTACTCCAATAATATTTACTTTGGACTACTGATTTATCTGGTGTTAAAAGCAAATTACTTATGGGTAAAATAAAAACCGTTTACTTCCAAAAATATGCTCATATTCAACCCCCAGGGGCTACTTTCTTTGTTACCTTCAGATTGTTCGATTCCATTCCAATGTCACATTTGGCAGATCTAAAATCCAAATACGGATATGAATACACTCTTTGCATGCAAATTGAAGATTCATATTTGAAAAATTCCAAAATCTTTGAACTGAGAAAGAAGTATCTTATTGAATATGATAAGATTATGGATTTAACAATATATGGGCCACACCATCTAAAATATTTTTCTGTAATGAACATGGTTAAAACCCAATTACACAGACATGATGGTCAACTTTATGATTTGATTGCATATTGCATCATGTCCAATCATGTCCATATCTTGATAGATACCTCCATTCAATTGAAGAATGATAACTATGAGGAAAATGAATTAATCAATAACTTTCTTCCATTGGATAAAATCATGAAAAGGATTAAAGGCGCTACAGCCCAATATGCAAATCAATTGCTTTCAAGATCAGGAAAATTTTGGGACAAAGAAAGCTATGATATATTCATTAGAAATGAGTATATGCTGAATAATGTAATAGCGTATATTCTTAATAATCCCGTGAAGGCCGGTTTGGCTAGTCATTGGGAACATTATCCAGGGAATTTTTATAAATATGCTGATTCGTAGTGGCACTTGAGAATTTTGTTCAATTCAATCCCTCAATACAAATGAATTTTGACATTATATGGAGTAAAATTTGTAATAAGGAGTCTCCGTATGAAGAAAAGAATTGCGTCCCGCTACGCGTGACATGCTTGTTGCGGCTGGAATTAAAATTCCCGCGCCATTAGGAATCAGGTATCCACTCTTTACGAATATACCAAAAGAAAAGGTACTTTTGTATAGGAATATATTTAATATATCATCTATTTTTTCATTTGACTTGAGTTTGTGATTTTATGGTTATATTTATAACTGGCGCTACTTCGCCCATCATGCAGGCGCTCATTGAGGTATTGCTGTCAAATGGGCATACAGTGAAGGGACTTACCCGAAGTCCTGCGAAAGCGTTGTCCGTTAATATGGAATGGATTGTTGGTGACCTGAATGACCCGGATTTAGATTATTCATTTTTAAATGGAGTCAACCTCATCATCCATGCCGCTGCTGTTTCTAATACTATGGTCGACGAGCAATATGAAAAAGGGAATACTATGGTGACAAAATTGCTGGTTGATCGTGCAAAAAACATGAACATCTCAGCATTTGTATACATTAGCACTATTTTTGCAAAAGAAAATGGAGATCCATATGGACAATCCAAATGGAATGCAGAAGAGATAATTCGTAAAGATATGGAGCAGCATTTGATTGTAAGATTTTCTCAATTGTACGGATATGGTGCCCATTCACGTATAGATAAATTGATACAACAAATACGTTCTCGGACTTTCATATTCTATCCGACGGGCGACAATCCCAATATATTCCCATTAAATTATACTGATGCAGTATCTGTATTGCAACGCATCCCTTCTCAATGTCCATTAAAAGGAGAAACCATCACCATTGCCGGTTCCAAAGGGTATACCTATGGTGATTTACTTCAGCATATTTCAGTCGCCATGAATAAAAAGGTCATGTTTATTCCAATCCCTGTCATGATCNNGTGGCTCCAAATGGTGCGATGGCCAGAGATTATATTTCCGGCACAGATTGACCGATTGTTTGTACAACTTCCTAAATTTGAACATCCGGTAGAGGTTGGTTCTTTTCGGACAATAAATGAATATATAGAGCAATTAAGTGAAAACTAAAATAGATACATCGTTTCTAAAAAGCTAAATACGCATATGTCCGGAGAAAAGGCTATTGAAGTCAATTCATTGACAAAAATCTATAAGCTCTATCGGAGTAAAAAGGACAGAATGAAGGAATGGGTGCATCCCCTACGTAAAAAGTATTTTGTCCCACACATAGCACTACAGGAAGTATCTTTTACGGTAAACCGGGGAGAGATTTTAGGAGTAATAGGAGAAAACGGAAGTGGAAAATCCACATTACTGAAAATTCTTGCTTCTGTGGTGTCGCCTACATCAGGCCATTTTCGAAGTTATGGGAGACTTACGGCTTTATTAGAGTTGAGTGCCGGCTTTAATAAGGAATTGACTGGAATTGAAAATTTGTATTACTTAGGTGCCATCCAGGGTATTTCAAAAGCAGAAATGACAGAAAAAGTGGAAAGTATTTTACAGTTTGCCGATATCGGTGAATATGCCTGGCAACCGGTAAAAAATTATTCCAGCGGAATGTCAGTTCGACTTGCCTTTTCACTATCGGCCAATATTGATCCGGACATTCTGATCACGGATGAAGCATTATCGGTAGGAGATCTTAGGTTTCAGCAAAAGTGTTTTCGCAGAATGCGAGAGTTTAAGGATGCTGGTAAAACCATTTTGATGTGTACGCATAGCCTGGGAGCAGTCAAAGAATTTTGCACCCGTGCCATTTGGCTGGATAAAGGGCGGATCCGGATGGAAGGGGATCCTGTATCTGTGGCAGATGCCTATAATCAATACATGGTTATGCAGCGTTCCAGTCAGACCTATTCGGGAGGAGATGCAGAAGAAATCAGTAACCTGCCTGAAGAATGGAAACAGTGTATACCCAATGTACGGGTAAGAAATTTACCCTGGTTGAAGGTTCAGGATAACCCTTCTTCAAATGCATTGCTTTTTGAATTAAGATATGTTTGTTTTGTTGATCAGGAATCGATGATTCCTTTGGAAAAAAATAGTGCGGGAAAAGCCATTCTTGTTTTTGCTTTGGTGGAAGTAAAGGCGGAAATACAAAAAGCATGGATGGAGTTGTCCATCAGCAATTCGTTAGGAAATGTCATTTGCAAAGTGAATAATTCGAAAGGCCAAATTTTTCAATTCAAGGCACCAGGTAAACATGCTATCCGGATTCGATTAATTATTCCGGATCTGAGCAATGGACAATACTCCATTACTTTAAGAACATCCTATGAAGATTCCGGATCGGAAATTATTTCCCAAACTTATTACGATTTAATATTTTTTAATTTAAACACGCCGGGGCCGATGTATAACCAGGAAAGTTCAGTAGTAGTCAAAGAAGCCGGATTTGTTGTCATCCAACCCAAAACGGAAGTACACCATGAAAAATGAAGCGTCTTTATCAGTGCCTAGGGTATATCCCATTGAATACCGGTTGCAGCGTATGATAGAATTTATCAAAGAGCTGTTTAGAACCCGGTATGTCCTAAGGGTCTTGATTTTCAGGGATTTTCAAAGCAGGTACCTGGCTTCGTATCTGGGTTTACCCTGGGCATTTATTCAACCATTGATCTATGTGATTGTGATTTGGTTTGCCTTTACTTTTGGGCTCCGTGCAGGCGCAAAGGAAGATGGCACACCCTTTGTTCCCTGGCTATTGGCAGGCCTTATACCCTGGATGTTCATGAGTCAGACTATTTTTCACTCATGCAATTCTTTGGGTGAATATTCCTATCTGATAAAAAAAACCAAATTCAATGTGGCATTCATTCCATTGATTAAGATATTTTCAGGGATGATTATACATTGTGTGCTGATATTTATTTCATTGTGTTTATTTGTTTTCAAATTCGGTATCATGCCAACCATTTACTGGATCCAATTGGTGTATTATTTCTTTGCAATGTTTGTACTGTTGGCGGGCATTGGTTGGTTTGTAGCTTCCGTCAATGTATTTATAAAAGATATTGTGCATTTGGTCAATATAATTGTGAGTATATTTTTCTGGGCTACTCCCATATTATGGTCTTATTCCATGCTGGAAGGCAATCTGAGATACATTGCCCTGCTCAATCCTTTTTTTTATATTACGGAGGGATACCGTTATACTTTCCTCGAAGAGCGATGGTTTTTTGAGTTTCCTGAGATGAACATTTATTTCTGGGGGGTTACACTGGCTTTGTTATTTCTGGGTATCTATACCTTTCAAAAATTAAAACCCGATTTTGGAGACGAATTGTAAGCGGTTATTTATCAACTCATAGTCACGGTGCTATAGACAAAATAATTGAAGCGCTTGTTTAGTTGCTGTAAAGATTTTTTAAATGACTGAAAAAATTTTGATTACAGGAGGTTGTGGGTTTGTAGGATCCAGCTTAGCTATATCTTTAAAAAATACACACCCCGAATGGGTCATTATAGCAATGGATAATCTCAAGCGGCGTGGATCAGAGTTAAACCTGAATAGATTAAGGGAAGCGAATGTCATTTTTTTACATGGAGATATAAGAATCTTAGAAGATTTTGACCAGGCCGGAGATCCTACATGTATTATTGATTGTGCGGCAGAACCCTCGGTGGCTGCGGGGATTTCCTCTTCCCCGGATTACGTTATCCAGACCAATTTGCTAGGTACATTAAATTGTCTGAAGATAGCCAGTAAGTTTCAATCAAAGTTTATTTTTCTTTCTACCAGCCGGGTGTATCCTTATAAAGCATTGAGAAGGATAGAGTATAGAGAGGATATAAACCGGTTTTCAATTATGGATCAACAACAAATGATAGGGATTACCCCACTGGGTATTTCAGAGAGTTTTACACTAAGCGGTCCGCGGTCTTTTTATGGTACCACAAAACTGGCATCAGAAATGATCATTGAAGAATATGCAGCATTCTATGGATTGAAAACCATTATCAACCGGTGTGGGATCATCACAGGACCCTGGCAAATGGGAAAAGTTGATCAGGGTGTCATCGTCCTATGGATGGCCAGACATTACTGGAAAGGAAAATTGAACTATCAGGGATATGGGGGGAGTGGAAAACAGGTCAGAGACATTTTACATGTGGATGATTTGTTTAGGTTGGTTCTTGAGCAGATCATCCATTTTCCCAAGTATAACCATAGGATTTTTAATGTTGGAGGAGGATTACCGCTTTCACTCTCATTGAAGGATTTGACAGAATGTTGCCGGGAGATTACGGGAAATCGACTGGATATAGGAAGAATCGAGGAGACCAGCCCTGCAGACATACCTGTTTTCATTACTGATCATTCTAAGATTACTGAAGTGAATCAATGGAAGCCAGAAAAAAATATAAAGGATATCCTGGAAGATATATATCATTGGATTCATAGCAATGAAAAGGAACTGTCAGTCATATTAAACAGGTAGGTTTAAAGAAAATATTGGTGATTTTATCTGACACTTCTACATATTAATTTATTCATGGACAAAACTATAAAATGGAAGTTGCATTGATAACAGGTTCTTCCGGCTTGATTGGGGGAGAGTGTGTTGATTTTTTTGCTTCAAAATTTGACCGGATCATTGGGATAGACAATGATATGCGATCTTATTTCTTTGGGAAGGAAAGTTCCACACAATGGAATCAGGTGAGATTAAGGAATTTATACGACCATTTTGAGCCTCACAATATCGATATCAGGGATTTTGAAAGTTTGGAAAGAATTTTTAAAAAATACGGTACTGATTTAAAATTAATCATCCATACAGCAGCCCAGCCGAGCCATGATCCACCTCCAGCAACAAGAGTTCGCTCAAGGGTAGGTCACAGGGCTGATCTCGTCCAATCGGTCCGCGTGCTGTGCTACCTCCCTGANNCAGATTTTGGGGTAAATGCTACAGGGACATTAAACATGTTAGAACTAACGCGTTTGTATTGCCCTGATGCTGTATTTGTTTTTACCTCTACCAATAAAGTATATGGTGATACACCCAATCAACTGCCTTTAGTTGAAAGGGATACTCGCTGGGAAATTGATGAATCCCATCCTTTTTATAAAGAGGGTATTGATGAAAGCATGAGTATAGATCAAAGCACACATTCGGTTTTTGGCGCCAGTAAAGTGGCAGCTGATATTTTAACCCAGGAGTATGGCCGGTATTTTGGCCTTAAGACCGGTATATTCAGGGGAGGCTGCCTGACAGGTCCCAATCATTCCGGTGCTCAATTACATGGATTTTTGTCCTATTTGATGATGTGTACCCTCTCAGGCAAGCCCTACTCAGTTTTGGGGTATAAAGGAAAGCAAGTCAGGGACAATATTCACAGTTATGATCTGGTCAATATGTTTTGGCATTTTTATCAGAATCCTGGAAAAGGGGAAGTATACAATGCCGGTGGTAGCCGTTTTGCAAATTGCAGCATTATAGAAGCCATTGAGCTATGTGAAAAAATAAGCAACAGAAAATTAAATCATCGTTATGTAGAATCCCACAGGATGGGAGACCATATATGGTATATCAGCGATGTGTCCAGGTTTAAAAGACATTATCCCGGGTGGAATTATAAATATGATCTGGAATCCACGCTTACTGAAATGCACGATAAAATGGTGGAAAGAATCAGGGAATTGAAAAATTAAATGGTAATGAATTTTTTTAAGAAAATCAGAATTCAACTGGTCCAATTTTTAATTGAACTGAATGAGCAATTTTTTTTTACACAAAAGCAGAAAAGTGTATACCGGAATTTATTCTCCGGAAAAATGAATTGTGTGATCGATGTCGGAGCAAATAAGGGCCAGAGTATTGACATTTTTACTTCTGTTAATCCCGAATGTAAAATTTACGCATTGGAGCCAAATCCTGAGTTATATAAATATCTCAGGAAGAAATATGCCAAACAGCAAAATATCAAAATATTCAATAAAGGTGTAAGCAACATAAGTGGCCAGAAGATATTTTATGAAAACATTTTCAACGGATCATCCACCCTGGAAGAGTTAAACAATGAATCAAAATATCTTGAAAAAAAGGCATCCATTTTTGGTGTTCCAAAAGAGGAAATACATATTGATATCTATCACATACAGGTGGAAACTTTATATGAATTTATTAAAACCCATAAGATAAAGGATGTCGATTTGATTAAAATTGATACAGAAGGACACGAATATCATTGTTTAGTAGGACTTTTTAGTAATGAGAATAATGTAAATATTAATTATATACAGATAGAATACCATGATCACGACATGTTTAAAAATAGAATTCCATATCCTTCTATTGTGGAGCTCCTTAACCAAAACCATTTTGTTGAATATGCCAGAATCAAACATGGGTTTGGTCAATTTTATGATATTATATTTAAAAATAATTACATCATTCGAAAGTGAAACTGAGCGTAGTAATACCGGCATACAATGAGTCACAATCTATTACAGAAACGCTGTACAGTGTGTATTCAAAGCTCAAAACTGAAAATATCGACCATGAAATTATCGTGATCAACGACAACTCCATAGATAATACTATTCATACATTAGTCGAATGCCAAAAATCTATACCTACATTACAGATTTATACCAATGCGGGTCCCAATGGCTTTGGATTTGCAGTAAGGTATGGATTAGAGCGTTTTACGGGAGATTGTGTGGCTATCATGATGGCTGATTTATCCGATAGTCCGGAGGATCTGGTAAAATATTACAGGAGAATGATGGAGGGATACGACTGCGTATTTGGAAGCAGGTTTATTAAAGGGGGTTCTACTGAAGATTATCCCATGTTGAAATATGTTCTAAACCGGATGTTTAATCATGTTGTAAGGATTTCATTTGGTTTAAAATTCAATGATATAACCAATGCATTTAAATTGTATAAAAGGGAAACCATTGAAGGATTAAAACCCATCCTATCTCCCCATTTTAATTTAACATTGGAATTGCCCCTCAAAGCCATCATCAGAGGGTATTCCTATACCATTGTACCCAATTCATGGAAAAACAGACAACACGGAGTATCCAAACTTAAAATAAAAGAAATGGGTAGCCGGTATCTGTTTATCTATTTGTATTGTCTCATTGAGAAGTATTTTTCGAAAGGAGATTTTAAGAAGTAAATTATAACTTCCAGTATGCCCAACCCCAATTTCCATGGTGCCCCGGTCTGGGCATAACTTCAAATAAATACTGAACAGCAGAGTCATTCAGAAGATTGACATGCTCATTTAAAACCCCCCGATCGTGCGGGTTATTCATAGGATCTATACATTTTTCGAAAAGCAATTTCCCTGGTTTTTTACCTTGAATAGCATATAATCTAAAACAAGCTCCCTGGCTTTGATTGCCATCTGTATAAGCATGATCAAAAAAACCAAATTTGATATGAAATTCCTTAGTTTCATCATTTAAATACGGTTGAAGATGTTCATGTCTGGCAGTAAAAGAAGTCCCTGTATGACAAAATATTATAGGCTCACCTTTGTATTGCGAGAAAGAAAGAAAGTTTCCTGCTTTTGAAATATTCAAATTATCGTTCAATATTTTTTGAATACTAAACTCAGTCTGTTTTTTCTGGCGGACAATGGATAACATTTTGAGTTCAAATGAATTTTTTTCTAGAAAATTATTGTCATTGATCATTTGCAAAGTGTATGAAACATTTTTCTTATAAAAGATTGGGAATAGGGTGTGAATAGTGAAATCTTTGGGATACATAGAAATTTCATTGGTCAGATAAACTTCTAAAAAATCATTGGTACCCCGAATAACCGGCGATATAATAAAGCCATTATTCATCATTCCAGGTATCATTCTAAAAGTTTCGGTAATTCCATTTTCGAACGTATAAGTAATATATACATAAGGTAATTTGAAAAAGAAATTCATGAATTTTCCAAGAAGAGATTTTTTCATTTCAAGTTGAGCATACAACTTCCCTGATGGAATAGGTAATGGTTTATTTATTTCTATTGCTCCTTGATCTAAATTTGTCAATTCCCATTTTTTTAAATGAGGAGATTTTTTAAATAAAATATGATTGTCTTGAAAATAAACAATTTCATATCTGGACATGATTTCAAGCCAAGAATTGCCATCCATCAAAGCCGGATGACGTCCGTCAATTTCATAAACCCCGAATAGAATATAATCCGGGGCGTCATTTCCAATTAAATGATTTTTGTTTTGATCCAATAAATATTGTGTGTAAGCACTATAACTTTGAAATACAGGGCGAGGCTTATAATTTAATCCATGGGCAAGAATAAAAGTCTGTTCGGTCGGATATACATCAATTGATCCATCAGAGGGTGCAAATTCAATGGGTAATTGATCTTTCACTTTTTCAATTGCCAGATTATAAGTGTGGTCCAGTTGTGAAAGTTTGGTGGGATAATTAATGAATGATTTTGCACTTTGATATTTATATAGCCAGTATGTTGTCATAGATGTCAGGGTAGTATATTTGGCTTTATCAATTTGTTGAATTTTCATTGAGAACAATCCACTTCCGGTAATAGTAAAATATAATACCAAAAGATAAAGGCTTTTATTTAGTAGAGAATGTGTAAAGATCTCCCTGAAATATATAGGAATAAATCCTGCCGTAACACAAAGTCCGGAAAATGCAATTAAAGCATGGCCGTCATGACGTGTAAATCCATTTTTAAAGGATATATACAATGAAGCTAATAAAACGATGAGTAGAATCAATTTTTTTCGGAGCTCTTTCATTATTGATAAAGTGAAAAGGGAGGATATCAGGCCTATGGATAACAATATGAATAAAATGGGTTGTTGCAACTGTTTCAATGGACCCCAAATTTGCATTGCCTCAGAATAACCTGACATGATTTGAAGACTTCCATATATGTATTTTGGGAAATGTAATATGTTTTGCCCTAGCAGTACAAAAATTAAAATTAAAAAAGCAAGAAATACTAAAATAAATTGAGGTATTCGTCTTTTTCTTCCCATAATATTATCGACATCTAAGAGTAAGACAACCAGAAATGCTGTTGGGAAGTAAGAAAATTTGATTAAAACGGAAAGAGCAAGTAGGAAAATGATGAAAATGACCAATAACTTTTTTAAGATATTTTGTTTAAACGAATGATAATATAAGCCTGGAAGAATTAGAGGAAGCAAGTACCAAAGGAAGGCTGTAGATATTAAAAGTCCCCAAACAATAGAAAAGCTTATAATGATTCGAAAAGCCATAGTTTGCTTTTCAAGCAAATGATATAAACTGACGCAAATTATCGATGTTAAAAGAAATGCCAGGAAAATGGTACTTCCCATGGCTTCTCGGGAATAAAGAAAATAGGGCAAATGGAATATCCCTGCAGGACCAAATGTGAAGTGAATGTCAATTCCAAATTGCAAATTATGGAAGTAAGCATGATTAATGACATTTACCCAACCAGGATCTAACCCTATCCTTGGCACATCCGGCTGGCTTGGGAAAATTATTATGAAAAGAATAAAGAAAAAAATTATGTAAAAAGTCTTTTCAAGGATGAGTATTCCAGAAAAAGATTTCTGTATTGTTGCAAGCATTTTTAAATATTCAAAAAGTAATTCAGTGAATGTCTGGCAATTTAATTATTTTTATTCGTTTTTTAATTGCTATGGAAAATAGGATGCTTAAAATATGGTAATATTTTAGATTATAATTAGTGAATATCATTAATTGAGAAGTACAAATCCCCTTCGACATGCCTTGAACCGATATGGATTTGAGGTTGCAATTATATTCATCTTAACCTTATATGTCATTTTATGCCTAACACCTTCCTCATATGGACTGGTGCTTGATATTTTTGGATTCCATGGGGAAGGATTGTATTGGGGAAAACCCAGACCAATACGGTCAGATGAATGGGTTGTTTCTACACCCTATTTCCAGGCAGTTGTAAATAATGATTTTGAAAGATTTAATCTTAATTCTATATACAAGGAAGACTTCAGGGGTTTTTATTCATTTCCCATTGCGGATTGGGGTCTTATTTTTAAGCCATTGGTTTGGCCTTTCTTTTTTCTACCTGCAGACTATGCTTTTTCGCTGCATCACGCTTTGGTGTTTCTTTTATTTATAGTAGGATGGAAAAGGCTCATTGAAACCGTTTGGCCTGAAACCAAGGAAGAATATATCTCAGCCCTATTATCATTATTGTTATTTTTTAGTGGTTTTATGCAAGGGTGGTTAACCACCTACGGACCTGTGCTGGCTGTAACACCCTGGTTATTTATTGTTCTTTTCAGTAGTCATAACTTTACACTTTGGAAAGGTCTTATCTTTTTTTACGTAGCTACTGTGTATATTCTGTCACATTTATACCCTCCTGTTATCATTTCTACTTTTTATTTCGGCCTTGTTCTGATTTTTGCATTTAAAAGGGAAGTGTTAAAGGTTAAGACACTTTTAGGACTGGCAATGGCGGGTTTGATAGCTCTGCTTGTCGTATATCTGTATTTAGAGGAACCCTTTGCTATTATGTCACAAACTGTTTATCCGGGTCAACGTTATTCTGGCGGGGGTGGGGTAGATTTTCTTATTTGGATATCAACCTTTTTTCCATATATCAATCACTCCAATCTTGAACCATTGGGTCAGTTTAACATATGTGAACTCGGTGTGGTTACAAGTTACTTGCCTTTAATGGCATTGATATTTTCAAACCACCGGGATTGGAAGTCAATGAATACCCAGGTAATCTGGATATTCTTAGTATGTATCTTCTTGATGTCGATATGGATGCTTTTGCCGGTTCCACACTGGGTAGGAAAATGGATTTTACTGGATAGGGTGCCCGGAAAACGTATGCTTTGGGCTTTTGGTTTAACAGTTAATTTTTTTACCATACATATACTTCTCCACAGTGCTATTAGATTCTCGGTTTTCAGAATAGGAATGTTTATGCTGGTACTAATAACCGTTTATGCTGGAGCCTGCTATATTCACAACATTCCATTTGGACAGAAATCCGGATGGGAATTGCTTGCAGGCGTACTACTTTTCATACCTTTTGTACTTCGTAAGAGTGTGTTCAGGGATCATAATAATCGGGTAATGTCTCTTATAGGCACAGCTTTGATCATCAATGTAATCTATTTTGGATTTTTCAATCCTGGGCAGTCAGCAAAGCCTATATTTTCATTAAAGAAAGATCATCAGGTTGAATTGCTGAGAAATTATGCGGAGAACCAACCAGAAAAACGATTGGCAGCTGAGGGCTTTCCGGGAGCAATTTTACAAGGATTAGGAATACCATCGGTATCCCATGTGCTATTAATGCCACAGTTACAGTTTTTCAGAGAATATTTTCCAGATATTCCTGATGAGGAGTTTAATCTTATTTTTAACAGGTATGCACACATCCATCTGGCCGATGTGGATAAACCCCAATTGGTGCGTACAGATGGAATCAATATACCCGGTCATCTTTTTAATTCAATGTATAATAAAGTACAAACTGAGATCCAAATGTTGGAATCTGAATTTACAGATACACCTGCCGGGGGACATATTGATAGAATAATTGAGACTAAAAATCACTATATTTTAAATGGTTGGGGAATGATTGGAAAGGATATACCTGAATTTTATAGTAATGCAGATCGAATGATCCTTGTAGAAATCAGAAGAGCATTTCGACATGATGTATCCAGGGCATTGAATAATGATCGACTGCTGACGTCAGGGTTTCAAATATT
>JRYF01001209.1_pt1 | contig 12692 bp, 8 predicted proteins | sample 235331 | NCBI WGS metagenome assembly JRYF01 (sample SAMN03074217, study PRJNA261475) | activated sludge metagenome | biome: Wastewater Treatment Plant; feature: Wastewater; material: Activated sludge; isolation source: activated biomass of a wastewater treatment plant treating hydrocarbon... ... | reverse complement strand
CGGGCGCTGCACGCGGCGCTGTACATCGCCGACCGGCCGATGTGGCGCAGCCACGCGTGGCGGCTGGGCATCATCTGCGTCATCGCGCTGTTCGTCGACGCGGCGGTCTATGGGCAGCGCTGAGCGCGGCGTCGCGGCGCCGGCCGATGTCGCGATCCGCGCGGCGCGGCCCGACGTGGCGCCGACGCTGGCGGCGCTGGCGCCGGACCTGGCGGCGCGGCTGCGCGAGGCGCAGGCGCGCGACGACCTGGCGGCCGAGCGCGTGCATACCGTCGCCGCGGTCGACGGCCGGCCGATCCAGTTCGTGCTCGTGCCGATGCGGGCGCCGCTGCTGGTCGGCTGGGTGGTGATGGGCTTCGCGATCGATCAGCGGCTGGTCCGGGACCTGCACGAGGTTAGCGGCCTGCACGGCACGCTGGTGGCGCGGCCGGCCGCCGGCCCGCCGCGCGTGCTGCACACCAGCCTGGGCCGCGCGGCCGACGCCGACGTGCTGCGCGAGGCGGTGCATGCGCGCGCCGAGGTCGAGCTCGCCGGCGATGCCCACCTGGTGCGCGCGGTCGACCTCTCGGCGAGCACCGGCGACCGCATCGTCCTGCAGCTCACCGGTTCGATCGACAAGGCCGTGCGCCCCTACCAGGCGCTGCAGCTCACGCTGGCTGGCCTGACGGTGGCCGGGCTGCTGCTGTTCGGCGTCGGCAGCGTGCTGACGGCGCGCCGCGTGACGCAGCCGCTGCTGGCGCTGGCGCGCGCCAGCGGCCGGCTCGGCCGCGGCGACTACGACGCCCCGGTCGAACACACCGGCCGCGCCGACGAGATCGGCGACCTGGCCAAGGCCTTCGAGCGCATGCGCATCGACATCGGCGCGCACGAACGCGAGATCCGCGCGCTCGCCTACTGGGACCGGCTGACCGGGCTGCCGAACCGGGCGCAGTTCCGCGACGCGGTGCAGGCGGCGATCGCGCGCAGCGACCCGGCGATCGACGGGCTGGCGGTGATCATGCTCGACCTCGACCGCTTCAAGCATGTCAACGACGTGCTCGGCTACGCCAGCGGCGACCACCTGCTGCAAGGTCTGGCCGAGCGGCTGCGCGGCGTCATGAGACCCGGCGACACCGTCGCCCGCCTGGGCGGCGACGAGTTCGCGCTGCTGCTGGCGCCGGCCGATGCGGCGCTGGCGCGGGTCGTCGCCGAGCGCATCGCGCAGGCCTTCGAGCAGCCGCTGACGCTGGGCGACCAGACGGTGGACCTGTCGGCCGGCCTGGGCATCGCGCTGTGGCCGGTGCATGCGCGCGAGGCCGACGCGTTGCTCAGCCGCGCCGAGGTCGCGATGTACGCCGCCAAGCAGCGCACCGCCGGCGCCCAGGTCTACGATCCGGCGCTGGACAGCGCGAGCGCGCAGACGCTGTCGCTGCTGAGCGAACTGCGGCGGGCGGTCGACGGCGACGAGTTGCGGCTGTTCCTGCAGCCCAAGGTCGCCACCGCCAGCGGCGCGCTGATCGGTGCCGAGGCGCTGGTGCGCTGGCAGCACCCGCAGCGCGGGCTGGTGCCGCCGATGCAGTTCATCCCGTTCGCCGAGCACACCGGCTTCATCCGCCAGCTCACGCTGTGGATGTTCGAGGCCGCGGCCCGGCTGCAGCCGCCGCTGGCGGCGCTGGGGGTGCAGCGGGTGTCAGTCAACCTGTCGACGCGCGACCTGCTCGACATCGAGCTGCCGGCCAAGCTCGACGCGCTGCTGCTGCGCCACGGCGCGCGCGCCGAAGGCTTCTGCCTGGAGATCACCGAGAGCGCGATCATGGACGACCCGCAGCGTGCCGAGGCGACACTGAACCGGCTGGCCGCGCGCGGCTTCAAGCTGTCGATCGACGACTTCGGCACCGGCTACTCGTCGCTCGCCTACCTGAAGCGGCTGCCGGTGCGCGAACTGAAGATCGACAAGAGCTTCGTGATGGGCATGGCGCGCGACGAAGGCGACGCCACCATCGTGCGCTCGACGATCGAGCTGGCGCACAACCTGGGCCTGTCGGTGGTGGCCGAGGGGGTGGAGGACGGCGCCATCCTGGCGCGCCTGCAGCAGCTCGGTTGCGACGAGGCGCAGGGCTACCACCTGAGCAAGCCGCTGCCGGTGGAGGCGTTCCTGGCCTGGGCGCGGCAGTGGTCCGGTGGGGTGGGTGCGGGGCAGGCCGGTGCGCAGGGGCCTGCGGTGGCGGCGATGCCGGCCGCGGCGAGGCCGGTGGCCGCGCTGCACTGAGGCTGAGAGGCGACGAAGGGAACGCGGCCATGGCCATCCCGGCCGGGCCCGACCTTCAGCGCTCGCCGAGGAACCCGCCCGACTGGTGCGCCCACAGCTGCGCGTAGTGGCCCGCGGGCCCGCGCGCCAGCAGCTCGGCGTGCGTGCCCGTCTCGACGATGCGCCCGGCGTCCAGCACCACCAGCCGGTCCATGCGGGCGATGGTCGACAGCCGGTGCGCGATCGCGATCACCGTCTTGCCCTCCATCAGCCCGAGCAGCTGGCTCTGGATCGCCAGCTCGACCTCGCTGTCGAGCGCCGAGGTGGCTTCGTCCAGCACCAGGATCGGCGCGTTCTTCAGCACCACGCGCGCGATCGCGATGCGCTGGCGCTGGCCGCCGCTGAGCTTGACCCCGCGCTCGCCGACGTGGGCGTCGTAGCCGCTGCGCCCCTGCCAGTCCTGCAGCCCGAGGACGAAGTCGTGCGCCTGCGCCTTCTTCGCCGCGCTGACGATCTCGTCCAGCGTCGCGCCGGGCCGGCCGTAGCGGATGTTGTCGGCGATCGACCGGTGCAGCAGCGAGGTGTCCTGCGTGACCATGCCGATCGCCGCGCGCAGGCTCTCCTGCGTGACGCCGCGGATGTCCTGGCCGTCGATGCGGATCGCGCCGCGCTCGATCTCGTGGAAGCGCAGCAGCAGGTTCACGAGCGTGCTCTTGCCGGCCCCCGAGCGGCCGACCAGGCCGACGCGCTCACCCGGGCGCACCGCGAGGTCGAAGTCGTCCAGCACGCGGATGCCGTCGCGCCGGCCGTAGGTGAAGACGAGGTGCTCGAAGCGGATCGCGCCGCCGGTCGGCGGCGGCGCCACCTGCAACGCGCGCGCATCGGGCGCATCGACCAGCCCGTGAGGCACGGCGATCGTCTCCATGCCCTCCTGCACGACGCCGATGTTCTCGAAGATGCTGGTCACCTCCCAGCTCACCCAGCCGGCGACGTTGGCGATCGTCCACGCCAGCGGCAGCGCGGTGGCCACCGTGCCGGCGTCGACCACGCCCTGCGCCCACAGCGTGACGCCGATCGCGCCGGTCGAGACCAGCAGCAGCGCGTTGAGCACCGACAGCGTGGTCATGAAGCGCGTGATCATGCGCATGTGGGCGGCGATGGCGCCGGTGTGCTCGTCGATCACGTCGCGCACGTAGGCGTCCTCGTCGCGCGCGCGGGCGAACAGCTTGACGGTCAGGATGTTGGTGTAGCTGTCGACCACCCGGCCCATGACCTTGGAGCGCAGCTCGCTGCTCGCGCGCGAGAGATCGCGCACCTTGGGTACGAACCAGCGCAGGAAGACCGCGTAGCCGACGAACCACAGCGCGGTCGGCAGCGCCAGCCGCCAGTCGTGGCCGGCCATCAGCAGCATCGCCGTCAGCCCGTAGGCGACGATGTACCAGACCGCGCGGATGCTGGAGACCACGCTCTCGCGCACCGCGTTGCTGGTCTGCATCACGCGGTTGGCGATGCGGCCGGCGAAGTCGTTCTGGAAGAACGGCCAGCTCTGGCGCACCACGTGCCAGTGGCTCTGCCAGCGGATCATGCTGGTGACGCCGGGCACGACGATGTTGTTGCGCACCACGCTGTCGGCCAGCAGCACCAGCGGCCGCCCGAGCAGCACCAGTGCGCTCATCGCCAGCAGCATCGGCAGCGCGTCGGCGACGGCGGCGGCGCGGTCGCTTGCCTCCATCAGGCGCACGAGGCGGCCGATGAACAGCGGGATCACGGTGTCGATCAGCGCCACCCCGAGGCCGGTGACGAACAGCGCCGCGTACAGCCCCTTGGTCTGGCGCATGAAGTGCCAGTAGAACGCCGCCAGCCCGGGCGGCGGCGCGCTGGCCGGCACGGCGGTCGGCTTCAGACGCAGGAAGGCGGCCAGGCTGGCAAGGCTGTCAGCTCGCATGGCAACGGCGCCGCCCGGCCGACCGGGCGCCCGCATGCATGGCGGGGCCCGGGCAGCCGGGTGGGGCGGTCAGGGGGAGGGGCGCGGATTGTCGCCGCGAATCCGCCGTGCTGCACGGCCGCTGCTGCGCACCCCCACGTTCATGGGCCGCCCCGCGTGGGCGGTCAGAACGTCAGCCCGCGCTGCACCAGCGGGCCCGACATCGGCTCCAGCAGCCGCAGCAGCGGCCGCAGCTCCTGGTAGCGGTGCGCGACACGCGTCGCATAGCCGAAGAAGCGCGGCAGGTCGCTCGCGTAGTGCGGCTTGCCGTCGCGCAGGTCCAGGCGGCAGAAGATGCCGAGCACCTTCAGGTGGCGCTGCAGCCCCATCCATTCCAGCGCGCGCCAGAACTCGCCGAAGTCGGCGCCGAAACGATCGCCCAGCGGCACCCCGGCCGCGCGCGCCTGCTGCCACCAGCGCACCGCCCAGTCGAGCTCGCGCGCCTCGTCCCAGGAGACGAAGGCGTCGCGCAGCAGCGAGGCCAGGTCGTAGGTGAGCGGGCCGCGCACGGCGTCCTGGAAGTCGAGGATGCCGGGGTTGGGGTCGGCGACCATCAGGTTGCGCGGCATCCAGTCGCGGTGCACCGCGACCACCGGCTGCGCCAGCGCACTGGCGATCAGCAGCCGGCAGGTCCGCTCCCAGATCGCGCGCTCGGCCTCGCCCCAGGCGATGCCGAAGCGGCGCTGCACGCACCACTCGGGGAACAGCGCCAGCTCGCGCGCGAGCAGCGCCTCGTCGTACGGCGGCACGGCGGCCGCCGGCACGCCGAGCTGCCAGCGCACGAGCGCGTCCAGCGCGTCGCGCATCAGCGCCTGCACGGTCGGGTCGGCGCCGGCGGCCTCGGCGTCGCGCAGTGCCGCGAGATAGCCTTGGGTGCCGAGGTCGCTCAGCAGCAGGAAGCCGAGCTGCGGGTCGGCTTCGAGGACCTGCGGCGCGTGCAGGCCGGCGCCGGCGATCAGCCCGGCCACGTGCACGAAGGGGCGCACGTCCTCCTGCGGCGGCGGGGCGTCCATCACGATGAAGCTGGCGGCGTCGCCCTGGATGCGCAGGTAGCGCCGGAAGCTGGCGTCGGCCGACGCCGGCCGCAGCGTGTCCACCCGCAGACCATGGCGGGCACCGATGCCGGCGAGCCACCGGTCGAAGGCGGCGCGGCGGCCCGGATCGGCCCATGCGACGCCAGCGGCGGGGGTGGTTTCGGGGGGGCTGACGGGGCTGGGTGCGGCGGGCATCAATAATTCTAGGAATGCCAGCCGTCACTTCCTGGGTCCGGCACCGGTGGGGTCCGGTCTTCGCACCCGTCGCACTCCTCGCGCTGGCCCCGGCATGGGCCCAGCTGCCGGGAGATGATGCGCCGGTCACGCTGCAGGCCGACCGCCTGGCGGTGACGCCCGACCGCGAGGCCTCCGCCGAAGGGCGGGTCGAGATCCGGCAGGGCGACCTGAGCCTGGGGGCCGATCGCGCGCGCTACGACATCGCCGGCGGGCGCGCCACGGCCAGTGGAACGGTGCGCATCGAGCGGCCCGGCCTGCGCGTGGTCGGTGCCGCAGTCGACCTCGGCGTGCGCGACTTCAGCGGCTGGTTCGTCGCGCCCGAGTTCGACTTCCTCGACCTCGGCACGCGGGGCCGCGCCGAGCGCATCGACTTCGCCAGCCGCACGCGGATGAGCGCGCAGCAGGCCCGCTACACCGGCTGCCCGCGCCCGCCCGAAGGTGCCGAGGCGGACGACCCCGACTGGGTGCTGGAGGCTCGCAGCGTCAGCCTGGATTTCGACGCCAACGAAGGCATCGCCGAGGGCGCCCGGCTGCGCTTCCTCGGCGTCACGCTGCTGGCGCTGCCGCGCCTGAGTTTCCCGGTCACCGAAGCCCGCAAGTCCGGCTGGCTGCCGCCGACGGTCAACCTCGACTCGCGCAGCGGCCTCGAGCTGTCGGTGCCCTACTACTGGAACATCGCCCCCGATCGCGACGCGACGCTGGCGCCGCGCGTCAGCACGCGGCGTGGCTTCGGCCTCGAAGCCGAGGTCCGCTACCTGGCGCCGCGCTGGGACGGCCAGGCGGTGCTCGACGGCTTGCCCGACGACCGCGTGGCCGGCCGCTCGCGCTACGCGGCAACCTGGCAGCACACGCACCGGCCGCTGGGCGAGCTGGTGCTGGCGGCCGACCTCGCGCGCGTCTCGGACGACAACTGGTGGCGCGACTTCCCGCGCCGCACCCCGGGCCCCTGGCCGCGCCTGCTGGCCTCCAGCGCGCGTGCCGACCAGCCGCTGCGCTGGGGCGGCTGGCAGGGGCAGGCCTACGCCCAGGTGCAGGACTGGCAGGCGCTGCAGGATGCCGAGTCGACCATCGTCGCGCCGTATGCGCGGCGGCCGCAGATCGGCGTCACCGGGACCGGCTTGGTCGGGCCGCTCGACGTGCGGCTGACGAGCGAGCTCAACCGTTTCGAGCGGGTCGCCACCGACGCGGCCGGCGATCGCGCCGAGGGCTGGCGCTGGCACGCGGCCGGCGAGGCCGGCTGGGCCTGGCGTTCGTCCTGGGGCTTCGTCGCGCCGCGGCTGGCGCTGCATGCTGCCGGCTACCGGACCGACGAGCCGATGGCCAGCGGCCGCCTGCATGCGGCGCGCTGGATCCCGGGCGCGTCGGTCGACGCCGGGCTGTTCCTCGAGCGCGACGCGGTGTTCTTCGGGCGCACGCTGCGCCAGACGCTGGAGCCTCGGCTGCTGTACGTGCGCACCGCGTACCGGCGCCAGGACCAGCTGCCCAACTTCGACGCCTGGGGGCGCGACTTCGACTTCGACTCGGTCTGGTCGCCCAACGCGTTCAGCGGCAACGACCGCGTGTCGGATGCCAACCAGGCCACGCTGGGCGCCACCAGCCGGCTGTTCGACCCGGTCAGCGGCGCCGAGCTGCTGCGGCTGGGGGTCGCGCAGCGCGTGCTCTTCAGCGACCAGCGTGTGACGCCGCGTGCCGACGGCAGTGCCGACGGCGAACCCCTCACGCAGCGCGTGTCGGACCTGCTGCTGCTGGGCTCGACGACCGTCGTCCCGGACTGGGCCTTCGACGCCTCGCTGCAGTACAGCCCCGAGATCGGGCGCCTGAACCGCTCGGTGCTCGGCGCGAACTGGTCGCCCGGCCCGTTCCGCACGCTCAGCGGTCGCTACCGGCTGGCGCGCGGTGTCAGCGAGCAGTTCGAGCTCGGCTGGCAATGGCCGATCGAGCTCGCGCGCGGCACCCGCGCCACCCCGGGCGCGGGCGGCGCCTGCCGCGGCATCTGGTACAGCGTCGGCCGGCTCAACTACAGCCTGCGCGACAGCCGCTTCACGGACTCGCTGCTCGGCGTGGAGTACGACGCCGGCTGCTGGATCGCGCGTGTCGTCGGCGAGCGGGTGTCGACCGGCCGCAGCGAGGCGACGACGCGGCTGCTGCTGCAGCTCGAGCTGGTCGGCCTGTCCAGGCTCGGCAGCAACCCGCTGCGCGTCTTGAAGGACAATATCCCCGGTTACCGGTTGCTGCGCGACGAGCGCGACGACGAGCTGAGCGCATGGCCCCCGACACGCCCCTGACACGCGACCCTCGCACGCCCGCCGTGCGCGGGCGGGCCCGTGCCGCGGTCGTGGCCGGCGCCTTGTGTGCGCTGCTGGCGCTGCCGGCACAAGCTCAGCCCACGGCGGGCGGGCTGGCGCCCGGCGACCACATCGTGGCCATCGTCAACCGGGACCTGGTGACGGCGGTCGAGCTGCAGCGGCGCACCGAGGCGCTGCGGCTTGCGGCCACGCGGGCCGGCGAGGCGCCGCGGCCGGATCGGATCTGGCGCCAGCAGGCGCTGGAGGACCTGATCGCCGAGCGCGTGGTCGTCACGCATGCGCGCGAAGTCGGCGGCCGGGTCGACGACGTCGAGATCGACCGCGCGGTGGAGAGCGTGGCGGCGCAGAACCAGCTCACGTTGCCGCAGCTGCGGCAGGCCCTGCAGCAGCAGGGGCTGGACATGGCACGCTTCCGCGCCAACCTGCGCGACCAGATCCAGGTCGAGCGCACGCGCGAGCGCGAGGTGATCGCCCGCATCGTCGTCACCGAGGACGAGATCGACCGCGAGCTGGCGGCCCGCGCGGCCGAGCGGCGTACCGCGGCCGAGCTCAACCTGGCCCAGATCCTGATCGAACTGCCGGAGGGTGCGCCGGCCGAGGTGGTCGCCGAGCGGCGCGCACAGGCCGAACGCGCGCTCGCCCGCGTGCGCGGCGGCGAGCCCTTCGCCGACGTCGCGCGCGAGCTGTCGGCCGACCTCAACCGCGAACGCGGCGGCGAGATCGGCCTGCGCCCGGCGGATCGGCTGCCCGAGCTGTTCGTCGACGCCGTCGCCGCGCTGGAGCCGGGGCAGGTGCGCCCGGAGCTGCTGCGCAGCGGGGCCGGCTTCCACGTGCTTAAGCTGCTCGATCGGCGCGATGCGGGCGACCCCGGCCTGGTCGAGACGCGCGCCCGCCACATCCTGCTGCGTGTGTCGCCGCAGGCCGGCGCCGAGCAGGCCGCCGCGCGCCTGCAGGCGCTGCGGCGCGAGATCGAGAGCGGCGCGCGCCGCTTCGAGGATGCGGCGCGCGAGTTCTCGGAGGACGGCTCGGCGGCGCAGGGCGGCGACCTGGGCTGGTTCGCGCCCGGGGTCATGGTGCCCGAGTTCGAGGAGCCGATGAGCCGTCTGCCGCCGGGTGCGATCTCCGAGCCGCTGCGCAGCCGCTTCGGCGTCCACCTGATCCAGGTGCTGGAGCGCCGGCCGCTGGTGCTGACCCCTGAGCAACGGCGCGAGCAGGTGCGCAGCGTGCTGCGCGAGCGCAAGTTCGAGCAGGCCTACGACGATTGGGTCGCCGAGCTGCGCGCGCGCGCCTACGTCGAGCTGCGCGACGCGGACGCGTCATGACGTCGCGACGGGCCGGTGCGAGCCGGCCCACGCGTGATGCGGCCGGCGCGAGCCGGCCCAGGCGTGCGGCTGGCGGCACCCACGTCGCGCGCAAACGTTTCGGCCAGCACTTCCTCTCCGATGCCGCCGTCATCGACGCCATCGTGCGCGCGGTCGATCCGCGAGCGGGCGACGCGCTGGTGGAGATAGGGCCCGGCCTGGGGGCGCTGACGCGGCCGCTGCTCGACCGCTGCGGTGCGTTCCAGGTGATCGAGCTCGACCGCGACCTCGCGCAGCGCCTGCGCGCGTGGCGCGGGCTCGACGTCATCGAGGCCGACGTGCTGACGGTCGACTTCGGCGCGCTGGCCGCCGCCGCCGGCCGGCCGCTGCGCATCGTCGGCAACCTGCCCTACAACATTTCCAGCCCCATCCTGGTGCACCTGCTGCGCTACGCCGACCATGTGCGCGACCAGCACCTGATGCTGCAGAAGGAGGTCGCCGACCGGCTCGCGTCAGCGCCCGGCGGGCGCGACTACGGGCGGTTGTCGGTGCTGCTGCAGTGGCGCTACACGATCGAGCCGCTGCTCGACGTGCCGCCGGCGGCGTTCGACCCGCCGCCGCGCGTCGATTCGGCGGTGATCGTGATGCAGCCGCGGCCGGCACCCGCCGAGGTCGACCCGGCACGGCTGGCGGCGCTGCTGCGGCTCGCGTTCTCGCAGCGGCGCAAGCTGCTGCGCCACACGCTGGGGCGCTGGCTGCACACGCTGGGTGCGGCCGGCGAGGCGGCGGCCGCCGGGTTCGAACTCCAGCGGCGCGCCGAGGAGGTCGCGGTGGCGGAGTACGTCGCGCTGGCCAACGCCCTGCCCGACGCGCTGCCCGGCCCATCCGCCGGCGCCGGGGCCGCCGACGACGCAACCTGAAGCGGCCTGAAGCAGCGCGCTGTCGGCTTGGCGCGGCCCTCAGGCCGCGTTGCGCCACATCGCGGTGTCGAACGCGCTGCTCATCATCGGCATGTTCATGCCGAAGTTCGGGTTGACGCCGTTCTTGGAGACCACCCGCGGCGGGGCCTTGGCCACCGGCGCCGGCTCGGCCGGACGCTCCCAGGGCTTGTCCTGCGCGCGCGCGACGGCGAACGAGTAGAAGCAGCGGAAGGCGATCCGGCGCTCGCCCCAGAAATCGGCGGCGTCGCGGAAGACGTCGAGCAGCTGCTCGCGCGCCTCGCGGTCGAAGCGCGGGTTGTCGGGGATCTGCTCGAGCACGACGACGAAACCGGGCTGCGGGCCGGCCTTGTGCACCAGATCCGTCATGCAGTCGTACAGCGCGTCCAGGTTCTTGCCGAAGTGGGGCGGGAACAGGAAGGCCGCGGCGATGCCTTCGAGCACCTCCTGCTTGGTCTGCGCCTTGGCGAGGTCGACGTACAGGAAGTGCTGGCCCTGCTCCTGCGCGGCCTGCATCAGGTCGGACACGCGGTAGGCGCGGATCGCCTGCACGATGTTCGGGCGGACGGTCTGCAGCTGCATGGTCGGGATCCTCCGGGGGCGATTCGGGATACGGGATGCGGGATTTCGGGGCGAGGTGGCGGCCGGCGCCTGGGCCTACTGGACGATGCGACGGAAGCTCGCGTAGTGATCGGCGGTGTAGTAGCAGGCCTCGGGCGCCGTCGGCTGCGGGCCGCCGCAGACGATGCGGCGCGCCCCGCGGTCGCGGGCGCCAGGGGTCCTCACGGTGTACTCACGGTAGTAGCCCCGCGGGTTCAGCGGCAGCAGCCGCTCCCGGTTGTGGAACACGCTGCCGTCCTTGTCGTACGGGAAGGGCCCGCCCTGCAGGATGAGCTGCTTGGTGCGCTGCGCCTGCGGCGGCAAGCTGGCCAGGACGACCGTCTCGGCCTGCGCCGCCGCAGCCGGATCCACCCCACGCGCCGCCGCGGACTGCGGTACCGCCCCCCACAGAACGGTCGATGCGAGAACCGATGCGACGGTAGCGAGTACTGACTTGTTGGTATTCCGCCACGCCACAGGCCGCCGAGAGTGAGACACGGGATAACCCTAGGACCAAGCGCATGATGGTACCGGAAGCGCCGGCGAATCTCAAGCAGCCTGCCTCAAAATGGGGCATTGCCAGGGGCCTCCCGGGGGCCTCCGAGGGGTCCGCGAGAGGCATTCGAGAGGACTCCGACAGGCCCCGGCGGCCCGCCCCGGGGGCCAGGTCGCCAGCGGCGCCGTGGCGCGCCGCCACGGCCATGGCCGTCGACACCGCCGCAGCCGTCAGCGGGCGGCGTTCGCGTCGGCCACCGCGAGCGCGGTCATGTTGACCAGCCGCCGCACGGTAGCCGACGGGGTCAGGATGTGCACCGGCTTGGCGGCGCCGAGCAGCACCGGGCCGATCGCGATGCCACCGCCGGCGGCGGTCTTGAGCAGGTTGTACGCAATGTTGGCGCTGTCAAGATTGGGGAAGACCAGCAGGTTGGCCTCGCCGGCGAGCGTGCTGCGCGGCATGCTGCGCTGGCGCAGCGCGGCGTCGAGCGCGACGTCGCCGTGCATCTCGCCGTCCACCTCCAGCCAGGGGGCCTGCTCGCGCAGCAGCGCCAGCACGCGCTGCATCTTGTGCGCGCTCGGGATCTCGTGGCTGCCGAAGTTGGACGCCGACAACAGCGCCGCGCGCGGCTGCATGCCGAAGCGCATGATCTCCTCGGCCGCCATCGCGGTGATCTCGGACAGTTCCTCGGCGCTCGGGTCGGGGTTGACGTGGGTGTCGACCAGGAACACCTGCCGCCCGGGCAGCATCAGCCCGTTCATGCACGCGTAGACCGGCACGTCCTGCGCCGTCAGCGCGCTGCCGCCGGGGCGCCGGCCGATGACCTGGTCGATGTAGTGCAGGTGGCCGGCGGTCGTGCCCCAGGTGCCGCACAGCAGGCCGTCGACCTCGCCCTTGTGCAGCAGCATGGCGCCGATCAGCGTCAGCCGGCGCCGCATCTCGATCTTGGCCAGGTTGGCCGTCACGCCCTTGCGCTCGGCCATCTGGTGGTAGGTCTGCCAGAAGTCGCGGTAGCGCGGGTCCTGCTCGACGTTGACGACGTCGTAGTCGCGCCCTTCGGCCAGGCGCAGGCCGAAGCGCTTGATGCGCTCGGCAATGACCGCCGGGCGGCCGATCAGCGTCGGCCGCGCCAGGCCTTCGTCGATCACGATCTGCGCCGCGCGCAGCACGCGCTCGTCCTCGCCTTCGGCGTAGGCCACGCGCTTGGCGGTGGCGGCCTTGGCGGCGAGGAAGATCGGCCGCATCGCCTGCCCCGACGCGTAGGCGAAGCTCTGCAGGCGCTCGACGTAGGCCGCCATGTCGGCGATCGGCCGCGTCGCCACACCGGACTCGACCGCCGCGCGCACCACCGCCGGCGCGATCTTGGTCATCAGCCGCGGGTCGAAGGGCTTGGGGATCAGGTACTCGGGCCCGAAGGCGAGCGACTGCCCGGCGTAGGCGGCGGCCACGATGTCGCTCTGCTCGGCCTGCGCCAGTTCGGCGATCGCGTGCACGGTGGCGATCTCCATCGCGTCGGTGATCGTCGTCGCCCCGCAGTCCAGCGCGCCACGGAAGATGTACGGGAAGCAC
>JRYF01000844.1_pt1 | contig 12711 bp, 6 predicted proteins | sample 235331 | NCBI WGS metagenome assembly JRYF01 (sample SAMN03074217, study PRJNA261475) | activated sludge metagenome | biome: Wastewater Treatment Plant; feature: Wastewater; material: Activated sludge; isolation source: activated biomass of a wastewater treatment plant treating hydrocarbon... ... | reverse complement strand
ATCACGGTCAGCGGCCAAGGGGGGACGCAAGAATTTATCATTACACAAAATGGTGAAACACCATGTGATTACAATTTGTCCACAACGTCAAGCAACTTTACCAATGTTGGTGGGGCAGGGAACTTCACGATTACGGGAAACCCTGGATGCACTTGGTCGGCCAATTCAAGCCAAAGTTGGATAACATTGCAGGCCACCAATGGCACGGCAGGGCAACAAGTTTTGTTTTCGGTCGGCCAATGCCAAGGCCTTGACCGTACAGGAACCATTACCATCGTTGGAAGTGGTGGTTATATTGCTACCCACACAGTAACCCAAACTTGTACGACCCCAGCATGTCCAACAACAACGGCCGATTTTGAAGCATCACCGACATTTGGACAGGCACCATTGTTTGTGAACTTCACTGATTTATCTTGTTGTGAAAATTCTGGGACGATTACGAAACGGAAATGGAATTTTTTTGGGAATGGAGTAACTCCAAACGAAAGTATCAGCCCAGATCCTTCAGGAATTCTATTCCAATTTCAAGGTTGCTATTCAGTAAGGCTTGAAATAGAGTGCAATAATGGTCAATCATCGGCAAACGAATTTAAGCAATGCTTTATTGAAGTTGGGGTAGTTAACAACACGAATGATTTTAGGATGATTGCGAGTTATTCATTATTCCCTAATCCCTCAACAGGACAATGTACCGTGAATTTGGATTTGTTCCAACCAAAACCCGTTTCAATTGCAGTTTACAACGCTATCGGACAGTTGGTTTTTGAACAAAAAAAGGATTTGTTACAAGCAGGAAAAAACATCTTACCACTTGATATGACCTCAGAACCAAAGGGTTTGTACTTGGTTCGGATTCAAGTTGGGGAGCATACAGCAACAGAAAAGTTGATACTACAATAGTGACAAACAATTGGAGTCAATTAGTATCCCATTTTCTTAGAAAAAATTTAAACGGAGGTTTAAAATGGGCGGTAGGGTTTCAGAATATGAAAAAAAGAATAATGGGTTTTCAACTTCGAGACCCCGCCGCCCTCAATCCTCTGGTGACAGGAACACCATATCTAATACAAAGTGACTATGTCTGACTTTAAAACAGCAGTTCTCGGTTTAAAAAATTGACAATTTGAAAATATCTGAAAACGAGGTATTTATGATATTTTAAATTTATTTGCAATAAAACTGCGATTTCATTTGTACCTCATTTTCAAAGAAAAACATATTATTCGAAATCCAAACCGAGAATGGCTGACTTTAAAAATCAGATTTCAAAATCTTTTACAAAATGAAAAGAACTTCCCTTCCTTTATTCACTTTCCTTTTGACCTCCGTAACGCTATTTTCCCAATCAAACCTACAACAAGCTACCAGCATCAATCAAAACGGAACATTGCCCGACCCCAGCGCAATGCTCGATGTTCAGGCGACTGACAAAGGCGTACTGGTCCCACGCATGACCTCGGCACAGCGAACGGCTATACCCTTTCCGGCAACGGGTCTGTTAGTGTTCGACACCAACACAGGTGGATTTTGGTTTCACAATGGAGTGGCATGGACTAATCTTTCATCCCAAGGCGCCAGTATTCCGAACCAAATTGCCGATTCGGATGGGGATACGAAGGTACAGACAGAAAAGAACCCAAATGAAAACATTATCCGGTTCGACCTTGCAGGCACTGAACATCTTGTATTGCGAAGAAACGCCAGTGGCACTCCACGTTTGGAGATGCCCAATATCTTGAGCAACACGTTTGTAGGGCAAGGGGCAGGGAGTGCAAATACAACAGGCGAAAATAACGTGGCATCTGGAACCAATGCCCTTTCTTCTAATGCTACTGGCTCAAACAATATCGCAATCGGAATGGATGCGCTGCGCTTGAACACGACAGGCTACGACAATACCGCAGTCGGCTCAGAAGCGATGAGATTCAACACCACAGGCGAGGTCAATACCGCTATTGGTAGGAAAGCGCTATTTACCAACACCACGGGTTTTTCAAATACCGCTATTGGTTCAGAGGCACTACGGGAGAATACAACCGGTTCCAGCAATACCGCCACAGGTCGGTTTGCATTGTTAGCCAATACGACAGGTTATAGCAATACTGCAAATGGTGCTTTCGCGTTACGATTCAATACAACAGGTTCCGGCAATTCGGCTTTCGGTAATTTTTCACTACACTCAAACACTATTGGATTCAGCAATACTGCCATCGGAGCTGAGGTGCTGGTTTCTAATACGTCCGGCAATAATAACGTCGCAATTGGAAGTTCAGCCATGGTGGTCAACTCCACTGGCAGCGGCAACACGGCAACCGGAAATAGCTCTTTAAACGCAAGTTCTACGGGAAGTAACAACACGGCCATTGGAATGGGGGCGGTTCGCCACAACACAACTGGCTCAGGCAATACAGGGTGTGGCCATAATACACTATTCTTTAACGAACCAGGCTCCAATAATACCGCTATTGGTAACAATGCAGACGTTTCTGGTAGCGCACAAACCAATTCCACTACCATAGGAAACGGCACCACCGTCAACCTCTCCAACAAAGTCCGCATCGGCAACTCCTCCGTCACCGTCATCGAAGGACAGGTCGCCTATTCGTTCCCGTCGGATGCCCGTTTCAAATTCAACATCCAAGACGGGCAAGTGCCGGGCTTGGCCCTCATCACCCAACTAAGACCGGTCACCTATCAGTTTGATTCCCGGAAGTTCGACGAACACTTGATGCAGCACTTCCCCGACACCCTCCGCCGCCAACGTATAGAAGGGCAGGATTACTCAGAAAGCAGCACTTTGGTACAAACAGGTTTCCTGGCCCAAGAGGTAGAGCATGTTTGCAAAGACCTGGGTTTCAGCTTCAGCGGGCTGCATGTACCTGTGAACGAGGTGGACAATTACGGGCTGGCATACAGCAGTTTTGTGCCCTTGTTGGTGAAGGCCATACAGGAACAGCAAGCCGTCATCGACGGGCTGGCTTCGGAAATTGAGCGGTTGAAAAATCTGGAGAGACAGCTTGAGAAAGTAACGGCTGCCTTGCAGGGCTTGGGGGTGGAGCTGAGATGACAGGCATCCTTTGTGGTATGTCTTGGCTCGGGAGAATAATTTTTGAAGAGAGGGATGATTTTGAAATAAAATTTTTATCAAACTTCATTTCAAAATCATCTCTCTCCTTGTATTCTTTTTTTCTGATTGACTTATCGGACTCAACCACCTCAACCATCCAACCATAGGGACTTACCTGCACCCATCCTCCAACACCCTGATTTCTACCCGCCGGTTTTGCGCCTGATCGCCTTCCGAAACGGCTTTTGGAAAACGCATTTCCCAATTGCCATAACCCTTGTATGTGATACGCTCTTTTGAAATCCCATTCTGGAGCAGATAGTCATGCACCAGTTTGGCCCTTGAGACGGAAAGTTTGTATTCAAAACTCTCCTCCACCACGCGGGGCTGGTTGGGGAAATTGACATGGCCGGCGATTTCGATTTTCATTTTGGGGCTGAGTTGCATGAAACGCAGGATTTTGGGCAGTTCCGGTTTCGAGTTTTCCAGCAAGTCGGCCCTGCCGCCCACGAAGTAGAGGTTTTCGATGTCTATCATCTCCCCTGCTCTGGCAGGTTTGAGGGTCATTCTGACGGGGGCTGTGCCAGGTTCGGCCTTCAGCATTTCTGTTTTCATGAAATAACACTCGGCGAAAGCATCCAGCCCCACCACCGTACCATCCGGGAATGTTTTTTTAAAACGACCATCCGGCCCCGTTCGCACGGAGTCCCGGTCATCTTTGGTGCGCAGTATGACATCGGCGGCAATCGGCTGGCCGGTCATTTCGTCTGTCACGGTTCCTTCCAGGGTGATCATGTGCGTGGTCTGGCGAAGTTCAACGGTCGCCCGGCGGTTCTGTTGGCGGCCCTCGTCGGTTCCGTTGTCGGCAATGGGCGATGTTTCCCCCAAAAAAGAAATGGACAGGTTGGCAGCCGAAAGGCCCTTTTCCAGCAGGAATTTTTTCACGGCCTCTGCCCGGCGTTTGGAAAGGGCCATGTTGTTTTCGGGAGTACCGATGGAGTCGGTATGGGCAGAAATCGTTATTTCATAATAACCCAGTACGGATGCCTGCCGGGCAAGTTCTTCCAGCGCTTTGCTTGCCGCCGGCCCGATGTCGTGTTTGCCAAAGTCAAAGAAAACCGCCTTTTCGACCGCCGAACCGGCGAGATTGCCGCTTTGCTGGGCAGAAAGTTGAATGGTGGAAAAAACAAGCAAAAACAGGAAGAAATATTGCAATCGCATGGCTGATGATTTATCCGGCCTGACATTGCCGGGAGACTGAAATGAAATAACGCCGCACTGTGGCAAAGTTACATCTAAACAACAGAGGTTTATTTCGCAAGGCCCTTGTCATACAACCGAGGTTTTGAAATTTTACCGAATACCCTACATTTGCCACAACTCGGCGAACATGGCCTGTGCGGATCGTGCAGGTCATTGGAAGCCCAACCAATTTTAACAAGCCTTGCCCATGCCGCACCTCCGCACATTCTTCACACTATTCTGCTGCATCGTCTGCTGCTTTTTCTCCACGTTCCTTGCTGCCCAACGCACCGTCACGGGCACGGTCACGGACGGCTCCACCGGCGAACCGATGATAGGTGTCAGCGTGTTGTTGAAAGACCATCCCGGCATCGGCACCATCACCGACCTGGACGGCAGCTACCTACTGGAAGTGCCCGAAACGGGAACCGTGCTGGTGTTCAGTTTCATTGGATACAAGGAATTGGAAGTGGAGGTCGGTGCCCGGACGAGGCTCGATGTGATACTGACGGAGGATGCGCAGCAATTGGGCGAGGTGGTCGTCACGGCGCTCGGCATCAAGCGGCAAAAGCGGGAGTTGGGCTACTCCACCGAAAGTTTCACAGGAAATGAATTGGTGCTGTCCAATGGGCAGAACATCGTCAGTTCGCTCAGCGGGCGTTCGGCAGGCGTGCAGATTTCATCGCCCAATGGGGTGGACGGCGGCACGACCCGCATCGTCATTCGTGGCAACAACAACATCGCCGCCAATAACCAACCCCTTATCGTGGTGGACGGCGTGCCCCTCGAAAACGACCCCGGCATGACCGACATCGGGCGGGGTGTGGACTGGGGATCGGCCATCAACAACATCAATCCCAACGACATCGAGGACATCAACATCCTCAAAGGCCCGACGGCCTCTGCACTCTACGGCTCCAGGGGGGCCAACGGCGTGGTGCTCATCACCACCAAAAGGGGCCGCAAACAGCCTGGCATCGGTATCAACTATGTCATGACGCACAAAGTAATTCAGCCCTTCCGCTACCGGGATGTGCAGAATATCTTTGGAGCGGGCGGCCCCATCAGCCTGCTCGAACCTACGCTGCCCGTCAACGACCAGGGCGTGTATATTTACCCCCGTGAGACACACGCCGTGAACGGCCCCTACGGCAAGGCAACCACCGAACTTTTTGGATTTTATTCCACCGGCGTATCCTGGGGGCCGAGGATGGAGGGCCAGCAGGTGCTGTGGTGGGACGGGGTCATGCGCTCCTTCGACCCCCAGCCCGACAACCTGAAACTCTTTTTCGACAATGGCCACACCACTTCCCACAACATCTCTTTTTCCGGTGGGGGAAAAATGGGAACCATGCGCGTCTCCCTCACCCGCACCGACCACGATGCCATCGTCCCCAACAGCAATTTCAACCAAACGACGGTGAACCTCGGCTCCCGGCTCGATATTTCGCAGAAAGTCCATGCCGATATTTCATTCAACTACATCAACTACTACCGCCTGAACAGTCCCACGCTCGGCGACAACAACGAAGGCTCGTTCGGCAAGGGCATTCTCTACAGTTGGCCCCGCAGCTACAAGGGCCTGGAGAAAGAAATCAACATCCTCCCCGACGGCTCCCGCAACGAGTACGACGGGCAATACCCTTTCACCTTCGCCCCGCCCCACCTTTGGTGGAACACCTACAACAACAACACGGAACTGAAACGCAACAAGGTAATCGGTGCCCTGGCCCTGACTTACGACATCACCGATTGGCTCAACCTGACCGGCAGGATGGGAACGGACTTTACCCTCGACCAGTTTGAGACTCGCAACCGTCCGACCGACAGGCTCGGCATCCTCAACGGGTTTTACTCGAATGAACTTGGAAAGGACGTGGTGCTGAACAACGAATTCCTCGTCACGGCCTACAAGGACAGATTCCTCCGCTCCCCGATCAATGCCCGCATTTCCTTCGGCGGCACGCAGTGGAGCAGGGAGCGGTACGGCCTCCGGGGCAACAGCGGCAGGTGGGTGAATCCCTGGCTCTATGCTTTCAACAACTTTGAAAACGTGCAGACCGGGCCGACCATCAACGAGTTTCGTTTCAGGAAAAAAATAAACTCCCTCTTTGGCTTCCTCAACCTCAGCTATCGTGACTTTGTGTTCCTCGAACTCACGGGCCGCAACGATTGGACTTCCTCGCTGCCGGTGCAGAGCAATTCCTATTTCTACCCTTCGGCCTCGCTGAGTTTCATTGCCACACAGGCCTTCGACCTGCGCCGGCTGGAGTGGCTCAGTTTCCTGAAACTGAGGGGTGCTTTCGCAAAAACGGCCACCGACACCGACCCCTACCAGGTGGATTTCGTTTATGCCACCGGCAATTTTGGCGGCAGCCAAACGGCGACCCTCCCTGGCACGATCCCCCCCATCGCCCTGCGCCCCCAACAGGCCGACTCTTATGAAATGGGCACGACCATCGGCCTGTTCAACGACAAGATCAACCTCGACTTCACCTATTATTATATCCGCTCTTATGACCAGATTCTCAACTCGCCACTGCCCACCTCATCCGGGGCAAGCCAGGTGCGCATCAACACCGGTGTTTTGGAAAACAAGGGCCTGGAGGCTATCCTCAACCTGACCCTTTTGGAAAAAAGGGGCTTCTTCTGGCAAACAGGTTTCAATTTCAGCCGCAACCGCAACTACGTGGTCAGCCTCGGCGACGGGGCCGACGTCCTCGAACTGGCCGACATCTGGGGCCTGAACGGCCCCGCCATCGCCGTGCGGGAAGGCGAGGAATACGGAACCATCATCGGCTACGATTACGTGTATCACGAAGGTACGGGAAAACCCATCCTCAACGAGGACGGCACGATCTACCGCATTTCCGATAGCCGGGTGCCTGTCGGCAATGCTTCTCCCCGTTTCATCGGCGGCTGGACGACCCGCCTCGGTTACAAAGGTTTTACCCTCAGCACCCTCGTGGATACCAAGTGGGGCGGCGACATTTACGCCGGCTCCTATGTGATCGGTCTCCAGACCGGTCAAAGCCCTCAAACCCTGCACGAACGCCTCGGCAACGGCATGCCCTATACCGACCCCGAAGGCAATGTCAGGAACATCGGGGTCATCCTCGACGGCGTGTATTCCGACGGTACGCCCAACGACCAGGTGGTGCATTATTATTTTAAATACATCGGCAACACGGGTGGCTGGGGCAGGTTCCTCACCACGCCCGGCATCCTCGAAAACACCTGGGTCAAAATGAGGGAGGTTGTCTTGTCTTACAGGTTCCCCGACAAGTTGGCCCACAAGACCAAGATTTTTCAAGACCTTACGCTTTCGCTAACGGGGCGGGACCTGTTCTACATCTACACTACCTTGCCCGACCGCATCAACCCCGAAGGCTCCAACGGGGCCGGCAACGCTCAAGGGCTGGAGTGGGCATCGTTCCCCGGCACGAGGAGTTTTACCATCGGCGTAAATGCTTCGTTTTGACGCTGCGCCGACATTGACCCAATACAGCCCTTTGCACGTTTTGTTACCTTTGTTTTTTCATGACCCCCTAAATGCGGGAGGAGAGAGAAAAAATTTCATTTTTTTTCTCTCCTCCCGAACCCTCCTAAACAGTTTCGTTTTTTCGGTGAAATAGAACAACATGAAACAAACCCACTGCACGATATTATTGCTTTCCCTCCTCCTCTTCCCGGCTTCCTGCACGAAAGATTTCAAGGAGATCAACCAAAACCCCTTTTTTCCTACCCAAACGGACATTGGCCCGCTGTTCAACACCGTGGTGCAATCCCTGCGCCTCGGCTGGAACGAGCAGTTTTATATGCACAACGAAACGCTCTACGGCATCACCCAACAGGCAGCCAGGACAAGCGTTGGTTTCGACAATATCAACATCGGCACGGAGGAGGCCTGGGCCAACTACTACAAGGCACTGGCGCACATTCGTGAAATCGAGCGCCGGCTGGATGCTGTTGATATCGAACCGGAAGCCCTGAACAATGTGCGGGCACAATTGAAAGTGCTGTTGGCCTATAAAACCTTTCGCCTGACCGACCTTTTCGGCGACATACCCTTCACAGAGGCGGGCAGGGGCTTTGAGGGCATCGAATTTGCCCGACCGAAATTCGACGCGCAGGAAGACATCTACAAGTTCCTGCTCGGCGAACTGAAATGGGTGGAAGACCACATCAATACTTTTCCCAACCCCCGGACGGCAGGTGGCTCTCCTTACGTCTCTTATGGCAACTTCGACACGTTTTTCGAGGGCGATATGTTGCGCTGGCGCAAATTTGCGAACGCCCTCCGGCTGCGCCACGCCATGCGGATGGTGGAACGGGACCCCGCTTTTGCCTCGCCCATTTTGAAGGATATTATCGAAAACAACCTTCCCGTAATCGGTGCAGGCGAAGAGGTGGGCATGTGGCCGGGACGACAGGATTGGGTCAACGAGAGTGTCATCTGGTCGTTTACGGAGCACAACAAGCTGCGCATGGGCAGCAACATCTGGCAGCATCTTTCCGAAAACGACAACAAAAATGGCAGTGGGATTTTCGATCCCCGTGCCCGCATTTTTTTTGAAACAAACAATGCCAACGAGTGGGTGGCCTTTCCCCAAGTGCCCGACGCAAACACGCCTGCCGAAGGCGGTATTCCCTACGGCCAGCACCGCGATTTCAACCACTCGATCAAAGGGGCGGCCAATCTCTATTCGCCGTTCAACTACTACCTCGTGCGCGACGACCGTTTCATCCCGGAAATCATGCTCACGGCAGCGGAAGTGCATTTCATCAAAGCAGAAGCCCACCTGCGCGGCTTGGGCGTTGCACCGAATACCGCCAGTGCGGAATCGGAATACACACTGGGCATCGTGGCTTCCATCAAGTTCTGGCAAAATCTGGTGACGGGATCGGCGATTTGGGAGATGAAGCCGCCCATTCTTTCCGAGGGAGAAATATTCGCTGCCGTCAATCACCCGCGCCTGAGCATTTTCACTACCAATGAAAAACTGCAGCTCATTTACACGCAACGCTGGCTGGATGCCTTCCGGCAACCGTGGGAGGCCTTTGCGCTCTGGCGGCGAACGGGAGCCACGCCCCGCACAGGTGACGCACCCGAATACTACCGGTTCCCCTACCCTCCCTCCGAAGCAGCCAACAACCCTGACAACTGGGCCGCCCAGGTCAGCAAAATGGTAGAGGATTCGCCGAGGGTGAAGGTGTGGTGGATGAAATGAGAATGGATATTGGATATTGGATATTGGATAAATTAAAAACTAAGTGTGATGAGGAAACTTTATCTGAAAAAAGAAGATCCTTTAAGGGAAAAAACCTTCCAGTTTGCTGTTCGTAGTGTGCGGTTAAGCAGGTATTTGACGGAACAGAAAAAGGAATATGCAATAAGCAAACCGCTCATGTTCCCTTTGGGCTGAAAAAAAATGCGGGCAGGACTGCCTAATAAATCATGCGGTGCGGTACCAATCCCTTAGCAATGGCAAGGGAAGCAGCCAATGCGGAAAGTGGACTTGATTTAACACATAAATTGGCCATGGCCCAAAAAGAAACCGGTGAAACACAATATTGGCTGAAAATGCTGTATGCTACCGAATATATAAACGAAACTGAATTTGACTCGCTATATGCCAACAATACCGAAGACATCATGAAAATACTGACCAGTTCCATCAAGACAAAAAAGAAAAATATCGGCCTAAAAACCATAACATTTTTGGTCATCATAGCCGCCTGCCTCAAACTGCTCCTATAACCCTCCATTAACCATTAACCATTAATCATTATTAATCAATCTTTCCATTATGAAAAAATTCCGTTTACACCTTTTGGCTTTATTGCTCGCAGCGACCGGTACAGGGTTGTTTGCGCAGTCCAACCAGTATCTTCATTTTGATAAAATAGACGATTATGTGGAAGTGCCCAACGGCTCCTCGTATGTGGCCAACTCGCAGCAAATAACGATGGCCGGTTGGTTTTACCACGACGAACTCAGCTACGGACAAGGGCTGATGAGCATCCGGGGCGGCGGAAGCGGCACGGGAGAGATGTACCTCATCCAGTTGAACAACGGAACACTGGAGTGCCGCCTGATCACCACGTCGGGGTTCCATGAGTACGTGGCTCCGGCTTTTACAATCGTGCCGCAGGTATGGCAACACATAGCCTGGGTTTACAATGGCAGCAACGTGCGGCTTTATGTCAATGGGCAACTCAAAGGCTCGTCGAACGCAACCGGCACCATCCTTTCGACCAACAAACCCTTCACCATCGGGAAATGCCTCCTGGGCGGGTTCAATTTTGTGTTCGGCGGGAGGGCCGACGAAGTTTCGCTTTGGAACAAAGCCCTGACCGAACAGGAAATTCAGGACATGATGGCCAACGAACTGACCGGTGACGAAGCAGGCCTTCAACTGTACTACAAGTTCAACCAGGGTGTGCCCGGCGGCGACAATACTTCCATATCAAAGCTGGAAAGCGAAACCGGCAATGGCGACCGCGATGGCAACCTGCTCTTCTTTGCACTCGACGGCCCCACTTCAAACTTCGGCGGCGACCTCGACGTGGGCTTTCAGGCCATTACTTTCCCGCAAATCCCGACCAAACTGATCAGTGATCCCCCCTTCCAATTGATGGCCTCTGCCAGTTCGGGACTGCCCGTGAGCTATGAAATCACCAGTGGGCCGGCCACCCTCAACGGCGACATGGTGACGCTGGACGGTGTCCCCGGCAACGTGACCGTAAAAGCAAGCCAGGCCGGTGACGCCACATACAACCCTGCCGCCGACCTCTTCAACACCTTTGCCGTGCTCGATCCTAATACGTATGTACCCGTGATTGACGCACGTAGCCCGCTATCCGGCGATGTGCATGTCCCGGCACTCAAGCCCATCCAATTGGCGGCCATTTCGACCATCGGCTTCCCGGAACTTTTCTCCGTCAGCAATGTGAAATTCGAGATAAACGGCGAGGAAATACCCGCCAAAGACTGGGGCAACGGCCACTATACCGCTTGGTGGGCACCACCGTCCTACGGGAATTATTCGATGAATATCGTTTCCTTCAACAACTTCGGGGCAGCGGCTGTGGAGACCGTGAACTTCAACGTGGTGAACCAGGCGGCCAATACCAACGTCACGGCCTTCAGCCAAGTCTGGTCGGACGTGAACAACGGTATTGTGGAAGTCGAAGCGGAACTGCCCAGCTTTCTCGGCGCTTTCGACCAAATCACCGCCAACCTGGCCATACAGTGCCCGACTGGCGGCTGCGACCCCTGGGACAGGGTTTCTGGTATCGAAATAAAAGGACACAACGGCCATTGGTACGAACTGTTCCGCTACATCACGCCCTACGGCGTTGCCTGCAACCACAGTGCCGATGTCACCGATTTCATGTCGGCCCTGCAGGGCAAGATCAGGTTCCGGGTCTATCTCGAAACACTGGGCAACGGTTTCCTCTACTCCCTGCAACTGAATTACAAACAGGGCACACCGGCCCACCCCTACAGCACCATCAGCGAACTTTGGCGCAGCACCTACAACTTCGGCAACCCCGCCGTGCCGCAGCCCGTGCCCATTATCCAAGTGCCGATGGACGCCAATGCAAAAGCCGCCAAACTGAAACTCGTCTCGACCGGACACGGCTGGGGCAACAACAACACGAGCAACGCCGCCGAGTTTTACAATGCCACCCATCACGTTTGGGTCAATGGGCTGAAAACATTCGAGCAGCACAACTGGAACATCTGCAACCCCAATCCCGACGGTTGCCAACCACAGAACGGCACCTGGTTCCACAACCGGGCAGGCTGGTGCCCCGGAGCCATTGCGCCCTGGTTCAACTACGACATGACCACTTACCTCGATCAGGGAACCTTGACCATGCGCTATGTTTTCGATGAAAACTACACGGACTTCTGCAACGCCGACAACCCCAACTGCGTGAGCGGCATCACCTGCCCCGATTGCAACGATGGTTTCAACCCCCACCTGATCGTGTCGTCCTACCTCATCACCAACGGCGACGCACCCCTCGACGAAGGCCCCGTGCAGGCCGACGATGTGAAAAAACAGGAACTGTCCTTTGCCCTTTTCCCAAATCCCGCTACGGGCATCCTCAACCTCCGTTTGAGCGAACCTGCAGGCCAAGTGGATGTGCGCCTGATCAACCACCTCGGCCAGGTGGCCCGTATGGTAAAAGAAAAGGGAAGCACCTCCGGCTTTGCCATTTCATTGGATGGCTTGCCCAAGGGCATCTACGCCGTAGAAGTGAAAACGGACAGGGGAATAGGTGTGAAGAAGGTGGTGGTGACGGAATAATGCCTTGCCTTTTATGTTTGATTATTGAGTCCACTCCGATAACTCAATTATAGGAAAAAAGGTAACTGTTTAGGA
>JRYF01001229.1_pt1 | contig 12715 bp, 6 predicted proteins | sample 235331 | NCBI WGS metagenome assembly JRYF01 (sample SAMN03074217, study PRJNA261475) | activated sludge metagenome | biome: Wastewater Treatment Plant; feature: Wastewater; material: Activated sludge; isolation source: activated biomass of a wastewater treatment plant treating hydrocarbon... ... | reverse complement strand
TATACTCAACTGCAATAGGTTTTGTGCAAATCAAAATAGTTGAGGAGTGTTGAGATGGTTGAGAAGGGTTGAGCAATAAACCATCTCAACCCTCCTCAACCATCTAAACAAATGTCAGTTTGCACAAAACCTATTGCAGCGCAGTATAAATCCCCCACTGCGGCAAGCTGCAAACCGTGTAGCAGTAATTCTACTGCGATACACTACTCCATGAAAAACCCCGAATTTTTTGGGCGCTTTGGGAATTTTCAATTTTTTTCTTTCCTACCGCACCCTCCAAAGCAATAACAAAATTTTAGTTCGTAGCGCTGTGAAAAAATTGTACGAATGAAAAAAATAATCCTGTACCTCCTGCTTGACGGAACGCTGCCGCTCCTGGCCCAGAATCTGATTTACAACGGGGACCTGTCAAGCCACACCCACACAGATTGCCCGTTCCCATACGTTGGATTGTCCAAATTGCCGAATTGGTATTCGGTAGGTAACTCCACCGTGGATTACTACCTTTCTCACTGTACTTACCTTCCGCCTCCGGGGCTGGATTTCAACCCCTTTTTCAATTACAATTCAGGCCGTCTCGGTTTTATTGGCTTTTGGGCAGCTTTCAAAAGGAACTTTACGATGGTTTCAGAAGCCTTTGCCACCCCTTTGACCCAACCGCTACGCAGCGATATGGGCTATTTTCTGTCCATTGACGTTCGCTCGCGTGGCAAAGGGCATCCGTTAGAGGGAGTTAATCCGCTATACTGCCCAACTGACCCGAAAATGCAATTTGACATTTACACCCATAGTGGCGTGATTACTGGCAACCTCGACGGAAGCGGTGACGTTACGCACCTCAATGCCAATAAGGTTTTATCCATAGATATTCTTGCACTCGTTGATACGCTGGTGAGTGAAACGTGGACAAACATGACGGGCTGCTTCCAGGCAATTGGCGGCGAAACGCATATTGGCTTCGCTATGGCATTAGACAGTTTTTTGCCTGTTCCGCCTTGTGACGCTCCCTACAACCCAGCCGATTTAATGCAAGAGTTTGGCTTCCTGTATTTTAATGTTGATAATTTTCAACTGTTGTCTTTTCCACTCACCGTGACGGACACTGTTTTGCTTTGCAAAGAGCGCACAAAGGTTGAGATTGATGCCGCCAAATATTTTGAAAGCTTCCAACTTGCGGATTTTCAGCCTTCTTGGGACGATGGCCTGACCAACACCATCCGTACTTTTACGGAAGGTGGTTGGCAGCATCACTGGCTCCATCATCGCTGTGGCAGCACAGAATTTCAGATATATGTGGATGAAAAACGCTGTGAAGCCATGACTTATATGCCGAGTGCGTTCTCTCCAAATCATGATGGCATCAATGACGGTTTCCACCCTTTTATTGCTGCAGATTTTCCTGTCGCCAATTTTGATTTCATGGTATTTGACCGCTGGGGAAATAACCTCTATCGGAGTACCAACAACGACGGACTCACAGGCTGGGACGGGCGTTTCAGGGGCAAAGAAGTGTCACAAGGGGAATATGTCTGGACCCTTGCCTTCGATTTGGTTTTGCCGAATGGAATTAAACCTTATCAACTCGCTGGCGATGTGTTGCTGGTTCGGTAACATTTGACCCGCATCAGTTGTCTGACCAAATTGCTACTTCTCGGTAAATGATGCGAATAACGGGTATAAAATTGAAGTATATTGACAATCAATGGTTTAAATCACCTACCCCCCTTGCCAGGTAGTTACCTTGGCACAACCTCACTCTTCCACCTTTGTCAAGACGAGCTTGCTGTCGGGGCGGATGGCCAGCAGGCCGGTCGTTAGAATAGTGTCGCCCTTTTGCAGTCCTTCTGAAATCTGGATATAAGTCTCGTCACGGATGCCTGTTTCGACGACCCGGAAATCCGGTATGCCGTTTTTATAGACGATCACCTGCTTGTTGCGGGCTTGCGGAATGACGGATCGAGTCGGTACGACCAGTGAATGATCGCCTGCCCCTATTTGGAGTTTCACCTTCGCGAAAGAACCCGGGAAAAGCGCCGAATCATTGCCGCTTACCGTGGCCCGCACCCGGAGGGTACGGGTAGCCGCTTCAACAGCCGCTTCGGTAGCGAGTACTGTGGCCGTGAATATGCGGCTGGAGCCTGCCACGCTGAAATTAACCGTTTTGCCACGCTGGAAGAGGTCGCCGTATTTTTCAGGAACGGAAAAGTCGAGCTTAAGCTGGTTAACCTGCCGCAGCGTCGTCAGCAGGGTGGTTGGCGACACATAAGCGCCCAAGCTCACGTAGCGCAAGCCGAGGCGGCCCGGGTAAGGCGCACGTATTTCCGTTTTTGAAATGTTCACCTGCACCAGTTCGATGTCGGCTTTGATGTTGTTGACTTGCAATTCGCTCAGGTCAACTTCCTGTTGGCTGATGCCTTGTATTTTGAGGAGTTCCCGTTGACGCTCAAGGGTTTTTTGTGCTATTTCGAGTTGCACTTGCAGCTTTTTAAGTTGTGCCTGCAAGTCATCGTCGAATAGCTTGGCGAGGAGGTCTCCCCGTGTCACGGTGCCACCTTCTGCAATGTTCAGCTTGACGATCCTGCCCGATATTTCAGGGCGGATTTCCGTTTCTTCAAAAGCCTGGAGCGTGCCGGGCACTTCAAGGTTCTCGGCGAGATCAAGGGTTCGCACTACAAAAGCCTCCACCTGTAACGGCGCATTGCGGGGTGCAGCCGCCAGGGCCGGTTTTCCTTTGTCGGACTTGCAGGAAGATACAATCAGGATGCTTGCCAACGCAGTGGCAGACAGGAGGGTGGAGATGGATAAATGGATTCGCATGGACTTTACGGTTTAACCCGGATGCAATATTTCAAAAAAAATGGATTGCTTGATGTCGGCTCCTGAAAAATCATTTCACAAACTGGCGTTCCGAATACTCTCCAATACATGCTTGGCGGCGTTCAGGCTTCGGACACCGTCTTTCGCCATGAGCAGGCTGCGGGGCGATTTTTTTATGCCCAGGCCAAGTTGCTGTCCTTTGGTGCCAATGAATTGGAACACCGCATGAAAAATGGAACTGTCGTAATAGGGCGATTGGGGGTTTTCGACAAAGTAACAGCGGAGCTTGCCGTTTTTCAAAATGATGCGCTCAAAGCCGAGGTCCCTCGCGACCCAGCGCAGCCGCAGGCCGTTGAAGAGTTCCAATACCTGCGGTGGTACTTTTCCGAAGCGGTCGCGCAACTGTTCCTCGAACTTGCCCACAGCTTCCTCCGTTTCCACTTGATCCAGTGCCGTATAGAGGCTAAGGCGTTCGGAAATACTGCTCACATAATCATCGGGAATGTGCATTTCCACGTCCGTGTCAATGTTCACATCCCTGACATACGTCCGCTTCTTGTCCATTTCATCTTTGAAAACATCTTTGAAGTCGGTTTCTTTCAATTCCTGGACGGCTTCTTCGAGGATGCGCTGAAAGGTTTCGTAGCCGATGTCGGCGATGAAGCCGCTCTGTTCGGCTCCCAGCAAGTTGCCAGCACCCCGTATGTCGAGGTCGCGCATGGCAATTTCAAAACCGCTGCCCAAATCGCTGTGCTCTTCGATGGTGCGAAGGCGTTTGCGGGCATCGTGGGTGAGCACGGAAAGCGGCGGCGTGAATAGATAGCAATAGGCTTTTTTGTTCGAGCGCCCGATGCGGCCCCGCAATTGGTGCAGGTCGCTGAGGCCGAACTGGTGGGCATCGTTGATGATCATGGTATTGGCATTGGGGATGTCGAGGCCCGTTTCGATGATGTTCGTGCAGGCCAGCACGTCGTATTTTTTTTCGATAAAATCCAGCAGGGTATTTTCCAGTTGGTCGGCATCCATTTGGCCGTGCGCTACAGCTATATCCACATCGGGGCAGAGGCGCTTGAGCAGGGCCGCTATGTCGGGCAGTGTTTTCACGCGGTTGTGGACAAAAAACACCTGCCCGCCCCTGTAAACTTCCTTGTAAATGGCATCCTTGATGATATCCTCGCTCATCACGCGTATTTCCGTGTGAATGGGCTGCCGGTTGGGCGGCGGGGTACGGATGATGCTGAGGTCGCGGGCGGCCATGAGCGAAAACTGCAAGGTACGGGGTATGGGCGTGGCCGTGAGGGTGAGCGTGTCCACGTTGACCTTGAGATTGCGCAGTTTTTCCTTTGCGTTCACGCCGAATTTTTGCTCCTCGTCAATGATGAGCAGGCCCAGGTCTTTGAACTGCACCTCTTTGTTCAGCATGGCGTGCGTTCCGATAAGGATATCCACTTTGCCGGCTTTCGCATTTTCAAAAACCTCCTTTTTCTTGGCTGCCGTTTTGAAGCGGTTCACGTACTCGATGCGGAGGTCGAATTCGGCCAGGCGTTCGCTGAAAGTTTTGAAATGCTGGAGGGCAAGGATGGTGGTGGGCACGAGCACGGCCACCTGTTTGCCATCGGTCACGGCTTTGAAGGCCGCCCGGATGGCCACCTCCGTTTTGCCAAATCCCACGTCCCCGCAGATGAGGCGGTCCATGGGGTAGGGTTTCATCATGTCCTCCTTGACCTCTATGGTGGCTTTTTCCTGGTCGGGCGTGTCCTCATAAATAAAGGAGGATTCCAACTCGGCCTGGAGGTAGTTGTCGGGAGGAAAAGCATGGCCGGGGGAGGCTTTTCGGAGCGCGTAGAGTTTGATAAGCTCCTTCGCTATGTCTTTGACTTTCTTTTTTGCGCGGTTTTTCAGGGTTTGCCAGGCATCGGAACCGAGTTTGTTGAGGGCGGGCGGCGTGCCGTCTTTGCTGGTGTATTTTGAAATTTTGTGCAGGGAGTTGATGCCGACGTAGAGCAGGTCGTTGTTTTTGTAAACAATCCGCACGGATTCCTGTGTGTGCCCGTTGACCGTGATTTTTTCAAGGCCGGAATACTTGCCCACCCCATGGTCAATATGCACGACGAAATCGCCGGGCTGCAATTCCCTCAAGAGCTTGAGGTTCAGCGCCTTGTCGGCAGTGAAACCCTGCCGGAGCCGGTAGTGGTGGTGCCGTTGGAAAATCTGGTGGTCGGTATAGCAGGCGATTTTGAGGTCATGGTCGGTAAAGCCTTCGTGGATGGCTTTCATCACCGGCCCGAACTTGACATGGGCCTCCAGGTCTTCGAATATGGCGTAAAAGCGCTCTATCTGCTTGGGGTTATCCGTGAAAATGAAGTTCTCGATGCCCTGTGCCGAGTTGGCGTTGAGGTTTTCGATCAGCAGGGTGAAGTTTTTGTTGAAACCCGGCTGGGAGCGACCGTTGAACCCAATGGGCGGCTGATTGGTCGGCAATTTCGGGGAGAGGCTCATGTCCACAATGGGAAAATCCCGAAGGGCCAGGGTTACCTCGTGCGGAAGAATGAAGGCCCTGTCCTTGAAAATACTGCCCAATTCGCTTGCATCCAGCAGGGGCAGGCCCTTGGCAAACTCTTCGGCTTTGTTGAAACACATCTGCAACTTTTCCTCCAGGCCCGTGAAATCTTTCACCCACACGACCGTATTGGGTTTGAGCACCTCAAAGAGCGGCACTTTCTGCTCGCGCCCGAACTTTGTGTTGATGTTCGGCAAAATGGATACCCTGCTGACATTCCTCATGGAGAGTTGGGTCAGGGGATCGAACGAGCGGATGCTTTCCACGTCCTCGTCGAAAAGCTCGATGCGGTAGGGGTACTCGTTTCCGTAGGAAAAAATATCCACGATAGCGCCCCGGATACTGAACTGCCCCGGTTCGAAGACAAAATCCTCGCGCTTGAACCCATACTCGACAAGCATCTCAATGACAAAATCCAGATTCAGGGTTTCCCCTTTTCCGATTTCGATGCGCGTTTTTTCCAAAACGGCAGGAGCCACCACTTTTTCAAACAAAGCCTCCGGGTAGGTCACGATGATTTCGGGGGTGCTGCCGGGGGTAGTGATCTTGTTGATCGTCTCCGTGCGCTCCAGCACGTTTGTCGAGTTGATTTCTTCAAAATAAAGCGGCCGTTTGAACGAATCAGGGAAAAACCGGACGGTCTTGGTTTCGAGCAGGCCGGATAGGGTATTTTGAAAATATGCAGCTTCTTCTTTGTCGCTTGCTATCCACACGATAGGGCGCGGATCGGCCAGGTAGGCTCCGGCCAGTGCAAAAGCATCCTGTGCGCCTGCCGTTCCGTTCAGCCGGACAACGGGCATCGGCGACTCGGCCCGGAGCGCTGCGACAAGTTGCTGCACCCGCCGATCGTCCCGGTAAAGTGAGAGAATGCGGTCTATGTTTTTCACGGACGGCAAAGGTAGAGATGTTTTTCGGTCAGGTTAGTCAAACGTGCATCTTGCAACCCGCAGAAAACGTGACTTGAGGCGCTTTGGTTTTTTGGTGCCCAAACGCGTAGGGCACTATCCCCCCAGAATCTACCAAAGTTGATAGCCAAATACTCGCAAAATGATGATCTTCAATGACCAAGGACCCTACACAGGGACGAGGGATGAGGGATGAGGGACGAGGGACGATGAGGGACGAGGGATAGCTTGTCCCGAATCTTTAGTCGGGAAGGGATGAAATGACCCCCAATGACTGATGCTCCTCAATGACCAATTGACAATGACCTCAATAATGCGAATAACGGGTTTGAATTTCAAATAAATTGACAATCAGGCGATTAGATTTCCGAAGTTTTTAAAACTTCGGGAATCTGGCTCCTTGATACCTGAAAATCAACCCAACATGATAAACAGTTATTCGCATCAATAATCAATGACTTTCAATGATGCTTATATACAAAGCGGCTGATTTGCAATAACTTTGGCCGACATCGGGATTCGCTTCAAGCACCGGGTTGCTAAGCGATTGCAGCTGAATCCGGATTGAATTTCCAGCGATTCCCGGTGAGCACTCATCAATAAAACGCACATCCGCTATGGCAACCAGCGCAGAGAAAACAGCAGCCCGCACGAGGCGGTCGGATTCCACCGCTACAAAACGAAAATCGCAAAAAACGCCGAAAGAAAAGAAAATCCCCTACCACCGCCAGCCCGAAGACCTCAGCCTCGAACGTTGGCAGATAGCCTTACGCAAGCAGTTTGGCAAGGACAGTGCCTTCACTTTCGAGAACCTGGGCCATCACCCCGTCTATTCCGATTTCAGCGTGAGGAACCCGGACACGGGGCAAACCTACCGGGTGGCCATCCGCTCCCGCGACGATTCTGCCAACTTCTGCTCCTGCATGGATTTCAAGACCAACCGCTTGGGCACCTGCAAACACATCGCCTTCCTGCTCAACAAGCTGGAAAACAAACGGGGCAACAAAAAAATCTTCAAGGCAGGTTATCGCCAACCCCACTCCTCTATTTATTTGGACTACCGGGAGGGCCGCAGCATCAAACTCAGCATCGGCACAGAACGAGAAGCTGATTTCCAGCAATTTTCGGTCAAATATTTCGATGAAAACCTCGTCATTCGGCCGGGCACCTTCCATGTCTTCGAGAAAATGCTCGAAGAAGCCCGCAACATCCACGAGGACTTCCGGTGTTATGACGACGCACTCGAATACGTGATCGGGGAGCGAGAACACCTGCGCCGCAATGCCCGCATCGAGGAGCTTTTCCCGCAAGGTGCCAACAGCCCCTACTTCTACAACCTGCTCACCGTGAACCTCTACCCCTACCAGCGAGAGGGCGTTCTCTTTGCCGCCAGGGCAGGGCGCAGCCTCATTGCCGATGAAATGGGCTTGGGCAAAACCATTCAGGCCATCGCTGTCGCTCAATTGTTCAAGCGGGAATTTGGAGCGCAGCGCGTACTCGTCGTTTGCCCCACTTCCTTGAAGTACCAATGGAAAAGCGAGATAGAGCGTTTCACCGATTCCACCGTTCACGTGGTGGAGGGAACCGTTCACAAGCGCTTGAAACAGTACCGGGAAAACGAGGCGTACTTCACCATAGCGGGCTACCACACGGTGGCCAATGACCTGATCTACCTCAACGACATGGAATTTGACCTGATTATCCTCGACGAGGCGCAGCGCATCAAAAACTGGCAGACCAAAACCAGCGCCGCCATCAAACGCCTCCGTTCCGACCACGCCGTGGTGCTGACGGGAACCCCGCTGGAAAACAAACTCGAAGAACTCTACTCCATCATGCAGGTCATTGACCAGTTCCGCCTGCCGCCGCTCTATCGCTTCCTCGACCGCTATCAGATAAAAGAATCCGACACCGGAAAGGTCACGGGTTTCAAAAACCTCCGGGAAATAGGTGAAAAACTGTCGGATGTGCTGCTTCGCCGCCGCAAAAAAGAAGTGCTCAAAGACCTGCCCAAACGCATGGACAAGACCCTGCTCGTGCCTATGACCACCGACCAGATGGACCTGCACAAAGGCTACGCCGACGAGGTGGCCAGGCTGGTGGCCAAATGGATGAAACAGAAATTCCTGAACGAAAAAGACCGCAAACGCCTCATGCTCAACCTCAGCATGATGCGCATGGTCTGCGACAGCACCTACATACTCGACCAAACGAACCGTCACGACACGAAAGTGGACGAACTGATGTGCATCCTGGAAGAGTTTTTCACCAACCAGGACGGGGAAAAGGTCGTGATTTTCAGCCAGTGGCAACGCATGTTGCAACTCGTTGAAATGGAAATGCAGGAAAGGGGCATCGGCTATCAGTTCCTGCACGGCAGCGTGCCCAGTTCGGAACGGGGCGATCTGCTGAAAAATTTCAAGGATGACCCCAATTGCCTCGCATTCCTCAGCACCGATGCCGGCGGCGTGGGCCTGAACCTCCAGCACGCTTCCCTCGTCGTCAACCTCGACGTGCCCTGGAACCCCGCCGTGCTCGAACAGCGCATCGCCCGCGTCTGGCGCATGGGCCAGGAAAACACCGTGCAGGTGGTGAACCTCGTGAGCGCCGGCACCATCGAACACCGGATGTTGGGGGTGCTGAAGTTCAAGGATTCCATGGCCAAAGGCGTACTGGACGACGGCGAGGACGTGATTTTCATGGAGGCCACCCGATTCAACGATTTTATGGGCAAAATGGTGGACCTCACCGGCGGCACTTGGACCACCGACACCGAGGGCGTTCAGGAATCGCTGAAAGAAGAAATGGACGACATCACGGCCCCTGGCCCAGGCCTGGAGGCGGACATGGTGCAGGAACCCGAACAGTGGCCCGGCACTCCAGAGCCGGGTGTCAGTCTGCCGGAAAAGGACATGGTGCCGGAACCCAAACCGGAATTGGCAAAACCTGTCGAACCTGCCACGCCCGAACCTCAAACAGCAGGCCCGCAGCCCGCCACCGCCGCCGAAGGCAGCCCATCGGAAGGCGAACCAAAACCCATTTCAGAAGAAAAAATACCTGTCGAAAGGGCAAGGCGCGGCGGCACGCCTTCCTCCCCGGAGGAATTGGTGCAAACGGGTGTTTCTTTCCTCAGCGGCTTGGCCAAAACATTGAGCAACCCCGCCGAGACCCAAAAACTCGTGAAAAGCCTGACGGCAAAAGATGAAACGACCGGACAGACCTACCTGAAAATCCCGGTGGAAGACGAAGAATCGGTGACGAACGCCTTGCAGGTGCTGGGCGGATTGTTCCAGGCTTTCAGTAATAAGTCCACTCCGAAAAATCAATGATAGGAGAAAAGAAAACAAGGAGAGAGGGATGGTTTTGAAATAAAATTTGATAAAAAATTTTATTTCAAAACCATCCCTCTCTCCAAAAATTCTTCTCCTGATCCGGAGGCATGGTTCCATCATTGACTTTTCGGAGTAGGCTCTCCGCTGGAACGCTAAATTTTCGCCCCGCCAATCACCTCCAGATAAACATCGTTCACGAAGTTGAAGAACTGCCGGAGCGAGTTCATGTTTTTGTTCCTGAAGTTGAGGTCAATGCGGCTCCGAACGCGGTCGTCCACTTTTTTGGAGGAAGTCATCTCCATGCTCACAAATTCTTTGCCCAGCATATCGATGTAGGCCATCGGGCCTGCTACGGCAGGGGCAGCGCCACCGGAGGCGGCCCTTATCGTCTTGGGTATGTCCCAGAAAATGGAGGCGGTGTTGTCGCACAATGCTTTGCGGTGTTTTTTGGAGAGGCGCTCGCTGCGGGGATAGCCTGTGTCGAGGCGCTTGGCCACGAGGTCCCGGTCGTTCGTGAAGATGAGCACGCCTTTTTTCATGGCCATAAAAACGTCGAAGCCCTCGCCCGGAATCTCGAATTTGTAATAACCACCCACTTTCGTCAGCACCTGGCTGTTGAGGCCCAGGTTGACGAATTTCATAATGTCCTTTTCATTTCCATAAGAGAGCATGCCGGTGAAAACAGGAAAGGTTTTCAGGACGATGGTGTCTTTGGGTGAAAAGTTGAAATCCTCGTCAAATTCCCAGGAAGTGGTTTGCACGGGCACTGTCTGCAGGCCCGAAAAGGAGACGAACATATCGCCCCGGAGCAGGTTGCCAATGGCCTCTTCGTCAATGAAGATGCCGAGTATCCGCATGGCATCGGCAGCCATTGCACCATATTGGGGAGTGGCCTCCAAGAGTTTGTACATCAACGACTTGCCCTCTTTGATGGCATTTTTCACGTTGTAGTTGATGTAGTAGTAGCCAAAAAACTGATCGCTTTCCTTGACGTAGCGCAGGAATTTTTTGTTGAATTTCACATCATAAATCCCCTTGTACAGCCGCTTCATTTCATCATTGAAAAAAAGGTCGTATTCAATGGCCATTTTTCCGTTCTCAAAATTCAGCCCCATCGAGAGATAGGTATCTGCGTAAAAAATGCCGAGTACGTCCTTCATCATGGACATAGCTGCCGGCCCACCACCGCCCGGCACAAGGCCATAGGTACTTTGGCTTCCAATGCTTTCCATGAAAAAGGAGTAATCCATCCAAAGGTGGAAATCACTGCGCCGTTGCCGGGTGGCTTCCCTGTATTTTTCGTTGGCCGAAACCGGTCGCAGGAACCTGCGCTCCATCACTTTCGCTGCCCATTCGACGGCGGCCTCCAGTTCCTCCGGGTCGTTCCAGTTGTAGGCATCGTAGTCGTATTCCGGCCATTCCCAATCCAGCGTGTCACCTTCCACATCCTCGTACTCTGGGACGTAGATTTCCTCGTAGAGCGAATCGGGGTAAAAGTGGAAGAACTCGGGCCGTTCCTCATAGATCGTATCGGCATTGCTGCCATTTTCTTCCCAGTTCCATTCAATATTTTCTTCGAAATTCCAGGTGGTGCTGTCACCCCAGTTCCATTCATTATTTTCGTCGAAATTCCAATTGTCGTAGAGGCCGTAATCATAAGCCGTTTGCACCCAGACGCTTATGGTAACTTCGTGGTTCCAGGCGTAGGTGTCGCCACCATCCTGAAAGAGCATGAAGCCATCTTTTTCCTCGACGTATTCGGGGAATTTTTCCGGGGCGAATTTTTTCATTCCTTCCTCGAACTTGGCCCGGTCGGTGAGTTGGGTCACGAGGGTGAAATAGGTGCGGGTGCCTTCTTTTTTTACGAAAAGGTACACAGGCTCCATCAAGTTGTACCCCAGGTTTTCGGGAGCCTGCATGAACTCCTCGTAATAGGCGCTCTGGTTTTCGTCAGAAGCGGCACTGCGCATTTCCCGCATCATGTCCCGATAGAACGCATACATCCGCAGTTCATCGAGATTCACCTTTTTGTCGAGGTTTTTCAGGTCGAGGTTCATCACGACATGGGCATCGGCTGGCACGTACTTGAGGCCGGTCTGGCTGTTGGCGACCAATGTGAAGGCCAACAGGCACAAGGTAAAAGCGCCGCGCACAAAAGAGATGGCGGGTGGCGTGAGCCGAAGGGATGGGAAGATGATTTTCATTGTTTTTGGTTTTAAAATGAGAAATAAAAAAACCCGTGCAGGATCAAAGGTAGGCAAAGAAGCGGCATTGTGAAACAAGAAAAACGGCCCTGTCCGAAAATATGTCCAATACACTGGCAGGCAGTTTTTTATGTTGGCATTGGGTACTCGTTTCCATTCCATTTGCAGGCCCTGCCGGTCAAAAAGAGATGATATTTTCAATCGTGGCGGTTCCTTTGGCCAAATCGGCCAGCGGCACTTGCAGCATGATGGCCTTCCCGCTGGGCGAAACCTGCGCCCTTTTGTTCGTGAAATCGGCAATGTCGTTTTCAAAGCGGTAGATGCTGGTCATGCGGGCCGATTCGAGCATATAGCGCTGCGTGGAAGAAAGTTCCTTGAACGCATCCGGTTTGCCGGCATAGCGGAAAACGCGCCGGAAACGCCCGTTTTCATAAGCAAAATTGTTCTCCGTCGCCGGGCCGCTCGGCGGGTTTTCCATTTGTTTATCCATCAGGGCAAGTGCCTTGTTGAGGGCCTGCACATTGGAAAACCGGGCACTGACGGTAAAAATATAACTCGACCAATCGGACTTTACCATGACGTGGCTGATGCCTTCCACCTTGGCGAGCGATGATTTCACCTGTGCGAGGAAAGACTCTATGTCCTGCTGTTTGGGCACTTTGTAACCCTCCACCCGCTCCATCTTCATGTAGCGCCGCAGGTTGTCCTTGCTTTGGCTGAAATTGGCGACCCAATTGATTTCGCCGCTGCCCCCGGCTTTCATGTTCACCTCCTCCCTGATTTCAAAACAACCGGAAAGCAGGATGGGCAAAAGGAAGATCATTGCTAAGGTTTTCATTGGACTGAATAGTTTACCGTTGTTTGTTGTTCGTTGTTCGCTGACCTGTCCTGAAATAC
>JRYF01001525.1_pt1 | contig 12722 bp, 10 predicted proteins | sample 235331 | NCBI WGS metagenome assembly JRYF01 (sample SAMN03074217, study PRJNA261475) | activated sludge metagenome | biome: Wastewater Treatment Plant; feature: Wastewater; material: Activated sludge; isolation source: activated biomass of a wastewater treatment plant treating hydrocarbon... ... | reverse complement strand
AGGATCTCGGGCGTGTCGCGCACCGCGCGCTCGAAGGCCTCGAGCTTGTTCGGCTGCGTGCCCTCGAGGTTGACGATGGTGTAGCTCGTCCCCGGGCGACCGATGGCCTTGGGGTCCAGCAACGCGACGTAGCGCGCGACGACGCCGGCGTCCTCCAGCGCCTTGACGCGCCGCAGGCAGGCCGATGGCGACAGGTGCACGCGCGCGGCCAGCGCCAGGTTGCTGATCCGGCCGTCGTCCTGCAGGATCGCCAGGATGGCGCGGTCGATCGCATCGAGTTGTGCGGGTGGCTTGCGGTTTCGCATTTCCTGCGGATAAGCATATTGGCGACGGCATGATTGTGCGCCGACTGGGGCTGCCACCGATCGATCACGCACGCACATTGCGCCCGCGGCTGGCTAGACTGCATGCCTGCCCCGACCCCGCGCGCCGGCACGCCTTCGGCGGCGCGCGGACACGCTCAACGACCCGCCGGAGCCGCCCCATGGCCAGCCGACTCGACGCCTTCTGGATGCCCTTCACCGCCAACCGCCAGTTCAAGAAGGCGCCGCGCATGCTCGTGCGTGCCGAAGGCATGCACTACTGGGATGCGGACGGGCGCCGGATCCTCGACGGCGTGGCCGGGCTGTGGTGCGTCAACGCCGGCCACGGCAGGCCGAAGATCGTGCAGGCGATCCAGGCGCAGGCAGCCGAGCTCGACTACGCGCCGCCGTTCCAGATGGGCCACCCCAAGGCCTTCGAGCTCGCCGAGCGGCTGGCGGCGATCGCGCCGGCCGGCATGGGCAAGGTCTTCTTCACCAACTCCGGCTCGGAATCGGTCGAGACCGCGCTCAAGATCGCGCTCGCCTACCACCGCGCGCGCGGCGAGGGCCAGCGCACACGGCTGATCGGGCGCGAGCGCGGCTACCACGGGGTCAACTTCGGCGGCATCTCGGTCGGCGGCATGGTCGCCAACCGCAAGCACTTCGGCGCCCTGCTGGCCGGCGTCGACCACCTCCGCCACACGCACGACCCGGCGCGCAACGCCTTCAGCGTCGGCCAGCCGGCGCACGGCGCGGAGTTCGCCGACGACCTGGAGCGGCTGTGCGCGCTGCACGACCCGTCGACCATCGCCGCCGTCATCGTCGAGCCGGTGGCCGGCTCGACCGGCGTGCTGGTGCCGCCGCAGGGCTATCTGCAGCGGCTGCGCGAGATCTGCGACCGCCACGGCATCGTGCTGATCTTCGACGAGGTCATCACCGGCTTCGGTCGCACCGGCAACCCCTTCGGCGCCCAGACCTTCGGCGTCACCCCGGACCTGATGACGCTGGCCAAGGGGCTGACCAACGGCAGCGTGCCGATGGGGGCGGTGCTCGTTCGCGACGCGATCCACGAGGCCTTCATGACCGGGCCGGAGAACCTGATCGAGTTCTTCCACGGCTACACGTATTCGGCACACCCGCTGGCCTGCGCCGCGGCGCTCGGCACGCTGGATACGTATGCCGAAGAGGGGCTGCTGACGCGCGCGCAGTCGCTGCAGGGCTACTGGGCCGAGCAGCTGCACGCGCTGCGCGGCGAGCCGCACGTGGTCGACGTGCGCAATGTCGGCCTGGTCGGCGGCGTCGAGCTGGCGCCGATCCCCGGCGAGCCGACCAAGCGCGCCTTCGGCGTCTTCCTCGATTGCTGGCAGCACGGTGTCATGCTGCGAACGACCGGTGACACGGTCGCGATGTCGCCGCCGCTGATCATCGAGCGCGCGCAGATCGACCAGCTCGTCGACACGCTGCGCCAGGCGCTGCGGCGCGCGGCCTGAGCGCCAGCGCGCTGTCCCCCGCCACCCCTGCCGCCCCGCGAACGAGCCCCAACCCCCGCAGGCCCACCGCGCGCCAAGGCGCCGCGCCCCACGCCGAATGCCGCTGCTGGATACCGACCGCGAGCTGACCCGGGATTCGTATTACGCGGCCACTGCGCCGCGCGGCCCTGCCCATCCGCCGCTGCAGGGCGAGGTGCGCGCCGACGTCGGCGTCGTCGGCGGCGGGCTGGCGGGGCTTTCGGCGGCGCTGGAGCTGGCCGAGCGCGGGCTGGACGTCGTGCTGCTGGAGGCGCAGACACTGGGCTTCGGCGCCAGCGGGCGCAACGGCGGGCAGGCGATCCACGGGCTGGCCTGCGACCAGTCGGTGATCGAGGCGCAGCTCGGCCAGGCCGATGCGCGCCGCGTGTGGGACATGACGATCGAGGCGCTGGACCTGATGCGCGATCGCATCGCGCGCCACGCGATCGACTGCGAGTGGCAGGCCGGCTACCTCGGCCTGGCGACGAGCGCGCGCAAGGGGCGCGAGCTGGCCGCATGGGCCGACCGCATCGAGCGCGTCTACGGCTACCCGCTGGCGCGCATCGGGCCGGNNCGCTTCCACAGCGGCGTGCACGATCCGCGCTCGGGCCACCTGCACCCGCTGAAGTACACCCTGGGCCTGGGGGGCGCCGCCGCCGACGCCGGGGTGCGGATCTTCGAGCACACGCCGGCCACCGCGCTGGAGGCTGGTCCGCCGACGCGGCTGCGCACCCCGCAGGGCAGCGTGCGCGCGCGCCACGTGCTGCTGGCAGGCAACGTCTACCTGCACGGCGACGGCGGCGGGCTGGCGCCGTCGCTGGCGCCGCGGGTGATGCCGGTCGGCACCTACATCGCCTGCAGCGCGCGGCTGGGCCGCGCACGCGCCGAGGCGCTGATCCCGTCGCGCGCGGCGGTGTGCGACACCAATTTCGTGCTCGACTACTTCCGCCTCACCGGCGACGACCGGCTGCTGTACGGCGGGCGCGTCAGCTACTCGACCGTCACGCCGGCGCGGCTGGCCGATCGAATGCGCCGGCGCATGCTGCTGAGCTTCCCGCAGCTCGCCGACGTGCCGATCGAGCACGCCTGGGGCGGCTTCGTCGACATCACGATGAACCGCGCGCCCGACTTCGGCCGCCTGCCCGGCGCGCCGCAGGTGCTGTACCTGCAGGGTTTCTCGGGTCACGGGCTGGCGCTCACCGGGCTCGCGGGACGGCTGGCGGCGGAGGCGATCGCCGGCGACGCCGGCCGCTTCGACCTCTTCGCGCGGCTGAGGCACCGGCCCTTCCCCGGCGGGCCGCGGCTGCGCACGCCTGCGCTGGTGCTGGGCATGGCCTGGTACCGGATGCGTGACTTGCTGGGATGATCGCGCCGATGAACGAGCAGCCAGCATCCACCTTCTCGATCGACGCCGTCGGTGCCGCGGCGCATTCGCCACCGACGATGCCTTCGAGGCCGCGCGTGCTGGTGCCGGCGTGCAACCGCATCCTCGGCGGGCACCCGTTCCACGTCGTCGGCCGCAAGTATGTCGACGCGGTGCGGCTGGCCGGTGCGCTGCCGCTGGTCGTGCCGCGCGTCGACGCGGACGAGATCGACGACTGGCTCGCGCTCGCCGACGGCGTGCTGCTGACCGGTTCACCGTCCAACGTCCATCCGCGCCACTTCGGCCAGCCGGTGCACGACCCCGCGCTGCCGCTGGACCCCGAGCGCGACGACTGGACGCTGCCGCTGGTGCCGCGCGTGCTCGCGCTGGGCATGCCGCTGCTGGCGATCTGCCGCGGCGCGCAGGAGGTCAACGTCGCGCTCGGCGGCACGCTGCACCAGGCGGTGCACGAGGTCGAGGGGCCGCGTGGCCCGCACGCGGACCACCGTGCCGACGACGAGGCGCCGGTCGAGCACCAGTACGGCCCCGCGCACCCGGTGCAGCCGGTGGCCGGCGGGCTGCTGGCGCGCATCGTCGGCGACGCGCCCATCACGGTCAACTCCCTGCACGGCCAGGCCGCGGCACGGCTGGCGCCGGGTCTGCGCGCCGAGGCGTTCGCGCCCGACGGCGTCGTCGAGGCCTTCAGCGCCCCGGCCGCGCCCGGTTTCAACCTGTGCGTGCAGTGGCACCCCGAGTGGCGGGCGGCCGACAACCCGGTGTCGATGAAGCTGCTCGGCGCCTTTGGTGTGGCGCTGCGGGACTGGCAACGCACGCGGCGGCGCGCGCCGCCCGAGGGTTAGGGGCGAGCGCTGCGCGGCCGACCCCCCACCCCCCGNNCAGCTCGAGCAGTGGCTCGACGACAAGGGCGTGACCGAGATCGAATGCCTGGTCCCCGACCTGACCGGCGTGGCGCGCGGCAAGATCCTGCCGCGCGAGAAATTTACCGAGGACCGCGGCATGCGGCTGCCCGAGCTCGTCGTCGCGATGGGCGTGACCGGCATCTTCCCGTCCGAGGGACCGTACTTCGACGTCATCAGCCCGACCGACCACGACATGCACCTGCGCCCGGACCCGAGCACGGTGCGCATCGTGCCCTGGGCCGCCGACCCGACGGCGCAGGTCATCCACGACTGCTACGACCGCGCCGGCAACCTGATCCCCTACGCGCCGCGCTCGGTGCTGCGCCGGATCTGCGAGCTGTTCGACGCCGAGGGGCTGGACCCGGTCGTCGCGCCCGAGATCGAGTTCTACCTCGTCGCGCGCAACGCCGACCCGGACGTGCCGCTGAAGCCGCCGGTCGGCCGCAGCGGGCGCAGCGAGACCTCGCGCCAGGCCTATTCGATCGACGCCGTGAACGAATTCGACCCGCTGTTCGAGGACGTCTACGACTACTGCGACCGCATGGAGCTCAACGTCGACACGCTGATCCACGAGATCGGCGCCGGCCAGATGGAGATCAACTTCTTCCACGCCCACCCGCTCGGGCTGGCCGACGAGGTGTTCCTGTTCAAGCGCACGCTGCGCGAGACGGCGTTGCGGCACGACATGTACGCCACCTTTATGGCCAAGCCGATCGCCGGCGAGCCCGGCAGCTCGATGCACGTGCACCAGAGCCTGGTGCGCAAGTCCGACGGCCGCAACATCTTCAGCAACGACGACGGCTCACCCAGCCAGGCGTTCTACTGGTTCATCGGCGGGCTGCAGCGCTACATCCCGGCCTGCATGGCGCTGTTCGCGCCCTACGTGAACAGCTATCGGCGGCTGGCGCGCTACACCGCGGCGCCGATCAACATCCAGTGGGGCACCGACAACCGCACCGTGGGCATCCGCAGCCCGGTGGCGCCGCCGGCGGCACGCCGGATCGAGAACCGCGTCATCGGCGCCGACGCCAATCCCTATGTCGCGCTGGCGGCGACGCTGGCCTGCGGCTACCTGGGGCTGAAGCACCGCATCGACCCCACGCCCGAGTGCAAGGGCGACGCCTACCTGGCCGACTACCAGCTGCCGCGCAGCCTGGGCGAGGCGCTGGCGCTGCTGCGCAACGAGCGCGAGCTCGCCGCCGTGCTCGGCGAGAGCTTCGTGACGGTCTACACCGAGATCAAGGAAGTCGAGTACGCCGAGTTCATGAAGGTGATCTCGCCCTGGGAGCGAGAGCACCTGCTGCTGCATGTGTGACGCGCCGGCGGCGCGATCACGAATGACGCGCCCGCTTTGCCCGCATGACGCGGATGAGGGCATCCCCACCCGCCAGCTGTCATCGACAAGGATCGCCTGATGAACGAGACCTCCAACCGAACACGCACCACCGCCGACTGGCAGGCGCTGGACGCGGCGCACTTCCTGCACCCCTTCACCGACTTCGACGCCCTGGCGAAGAAGGGCGCGCGCGTGATCACGCGTGCCGAGGGCATCTACCTCTGGGACAGCGACGGCCACCGCATCTTCGACGCCATGTCCGGGCTGTGGTGCGTCAACGTCGGCTACGGCCAGCAGGCCTTGATCGACGCCGCGACGCGCCAGCTGCACGAGCTGCCGTTCTACAACGCCTTCTTCCAGACCGCCACGCCGCCGGCGATCGAGCTGGCCGAGCTGCTCGCCGAGGTCACGCCGCCGCAGTTCCGCCATGTCTTCTTCGCCGGCTCGGGGTCGGAGGGCAACGACACCATCGTGCGCATGGTGCGCCGCTACTGGGACCTGCTCGGCCAGCCCGAGCGCCAGGTCATCGTCAGCCGGCGCAACGCCTACCACGGTTCGACGATGGCCGGCGCGTCGCTCGGCGGGATGGCGGCGATGCACGCGCAGGGCGGGCTGCCGATCCCGGGCATCGTCCACATCGACCAGCCGTTCTGGCGCGAGCATGGCCAGGGCATGACGCGCGACGAGTTCGGCCTCGTCGCGGCCGGCTGGCTGGAGGACATGATCCAGCGCGTCGGCCCGGACAAGGTCGCCGCCTTCATCGGCGAGCCGGTGCAGGGCGCCGGCGGCGTCATCGTGCCGCCGGCCACCTACTGGCCCGAGATCCAGCGCATCTGCGACAAGTACGGCATCCTGCTCGTCAGCGACGAGGTCATCTGCGGCTTCGGGCGCACCGGCCACTGGTTCGGCTGCGAGACCATGGGCGCGCGGCCGGACCTGATGACCTTCGCCAAGGGTGTGACCAGCGGCTATATCCCGCTCGGTGGCGTGATGGTCGGCGAGCGCGTCGCGCGCGTGCTGATCGAGCGCGGTGGCGAGTTCAACCACGGCTATACCTACTCCGGCCACCCGGTCGCGTGCGCCGTCGGGCTGGCCAACATCCGCCTCGTGCAGCGGCTCGGGCTGGTGGAGCGCGTGCGCGACGTCCTCGGCCCGCAGCTCGCTCGTGCCTACCAGGGGCTGGCCGAACACCCGCTGGTCGGCGAGGCCGAGACCTGCGGGATGATGGGTGCGCTCCAGCTCGTCAAGGACAAGGCGCGCGGCACCGCGTTCCCGGCCGAGCTCGAGGTCGGCATGGTCTGCCGCGCGCACTGCTTCCGCGAGGGCCTGATCATGCGCGCCGTCGGCGACCGCATGATCGTCGCGCCGCCGCTGGTGACCACCCCGGCGCAGCTCGACGAGATGGTCGCCCTGGTCCGCCACTGCCTGGATCTGACGCTGCGGGAGCTCGGGCACCGCGGCTGGCTGTCTTAGACTTGCGCGCTCGCCGCGACCGCGGCGCCGCCTGTTGTCGCCCCCGACCCCCACTCGAACGCCTCGTCCCCCCCTCGCTGGAGAACATTGCGCATGAAGCCGATCACCGCCATCGTCGCCTTCGCCGCCGGGCTGGCGCTGCTCCTTCCGGCCGCACAGGCCCAGGAGGAGCAGAAGATCCTCAACATCTACAACTGGTCGGACTACATCGCCGAGGACACGATCGCCAACTTCGAGAAGGAGACGGGGATCAAGGTCCGCTACGACAACTTCGACAACAACGAGATCGTCCACGCCAAGCTGGTGGCCGGGCGCTCGGGCTACGACCTCGTCGTGCCGTCGTCCAACTGGGCCAAGCTGCAGCTCGACGGCGGGCTGCTGCAGCCGCTGGACAAGAACCGGATCCCCAACCTGAAGAACCTCGACCCGGCGCTGCAGAAGCAGCTCGCCGAGATCGACCCCGGCAACAACCACATGGTCACCTGGATGTGGGGCTTCACCACGGTGGGCATCAACACCGCGCGCGTCAAGGCGGCGCTGGGCGACCTGGCGATGCCCGACAACGCCTGGGACCTGGTCTTCGACCCCAAGTATGTCTCGCGCCTGCGCAGCTGCGGCGTGTCCTTCCTCGACTCGGCCAGCGAGATCCTTCCGGCCGCCCTGCACTACCTGGGCAAGCCCGCCTACAGCAAGAACCGGGCCGACTACACCGCCGCCGGCGAGCTGCTGAAGTCGGTGCGGCCGCACGTGACGCTGTTCAGTTCCTCGGGCTACATCAACGACATGGCCAACGGCTCGATCTGCGCGGCCATCGGCTGGTCGGGCGACATCAATATCGCGCGCCAGCGCGCGATCGACGGCAAGACCGGCCACGACATCCAGGCCCTGATCCCCAAGTCCGGCGGGCTGCTGTTCTTCGACGTCATGGTGATCCCGGCCGACGCGCCGCGGCCCGGCAACGCGATGAAGTTCATCGACTACATCCTGCGCCCCGAGGTCAACGCCGGGCTGACCAACAAGGTCTTCTACGCCAACCCGGTGCCGGCCTCCAAGCCCTTTGTCAAGCCCGAGGTCGCGAGCAACCCGACCGTCTTCCTGTCGCCCGAGAACATGGCCAGGATGGTGGCGCCGGACTCCCTGAACAACGACATGCGCCGGCTGATGACGCGCACCTTCACCGCCTTCAAGACCGGACTGTGACCGCTGCGATCCGTGGCGCCCCCGGGGGCGCCTTCCTGCAGATCCGCGAGGTCGTCAAGGACTTCGACGGCTTCAAGGCCGTCGACCGCGTGAGCCTGGACATCGCCAAGGGCGAGATCTTCGCGCTGCTGGGCTCGTCGGGCTGCGGCAAGAGCACGCTGCTGCGCATGCTGGCCGGCTTCGAGGAGCTGTCGGCCGGGCAGATCCTGCTCGACGGCCGGGATCTCGCCGGGCTGCCGCCGTACCAGCGGCCGATCAACATGATGTTCCAGAGCTACGCGCTGTTCCCGCACCTGACGGTGTGGGACAACATCGCGTTCGGCCTGCGGCGCGAGGGGCTGCCCAAGGAGCAGATCGGCGCGCGCGTGGAGTCCATGCTGAAGCTGGTGCAGCTCGAGCGCTTCGCCAAGCGCAAGCCGCACCAGCTCTCCGGCGGCCAGCAGCAGCGCGTCGCGCTGGCGCGCTCGCTGGCCAAGCAGCCGCTGCTGCTGCTGCTCGACGAGCCGCTGGGGGCGCTGGACAAGAAGCTGCGCGAGGAGACGCAGATCGAGCTCGTCAACATCATCGAGCAGGTCGGGGTGACCTGCGTGATGGTGACGCACGACCAGGAGGAGGCCATGACCATGGCCTCGCGGATCGCCATCATGAGCGAGGGCCGGCTGCTGCAGGTCGGCCCGCCGTCGGAGATCTACGAGACCCCCAACACCCGCTTCGTCGCCGATTTCATCGGCAACGTCAACCTGATGGACGGCACGCTGGTGGTCGACGAGCCCGACCACGTCGTCGTCGACTGCGCCGACTGCCGGCACTGGGTCGGCCACGGCATCAGCGGCAGCGCGGGCATGACGCTGACGGTGGCGCTGCGGCCGGAGAAGATCCACGTGTCGCGCCAGGCCCCGTCCGACACCGGGTACAACGCGGTGCAGGGCACGATCAAGGAGATGTCGTACTTCGGCAGCTTCACCGTCTACCACGTCGAGCTGCCCAGCGGTGCCATGCTCAAGGCCAGCCAGGCCAACACGCTGCGCCACCGCGAGCACGAGCTGACCTGGGGCGATCGGGTCTGGGCGCACTGGTCGCGCTCGGCGCACATCGTCCTGACGCAGTGACCAAGGCGGGCCGGATCGTGACGCTGCAGCGCCTGAAATCCTGGTTCGGCGGCCGCGGGCCGGTCATCGGCGCGCCCTACCTGTTCCTGCTCGCTGTTCTTCCTGCTGCCGTTCCTGGTCGTCTTCAGGATCAGCGTCTCCGAGATGGAGCTGGTGGGCTTCGCCGACGTGCTGCGCTTGGAGGACGGGGTGCTGCAGCTGAGCCTGAAGTTCTCGAACTACCTTTATATCCTCGAGGACGCGCTGTACCTGCGCACCTACCTGTCCAGCCTGCAGTACGCGGCGCTGGCGACGCTGCTGTGCCTGCTGATCGGCTACCCGTTCGCCTACTTCATGGCGCGTGCGCGGCCGTCGCTGCAGCCGGCGCTGCTGATGGGGGTGATGCTGCCGTTCTGGACCTCGTTCCTGCTGCGCGTCTACGCCTGGAAGGGGCTGCTCAGCGAGGGCGGCTGGGTGGCCGAGCTGATCATCGGAACCGGCCTGGACCAGGTGCTGTATGCGCTCGGGCTGATCCCGGCGCCGGGCAAGCTGATGCACACGCCGTTCTCGCTCGTGCTCGGCATGACCTATACCTACCTGCCGTTCATGATCCTGCCGCTGTACGGCAACCTGGCCAAGCTCGACCTGCGGCTGCTCGAGGCCGCGGCCGACCTCGGCGCGTCGCCGTGGACGGCGTTCTGGAAGATCACCGTGCCGCTGTCCAAGGCCGGCATCGTCGCCGGGTCGATGCTGGTGTTCATCCCCTGCGTCGGCGAATACGTCATCCCCGAGCTGCTCGGCGGCCCGGAGACGCTGATGATCGGCCGCGTGCTGTGGGACGAGTTCTTCGCCAACAACGACTGGCCGATGGCCTCCAGCGTCGCCGTCGTGATGGTGCTGCTGATCATCGTGCCGCTGATGCTGTTCAACCGCGCGCAGGCGGCCAGCCAGGAGGCGGCGCGGTGAGGGCCGCGCGCGTCAACCTGTGGTTCGGCCGCGGCTGGCTCGCCGCCGGCTTCCTGTTCCTGTACCTGCCGATCGTGGCGCTGGTCGTCTACTCGTTCAACGACTCGCCGGTGCCGACGCAGTGGCGCGGCTTCACGCTCAAGTGGTACGAGCAGCTCGCGCGCGACCGCGAGATCATCGCCAGTCTGTGGCTGAGCCTGAAGATCGCGTTCCTCACCGCCTGCGGCGCGGTCGTGCTGGGCACGCTGGCGGCGTTCTCGCTCGTCAAGTACCGGCAGTTTCGCGGACGCACGCTGTTCTCCGGCATGGTCAGCGCGCCGCTGGTGATGCCCGAGGTCGTCGTCGGGCTGTCGCTGCTGCTGATGCTGGTCAGCGTGCAGCGCGCGTTCGGCTTCCCGGAGCGCGGGCTGATGACGATCTGGCTCGGCCACCTGCTGCTGGGCGTGGCCTACGCCACCGTCGTCGTCCAGGCCCGGCTGCGCGACCTCAACCCGCAGCTCGAGGAGGCCGCGATGGACCTGGGGGCCAGGCCGCCGCAGGTCTTCTGGCTGGTGACGCTGCCGATGATCGCGCAGTCGCTGATCTCGGCCTGGCTGCTGACCTTCACGATCTCGCTGGACGATGTCGTCATCGCGGCCTTCCTGTCCGGCCCGGGATCGACGACGATGCCGCTGGTGATCTTCTCGCGTGCGCGGCTCGGGCTGAACCCGAGCGTGAACGCAGTGGCGACGATCATCGTCGTCGTCGTTGCCGTCGGTGTCGTGCTCGCGAGCTGGCTGATCGCGCGCGCCGAGCGCCGGCGCATGCTGGAGATGGCCGCCGCCCAACGCCACTGACCCACGGATCCCGATACCGACAACCGACCCGGACCCCCGAAGAGGAGAGCCCCGATGAAAGCCCTGCGACCCACCCTGCTCGCCCTGGCCCTGGCGGCCGCGTTCCCGGCCGTCCATGCACAGGCCACCAACCAGCAGATCCTCGACGAGCTGCGCGCGCTGCGCGAGCGCGTCGGCCAGCTCGAGGCGCAGCTGAAGGCGGCGCAGGACAAGGCCCCGGCCAAGCCGCAGTGGGGCATGACGCCCGAGCAGGCGGCCGAGTTCAACCGCATCGCGATCAAGACCGAGGCGATGGAGGACAACTTCAGCGACCAGGGCTACAAGGGGCTGACCATCACCGGCTACGCCGACCCGGCCTTCATCTGGAACCAGCGCCAGGACCGCGCCGGCTTCCAGTTCCTGAACCAGCAGTCCGACGGCTACTTCTACGACACCTCGTACATCGGCTCGGCGTCGATCACCTTCAACAAGGAGATGGAAAGCGGAACGATCTGGCGGCTGACGCTCACACCCAACCGCGGCGTCGGCGCGGTGCTCGACTACGCCAGCATCGTCGAGGAGGCGACCGTCTCGGTGCCGCTGACCGACCTGCAGACCCGGCTCGTGGTCGGCCAGTTGCCCGACTGGTCGGGCTATGAGTATCTGCAGCCCACGCTGAATCCCTTCGTCACGCACAACCTGCTGTTCGACCTGACGCTGCCGACCGCCTACACCGGAGTCGGGGTCGACATCTGGCGCGGCAAGTGGTGGATCCGTGCGATGCTGGGCAACGTCAACGAGCCGACGCGCCGCCAGGGCGAGAAGGCGCCGACGCTGGTCTACCGCGTCGACTACGACCGCGGCGAGTTCTCCGGCTGGGGCTTCGCCGGCCTGCACGGCAAGACGACCAACTACAACATCTGTGCCGACGAGGACTGCGCTTCATTCGGCAAGACGACGACGCACCTGTTCGAGATCGACGGCTGGTACCAGCGCGGCGACCTCACGCTGGGCGGACAGATCGGCTTTGGCACGCAGAAGCAGGCCGCGATCATCCCCGATGTCGACGACAACTTCCGCGATGCCCGCTGGTGGGGTCTCTCCGGCCTGGCTGGCTGGAACTTCACGCCGCGCCTGCAAGGCCTGGTGCGCGCCGACTACATCCGCAACACCAAGAATGGCGGCGGCCTGCTGACGTACACGGGCTACTGGCCGGAGTACGGCGTCGACGGTGCCTATGGCGACAACCGCAACGGTATCGGGCCGGATGCGACCCTGGGCTGCGAGGATCAGACGGTGGACGGCTGCAGTCGCGGCGCCAACCGCTACGCGCTCAGTTTCGGCCTGAAGTACACCTACGACCTCAACACGACCTTCAAGCTCGAATACCGCTTCGACGGCGCCGACCGTGCTGTCTTCTACGACGTGCGCAAGGAAAGCTACAAGAAGAACAACTCGCTCATCGGCGCCTCGGTCGTCGTCGGCTTCTGACGGCCGGCGGCATGAACGCCCCCGACTGGCACGCGCGCGCCGCCGCACTGCGTCCCGACGGCCGCGCGCTGATCGGCGGCGAGCGCCGCGCCGCCGCCGGCGGCGCGGTCTTCGCCAAGCATTCGCCGATCGACAGCCGTCCGCTGGCCGAGGTCGCGCGTGGCGGTCGCGAGGACATCGACGCCGCGGTCGCCGCCGCGCGCGCCGCGCTGAAGGGCGACTGGGGCCGCATGAGCACCGTCAAGCGCGTCGAGCTGTTG
>JRYF01008570.1_pt1 | contig 12730 bp, 11 predicted proteins | sample 235331 | NCBI WGS metagenome assembly JRYF01 (sample SAMN03074217, study PRJNA261475) | activated sludge metagenome | biome: Wastewater Treatment Plant; feature: Wastewater; material: Activated sludge; isolation source: activated biomass of a wastewater treatment plant treating hydrocarbon... ... | reverse complement strand
CGGCGGCCAGAGGCCGCAACCAAAGCCCGACAACGAGCAAAGCTCGTGTCGAGCAGTGTCGTTCTTTGTTGGGAAGGCAGTAGGTTAGTTGGCATTTTCAATCAAAACCACAATCCACCATGAAAACCCAAAAATACGCCGTCAACCAGCACCTCATCCAAATCCTGCTGTCGTGGGTGCGCAGCGGGGAGATTGCCATCCCGGAGATACAGCGCCCTTTCGTTTGGGACAGCAGCAAGGTGCGTGACCTGATGGACTCGTTGTACAAGGGCTTCCCGGTGGGCTACGTCATCGCCTGGCGCAACCCGAATGTGCGGCTCAAGGATGGTTCGCTGTCGGAGGGCAAGAAGATACTGATAGATGGGCAGCAGCGGGTGACGGCGCTCAAGGCGGCCATTTTAGGCGATTATGTGGTGGACAAGAACTACCAGCAAATCAAAATCAAGATAGCCTTTCACCCCATCGAGGAGCGGTTCGAGGTGCAGAACCCGGCCATCCTGAAGGATAAATCCTGGCTGTCGGATATTTCGGAGTATTTCAGCGGGGGCGTCAATTCGTTCCAGGTCATCACGGAGTACCTGGGGCGCAATCCGGAGGCGGTGAGATTTGACAAATTTTCAAAATTTGTCAAATCTGGCGTGGTGCTGGGGCAAGCGGATTTTGCCATGTCGAAGATTGCCGCCAACACGAGCTACGGCGGCCAGCACCTGCGCAAGGCGATTGATTATTTCTGCCATTTGGCGGTGGCGTAGATTTGACAAATCTTGAAGATTTGTCAAATCTTAGGCACACGAATAGCCAGTTTTGGCAAATTTTATAAATTTGTCAAAGCTTCTAAACTACTTGAGAAAATGGCTAAAACAGAACACTACTACACCCAATTCTTTCCTGATTGTTTTTACCATGTTTACAATCGGACTGTGGACAAAAAGCCGATGTTTGTCAAGGATGAGAATTATTCCTTCTTTTTGAAGCGCTACGACAAGTATTTATCGCCATTGGTCACGACTTATTCCTACGGCTTGTGTGGCAATCATTTCCATTTTGGGATAAAGGTCAAGCCGGAGAAAGATTTGACAAATTTTATAAATTTGTCAAATCTTGCAGGGCGTTTTGAGACCACGCACGAACTGGTTTCCCATCAATTTCAATCATTTTTCTTGTCTTATGCCAAGGCTTTTAATAAGCAACAGGGGCGGGTCGGGACGTTGTTTCAAACGCCTTTCAAACGTTGTGTCGTAAATGCTGAAGAAAAGCTAATACGGCTGATATTTTACCATCATGCTAATCCTCAAAGGCACAAGCTGTGCCCCGATTTCAGGACATATCCCTGGACTTCTTATCCACGATATTTGATGAGCCAGCCAAGCAAACTTCCAAAGGAGGAAGTGTTTGCGTTGATTGGTGGTCGTCAGAAATTCATCGAATACCACCAGCAAGTAAGCCAAGAAATAAAGGACGAGGACGATTGGTTTATTGAGGATTGATGGGTATAGATTTGACAAATTTTCAAAATTTGTCAAATCTCAAATTCCCAGCAATGCCAGACGGGCGAGGGCCGATATGGCAGCATCACGGAGCAAAAGGTGCTGGCACAAAACCTGAAGGCCCACTGCATTCCGGAAGGGATTTTCACTACGGGCATAGAGGATTATCCAACATTTTTGATGGAAAGGCGACGGTTGATGGCGGAGAAGGTGAGGGGGTGGTATGGGGGGCTGTGAAAACTCAAAAATACGCCGTCAACCAGCCCCTCATCCAAACCCTGCTGTCGTGGGTGCGCAGCGGTTAGATAGCCATCCCGGAGGGCAGAAGAATATTTAGAGAGAGCATTTTATTTGAAAGAAAATTTTTTTAAAAAATTTTCTTTCAAATAAAATGCTCTCTGTTTGTTATTTTCTGTTGTGCTGACTTTTCGGAGTGGACTCAACCATCTCCTCAAACCATCACTGCTTCACTACCCGCATCACCTCCGTTGTGCCATCGTTATAGACAAAACGGATGAGGTAGGAACCAGCCTGCAAACCCGACACATCGAGCGGGTGGTGCATGTCGCCTTCGGCAAAACTGCGGGTCAGCATCAGCCTTCCGTCCATGCCCATCAGTTCCATTTGAACGGCCGTTTTTACCTGATCGCCCGATTCGATGATGAGCAGATCAGTGGCAGGGTTCGGATATAGGATGAAGTTGGACTTGCCAAAGCGGGAGATGCGCTCCACGTTGGAATACATGTAGTGTTTGCCGTCTTTCAGCACTTCCACACGGTAGAAAGCATTGCCACTCTTGGGAAAATGGTCTGCAAAAGCATAATTGTTCATGCCGTTGGAATTCGACTGTGGCATGAAGGCAATATGGTCAAATTTCTTCCCATCTGCAGAGCGCTGGACATTGAATCCATAATTGCCCGGTTCTTTTTCCATTTTCCAGGACACCATGACGGACTGGTTCATCACATCAACATTAATGATCAGAGGACTGCCGCATATAATCGGGCTGTTGGATATGAAAACGGGAAGTATGCCGGTAGAGGTGCAACCATTGGCAGTTACGGTCAGCGTGACATTCACGAGGCCTGCTTGAAGCCAGGTAACATTGACCTGCTGGGCAGTGGACGTGGAAGGCGATGCCCAGGGGCCAAAGTTCCAGGAGTAGGTAGCGCCTGGGCCGTTGTTTGGTGCGGAATAAAGCACCACATCACCCACGCATGGGCCTTGGTCGCCGGAAATGATGGCTTGCGCATCGTCACCAATTTCAATGACAACGCTGTTGGACTCAAGCCAATCCTCGCAGTTTACAGCTTTTGCGCAGCGAATAAAATAGGTGGTGGTGTAAAGCACGCCCGGATTGTAGCTTGCATTGGTCGCACCGGGAATGGCGTACCAGGTACTTGTGTTGAACGGGCCACCGATGGTGGAAGCCATCCACATATATTCCGTTGGGCTTCCACCACCCGTTGCCGGAGTTACGGAGTTGATGGTTGAAGCTGCCACGCCAGGGCCACACAGCACTTGATCGCAGCAGATGGTGCCGGGATCAATGATGTTGAGACAAATATCATGAATACCGCCGTCCACGTTGATGTTGCACTCTCCGGCTGCAAGGGGAATCACAGCAGAGCTTCCGTTGGGGAAGATATCGCTGTCAACGAAATTGTTACCACAGGCATTGACGGGCGAAAAGGCAAACCCGGTGGGCAAAACAACGCTGATTTGGTAGTTGCCGGGTGCAAGGTTGTTGAACAAATACTGGCCGTTGTTGGCAGTCACGGTGGTCTGGTTGACGGTATTCCCGAAAATGTCAGTCCCGGTCAGGTTGATCGTAACGCCGCCAACGCCAAACTCGCCGGGGTCTTGGCAACCATTGCGGTTCACATCGTTCCAGATACGGTCACCTATGCAGGCCGGCTCTATCAGCGTCACGCTGTCGGTTCCCGTGCAACCGTTGGCATCGGTCACGGTCACGGTGTAAGTGCCGGGGCCGAGGTTGCTGATGGTGGCCGTCGTTGCCCCTGTATTCCAATTGTAAGTGTAAGGCCCGACACCACCGTTGACCGTCGCAGTCAACACGCCATCGTTTGTGTTTTTACCACTGATGGGGTTGGTGATTTGTACCTGCACATCTAGTGCATCGTCTTGGTTGATAACTACAAAGTTGACGGCAGTACACCCGTTGGCATCGGTGGCTGTCACCGTGTATGTACCTGCATTAAGGCCGGAGATAAAAGCGCTGGTTGCTCCGTTGCTCCAGCTATATGTATAAGGTGGCGTGCCTCCGCTCGCCGTCGCAGTCGCTGATCCCAGGTCAATGCACCCTGCATCGTCGCCAATCACTGTCACCTGTACAGGTGTGGGCTGGCTGATGAAAACGGTCGCCATGGCCGTACAGCCGCTGGCAGGATCGGTCACTGTTACGAAATAGGTACCTGTTGCTATACCTGTGATGGTTTGGGTCGTACCGCCATTGCTCCACAAATAGGTCACCGGGCCGGTCGCACCGGAGGAGGAAGCCGTAGCGCTGCCGTTCGACCCGCCAAAGCAATCAACATTCGTACCCGTTGCACTTGCGGAAATATTGGATGACCCCGTAACCGTTACCGATTTCACGGCAGTGCAACCGGCTGCATCCGTCACGGTCACCGAATAGTCGCCGGGAAGTATATTGGTGATGATGGAAGTCGTAGCTCCCGTATTCCACAAGTAGGTAAAGGGCGGCGTTCCCGTGCCGGGCGTTACCATGGCATTCGCCGATCCATTGGCGGCGCAACCTGCACTCACACCCATTATCATCAAATCAATCGGTGGCGTGCCGCCAACCGTAACCTGGGCGGTAGCACCACAGCCGTCAGCGCCTGTCACCGTCACGGAATAATTGCCGGGGGCAAGGTTAGTGATGGTGTTGCCCGTGCCGCCGTTGCTCCACAAGATGGAAAAGGGCGGCGTGCCACCCGATATGGATACCATGGCCGAGCCATCCGAAAAACCGCATTGCGACGATGGTACGGCAGTTACATTGAGGACAATATCCGACTGTGGAATGATGGTGACGCTGGCAGCTTCCGTGCAGCCTACAAAATCCGTGACCGTTAGGAAATAAGTGCCGGGCTGCAAGTTGAAAATGCTGGATGTAGTGGCCCCATTGCTCCAAAAGTAGGAATAGGGAGCCTCGCCGCCCGTCACGGTAGCGGTTGCGGAGCCAAGCCCGCTGCTTCCGCAGGGCGGGTTCGTCACCGAAATATCAATCACTACGGGAAAGGGATTCCCGACGTCGGTTGAGCCAACAGCGTCACAGCCATTGACATCCGTAACGGTGACGGAATAGGTGCCAGGGCCGAGAAATTCGTTCACCTCACCGGTGAAACCATTGCTCCAGATGTAGGTAAAAGGCGCTGTGCCTCCCGACACAATCACCTCGGCACTCGCATCGCAGAAGTTGAAACAGGCCAACCCCTGAACGACAAAACTCAAGGACATGGCAGCCGGAACGATCACGCAGCCCACGCCCTGGCAGCCGTTGGCATCCGTCACCGTGAGGCAATGAAATCCAGCACCAAGACTGCCCGGATTGGCCGTCGTAGCGCCGTTTGACCAATTATAGGAATAGCCGCCCGACCCACCGCTGACCGAAGCGGTCACGTTGCCGTTGCCACTGCAAATGTCATTCACCGAAACGGAAACCGAAATGGCCGATGGTTGCGTGAGGGTGAAACTGTCGGAGGCTTGGTCGCCGTTGCCATCGGTCACGGTGACAGCGTAATTGCCCGCAGGGATGTTTTGCAGCACAGGGCCGCTCCCGCCGTTGTTCCAGATAAAAAAGTAAGGCCCTACGCCGCCGGAAACCACCGCCGAAACCTCGCCGTTAGTGTAGCTGTTGCAAGAGGGACTGATACCTGAAATGGTAACGGAAAGTTGCCCGAAAACAAAGGCTGGCAGCAGGAGGAAACAAAGGGCCAGCAAGGCGTTTGAAAAACGGTTAAAAGAGTGTAGTGTTGGGTTCATATTGGATGCAGTTTTGATAAAAAAATTGTAAGAATTAACATATCATACATGGAGCGCAGCCCCGGTATGCTCGGAATTGTCAAAAGAAAACGTAGGAGGCACTAAGGTTTTACGTGAAATGAGCCAAGTTAAGTAGCAAGTGCGAACGGGTTGGGTGGAATTTAGGATGCGTTTTATCGCACTTGTTTTCTTGTTTTGAACAAGATCAATCCAAACAATCGGCTGAAGGGAATTACCAAATCGGGTGCAAGTTAAATACTTTTTGGGATGAAATTGGGGGAAGTCTAAAATTTTAATGTCCACAATCAGTCCTTCCAGATCAGGAAGGGACCTGCAAAGCGGCCGGCTGGTGTTTTTACTTTACCACAGACGCTACTGAAACGGACTCTTGAATGCAGGGTTGTTGAAATACGAAGTATCGGTAAACGTATGCAAAAACGCCACAAGCGCCTGCTTGTCGTACTCCGAGAGGTTGAGTTTGAGAATGGACTGCGAGTTCACGTTTTGCACCCAATGGCCGCCGGAGTTGTAGTGCTCTACCACTTCTTCCAGCGTTTTGAAGCGCCCATCGTGCATATAGGGAGCAGAGAGGGCGATGTTGCGGAGGGAAGGTGACCGGAACTTGCCATTGTCGGTCAGCCGCCCGGTGATGGCTCCCAGCCCTTTGTCAGGAAAATCGTGGAGAGAAGACACGTCTTGAATGGCGTTGTTGAAATAGTCGTCGGAAGTGAGCAAGGGGCCACCATCGTGGCAATGGGCACAGTGAGCACCGTTGGGGTTGTTGTTGAAATCGTCGAAATACAAGATGTAGCCGTCAATTTCGAGGTCGGTGAGGAGGAAGGGATCGGGGTCGTTTTGATAAAATTTGCGGTCGAACCTCGACCCGGCGCTGATGAGTGTCCGCTGGAACTGGGCAAGGGCCTTGGCGGCCAGATCACGGGTGATTTCCTTTTTGTCGGCAATACCAAAGGCTTTCCTGAACAGGGCCGGGTACTGTTTGTGCTGACGGAGTTTCAACTCAACATTCGGCCAGTTCTCGGCCATTTCCACTGGATTCTCCACGGGGTGGAGGGCCTGCTCTTCGAGTGTTTTCGCACGTCCGTCCCAAAAAAGACCGTTGTCGGCAAAGCCAATGTTGATCAGCGACATGGAACTGCGGGTTCCCAACAGCCCGTTCACGCCGGGGCTGATGGCCTTGTCATCGTTGAAGCTGAACTCCAGCCGGTGGCAACTGGCACACGCAATCGTACTGTCAGCGGAAAGAATAGGATCGTAAAACAGCCGACGGCCCAATTCCACGCCCTCTACCGTGAGGGGATTGTTTGCCGGGATGATCATGGTGGGGAAACCCGGCGGTATGGTCAGTGTGTGAGAAGTTGGTTGATAGGGAATGTCGGTCAGGTCGCCGTCTTTCGGGCCGACGGGACCCATGTCATCATCTTTGCAGGCAAATACCAGGATCACTACGGCAAATAGAAAAATGACTGCTTTTTTCATGGCAACTTGAATTTTCTTCATTCCAACACAAAAGCCCGCTGGAAGTTGTCAATCAAATAGAAGGCAACCGACAAGTCGTTGGGATTGTGGGTGTATAGATTGGCAGGGTTGGAAAGATCGAGCCAAGTGGTACCGTCCACGTACAAGTTGCGTACATCCAGCGAGAAATTCAGATCAAGCGGTGTGCCTGCTTTCACTTCGATGGGGCGGTCGAACGTAAATGTACGATACACTGCATCCGTGCCGAGGTGGTGACCAAAACCGGGATCGTTGCCATCGAAGCCGTTGCCATCCTTGTCATAGACCCCTTCCATTTTCATGAAAATGAAACTGCCCCAATCGCTCCAGAAGTGGGTGTTGTAAGTCCTGCGAAGCGGGTGGCCTGCCGGGAGTTGATTCGCCGAGGCTTTGTTCATGCTGGCCGGTATGCCGATGCCGATGCGAACACCTTTGTAATTGCCCAGCGGTATCCTGTCGTTTTTCACGGTCAGCGGCGTTTGCGCTTCTGGCAGGGTGACGTTTTCCGAAAAATTCAAAAACTCGATGTCCACGATTTCCTCCTCGCCCCCTTCCTTGAGCAGTGCCACGTTGGAAATGTAGAAATTGAGCGTTTGGAATTTGATCGCCCTTCCATCGGGGTAAGTGTAAGAAGAAAGCGTGAAAACCAGCGGCTCACCACCGAATAGGGCCTTGAAATTCAGGTTGACCGTGGAGACCGGGTTGGCCGAATCGTCATCCTTGCATGCAAGGATGGAAACGAAGGCAAGGAACAGCAGAATTTGGAGCTTTTTCATGTTTTTTAGATTTGTAACAGGAAATTCGTATTGGCAACATCAAACAACAAAAATCCCTCTATTCCATCCTTATTTCAGTGACATAAATCGCTTTGGTTAAATTACCGTCAATTTTTGCCTTCATGGTTGCCGCATCATCGTTGATCAAGTCAACGCCATCGAACCAATCCAGATAATTAACAGTGAGGGTCAAGCGGATGTTGAAGCCCCGTTCGAGAAAAAAAGGACTGCCAAGTGACAGAATCACTTCTTTGGGCGAGGTGAAACGAAAATCCAAAGCAGGGGAATCCGGCAAGGAATCCCTCCTGAAAATCAAGCGGTTGGGAATATAACCAGCACTTTCATTGTAAATAACCGTATCGCCGGTAATGACCAAGGGATGCCCCGTAGGCACAGTCAACGGGTTGGTCGTTGGCAACGGGTCTTTGAGGCCGAGGGTAAATTTGATGTGGGTAAAAATGCCGTTGGCCACTACCCTACCCGCCTGTGCGGGCTGGAAAATATCCCTGTCCACTTTGGCAAAGCTGTTTTTTGTCCAAAAGCTGGCACCCTGAACTGTTTCCAGTTGAAGCGAATCCCGGACACTGACCTCGCTGCCATCCTCCCTCACCAACCGGAAATCAGTGAGGAAAAAACGGCTTCTATCAAAAGAAAAATAATGTGCCGTGTCGAAAGGTGCAGGATAAGGTTCATCATAACGAAATAAAAAAGCCGTGTCGGGCCGGGAGGGCAGCACCACACGGTGCTGGAAAGCAACTGTGATGGCAGGATAGGTGCAACAGTTGTCGGAACAGGGGTCGTCTGCCGTCACGTCATAGTTCACGGCGTTCACGTCCAGACAGCCTTCTTTAGGTTGAAAACAGCCCTGCGACAGGAACAAGAACATCGAGGCTAATAACCAACTGCACCGCCTCGCATGGTACATCATGTTTTGACCATTGTTCATTCACGCCCGCATTTTCATCCTTTTCACCAACCAAGCCTGCAAAATCTGCCGGAAACCCTGGTTGATGTCGGCCTCCACAAAGTCAACCCGGTACTGCATGCACTTGAGCCTGAGGGCTTCCTTGAATTTGGCCACCTGACTGACGTAATGTTCCTTCACCTGATTGGGCTGGAGGCGGAGCTGTTCCCCTGTTTCCATATCAATAAAAAGGTAAGGCCGGTTTTCGTATTCAAAGTCCATTTCGAGTGACTTGTCCACCGTATGGAAGAGAATGACCTCGTGTTTGGCGTGTTTGAGGTGCTGCAAGGCGGAAAAGAGCGCTTCCGAGTCCTCCGATTGCTCAAACATATCGCTGAAAATAACCACAAGGGAGCGCTTGTGAACACTGTCCGCAATTTGGTGGAGGGCTTTGGCTGCCGAGGTCGTCCGGTTGCGTTCCGGGTGGTCGAGCAATTGCTGGATGTAGGTGAGCAAGAGGCGGTAGTGGGCCGTGCTTGCCTTGCACCGGGTGTGGGTTTTCACTTCATTGTCGAAAATGGTAAGGCCAAATGCATCCCGTTGTTTCATCAACAGGTTCATCAGGGCGGCGGCGGAAAGTGCGGAAAAGCGGAGCTTGTTCGTGTAGTTCTTGGTATCCTGGCCCACTTCCGGGAAGTACATGGAAGAGGAAGCATCCAGCACGATTTGGCAGCGCAGGTTGGTCTCCTCCTCGAACTTTTTCACATAGAGCCTGTCGGTGCGGGCAAAGACCTTCCAATCAATGTCTTTGGTGCTTTCACCCTGGTTGTAGAGGCGGTGCTCCGCAAACTCGACCGAGAACCCATGAAACGGCGACTTGTGCAGGCCGATGATGAAACCCTCCACCACTTGCTTCGCCAGCAGTTCGAGGTTGCCCATATTCCTTACGTCGTAATTGTCTTGTATGACCATCCGGGATAGTTTGTGACTGGTTTGATGCGTCCGCTCCTAAGTTATTTCAAGTTTTATTGTAAAACACAGACAGAAGAATGTTTAGACGGGGAATTGTATTTGAAAGAAAATTTTTTCTAAAAAATTTTCTTTCAAATACAATTCCCCGTCTGTTATTTTTTCCCCTGCCCCTGCTTTTCGGAGTGACTGGTTTGATGGGATGAAAAACGCCCCCGATCCAAAAGTGTTGCAAAACCGGCAGGGAAACGATGAAGATACCGAACAGGGATATTGGCACCTACTAGGTCAAGTCCACTGCATTTTTTCAAAAAGCCAAAGGAACATTGAGTCCACCCCGAAACGTCAATGATGCGAATAACGGGTTATCCTATTGGGTTGATTTTCAATTGCCGAGAGGCCAGATTTCCGAAGTTTTATCAACTTCGGAAATCTAACCGCCTGATTGTCAATTTATTCGAAACTCATACCCGTTATTCGCATCAATAATAAAACCGAGGCTGTCTCAAAAGTAAAATCACACCGGGCCGACACTGGCGGTTCCTGTCGGAGCCGCTGGAGGTCGCCCTGGTAGGAAGTTCATTGAAAAATTGGTCAAAAGTCAAAAAAGAGCTTTCAAGCCCTGATTTTTTCAAAAACAGGGGCCATTTGTCCGCTTTTTGGTTCCATTTGGACACATTTTGCCTCATCGGCGGGCCATAGGGGCACAATACGCCCGTGCTTGCACTGCTTGGCCCACCATTTTTTCAGGTTGTGGGCGATGGCAAGCAGCCCCACCTCGGTGGCGACCCCTTCGATGCCCGTGAGCAGGAAGCGCCGGAAGTGGCGGCACTGCTTGATGTGCCCGAAGACGGGTTCGGTGTCAACGCCCCTTTGGCTGCGCATGCGGATGCCCCGCAAGGAGCCGAGCCGCTATTTCGCCGCCTGGCGGTAGGCCGCCGAACGGTGGTTGATTTTCAAAATCCGCTCGGTCTTGGCCGAGTGGCACATTCCCCGCAAGGGCAGGGGCGATTGGTTCTCGAAATAGCAGTAAAATAAGGCAATTCGCCATCCTTCGGGTTGAAATATAGATGCGAAAAATCGGCAGGTTGCCATTAAAAAATTGGCGAACAGTCAAAAAATTGAGTTCTGATCGAAATCAAATCAAACGAAATTTGAGAACCAATCAGCCCTGCCGCAAGGGGCAGCCTTCGCACCGCCGGGCCTGGTAATAATGTACCTGGTGTTTATAACCGTTGCTTGTCTTTTCCTCGCCGGTGCGTTGCAAGGTCATGTGTTGCCCCATCGGGCAGACGAAGTAGTCCTGTTCTTCATTGTAGTACAGGTTGCTGCTGTGAAAAGCGTCGTCCTTGCGCTGCTGTGTTTGCTCCTGGTAATAGCCAGGGTACTTCAGGTAGGCTTCAATGCCTTTTTCTTCGAGGTATTCGTAGTTCTCCTCACTGACGAAGCCGGCGTCGCCACAGGCTCGTTTCGGGGCAGGGGCCTGTATTTTTTCCAACATGTCCAGCGTGTCGTCCATGTGCCCGGGGAAGGCCGCCATGTCGGAAGGGGTCTAGTGCACGGTGCAGTTGAGGATGAACTGGCCTTCGGTGCCTGCCATGATGTTGTAGCAGGGCTTCAACTGGCCGTTGCCCAGGTGGTCGTCCTTGGTGCGCATGAACGTGGCACCGGGGTCGGTCTTCGAGTAGGAACTGCGCCCGTCGAGCAGCCTTTCCTGTTCTTCGTAGCCCATCAGTTTGGGCAGGTGTTCCGACATGAGCTTGTCCAGTTGCCCGGCCATCTTTTTGTTTTCCCCCAATTGCGCCTTGAGCTTTTTGTTCAACTCCACGATGGTCTCTTTAAGGGCCTCGCTGTCGCTGACGGCGGGCCGGGGGGCTTTGGCTTCCTTTTCTGCCGCTTCGGTCTCGGCCTGCTCGTTGGCCGCCTCGATTTGTTCAATGATGCGGGCTATCTTGTCCAGCAGGGCGCCCTTGTAGCGCTCGGTGTTCTTGGCGAAGACGTAGGTGTAGCGGCCTGCCACCGACTCTATCTTGGTGCCGTCGACGTAGTATGCTTCCAATCGGACGTAGCCCTGTTCCACCAGCATGGCCAGTATCTGGGCGAACACGTCCTTAACGGTCTGCTTGAGCTGGGAGTTGCGAAAACGGTTCAGGGTGTTGTGGTCGGGCTGCTGCATCCCGCACAGCCACATGAAGCAGATATTCTCCTTAATGGCTTTTTCAATGTCCCGTGAGGAGTACCGTTTGTCCACATACCCATAGACCAAGGCCTTGAGCATCATCCGGGGATGGTAGGTTGAACTGCCCCCGCCCTCGTAGGTGTTGAGGATAGGGTCCAGGTCCATCCCGTCGATGGCGTCGTTGACCAGACGGCAGCTGTGGGCTTCGGGGATGAGTTCCCCCAGCGTGGGGGGCAGGAGCCATGCTTGGTTCTGGACGTAAGGCTTGAAGGTCACCTGGTTGTGCCGCTTATTTTTTGCCGATGTTTTTTCCGTGTCTTTCATGCTAGAAAGATACGGACTTTTGACCAATTTTCAATGAACTTTTGAGTCTTTTGAGACAGCCTCAAAACCCTCATTATGGAAAATCTCCACGTGCCCAGAAACTCAATGTTTACCGAACTGCGCATCCACAGCTTCAGCACGTCGTTCGGCGCCGGATTGAACTTCCGGGCCATGTCTGTCAGCGAGATGTATTCGTCCTGGTGCTGTGTCATCAGGCTTATCTCCGTGCCATCCGCAATAATTTTTCGATTTGCCATCGTGGGTTTAATTTTTTGGTAAAGCAGCAAGGAACGGCCTACCGCCCGGCATTTTTATTGGAAAGTATGTGCTGGATTGAGCCTGCAAGTTACAAGAAAGCCTCGTTCTAAGCCAACCCCGCCTCCGAAAAACGCTGGCAATCAAACCCTTCCCAGCCTCGTCACATCCCGGAAGCCCCTGCGTCGTCCTGAAAAAACTTTACAGTTAAAAAATAGTCCGGCTGGGATTTTACAGTCACAAAAATAGTCCTGAAAAAACTTTACAGCCGGAAATTGAATCCTGAAACTCCTTTAGAAACTGTCTTAAAACT
>JRYF01012129.1_pt1 | contig 12736 bp, 8 predicted proteins | sample 235331 | NCBI WGS metagenome assembly JRYF01 (sample SAMN03074217, study PRJNA261475) | activated sludge metagenome | biome: Wastewater Treatment Plant; feature: Wastewater; material: Activated sludge; isolation source: activated biomass of a wastewater treatment plant treating hydrocarbon... ... | reverse complement strand
ATTTGCAAGTTGCGGGAACCATCGTACTCGGAAAAGGCATAGTAAGGGTTCGGTACGATGTTGATGGTATCGAGGGCATTTTTAATGCCTGTGGCATCCAGTATGCGGGCCTGTTTGCCCTCGATTTTGAAACGGTAGGCCGGGTAGCCGTTGAACTCCCCCGATCCTTTTCTGACTTCGTAGGGCCTTTCCACCCGCAGTTTGACGGTGGCATCGTTGGGGATAAGACCTTCGGCATAGCTGCGCATGTTGGTACCCGGTTGCAGGACGGGCAGGCCTGCCCAGATAATGCGCCGCATGGCAGCGACTTTGCGCACGTTCGGGTTGGGCAGGTCAGGATTGAAGCGGTCACGCAGCCAGGCACAGGAGTCGTAAGGCTCATCGGTGACATAGACGAAGTGTTGTCCCCCGGCGAAGTACCGCATCGGGCTAAAGGGATTGAAAGCGTTGAGCACCACCTCGGAGGTAGGGTTGAACATCATATCGGCACCGTTGGGCCTGCCGCCGGGGTAGGCGTTCAGGTATCCGTTTTCGGAGGAGAATGCAGAGTTTTCACCAAAGAAGATGTTGAGGCGCATGCCCGTCTCCACATCTATGGCGTAACCGGGGAACCAACCCATGCCCATGCCGTCGCCGTCGGGGAGGGGCAGGCCATTCGGGCCGGCGACCTTGCTCACGGACGCACCATGGCGCAGGTCGAACTGCACGCGCCCGCCGACCGATGTGATCGGCCCTCCCGCCTCCCGTTGCTCCTGTCCGTATTCGCTGATGAAAGTTTCCACCACCACGCACCTGCTCCAATGTGCCGTGTCGCTGGTGAATACGATGTCAATACTCTTGGTTTGGCGCAGCAGGGCCTCGTCGTTGTTGGGGATGAGTGCCTGGTTGGGGTGCCGCCATGCGGGCGAAATGTAGAAGGCCTCGTTGCCCAGGGGCCTCGGCTCGCCGTCGCACACCATGAACGGCACAAAATAGCCCGGCCCGATGTTGGCCAGCACTTCATGCCTGCGCTCAATCCACTTTTCCTTGTAGCGAACAAAATCAAAGACAAAAGGGGTCAACAGGTTGTTGGGTACGGAAAACCCGTCGGGTATGCCCCGAAACCAGGCGGGTTTGCCGGGGTCGGCATAAGCCAGTTCGTAGCCGATGGCCCCATCGGTCGGGTCGGCCCAGGCCCCCACGCCGGCCCGTTGGCCAATGGCGATGGAAAAACCATATTGCCCCAATATCTGCTCGTTCAGCGACTCGATGGTGGTTTCGGAAAGCATGGGTGGGCCAGTGCTGCCAAGGTCCCTCATTTGCCAGAAAACCTGTTGGTCGAGCATGGCGTTGGCCATGTTTTCGTCCACGAAAGTAATTTCAAAATCGCCGTCCACCACGTCAAGGGGGTTGTAAATGCGTACCGATATTGGCCCCCGGCCTTCTTTGTACTCGATTTCACCATTGAAACTTCCGTCAAGGATTTTTCTGCGGGTCTCGTCGGAGATGTCCAGGAAATTGTCCCCGGAACCAATGCCGTCCAGGCGCGTGAGCACGACTCCGTCGGCATAATTTGCCAGCAGGTGGCGGTCCACGATGGGCCTCGGAATGACGGAATAAACCTTGACGTTGCGGCGGCCTTCGAGGTAAGTGGTTTTTTGTCCCGTCAGTTTCACGGGGTCGAACTGTTCGTAGTTGTTGTGGGCATAAGCTACTGCCGAGAAGTAGTATTTGCGATGGTTGACCAGGCGCCGGTCGCCGAGGGCAAACTGGTCTTCGGTGATGCGGAAAGTGTGCCGGATACCCTGGTCAAGCCCTTCGATTTTCACCTCCGGGTAAAAGATAAAAGGTGGTTTTGTGGGGTCGGTTTCCTTGTCGGGGTTGGGGGTGGAAACCCAATTGTAGAGGGTGCCAATTCCGTTGCGTTTGTCCGTTTGGTGAACGAGGCGGGCCTTGGACGGGTCGTTGTAATCGGCTTGGCTCACTTCGGGGCCAGCCAATTGATACAACAGATACCCCTCAAACTTGTAGGTGCTGTCCACATTTGCGGGGAAGCCGATGCCCGTTTCCTCAAAATTTCCGAGGTAGTTGTTGGAAGTGGGTGCGTTGGTGAAAATGGCAATGAGTTCCCTATCGAGTTCGATGAAATCAATATCCGGGGCATCGGGGCCGTCCACCACGCAAAAGCAGCAGTCGAACAGGTCCTGCGCCAGGTCGCTTGCCTGCTGGAGCCGGGTGATGTCAGGGCAGGGATAGTCCATGCTTGGCACCCAAATCACCCCCAAAATCATTTCATTGACAGCGCCCGGCTGTAGTTTGAATGGCCCGGAGGATTGTACGGTTTGGTGGTCGTGGGGTGGGAGCAATGTTGTACACAAAGACCATCCGTCCACATCGTTTGGCGGACTTGGGAAGGCGTATTTGGTAAAGTTGGTGCTGCCCGGATTGTAGCCGTTCCCACCAACGGTGAGGGGCGTGCCATCGCGCCAACTGCCGGTAAGATACCGGTAAAATTCCATGCCTGTGGTAGGGTGGGACATGCCTGGGAGTTGAGGGGGATTTGCACTTGTGCGACTAATGTAAATGAAAGATGACATGCTCAGTTCTTCACGGAATTCGTTCAAAGGGCCTCTGAAAAAGTCCACTCCAACGACTGGGATGTCCGTTCCGTAAGTCGGGATTCCCGTGGTGCCCATCGGGCAAAAAATCCCTGCTGTACCATCCATTGCATCGGAATTGTAACAATAAGCCATGTTCCGGCTCGTGTCACAGCCGATGAAGTCGTCATCCGGACAGCCGAGGGCGAAGTCCACCCAAAGGCCAAAATAAGTGCTGTCCAGGTCTTCCTTCGCCCGGTTGATCAGCTTGTAGCGCTGGAAGGTCATGTTGTTGACGGCATCGTTGGTGGCATAGGCAAATGACAGTGCCTGCACCTCCATCCGCATGGCATTTCCATGTGTCTCCCCATGTACGGCCCCACCACCTTCATCGTTGAAAATCCAGAAAATCATCTGGTCGGGGGATTGCAAATAATCCTCCGGACACCTGATATCCAGAGAGGGAAAGTCACCCTTGAGGGGGTCGTAGCGACCGTCCAGGTCTTCGTCCCAGAAGCCGGCGAGGCCCTGATCGTTAAAAGGCAAGTGGAACCTGAAAATCGAAGAAAAATAGGGATTCCCTTTGGCGGGCCAACCCTTGACACCGGCGGGTATCATATCGGCGGTATAAGGAACACCTTCTGACCTGGCAGCCCGAAAGTGGCGCAGGTGTTCCTCTATTTCCTGCCGTGTCACCGTGAAAAAGCGATCCCAATTGTCGCAAAAATACTTAGTAGTCACCCCCTCGTCGGCCGTGAGCGGCCCCGGCCAATAGTCGCTCCGGTCTGTCCTGTTCCCGTAGGTTTGGCAAGCTGTCTTCAGGTTTCCACCGGGGTCCAGACCACCCAACCACAAACCGCCCACAGAAATGGCGGACACTTCCGGTTCGCCGGGAGGCACCTTGGGCACTACATATTTTGGCACATTCCTGTCCCACCATATATCCCCACCGGTAGTCAGGCGTGCCCGCACGTTGTTCACATCCTGGTCAATCTGCTGCCTGGGCGTGGTGCAGGCTTCCCGAAAACTGACCGGTCTCCTGGGTTCAGGGCCTTCCGATTTGGGGTCGTAATGGCCAAATGCCAAAGTAACAAAGTTGCAGAGCAGCAGGAAGGACAGGGCTGTTTTTTTGAAATGGAGCATGACGCATCATTTTTCAGGATGGGAAATATTTTGAGCAGTCATTTTTTTCACCCAAAACCCGGCAAAGAATGGGGCCGTTCAGGGTGAATTATTGGAGCAGCAAAAACGATTTTTAATCCAAGCCGGGCAAACCAACATTTTGGAAAAGTCAGGTTTTTGAACGTATTTGAACATTCTCGCTACGAGGTTTTATCACAGCCTCTTAAAAACTCCACTTCACCCGAAGAAACCCCGCCTGTACCGGGCTTCTGAATTTTTCTTCTTTTTGAAACAACACCTGCCCAACCAAGTCCAGGTCCCAGTTTTGCGCAAGCGAATAAGTAATAACGGGGTTGATGAACATGGCGTGGGCCTTGCCGGGGCTGTACACGGCTATGAGCGCTCCGTTCAACAGGGGCGTGATCGGGTAGCCGGCCTGCGCCAGGATGGAATAGCGGTAGGGGTAAAGATTGCGGGCAGAAAGCTCAAAAGCAAAAATTTCAGTGGCGTTCCGGGTCGTCGTGCCGAGTGAATTGACTAGTATGCCACCACTCAGGTACATCTGGCTGGGCAGGGTGTAGTCGAGGCTCAAAGTAAGGGCAAGGCTCTGCTGCAGGGTATCGTCCAAAGGGCGGAACCATGCCACCTCGCCCTTGAAACTGGCGTTGCCCATGTTGCCGGCCCAGCCCCCTCCCAACACGGTGTTTTTTTGAAAAACACCTGCCAGCACCTGCAGGTCATACGTGCCAACATTGAACTTAACGAGCGCAGCACCGGTAAATTCATCCCAATTCCGGGCAGCCTTTGCGGCGATCTCCACGCTCGACTGTACACCGAGGTAGCGCCGCACAAGCAAGGCATCGCTGCCCGGCCTTTCTTCGTAGTCGAAATCGGTGAAATTGTAGGCGTTGAAGATATCGTTGGGATTCCAGATCGTGCCGATGCCCCAGTTGACCCGCTGCCTGCCCAGCCGCAATTCCCAACTGCCCGCACTGTACTCCGCATAGAAACGGTCGAGCGTCGTGTGCAGCGCATAGCCGTTGTCGTTCTGATACCCTGCCGACCAGTCGAAAAAGTCGTCGCTGCCCGGGTCTATCTGGTCGAGGTAATTCTGGCCGAGCAGTGCAGCAAACCGCACCTGATCGCCCCAAAAGGCACGGCTGCGCACTTCCGCTCTCAGAGTAAATTTTTCCAAAGGAAACCACCTGAAATTCAATCGGTTGTGCAAAAGCATATCATTCAGCATGAACTGGTTGACGGGGAGCGGGAGCGGAGAAAAAGACCCCGGCACGAACGTCGTCGCCTGCAGGAATTTCTGATAGCCCCGCAGTTGCCACTTGGGCGCTTCCGCTGTCTGGGCGCTGGCCCGGCAAGCTACAAACAACATCACCGCCCCCACGAGGGCTGTTTTTATCGAAATAAAAAAGCGTTTGTCTGCTATCAATCCATTCGCTTTCTGCATGGCGGTTTTTTTTTTTTGGCAAATAACAGGTTATTTCGAGAACAGTTATTAATCCAAGTTCATAACCTGGCAAAGCCAGGACCAAAGTTGAGATGGTTGAATGGTTAGATGGTTTCCGCCGCCGTTGTTGGCGTCCCCGCCAACAACGGCGCAAGTGGGAAGTATTGTCGAGCATGGGTTGAGATGATTGAGGGGGGTACGGCTCAAGTATCTTAGCGCTCTCAACGCTTTTTTTCGATGTTTTCCCACCCTTTGTCATTCCCTCCAGGGAACCCCGATGAACAGGGGCAGGCTCCGCAACGTCATGTTGGCTATCCCATTGGGCAAGTGCGGTTGGCCGTGCGGGACTTCCTCCGTGACCGGGAAACAGGATATTTGGAGAATTACTGGAATAGCCCTAAGTTGCGCCCATTCCATCACGCATCAAATTCATTACAAATGGAAACTATCAAACAAGGTTCAAAAGGACAACAAGTAAAGAACTGGCAATTTTTCCTCATCGGGCAAGGGGCCGTCATGGTTGCCGATGGAAAATTCGGCCCCAAGACGCATACGGAAACGGTCGCATTTCAAAGAAAACATGGCCTGGGTGCTGACGGCATCGTTGGCAAAAAGACATACCTCCAGGCATTCAAACTGGGCTTTCGTTTGAAAGAAGCACTTGATTTTCCTGCAAAACCCGACTTCAAGCCGCTGTCCAGCAACGATGCGAGGGCCAAGGTTTTCGGGAAATTCAAGTTCAAATCAGCCGGCAATGGTACCGAGGACATCATCATTCTCGACGATTGGGAAAAGAAGAATATCGTTCCCGTGGAAATCCCGCAATTGGCCGGAGTGCCCGGTATGTTGCCAAGTGGAAAAATCCGCTTCCACCGGCTGGCCGTCAAGCAATTGCAGCAATTGTTCACGGACTGGGAAAACGAGGGGCTGAAAGACCTCGTACTGACCTGGGCAGGCTCTTACGTCCCCCGCTTCGTGCGGGGCAGCAGGACCTCGCTGAGCAACCACGCTTTCGGTTCTGCCTTCGACATCAATGTAGTCTGGAATGGCCTCGGCCAGGTACCTGCACTGGTGGGAGAGCGAGGCTCGGTCAGGGAACTGGTCGAAATTGCGAACAAAAACGGTTTCTACTGGGGCGGCCACTTTTCCCGGCTCGACGGGATGCACTTTGAAGTGGCTGTCGTTAAAAAATGACCCTTTGCCGGCAGGCTGGAGCATGGCCCTCCAAAAACAGGCACTGCTCCCCTACCCTGCCCTTTCAAGATGAACACATACTCCCTCTTCGAACTGAACGAATTTATTCGCCGGGTGCTGGCACTGAACCTGCCGGAAGCGCTGTGGGTACGCTGCGAACTGGCCGAAGCGAAAACTTCGAGGGGGCACTATTACTTTCAGTTGGTGCAAAAGGCCGAAGACGGGGACGATATCGTCGCACAAGGACAGGCGGTGTTGTGGAACCGGCAATTCCGGGCATTGGAAAAAAAATTCGGGCGGGAACTGGAAGTCCTCCTGCAAGCAGGCCAGGAAGTGCTGATGCTGGCGACCGTGGAATTTCACGAACGCTACGGCCTGAAACTTTCCATCGAGGATTTTGACTCCTCCTACACACTCGGCAAGCTGGAGTTGAAACGCCGGGAAACGCTCCGGCAATTGCAGCAGTTGGGCCTGCTCGAAAAAAACAGGCAACTGCCCCTGCCTCCCGTGCTGCAGCGCCTGGCCGTCATCACCTCCGAAGGAGCCGCCGGGTACCAGGATTTCCTGGCCCACCTTGCCGAAAATCCTTTTGGATACCGCTTTCGGGTGCAACTTTTCCAATCTGCCGTGCAGGGTGTTTTTGTCGAAAATGAAATGCTGGCCCAATTGGAGCAAATCAGCAGGAACCCCCAACGCTTCGATGCCGTCTGTATCATCCGGGGCGGCGGCGGCAAACTCGACCTCGCTGCTTTCGACAGCCTATCCCTCGGCATGGCCGCTGCCGCAATGCCATTGCCCATCTTTACCGGCATCGGGCACGATACCGATGAATCCGTGCTCGACCAAGTGGCCCATACCTGCCTAAAAACACCAACGGCAGTTGCCGATCACATCCTGCACCACAACCTGGCTTTTGAATCGGCTGTTGCCGACCTGGGACTTGCGCTCAAGGACCTTGTTTCAAAAAAACTCAAAATGGGCGAACTGCGGCTGCGCCAACTTTCACAAATGGTTGAATTTCAATCAAAAGGAAACCTGAAACAGCAAAAAATGATGCTGGAATACATTCAGAAAGAAGTGCCTGCCGCATTGCACAACCGCTTCTCAAAAGAAATAATGATGCTGGATGGATTGGAAAAATCAGTGGAGTTCCTCAGCCCGGATACTGCGCTGAAACGTGGTTTTGGCATCGTCTATAAAGGCGGCAAAGCCCTGAAAGACGCATCCCAAGTCGAGCCAGGCGATGAAGTGGCAATTGTCCTGCATCGGGGTTCATTCACCGGTAAGGTTACAAAACGTGAATCATGAGCAAAACAAAAGCACAACCGACCTATTCGTCGGCCATAAAAGAGTTGCAGCAAATCGTGGTGGAACTGCAAGACGATACAGCGAGCATGGACGATCTTTCCGCCAAAGTGAAAAGGGCCGCCGAATTGATTAAATTCTGCAGGGAAAAGCTGCGTTCGACGGAGGATGATGTGGAGAGGTTGCTGGGCGATCTTCGATGACCGAACGGGGTTGTTGGGACAGGTAAGCGCTTACCTGTCCCAACGGTATTATTTTCTGGATCGCAGGATTTTCTCGACTTCTGCCATCGGCAGTTCAAAAAATTCGGCGATTTCTTCTTTGCTCCATTTCCGCTGTCGGTAACAATTTTTGACTGCGGAGCGCAAGCGCCTGGATTGCCTATTGAACAACCGCAACCCTTTGCACCTCAAACCCATCCCCCGTTCTTAGGACAATGACATAAATACCCTCCGGCAATCCGGCAGTTGGTATTTCGTGGGAGGAAAGACCACTTGGGAATTTAAGTCCTTTATATTGCTGCACCACTTGCCCCGTCATGGTCAGCAGGGTCATCTCCGCCTCCATGCCGATCATGGATTCTACGGTAACAATGATGGGGAACCCACTCTTCACAGGATTGGGCGTTGCTGTCCATTTGTCGAATGCGGGTATGTCGGAAGTATCGGTAAAGATGCTGTCGCCTGTGCGCAAGATCCGATTGGAGGAGTAATTGGCACAAGTCGAATACTCATTGTAGGCCATTACCCGCCAGAGATAAGTATGGTTGGGTTGCAATGCCGTTACAATCAGCGAATTGTCATTGGTGATGAAACGAACACTGCCCAGTGAGGCGCTTGATATTTCCACCAAATAGCGATTGGCACCGGATACCGCTGTCCACNNCTACCTTTTCGTTGTTGTTCGGTTTGACCAAAGTTGGCGAGCCGGAAACCTGTGCCAGGTTTGGCGTGATGCCTGGCCGGACGTAGTTGCGGCTCGAATGGAACAGGCTGTTGTTGATCTGTGTGATCTGTTGCGGGGTGAAACTATAAGCATTGCAATTGTAGAAATAGTTCATCCTGTTGTAAACGTCCGGAGCGAGTAATGCCCCCGTGGGGTCTTTTGCATCCAAATTATAGACACAGGTATTGGACGGGCCAAACATGTAATCTGCGGGGGTATCGCAAATAAAGTCACCGGCATTGTTGCAATTGGAGCCGCTGACCAGTTCGTTCAGCACACCGCCCGGCGAAAATGTCCCCACCGGATTGCCGTGTACGGCCGGGTTCCAACCACCGCTGACTTCCCATCCGTTGAACGGATGCAGCAAGCTGAAAAAGTGGCCCACCTCGTGCGGCAACACATTCGTGTTGGTAACGAAATTGTCGCTGACGACGATCCAATCATTTCCAGATGGGCCGGGAGGACCTTGCCAGTAGGCTGCCACACCCGGATCATTTATTTCATCCACGACAAAAACGTTGATGGCATTGTAAACCATTGATGATGATATGGTATTGAAACCCTCAAAAGATTCGGGATTGGTCGCAAGTGCCGTGTTGTTGATGTACTTGAACTCTTTGAGGTAAAACTGGATCTCAAGGTCGCTGTATGCTTGGTTCAAAAGACAGAGCGCCTGAAGTGCCAAACGCTCGGAGGGACGGTCGGAGCCATTGTTTTTGGCCACCAGGTGAAAACGAACGGGTACATAAGTAACGGCGTTGCGCTCCCGGACGAAGTCGCGCATCTCCTCCCGGATTTGAAGAAAGTGTTCGGACATGGCATGAACATCCTCGGCTTTAATACCGCACCAGTTGGATTGCGCTCCAAGATGCAAAGACATGAGGCCAAGCAAGGCAAAAACAGGCAAAACGATAATTTTTTTCATTGATAAAACTTTGGTTGGTTTAAAGAAATGCACAATGCCATTTCGATAAAGCGTTGTGAATTGCTGAATATATTGATTTTCAAATTGTTGCAAAAAAACAAACAACAACACGCCCCATCTCGGAGGACGTGCAAATTTACGCCAAAAAAGATGTCACCACCTGTCTTTGACCTGTCATTTCTGTCCTTTTGACTTTGGAATTTAACTACTTTTGCGCCGCATTTTGAAAAACTCGTTCCAAGAACTTTTGCATGGAACCTCCGGTGGGACAGGACTTTTTCCGGCAGGAAGACAAGGGCCACGCGACATGGACGGTTCCTTGCAGCGCTTGTCCCGATTTTTCGGGAAGGACAAAAGCACCTCAAACAAATCAAACCACTCAAACCACCTATGAGTCCACTCCGAAAAGTCGGCACAGCAGAAAAAAACAAAAAGAGAGAGGATTTTATTTGAAAGAAAATTTTTCTAAAAAATTTTCTTTCAAATAAAATCCTCTCTCTAAATATTCTTCTGCCTGTGCGATGTGCTACAACTTGAAATGACTTTTCGGAGTGGACTCAACTATCAATGAGTCCATTCCGAAAAGTGAACGATAAAACCATGCTTCCGGCACGGGAGAAGAATTTNNTCAAAATCATCTCTCTCTCCTCGTGTTCTTTCTTATCAATTTATTACCAAAAATAAAATCAAAATGAGCAAAGTAACCGTCATCGGCGCAGGCAACGTGGGCGCCACCTGCGCAAATGTTTTGGCCCACATGGACATTGTAAAGGAAGTCGTACTGATTGACATCGTTGGCAACCTCGCAAAAGGCAAGGCCCTCGATAGTTGGCAGCAGGCACCGATTGATTACTACAGCACTTATCTCTCAGGCTCCGACAACTACGCCGACACGGCAGGCAGCGACATTGTGGTCATTACGGCCGGTGTGCCCCGCAAGCCCGGCATGAGCCGCGACGACCTCATCTCCACCAACGCCCGCATCGTCAGTTCCGTCACGGAGAACATCATGAAACATTCGTCCAACCCCATCCTGATCGTCGTGTCCAACCCCCTCGACGTGATGACCCTGGCTTCCTGGAAAACTTCCGGGCTTCCATCGAGCAAGGTCTTCGGCATGGCGGGCATCCTCGACACGGCGCGCTACCGGGCTTTCCTGGCCGAGGCACTGGACGTTTCCCCGAAAGACATTCAGGCACTTTTGATGGGAGGTCACGGCGACACGATGGTTCCCCTGCCACGCTACACGACCGTTTCCGGCATACCCGTTACGGAACTCATTGATGCCGACAGACTCGCAAAAATCGTTGACCGCACCCGCTCCGGCGGCGGTGAGTTGGTTCAACTCATGGGCACTTCCGCCTGGTATGCTCCCGGCGCTGCCGCTGCACAGATGGTGGAAGCTATTGTAAAAGACGAAAAAAGGATTTTCCCGGTGTGCGCCAAACTCGACGGTCAGTATGGCCTCTCCGATATTTTCCTCGGCGTGCCGGTCAAATTGGGCAAAAACGGTATCGAGCAAATCATCGAAGTCAACCTCAATGCCGAGGAAAAAGCGCTGCTCGACGAATCCGCCAGCGCCGTCCGCACGGTCATTGATGTCTATAACAACATGAAACTTTGAGAGATAGTTAGGGTTGGATGGTTGGAGGGTTGGATGGTTGTGAGGGTATAGAAGGGTTGAGAAACAAACCATCTCAACCATCCAACTATCCAACCATCTATGCCGCTCACCGTTAGATTTTTCGTTTTAAAAACAGCAACATACTGCTTGCCAATACTTTGTAATGCTCAAAAGCAGATAACGCTGCCGCGTTGTGGTATAAACCATCCAACCATCTCAACCATCTCAACCATCTCAACCATCTCAACCATCTCAACCATCCACCCCCCCCTATTCGAACATAGCTATCTGATTGCTCACTTTGAAAGCTTCCTCCGGCTGGGTGAACGAGTTTGTTTCGGGAGCCATGACCCGCTTGATCACCCGCAAACGATGGGTGTAGCGCTGTTCTTCCTCATTGAAAATGCCGTAGTGATCCAGTTTGTCAATGCGAACCTGTTCGAAGGCATGAATGATCCGGTTTTCGGTCAGGAGAATACCCGTGTGGGTGATGTTTCCCATATTGTTTTCAAAAAAAGCAAGATCGCCCGGCAGGGCCTGCTCGATGAAATCAATCAAAGTTCCTTGATGGACTTGCTGCTCCGATTGGCGGTGGAGTTGGATGCCCACCATGATGAAAACCATTTGGGTGAAACCCGCCGCATCAATGCCGAGCGGTGAACGGCCTCCCCATTGGTAAGGCGCAAGCAGGTAACGGCGGGCAATTTTCTGAACGCGTTGCGCAGTGGGCGGCAGGTTTTCGGGATAAACCGCCTGGCCACTATAAAAGTAGGTCTTGCCGTCAAACAAAAATTTCATCCCGTCGAAATCGGGCAGCCTTGCACCCAGCGTGACGGTCATGGAACGATCACCGGAGAGCAGCGGATGGAAGAGATCGAGGCAGTAGGCATAATGCTCCTGAAAGCGCTTGTGTTCAGAGTGGGTGATGGGTTTCAACTGCCGGGTTTTCACCCAACCAATGCTGTTGTCCCAGGTACAACGTGCTTTCGTCCACGACCTTCCCTTTGTTTCCAGGATTTCTACGATTTCGCCAAAAAGCAATTGGCTCACCTGCTCGCTCTTGTCGGAGGGGCTGTTGCGGAGCGGCACAACGCTCAGGTGGCAAAGGGCATGGTTCATACGGTACTGCTTATGTTTTTTCGTTTGTCAAATCGCTGGTTCATGAATAGAAAAGGCCGGTAGCATTCTGAATATCAATACCTTTCACGGCCCAAAATACATTTTTTGCATTACTGGGGTTGGTGAAATCGCACGCGGCAAACCTTCAGCCGAACAAAGATGATGATTCTCCCCTGAAAAAAAGCAACTGCCCTACTTCCCGTTGCCTTTCCTGCGGCAATTTTTCGTCCCGGATTTGTCAAAATCGGGGATTTTTGTGAATGTTTGCGCCGCAAAAATAAAATCACTTACCGCTAATCGCCCCGACAGTCAGGAACGTGGTTCATACAACTTGTAAAGTTCCTGTGGCCGAAACGCCGGCCACAGGTTCTGTCAAAACAGGCTTTACAATTTATTGTTACCTCGCAAATGCAGCCGGGTTAACCAAAAAATGAGACTGCTCCGAAAAGTCATTTTATGTTGTA
>JRYF01003356.1_pt1 | contig 12738 bp, 12 predicted proteins | sample 235331 | NCBI WGS metagenome assembly JRYF01 (sample SAMN03074217, study PRJNA261475) | activated sludge metagenome | biome: Wastewater Treatment Plant; feature: Wastewater; material: Activated sludge; isolation source: activated biomass of a wastewater treatment plant treating hydrocarbon... ... | reverse complement strand
TCACTTTCCTTACAATTATATGTTTAAGAATGGGGCGAGGAAGAAACTGGAGTAATAAAGCAAAAATGCATTATCCAAACAAAAATTGATATATACTCATATTTTGATTATATTTGCGGCGGAAAAAGGAAAGGAGGGAACGAAAGGTTCCCTTTTTTAATATATATATTTTTAAAGTGGATAAGGAATTAATATTGGGTCTCGTAGGTGAAGCATTGGAATCTGAACATTTACACGACTGTTTTCTTGTAGACATACAAATTCAATTGCCAAGGATTGAGATTTTTATAGACAGTGATGAAGCAGTTACTTTTGAAAAATGTAAAAAAATCAGCCGCCATATTGAAGGTGTATTGGATACAAATAAATATTTTGGTGATCATTATATTCTTGATGTTTCCTCTGCAGGTGTCGGAAGACCTTTAAAATATCCCCGTCAATATATTAAAAATATAGGAAGAACGGTGGAGCTCAAAACTGAAGCCGGTCGCTCATTGAAAGGAACCATTAAAGATGCCGGGCCAGAAAAGTTTTCCGTAGAATGGGAGGATTCAGAGATGGTTGGGCGTAAAAAGACAAAAATTAAAAAAGAGGAATATTTCTCTTATACTGATATTCAAATAGCTAAAATTAAAATAAGCTTTAATTAAAAAAATTATGAATTTAGTAGAATCTTTTTCAGAATTTAAAGCAGGTAAGAGCATTGACAGACCTACAATGGTACGGGTACTGGAAGATGTTTTTCGAACTTTGATCCGGAAAAAATATGGGTCTGATGAAAATTTTGATGTCATCATCAACCCACAGAACGGTGACCTTGAAATGTGGCGCGTCAGAGAAATTGTTCCTGATGGTGAAGTGTTGGATGAGAATAGTCAGATTTCCATTTCTGAAGCTTTGGCTATTGATGAGGATTACGAAGTAGGAGAAGAATGTTATCAACAGCTCTTTCTTGAAGAGTTTGGAAGAAGATCCATTATGGCAGCACGGCAAACCCTTATATCCAGACTGAGTGAACTGGAGAAAGATGAAATCTATAAAAAGTATATGGATAGGGTAGGTGAAATAGTATTGGGCGAAGTGGGTCAGATATTAAAAAAGGAATTACTCGTAATTGATGATGTTACAGGCAATGAACTGGTATTGCCTCGAACCGATATGATCAAAGGTGATTTTTTCCGTAAGGGAGATATGGTAAGAGGAGTCATTAAGAAAGTGGAAATGAGAAATAATTCACCGGTCATCATTCTTTCCAGAACGGATAACCGGTTTCTCGAGAAGCTTTTGGAACAGGAAGTGCCCGAGATAGAAGATGGATTGATTACCATAAAGAACATTGTCAGGATGCCCGGAGAAAGAGCCAAAGTGGCCGTGGAGTCTTATGATGACCGAATTGATCCGGTTGGCGCCTGTGTGGGAATGAAAGGATCCAGAATACACGGCATTGTAAGGGAATTAAAGAATGAAAACATCGATATTGTTAATTTCACCAATAACCTGACATTGTATATTCAAAGATCTTTGACTCCTGCAAAAGTTTCCAGTATACAAATCGATAATGAGCAGATGAGAGCTTCTGTCTTCTTAAAGCCTGATCAGGTATCTTTAGCCATTGGTAAAGGGGGAAGTAACATTAAATTAGCCAGCAAACTGACGGGTTATGAGATTGATGTATACAGAGAAACGGATGAATATGAAATCGAAGATGTCGATTTGGATGAATTTTCCGATGAAATTGAAGAGTGGATTATAAATGCATTTAAAAATATAGGTTGTGATACAGCCCGATCTGTATTGCAATTGAGTAAAGAAGAATTAATAAGAAGGACAGATTTGGAAGAGGAAACCATAGATGATGTGATAAGTATTTTAGCATCTGAATTTGAAGAAGATTAATATTATTGATATAAGTGGATATTAATTATTGGTAGTGGTGATTTAAAAACTGCAACTTATTTCATAACCCATATGTAGAACTTTAAAGATCGGACGAAATGGTGCAAGAGATAATAGCAATGTAGAGTGAATATTTTTTTTGAAAAAAGCACAGTAGATTGTATTCGAATAACTAAAAAACCTGAATGTCAGAAAAATTAGTAAAAATAGCGAAGGAATTAAATGTAGGGACTTCTACGATTGTGGAATTTCTCACAGGCAAGGGGTTTGTTATAGACAATAAACCTACTTCTAAAGTGAGTGATGAAATGTATTCGGAGTTAATAAAGGAGTTCAGCAATTCAATGGCCGTTAAGGAGAAAGCGGATAAAATGATCATTGGAGGAAGAACTTCTCCACGGGATGAAATTCCACAAAAGCAATCTCACCAGGAGACCTTATTTCGGGAGGAGCCTTTCAAAAAAGAAATTCAAACTCCTGTCACTGAAGCGCCTAAAAAAGATGATTTAGTTAGGGTTAAAGTAGAAACCCCTAAGTTAAAAGTCGTTGGAAAAATTGACCTTGAAAAGACTAAGCCCACTCCGCCAAAAGAGGAAAATATAAAGGAATCGCCAAAAGCGGAGATGAAGGAACCCCTGAAAGAAGATACTTCAGTTTCAGAGATTGAGCCCGAATTCATCCCGGTAGATCAGGTTAAAACAGATGAAAGTATAGGAACTGAACCATCAGCTAATGAATTGGTCAGAGCCAAGACTCCTCAATTGCAAGGGTTGAAAATCATGGGTAAGATTGATGCCGGAAAACTCAATCCTCAAAAGAAGAAGGCAAAAACTGAAGAAATAAAACCTGAAACTCCTGTTAAAGAAGCAGTTGAAGAACAAAGAGCTTCAAAAAGGAAGAGGAAAAGAAAGAAAATTGCTCCAACACATGTTCAACAAGGTAGCAATAAAGGAAGCAGGAAAGAGGAAGAGATCAAAGAAGTTACGCAGAAGGAAATTGAAGAAAAAATCAAAGCCACAATGGCCAGGATTTCTGGTGGGGGTAAAAATAAGAGACAAAAAATACGTCGGGATAGTCGTGAAGGTAAAAGAGAGAAGCAGGAATTAAAAGAGCTTGAAAGTCAGGATTTAAAGATCAAAGTAACAGAGTTTATCTCTGTGAGTGAACTAGCAAGCATTTTGAATGTGTCGGTTTCAGAAGTAATTACAACGTGCCTGAATTTAGGTGTTATTGTTTCTATAAATCAGAGGTTGGATGCTGAAGTTATAGAGTTACTTGCTACAGAATTCGGGCATGAAGTTGAATTTATCAGTGCCGAAGACCATGTGGATGAAGTAATTGAAGAAGAAGACAGACCGGAAGATCTTCTACCCCGTGCACCCATAGTAACAGTGATGGGTCATGTTGACCATGGTAAAACTTCACTACTCGACTATATTCGAAAAACCGATGTGGCAGGTGGAGAAGCCGGAGGTATTACTCAACACATTGGAGCTTACGAAGTACGTGTAGGGCCGGATAAAAAGAAAATAACCTTTTTAGATACGCCTGGGCATGAAGCATTTACCGCAATGAGAGCCAGGGGAGCAAAGATTACTGACATTGTTATTATCATCATAGCTGCGGATGACCATATCATGCCTCAAACCAAAGAGGCCATTAGTCATGCTCAGGCAGCGGGTGTCCCTATAGTGTTTGCGATTAATAAAATTGACAAAGATGGAGCAGACCCAGAAAAAATTAAGCAGGAATTGGCTTCTATGAATTTTCTCGTTGAATCCTGGGGCGGGAAATACCAATCACAGGATATTTCTGCCAAAACAGGATTGAATATTGATCTGCTTTTAGAAAAAGTTCTTCTGGAAGCAGAATTACTTGAATTGAGCGCCAATCCTAATAAGGAAGCAGTGGGGACAGTCATTGAAGCCTCACTGGATAAAGGAAGAGGCTATGTAACCAAGTGCCTGGTTCAGGGAGGAACTCTCAAAATTGGTGACTCTTTTGTCGCAGGAGCCTATTCCGGAAGAGTCAAGGCCATGTTTAATGAAAGAGGAAAACGATTGAAAGAGGCGGGTCCATCTACTCCTGTTCTTGTATTGGGATTGAGTGGTGCGCCTCAGGCGGGAGAAAAGTTTAAAGTATTGGATTCTGATCAGGAGGCTCGTCAAATAGCTGCCAAGAGAGCGCAAATTGAACGTGAGCAAACGAATCGCGCCAGTAAGCGAATCAGTCTGGATGAAATAGGAAGACGACTTGCACTTGGAAATTTTAAAGAATTGAACCTGATAGTAAAAGGTGATGTGGATGGTTCGATCGAAGCATTATCGGACTCTTTGATTAAATTGTCTATTGAATCAGTTCAAGTTAATGTCATTCACAAAGCAGTGGGTCAGATTGCGGAATCCGATGTTTTGCTTGCATCAGCGTCAGACGCTATCATCATTGGATTCCAGGTGAGACCAAGCATGGGAGCCAGAAATCTTGCTGAAAAAGAAGGCGTTCAGATAAAGATCTATTCCATCATTTATGAAGCCATTGAAGAAATTAAAATGGCTATAGAAGGAATGCTTGAACCTACCCGGGAAGAGAATATTCTGGGTTTAGTGGAAGTTAGAGAAGTTTACAAAATCAGCAAAGTGGGTACCGTTGCCGGATGCATGGTGGTGGAAGGTAAAATTAATCGTAATTCTTTGATCAGGGTAATCAGGGAAGGTATTGTCATATATCCTCAGAAAGAAGGAGCAAGTGCCGAGCTGGGTACACTCAAACGATTTAAAGATGATGTCAAGGAAGTGAAAAATGGTATGGAATGTGGATTGACCATCAAAAATTTCAATGATATTAAAGTTGGGGATTTTGTAGAAGCTTATGAGATCATCGAAAGGAAGCAAACCTTGTCTTAAATTTTGAGCGCAGACCTGAAAGAACTCCTTAATTACAAGTACCGGGAGTACAACTGTATTGAATTTATCCAGACAGATCCGGTTTCTATTCCGCACATGTTCTCCCACAAGCAAGACATTGAAATAGCAGGATTACTCACTGCACTATTCTCCTGGGGTCAAAGAAAAACAATCATTAATAAAGCAAAGTCATTTTTTGAATTAATGGATTTTGCTCCTCATGATTTTGTGTTGAATTTTGAAACAAAAGACCTGAAACCCTTTGCACAATTTAAGCACAGGACATTCAATGGTGATGATGCATTGTGTTTTATCTCCTTTTTCAATTGGTATTATTCTCAATTTCAAAGCCTTGAATATGCATTTATTGATGAAAATTGTCAGGTTGGTGATCCTGTTGAAGCCGGAATAAACCGCTTTCATGCATTATTTCTTGATCATCCCCATTTCCTGAAAAGGTCTGAAAAGCATGTAAGTGCCCCATATAAAAAAAGTACCTGCAAAAGAATTAATATGTTTCTTCGATGGATGGTACGCAAGGATCCGGTTGGAATCGATTTCGGAGTTTGGAATCGTATCAATGCATCTGATCTGAAGATTCCAATGGACGTTCATGTGTTCCGGATGGCTAAAAAATTGGGTTTATTGCGACGTAACCAGGCCGACTGGCAGGCTGTGGTAGAACTTACTGAAATGTTGAAATTATTTGACCCGGATGATCCGGTCAAATATGATTATGCTCTTTTTGGCATGAGTGTTATGAAATGGCCTGAGATACTCTAATGCAATCTTTTATAGAATCAGATATTAAAATGGATCGATCTGTATTTTTTTGATGGAAGCAGAGGAATTGCTTTTTTCAAAATACACAAATATTCTGTAAGTACCACCGGCCGCTGTCAATTTAGCAACCTGATAGAATGATTTCTGATCTGCCGATTCCCCTCCATGAAGACTTTGAACAGATACCGGGTTTGTTCGGGTAAGCCAATTATTCACTTTCTGTACAGCTTGTGCTTTTGAGTAAAGGCTATGATCATCTATGAGGCTAACTTCCACTCTATTGTCCATTAAATGGGATACCCCTGAAATATTACCATTTCTGATTGCATTAAAAAATTGATCACTTTGACCGGCAACACCGGAACAAATGGCTGAAATTGCAATAAAAGTGAATACAAATTTCATGTCTTGATACATTTGTACGCGTCATATAACGATGTAATTAATCTTTTCAGTTCAAAGCAATCTGAAAAATACTGGAATTTAACATAAATGATAAATTTATCTTAATTAATCAGAGACCTTTATGTAGGAATGTATCTGTTGCCAGGTAAACTGGAGATTACTCCTTTGAACTCCATATTGAGTAAGATGGTGGCAATTTGTGATATGGATAGCTTCAATGTATAGTGCAAGGAATCAATGGTCATTTCCTTGTTTTCTCTGAGTATTTGAATTATTTTTTGTTCCGTTTCATCCAATTCAACAAATAATGTGGATTGAGATGATCTTCGGGAGTCCAATTGATCCCATCTCATGACATAGCCTATGTCTTCAGCGCTTTCAATTAATGCAGCTTTGTGGGTCTTTATTAACTTGTTACAACCTGCAGATTTTAAATCATCTGTTTTTCCCGGAAAGGCAAATACATCTTTATGGTATTGATTGGCTAAATCAGCAGTAATCATAGATCCTCCTTTCTCACCGGATTCGATGACAATCAGCGCATCTCTCAGCGATGATCCGGTTTCTCATGGGAAAATGTTCTTTATCAGGCCCCTCTTCTGAGCTAAATTCCGTGAGTAATCCACCCTGTTTCAGCATTTTTTCTGCCAGATTCCTGTTGGTTTGAGGGTATATGGTATGCAGCCCGTGGCCCAATACTCCTATAGTGGACAAGCCGGATTCTAATGATTTTCTATGTGCATGCGCATCAATACCATAGGCCATTCCACTGATGATTAAGGGTTGGTAAGAGCGAAGTCCCTCTACCAGTTTTTCTGTAATACTTTTGCCATAATCTGTTGGATTTCTGGTACCAACAATGCCTACTGTTCTGAAATGGTTTAAGGAGCTGTTGCCTTTAAAGTACAGCAATACCGGACAATCATCAAATTGTTTTAACCGTCCCGGATAGGAAGCATCCAAATAAAATAATGGTGTAATTCCATGTTTTTCTACAAAAGCCAACTCTTTTTCAGCTTTTTTCCAAATGGCCGAAGATTGAATTTCACCATAAATAGTCTTGCCAATATTTGGAATGGATAAAATATCCTTTTCACTGGATTCAAATACTTCCATCACACCTCCACAATGACTGATCAAAGACCTGAAAGTAACCGGGCCTACATTTTTAACTTTCGTCAATGCAATGATATGTAGCAGATCTTTTCTCATTAATGAGCAATTCATTGCTGAAGCAATTCATCCGCTTTAGCCTTATTTCCAGCTTTCTGATATGTATATGCCAGCATGTCCCTGATTATTTTCTGGTTTCGATCCTGAATATAAGCAGCATTTAGAAAAACAACACCATATGGGTAAAGCTTTTTTTCCACAACCAACCCCTGATATACAATTTCTTTATACCAGGGAATCAATGAGACAATCGGAGTGGTACGCAGCAAATAATCCATGTATTCCTTTACAAAACCTACATCAGGCCTTTCCAGTACTACTTCTCCAAAAACCTTAAGCAATTGATTCAGATTTCTGTCATAATTGTATAATTCAGCTGCACAACCTGCTTTGATGATTTGAGCATTCTTGTACTCAGGTAAAATTTGAGTCGCTCTTTCTGCATATTCCAAGGCAATAATTATGTCATTGTATTTTTCTTCCGAACGTGGTTGATTCTTCCATTTGTCGTATATCGCTGTAGCCATGAAGGTGTTGGCTCTTGCACTTCCCGGATTGGTCTTTACAGCAGACTGGTTCAATGTGACAGGATTTTCCCAATCAGGAACCCTGTCCAGAGTTTTGTAAATATATCCTGTCACAATGACTATAAACAACAATGTCGCACTGTACTTTAGGTTGGGAATCCCGGATGTCCACTCTTTGACTTTTAGTAGAAAAAATGACATCATGATACATATACCAAAACTTGGCATAAACAGGAATCTTTCATTCATAAAAGTACCCATATTGATAAACAAATTAGACACTATTGACAGGGTAATTAAATAGAAGGCCAGGCCAAAATACATGCTTTGTTTTCGGAGGATACCCATGAGGGTAAGTAAACATAACACAATATGAAAGAATAGTGAAAACCACACTGAGATATTCGACCAGTTCATTACAGGTATCGCAAATGGATAATAGTCATGGGAAAGCGGATGTGGAAAGACAGATAATTGAAGATATTTCAACAGTGTATATGTGATCGTAGCGTATTTTTCGCTTTGGGACATATAGATAAATGGATTGTTCATGATATCCGTAATTATGGTAGAGTCATTCAACAAATAACCAATAATCTGAATCCGGATGATCAGGTATACTACAGTTGCTGCTATTGCAGGGATGGCATATAACAATGATCTCAGAAGGGATACATTTTTAAAAACATAAAAAATAACAGGGATTACTCCAAGCAGTGTGATGGCATTTTCTTTGGCCAGCAAAGCTAGCAGGAAAGAAAACCCGCTGAGATACGCGTACACATTTTTTTTTGAATTGTGCCATTGGATGCAAGCAATAAGCGATAATGCCCCTAAAAGAAAAGTCAGAATCTCATCCCGACCTTTTATATTGGCAACTGCTTCTGTATGAAGGGGATGCACTATGTAAAGTATAGATGTAAGGAAACCTAAATTCCAAAAAAATCTTTGATTTTCTGTATACTGTATTAACCTCAATAAGAAAAACAATGTAACACCAAGTATACCATATAACAGGATGTTGATTGCATGACTGATGGAAGGGTATTCTCCAATAAATTGATACTCCAAAGCAAAAGTAGCGATGGACAATGGTCTGTACCGCGCTCCTTGTACCAGGTCTTTTTGTTCTCCAAAATACCCTGTAAAGCTTTCAGTGGTGAAGATGGACTTTAGTCCCCTTATTCCTTCTTTCGTAAATGAATTACCGGTGATAACTACCGCATCATCCAATACATATCCAAATGAAATAGATTGATGATAAAGTACCCATGGAAGAATCATCAATAACAGGCACACAAACACGTTGGTCTTCCATAATTTGTGAATTATATACATCATTTAAATCTTCAGATAAAACTAATTTTTTTCCGGTTATAATCTTTATGAAATTATATTAATCCACCTTAGAATTATTATTTATTCTGAATGAATAATTAATAGTTTTCAGGTAAGTTTTGGTTAATGCCAATGTCCTTTGTTCTTATAAATTTTAATAATTGAGAATATATTTGTTCGTAAACAGAATCAAATTTATTAACCTCAATATAAATAATATATAGTTATAAAAAATATAAAGAATACTTATTAACTTTTCAATTTTCGAATTATATTTGGCATCTGAAATAAACGGTCTAAAACTATGAAAAGAATTACACTTTTTTCTTCAGTTTTCCTTTTGTCTTTAATAATCAGCAGTTGCGACCATCAGGAAGTGGTGGCATTGGATGTTGAACTAACGCAACTGATAGGCAATAAGGATCAGTATATTTTACCTGCTTCCAATGATTTTGCATCGATACCCCAATCACCGGTTAATCCTTTAACGCCGGAAAAAATAGAATTAGGTAAAATGTTGTTTTTCGAGCCCAAGTTTGCTAATGAGGCTATGCGCGGGAATCATATGTTTACCTTTACTTGTTCAAGTTGCCATATTGTTGAGTCTGGTTTCAGGCCAGGGAGAATGCAAGGTATTGCCGATGGTGGTTTTGGTATGGGTATAAAAGGTGAAAGCAGAACTAAAGCTCCTTATTATATGGATCATGAAATTGATGCACAGGGCGCACGACCTCTTGCAACCATTAATGTTGCATTTGTCGAAAACACCATGTGGAATGGTTCATTCGGATCAGAGGGTCACAATGTAGGTACCGAGGATATGTGGGGAGTGTTTGATCCCGGAACAGCCAGGAACCACGCAAGACTTGGCACTCTTGAAGGGCAGAACATTGAAGGTCTCATTGTGCATCGAATGATGTATACGAAAGAAATTATAGAAGAAGCCGGATATAAGGAAATGTTTGATAGAGCGTTTCCAGATCTGAGCGAAGCAGACAAATATTCAAGGACAGGGGCAAGTTTCGCCATTTCAGCCTACCTGAGGGCACTGATCACCAATGAGGCGCCATTTCAATTATGGCTCCGGGGTCAAAATAGCGCTATGACGGAGCAGCAAAAGAGGGGAGCTATTGTATTCTTTGGTAAGGCTGCATGTAATACCTGCCATTTTGAAAAGAATTTGGGATCCATGCGATTCGAAGCTTTGGGAGTAAGAGACCTCTATGAGCGCGGAGGATTGAAAACAAATGAAAATGATTTGAGAAATTTTGGAAGAGGAGGATTTACAGGCAGAGCTGAGGATATGTTTAAATTCAGAACACCGCAATTATACAATATGGGAGACAGTGGCCCATATTTTCATGGAGGTAGTAAAGAGACCCTTGAAGAGGTGGTTGAGTATTTTAATCAGGGGATACCAGAAAATCCAAGAGTGCCCAGGCATCAACTTACAACTTATTTAAGGCCGTTGGGATTAAGTGACCAGGAAAAATCCGACCTCGTAGAGTTTTTAAGAAATGGCTTACGAGACCCCAATTTGGAAAGATATGCACCCAAGGAGGTAATTTCAGGGATGTGTTTTCCAAACAATGATGTATTGTCACGAAATGATATGGGTTGTAGATAAGTATTTAAATTGAACCCATCCAGACTTTCAAAATCTATGTATATAAATTAAATACCTGACTGATTTAAAGGATTATGGAAATAGTGCTGCTTTTGTTCGATAATCAAAGCAAATTCATAACACCTTAGTACCAACCTGCGTTTTATTTTCATTCAGCCCATGATGCTTATTTTGATTCGGTTCAATATAAAATGAATTTCGAAAAGGTGTCAAATGTGATAAAGCAAGCGGAGTCAAATTTTAGGACATAGCAAGAAAAGTAATATTGAAAAAATTACCATCTAATCAGAATAGAAAAGTTAAAATGAGGTATATACGCTTTGTTTTCGTGCTTATGGGGTTTTCCTTATGGAGTGCTTGTTTTTATGATGTTGAGGAATTACTCTATCCCGGTGTTGAATGTACTCCGGTGAATATGAGTTTATCCAATGATATTCGCCCAATTTTTGTAAGAACATGTTTTGTGTGTCATAGTACCGCTGCCCGAATGGGTAATGTTGATCTTGAAAACTATAATGAATTGATGCGATATGTGAATAATGGTTCTCTGGTAGGTTCTATAAATCACGAAAGAAATTTTTTTCCCATGCCTGAAAATGCACCCAAATTACCTGCTTGCGATATAAGAAGGATTGAACAATGGGTAGAAGAAGGAAGCCTGAATAACTAAAACAATGGAATGCGTTGTATTGAATTCAGTGACCTTAAAATGTATTCTGAATGGATAGGATTAAAGTCAACATTTTTGGACGTTTAAATTGGTAGTTTAATATCAATCTGATTATATATAGATGATGAAATCAGTGCTTAAATTAAAGTTTTTACTGCCTTTGTTTCTAATCATTGTTGCCCTAATGGCTTTTATAGCCTACTCAATGTATCACAAGAAGCATGTGGATATGTTGAAGGCAAAGCCGGATTATCTATTCACCGCATCAGAATTATATTCAGCTTTTGATCAGGATGAAGAGGTGGCAAATGCGACGTATCTCGGCAAAATAGTTGAGGTAAAGGGCATTGTGTCTTCAGTAGTAAAAGACGAAAAAATGGGAAATATTTATTTGTCAACCCATGGTAGTTTGGGAGAGATTAGTTGCAGTTTTTTGGATCATGATTTCATGACCGGCATTGAAGAAGGCATGGAAGTTACGGTTCGTGGAGTTTGTACAGGTATTCTGATGGATGTAATATTAGAAAGATGCACTTTAATCAATAAAAATTAAGGTATGAAAGTAGATTTAATTTTACCCATAAATAAAAATACATTCATCATAGTATTTCTTCTTTTGTTATACCATGGTGTGCATGCTCAAATATATTTTACACGCACAGGTAATATTTCTTTTTATTCCGATACTCCTTTGGAGAAAATTGACGCCTTAAATAGGTCATCTACTATCATCCTGGATTTTGAAACAGGTAAAGTAGAGTCTGCTACACTCATCAAAGGATTTCAATTTGAAAAAGCCTTGATGCAAGAGCATTTTAATGAAAATTATATGGAAAGCAATAAATACCCTAAAGCGGTTTTTCAGGGAAAGTTTATGAATTATGAATTTATTGACCCGGAAAAGACCGGAACACATGCCTGCCAGGTTGTGGGTGAATTAACTNNAAAACAAAGCAAATTGAAGCTCCCTGCTCTATAGAAATTAAAGATGGATCTGTTCACGTCAACACTGTTTTTGAAGTTCAGGTGGCTGATTTTGGGATAACCATTCCATCAGTGGTACGAGATAAAATTGCAAAAACACTAGAAGTCAAAGTGGTAGGACAATTAGAAAAGCTCTCTAAATAAATAAACTCCTGTTAAAACGACAAGAATAGAATAATGATTAAGCTGTACTATTTATCGATTTTAATTATGTTCCTTTCTGCAACCAGCATTTCTGCTCAGGAAGGAATCGATTTATTGTCACTTTTAGACGATGAAGTCACCACGGATTATGCTGATGCCAGCTTCAAAACCAACCGGGTTATAAATCTTCATTCTTTAGAGAATACGGCTGGAGGTGTTCTTGATTTCAAAATTGGACACAGGTTTGGATTTGTAAGTGGTGGCTTGTACGAGCTTTTTGGATTAGAC
>JRYF01014417.1_pt1 | contig 12739 bp, 17 predicted proteins | sample 235331 | NCBI WGS metagenome assembly JRYF01 (sample SAMN03074217, study PRJNA261475) | activated sludge metagenome | biome: Wastewater Treatment Plant; feature: Wastewater; material: Activated sludge; isolation source: activated biomass of a wastewater treatment plant treating hydrocarbon... ... | reverse complement strand
CGAACTCTCAAACGGGAACCGCGCCGGTCGCCGCGCCGTTGGCTTAAAGAGAAAGCATAGAACTGATCGCGATAGACTCGAACGGCGCCAACAACCGCCCGATCAATGGCTTGCCTGAGTTTGCCCGAGAGGTGATAACGTCTACGGCCGCCTGGAAGCGGCTCTGCCTTGGGCGATAGCCCCCTGAAATCGGAGTATTGACCATCATGTTGGCGACCGTTCTGGCTATCCTGGTCATGTTACTGGGGAGCGTGCTGCAAGCCGCCTCGGGCTTGGGCGCGGGCCTGGTGGTGGTGCCGTTGCTGTCGCTGATCGCCCTGGACTGGGTGCCGGGTCCCTGTGTGGCGGCGAGCCTGCTCCTGTCGGGCCTGATGGCGTATCGCGGCTGCGGTCACTGGCAGCGCCAGCATCTTGGTTCGATGCTTCTGGGTCTGCTGGCGGGCATCGCCTTGGGCGGGGTTTTGGTGGCGGCGCTGCCGCTGGCGGCGCTCGGCGCACTGTTTGGTACTTTGATTTTGGGCGCGGTCGCCCTCAGCGTGGCGGGTTTGTCGCTGCCCTTCACCGCGCCGGCGGCCGGTCTGGCGGGTGCCCTGGCGGGATTTATGGGAACCACGGCCGGCATCGGCGCACCGGTGCTGGCGCTGTTTTACCAGCGTCTCACCGGGGCGGCATTACGCGCCACCTTGGGGCTGCTGTATTTCGTGTCGAGTCTGGTGATGCTGACGGCCTTGCATCTGGCCGGCCGCTTTGGCCTGCCTGAGGTTTGGCTCGCCCTGCAACTCGTGCCGGGGGTTTTGGCGGGTTACTGGCTTTCGCCGTATCTGGCCGGCTGGCTCGATCGCGGGCGGACCCGCGGCGCCGTCCTGGTGCTGTCCGTTGCCAGCGCCTTGGCCTTGATGGTGCAAAGCCTGGGACGACTCGGGGGATGACCGCGTCGCTTGGCGTGCTCCCCGAGCCGATGCAGCCAGGAAATCCCCCGCCGCTTCAGACGGCGAGGGAAGATCGCGCTAAACCCGTGTCACCGTCGCGGGCACCGGGCGGCAGATCGTGTTGCAGACCGGCGAGTGCTGCTGGGCGTAAGCCAGCAGGTCATTCAATTCTTGATCGGTGCAATCCGCCTGGACGCGCATCTTGACGCGGATCTGCTCGTAGCCGGCGGGGACCGCGTCGTTCAGGCCCAGCGTCCATGCAGGTCGAGGTCGCCGTCCAGTTCGGTCGCCAGCTCCCGGATGCGGATTCCGCGGGCGGCGTGCAGGACAAAGGTTGTGGTCACGCAACCGGCCAGCGCGTGCAGCAAGAATTCCACCGGATTCGCGCCTTCGCCCGGGGTGTGACAGTCGTTGCAACCCGTGATTTTGACGAGATACCTGCCGTGATCGACGAACCTTGTCACCGGATTTGCCAATACACGCTGCGCGGACGCGGCAAACGCCACGAATGCGGTTCCTATCATCAAGGCACGACGTGTTGACCTGTTTTTTCCTCGTTGTTGGCGAGAGGGTTGGCGCCCTCTTTGACGGAACGCGCTGCCGTCGACGACGCTACCTCCAATCGTCAATCAGGTAGACGCCAGGCTGGTTGTAGCCCGGCTCGTTGGGTCGATGCATCGCCACACCCTGCAAGTCGGTGCGGAAGCCGCGTTCCAACATCCGCCGGTAAGCTTCGTGACGGGCCGTGTTGACGCCGGCCACCAAACGCGATACCCCCCGTTCGGCGGCCCACGCTTCACAGGCGTCCAGCAACCGGCCGAAGTCCTGCCCGGCGGTCGGACGTTGGCGCACCGCGCCGAATTTGACGTAGCCCGCGCCGCTCCCGGCTTCGGTACCCGGCCCGCCGTGACAGACGGCCAGCCCGACGAGTCTCCCGTCGTCCCAAAGGAGCACGGTCTCGCCCAGACTTTGGTCCGCCACGGCGCGCACCTCCGACCCCACATCCAGACCCGCGTAGAGGGTGTCCGTGAGCTGACGGCAGCCGAGGAGCAGGCTCTCCCGCTCGTTCTCCGGCGCTTCGGAGAAGCGGGTCCACCGAAACCCGCCCCCGGCCGGTTCCACCGGCTCGGACGTGATCGGCTTGGACAGGATCAGGGTGAGGAACCGCGCCCAGAAGCCGAACTTCTGATAAAGGCCGACGTGCTTCGGGCTGTGGGCGAAGGTAAACAGCCCGGCGTGCCGGGTCCCCCATCGCTCAAAGCAGTCCAGGGTGGGCTCCAGCAATCGCTGGCCCACCCCCCGATCCCACCATTCGGGGTGGATGGTCAGCGGGCCGAGGAAGCCGACGCTGCCCCAGTGGGTGGCAAAGTTGGAGCCGACGAACTCGCCGCCGGCGACGGCGCCGAAGGCCGCCGCCTGGTTGGCCCGCCAGCGCGTCCGCACATAGTTCGCATCCCCCATGAAAGCCGTCGGCTCGGGAAGACCGAGGAAGGTGCCGAACGCCAGCCGCATAACGTGGTCGGCCGCCGACAGATCGTTTTCCTGAAGGGGACGCACCGCGATGTCCGGCGACCTTATGCCCGTCGGTGGCAGCGGCATGTTCATAGCGCTCTCCTTTCATCGTTTCGCCAGTAAAGGGGTTGCGATCAAAAGACAAAAAAATCATATAACATTATAAAAAATAATATGATTTTTTATCATAGAACAGCGCGTTGAGGATCGGCATCGACGCGGTTTTCGTTCGACGAAGCCGAAGCCGAATCCCGAAGCGCAGCGCGGACCAGCGCCCGCACCGCCCAGCTTTTGACCGTCCGCGCCGTGGCCGGGTCGACGCCCAGGACATCGCGAAAGACGATCATCGACTCCGGCCCGAAAATCAGTGCCAGCGCGGCGCAGAGCCGCTCGTAGTCGTCCTCTCGAAACCGGTGACGCGCCGTGGCCAGCGCCGCCTCGATCAACGGCAGCCGGCGGTTCTGTCGGGCGGGCAGAGTGTCGTCCGTCCTGTCGCGACCGATCGAGTTCGCCAGCATGATCCGCAGTTGCGTCTCGTTCCGATAGACCACCTCGTGCAAGGACGCTTCCGCGCGGTCGATCCGCGCCTCGGCGTCGTCGGAGGGATCGTCGGCGAAAAGCGCCGCCGGATCGGCGACCACCGCCTCGATCGGCGCTTCCACCAACAGCGCCTCGACGCTGGGAAAGTGCCGGTACGCCGTGGCGCGCGAGACCAGGGCCTCCGCCGCCACCTCCTCCATGGTGGGTTTGCGGCCCTGCTTCATCAGCCGACCGGCGGCCTGCAACAGATCCTTGCGCGTGCGCAGTTCCTGGTTGCTGGGCTTGCGCGGAATCATTGGGCTTGCGGAAGTTGTTGGAGGATCGCCGCCAAATCGATCCAGACCTGTTCCTTCTGAATCTGGCCGGTTTCCGTGAACTCGACGACGTGGAGCAAGCGAAAATCGAGGGGTCGCCCTCGGCCCTCCAGGCCGAAAGGCCGCCCAGGCGCGTGGCCTTGCCACAAGGATTCATCGATCAGAAAACCGTCGCCGTAGAGCCGCCGCAGGGGGATGACCTGGCTCCCGGACAGGTCCGAAAACAAGGTTTCGTAGAAATTTCGCGCGGCTTCCCGACCGTGGCTGGGGCCGTGGGGCCAACCGATGACGTCGTGCGTGGCGTCCGGCGCCAGGGTTGCCAGGACGCCTTCGACGTCATCGTTGTGCTCGTAAGCAAAGTGCTCGTCGATCTTCTGGTCCATCTGTTGGGGCGTGAGCGACATGATCAACCTCCCAGTGAATGCGATATGTGAGTATCTTAATGAGATTAAAATCTCATGTCAAGACTTTTATATCAGGTTGCGGCTGCCGCATCTGGACACGGTCTACCCGGTGTTGTGCCGGCTGCCCGAAGCCGAGTTGGAACCGCTCAAACACACCTTGGTGAAGACGCTGTTGGAGGAGAAGGCCCTGCACCAGTATCGCCTGTTCGGACGAACGTCCGTATCCGGGAAAGGCCTGCTCGGCCCTCTTTTGAAGCTGCTGGTCGCGTAACATGCCGAATTGACCGGAATCCATAATGAGCCTTTGGTATAACATCGCTCCATCCTCATCCATCCGCTGGAATTTTCCGATGTCCGATATCGCCGGCCTGACGCTGCTGGGTCAGTCCCAGACTCAATACCCCCAGGAATACGCCCCGCACCTCCTGGAGCGGTTCGCCAACCGTTTCCCCCAGCACGAGTACCTGGTCGAGCTCGACTGTCCCGAGTTTACCTGCTTGTGCCCGATCACCGGTCAGCCCGACTTCGCCCGGTTGACGATCCGCTACAGCCCGCGCGCGCATCTGGTGGAATCCAAATCGCTCAAGCTGTATCTCTACAGCTTTCGCAATCAGGGCACGTTCGGCGAGGACGTGGTCAACACCATCGCCCGCGATCTGTTCGCGTTGCTGCAACCGCGCTGGTTGGAGGTTAGCGGCGATTTCCTGCCCCGCGGCGGCATCGCCATCAAACCCAGCGTGCGCTTGACCGAAGCGCCGTCCTGACTGTCATGGTCAGGGTCTTCGACCATCGCCGTCGCCGCTTGGAAAGGGATTTGTTGACCCGCGACTGCATCCAAAACTCACCGGACCACGTAAGTTTTTCTAAAAGGTAGAATTGCAACCTGTGGTGAGAGAGACCGAACTATGCGTAATACCTTCCCCCTGCTCGTCAAGACCGACTTCCCCCCCCTGCGCCGCGCCCGCCTCGACACCTTGCAGGCCAATCTGGGTTATCGCTGCAACCAGTCCTGCACGCACTGCCACGTCGCGGCCGGTCCGAACCGCGTCGAGGAAATGCGTTGGGAGACCATGGAATTGCTGTTGCGCTACGCCGCGGCACGGGACGTCGAGACCCTGGATTTGACCGGCGGCGCGCCGGAGTTGAATCCCCACTTCCAGGAACTGGTGGTTCGCGCTCGCCAGCAGGGCCTGCGGGTCATCGACCGCTGCAATCTGACCATCCTCAACGGGCCCGGCCAGGAGGATCTGGCCGCCTTCCTCGCCGCGCAACAAGTCGAAGTCACGGCGTCGCTGCCCTGCTATTTGGAAGAGAACGTCGACCAGCAGCGCGGCAAAGGCGTGTTTGAGTCCAGCCTGGCCGGACTGCGCCAGCTCAACGCCCTGGGCTACGGCCAGCCCGGCGGGCTCTCCTTGAACCTGGTCTACAACCCTATCGGTCCGGTGCTGCCTCCCGAGCAGACGGGTCTGGAAGCCGCCTACCAGCGAGAACTGGCCGCGCGCCATGGCATCGTGTTCACCCGGTTGTTCGTGCTGGCCAACATGCCGATCCAGCGCTTCGGCAGCCAACTGGTCTCCAAGCAGCAGTTCGTGCCGTACATGAACCTGCTCAAGGGCGCGCATCAGGAGGAAAACCTGACCGCCGTCATGTGCCGCAGCCTCCTGTCCGTCGACTGGGAGGGCTACGTTTACGACTGCGATTTCAATCAGATGCTCGGGCTGCCGCTCGGCGCCGGCGGACTGGAGCGCACGCATCTGGCCGATTTGCTGGAACGGGAATTGACCGGCGCGCGCATCCGGGTCGCCGACCATTGCTACGGCTGCACCGCCGGCCAGGGCAGCAGTTGCGGCGGGGCGCTCGATCCGGTCTCGAACCGGACCGCCGCCCGGGCCGCATGACGCAAACTCTCGAACCGCCTTCCAGGGAACTCCCGGACGCCCAATCATGGCTCGCATCGTGGTGATCGGCGCGGCGGCGCACGATGACGTCGTGCGACTGCGCGAGCCGCTACGGCCCGGCGGTCATTTGAACGGGATCGCCGCGGGCGGGCGGCTGGGCGGCGGCGGCGCCAACACGGCGGTGGCCCTAGCCGCCGCCGACCACACGGTCACGCTGTTGGCTGCCATCGGTCAGGACGCTGCCGGCGATGCGCTGCGAACCGAACTCGCCGACGCGGGAGTGGATACCTCGCAACTCGCGCGGCTGGCCCGCCCCACCACCCACTCCCTCCTGCTGATCGATCCCGGCGGGGAGCGCACCGTGCTGAACCTGACCCGCTGCGAGGAAGACCAGCCGCCCAACCGATTGCTGGACCTGCCCGTCGAGGCAGTCTACGTGCGCAGCCGGCGGTGCGATCTGGCGCCGTTGCTGGCGACGAAGGCCCGGACCGCCCTGGTGGTCGCCCATCTACCCCCCACCGAACCCGACTCCCGACCGGCGCAAATTCTGGTGGCCTCGGCCTCCGATCTCGATCCCGCCGCGCGTCGCGATCCGTGGAGTCTGGGACAGGCGGTGGCGGGTGAACTATTGCAATGGGTGGTGATCACCGACGGCGCGGCCGGCGCGCGCGCGTACTCTGAGGACGAATCCCTGGTGGTACCGGCTCCGGTCGTCCAGCCCGTGGATACCACCGGAGCGGGAGACGCCTTCGTCGCCGGCCTGCTCCATGCCCTGGTCGGCGGGCGACCGATGGCGGAAGCGCTGGCCGTGGCGGTCCGCTTCGGCGCCGAGGCCACCTTGTGGGAAACCTCCGCCCTGCCGGCCGCGGCCGTGCGCCGCCTGTGCACCGAGTGATCGACCCTCGATGGTGCGGGCGAACGGCCTCCACCAGTGGTAGAGCCACTCCGCGCGCCATTCATACGGAACAAGGCTTGAGGGCATCCCTTTCGCCTTTATCCAGCACGATCAGCCGGGCCTGTTTGTTGGGAGTGAATCCTCCCATCATCTGAAAAATCTCGTTCATTGCTTGTCGCGACGAGCCGCCAAACTGTTCGCCCTGTTTTTTGCCGGGAGCGATACAGCCGGTCAGCCAGCCGACGTGCGGCGCCTCGTGGACGAGAATACCCGCCATGACGTTGCGATGGTTTTTGTTGGGGTGATTCAGCACCCTAAAGCAGCGCCCGTCATTATGATCCTTCACTTTACCGGCCTCAAAGCTATCGCGAACACGCGAATTTATTTCCATCTTCAGCGGATAAAAAGGGACGGCGTCGGTATTGGCGTCGAGATGCACGAAGCCCCCAACCCGCTCCAGGCTGTCAAATTCACGAACCCCGCCGATTTCGCCACTCTCCGATTCAAGATATAAAGTTCGCTTGCCGGCATTGGTGGTCACTTCAATGGTCTTGCCGTTCGTCGCGCTGGCAGGCCGCGAGCGCTCGAAACCAGCCCTGGCGATGCGTCCGTTTACGGCGAACAGCTTGCCCCAACAGGCGTCTCTGGATTCTTTTCCCGTCTTGACGCAAGACAGCATCAAGGGATGGCGGGTCAGGATCAGGGTGACATTCGCCTCGGTGGCCATGATTCATCATCTCCTTAAAATTCAGGACCGGGGTGGCAAGATTTCCACCCCGTATTACAAGCGAACGCTCGCTCAAGCGGCTTTGCGCATCGCAACCGGTACGGCCGGTTCCGCGCGCTCCGTCCGCGCCAGCAAGCGCCAACCTAAAGCACTGGCCGGCTTGTGCACCAATCGTTCGGCCAGGTAATGCCGGGCGAGATTGATCTGACCGGCGCGGAGCGCCGCTTCGATCAGCGTCAGGGTGATCAAGTCGCGCTGCGCGTGGCTGCCGCCGAAGCGGTTGGCGGTATCGCGCACCGGCTCGATCAGGGCGATGGCCTCCTCGTATCGACCTTGCGCGAACGCCTGGAACCCTCGACCCAACGGCACCCCGACCTCGCGCGCCATCATGACGTTGATGCCGCCCGTTCCGCGCGCCGAAGCCTCCAGATCCTGGAGCACCTGCCGAACCGCGTTCGCGCGCCCGGCGCCGAGAAACGCCATGAGGGCGTGAACGTCGTTGAAGGCGTAAAAGCCGCGCTCGATGTCGAGCTTCTTTTCCCACTGATCGGCAACGGCCTGGAAGCGTTCGCCAGTATCGACGCCCAGCAGATACAGCCGCCACAGCATCGCGGTCGCATCCACCAGTTGCAGGCTGAATTCGGCCGGCTCCGGAAAGATGCGTTGGTCGTACAGCGCCAACACCCGGTCGTGCCGCTGCCGATCCAGGTAATACAGCGCCAAGTGCCACCAGTTATGGAAGGCGAAGCCGTTATCCGGCGCCCAGTCCGCCTCACGCGACTCCAGCCAGTCGATACCCTCATCGATGCGCCCCTGCATTTCCATGACATGCACCACCGCATGCACCGCCCAGCCATCCCTGGGTTGCAGGGCCAGCGCCTTGCGGCCGGTCGCTTCGGCGTCCGCGTATTGATTGCACTCTTCCAGACCGAAGGCGTGCATGCCGAGGATGTAGGAGTAATTGGGTACGCTGGCGCTCCAGTGCGGCAGCACTCGCGAAATCCGGTTGCGCAGGTTGAGCGCGTCGCCCCGGTAGAAGTCCATCAGGTGGGCGGTTTGCACGGCGAAGGCATCGCGGGGATGATCCACCAGCACCCGGTCGTAGATCCGGCAGGCGCCGTCCCAGTCGCCGTCGGTCAGATGGCGGGCCGCCTGCGTCAGGCCGCGCTCGCGCTCGTTGGCCCGGCCGGACAGGGCTTCCGCCGCCGCCACGCTGGCGCGCGCTTCCGGCACGAAGCGCTGCTCGCCGAACACCATCAGCACGCCGGCGCGGAAGGCGTGGCCCAGGACAAAATCCGGCGCTTCCGCCAGCGCCTGGTCGATGGTGGCGATCGGGTCGCCCACGTAGGAGTGATATTGGATCAGGGCCGTCTCGTACAGATCGAGGGCCTGGCGATTGTTGCAGGATACGGTGACGTCTCGGGCATCGCGGTACATGGTATGTCCTCCTCGCAAAACATTGGGTTGGGTTCACGTGCTCGCCGTGGATCAATTCGGCGGCTTGGAGGACATGCTAGGCGGTCGGCGTCAGGGGGGCGTGCAAGCGAACGTCAAAATCGCGTCAAAAAAGAAGAAAGTGAAAAAAATCGGCTTTGAGCGGACCCCGTACAATCGGGCAGTCATTTGCCAGGGGATAACCATTTACTCCCCTCGCCTGCTGATGGGCGAGGGGAGATGACGATCCCCGAGTCAAACATGCATGATCTCGCCCTTCAGCGAATAGGCGATTTCCAGTACTTCCCGTCGCGTTTGTTCGTCGATGGCGTGCCGGTCGAGCACGACCAGGATGTCATCGAGCACGGCCATGTACTCCGCCGCATTGATGTTCATGCCCCGGTGCGCATCCAACATGCTTTTGCCAGTGTACTGCTCCGGTCCACCGGTACCGGCGGCGAAGAACTCAAATACGTGCTTTTTGACCTCCGCGAGGTGTTCCGGCCGGTCTTGGGCGGGTAAGTAGCGGGTCTGGATCGTCGGGTTCCGCATGTGCTCCGTGAGGATTTCATCGACCAGGTTGGAGATGCCTTTGGCGCTACCCAAACGCTCGTAAAGGGACTGGGTCCGCATTGCGGGATTGAATTGGGAGTTCATGATGCTCCTCCTCCGGTTGACAGGGGTTGAACGGCGGATCGCCGGCTCGGCCGGGGCGGGTCATCAGCCAGGTCTTTGCGGCGCCTTCTCCCTTGCCGTGCGGGCGACAGCCGGGTGATAGCTTAAGAGCGCTGGATAGATGGGTCTTGAAAAAATCTGACCTGCGTTCAAGACATCGAAGGCCGTCGCGCATGGTGGATTCCGGGCGCGGGGCGGCAAGCAGCCGGCGTACTCCCGGCGAAGCGCTGGAACTCCCGCGTGAAGTGACTTTGATCGCTGTAGCCGCAGTGCGCCGCGAGCGTGGCGAGATCGATTGCCGGATCGGCGCGCAGCAATCGATGGGAACTGGCAAAGCGAATGGCCCGCGCCGCGGCCTTGGGCGTCACGCCGGTCTGCTGGCGAAAGCAGGACACGAAATGGCGATGGCTCCACCCCAGGTGGCGGGCGAGATCACCCACGGGCATATCCCCCGCTTGGGTTTCGAGCTGTTCCCAGGCCCACCGGATTTCCTGTCGCGGTTCGCGGGCGGCGTTTTGCATCCGCCGCGTGATAAAGGTCTCGACCAGTTCAAAGCCTTTGCGCCAAGACCTTTGCTCGGACAGTCGGTCGGAAAGCAAACGCGCCTCACCGCCCCAAAGGACATCAAGCCCTGCCACCGCATCACCGAGTTCCTGCAGGGCGCCGTCGAACAGTTCGTAGGCGGCCCAGGGTGGCATGACGAGATCGAAACAGGTGCGAGACCCCCGATGCTCGGTCAGCAACGGGGGGTGTCCGGCCCCCACGACGAAGGACTGGTAGCGATTGAACCCGCCCCCGGCGTCCAGGGCCTTCACGTTCAGGAAATCGCCGTAGCCGAGCACCACCACCACCTCCGCGCGAGTGATCTCCCGCCGTTGGAACGGTTGCCGGAACACGGCTCTGAAGAACTGCATGGGCTGTGTCAACCGCGACCGTAAATAGGGGGCGGGTTCGTACACCCTGTGTGCCCAAGCCCCTGAATCAGGTGGTGGCGCCATCGATGCCACGGCAGCCGTCATGGGTGGCAAAGCGTCTGGTTTCGCGAAAGGAATTCGAGCAAGGTCGGACATCGCGCATCTCTCCTCGGTGGTTCGCGGTCCCAATGACCCAAACAAATCTGACAACCGCGTCTGGCCGAACATTTCACGATCGCGGGCGTGGCAAGCGTTCGCCTTTTCCACCAAGTCTTCCCCTACCGGAACATGGAGTCCCTTGGTAGGCCGTGTTCACAAAATTGCTAGCTCGTGTCTGAACGAAAACCCCGAAACCTCGTAGGTTGGGGTGAGCTTGCGAACCCCAACGAATTGCCAATGCTGGAATTTATTGTTGGGGTTCCTTCGTCACCCCAACCTACATCGTCAGTTTCCGGCCAGACACTGGCTCTTCATCGATTCCTCACCTTGACCTGCCCACTCGATGACCTCCTCGACCGGCCGTCGTGGTGTCGCTGTAATCTCTTCGAGAGGATAGCCACTGCGGAGAAGGATCCGCGGGAAATCGTCGCTCAGTTGATTTTGAAGCCTGGGCCCGCAGTGAGGCGGCCTGGATGGGTTGGTTGAGATACGACGCCTGTAACCCGTGCTGGCAAGCGACGAGCAGGATGCGCTGCAACCAGGCGCCTTCGGCGCCAGCCGCTTCGACCAAACGATCGCGCGCCGCCGAATCCACCGGTCGGGGGGTGAAGCGCTTGCGATACGTGCGCCGGCGTTCGACGAACTCCGAAAGCTCGGCCTCGGGGGCGATGGCGCTGGCATCCTCGGCGAAGGTTGCCTGGGCCAACCAGTCCGGCTCCTTGTCAAGCCGCTCCTGAACTGGTCTTCAATCTCGCCTTTAATCTTCAGAGCCTGTAAGAAAACTCTCCTCTCCCTGTAGGAGCGGCGCGGTCGTTCCGCGAGCGGGGGGCGTCAGTCCCTGGTTTTCCGGAACGCGGCCAGGCGTCGGCGCTATCGGCCGGCGCGGAAACAGCGGACTCACGTCCGCCGCTCGCTGGCGACCCCAAGCGATATCGGCGAGCGCGGCGTCGTGGGATACGCAGTGCGCACCTTGCGAAGTTTTGATGTTGGTTCGTCGGAAGCGCCGAATAGCCGAAGTCGGGCTAGTGGGCTGTTGCAAAAGTTTTGACAGGTTAGGAGACCTCTGGCCCGACCGGATCTTCGGTGGATTCCACAGACGGATAGAGGCGCTTGAGTTTGACCCGGGCGGCCTCGGTACCAAACTGCCAGTGGATTTTGGTCTGGCGCTGGTTGCGTGGGCCTTCCCAGGCGGCGATTTCCTCGCGCAAGGCGTCGATCGTCGAAATGCGGCGGTTCAAACACTGGCCGGCGAGCACGGCCAACTCGCACTCAGCCATATTGAGCCAACTGCCATGCTTGGGCGTGTAGTGAAACTCCAGCTTGCGGGTGATCCGGCGGGCTTCGTCCGGCGGAAAGGTGCCGTACAGGGCCGCCGGCGTATGGGTGTTCAGGTTGTCAACCACCAACCGGATGCGTTCCGCCGTGGGGAAGTAGTCATCGACCAGCAAGCGCATTGGCCGAGCAAAGTCCGGTTTGGTTCGTTGCTTCGTGACGTTGACGTGACGCCACCCGCGCCAGGGCTGCACGAACAAAAACAGATTGGCGGTACCTTCCCGTTTATATTCCGTATCATGGCGCGCTGGGTGGCCGGGACGGGCCGGCAGCGGATGACGAGTTTCGCTGGTCAGTTGCACCGGGCTTTCGTCAAAACACACTTGGGGACAACGCGGATCATCGGGCTCGGCGTACAGGTCCAAGACATCCTCCAGATGCCAGACGTAGTCAGGACTCACGCTGGGAATGCACCATTCTTGGCGTTGCCACGGTTTGAGGTCGTTTTTTTGAGTACGCGATCGACCGTATTGGGGGAAATCGTATCGATTTGGCGCAATTCAACAAAGCGATCGGCCAACAGTTTCAAGGTCCAGCGCTGGCGACCCGCCGGCGGCGTACTGCAGGCCAAGGCGACCAGAAACGCCGCTTGTTTGCCGGTCAACACCGGTGGCGATCCCGCCCGTGGCCGCTCGCTTAACGCCGCAGTCAACCCTTCATCCACAAAGCGCTGGCGGGTGCGATGCACGGTCGAGAGCCCCAGATGGAGGGTTGCGGCGATCTCCTCATCAGCGGCTCCCGCCGCCGCCCGCAGCAAAACGTGGGCACGGGCAACCCGGCGCGCGGGCGTTTTGCCTTTACGGATCGTGTCGAGCAGGTATCCCTGCTCCTCATCGGTGAGGTCAACCAAGTATTTGTCGGCCATGGGAAATCCTCCTGCTAGCCCCCACCATAGGATACCCACCACTACCTGTCAAAACTTTTGCAACAGCCCACTAGAGTCAAGCACAAGCGCCCCGGTTTTTCCAGAAAGTCTTGCACCAGGGCAGGGCAATCGCGCTATGTG
>JRYF01000182.1_pt1 | contig 12747 bp, 11 predicted proteins | sample 235331 | NCBI WGS metagenome assembly JRYF01 (sample SAMN03074217, study PRJNA261475) | activated sludge metagenome | biome: Wastewater Treatment Plant; feature: Wastewater; material: Activated sludge; isolation source: activated biomass of a wastewater treatment plant treating hydrocarbon... ... | reverse complement strand
GCGCGATCATCGGCGCCGCGACCCAGAGCATCCACACCGTCACCTCGCTGCGCGACCAGACCTTTGCCGGTTGGGTGGCCCTCAATCAGGTCAACACCTTGTTGCTGGACCCCGAACCCTGGCCCGAGGACGGTTCCCGGCGGGGCGAGGCCGAGCTAGCCCAGCGTGCCTGGCGCTGGGAAGCGCGGTTCGAAGCGACCGACGATCCCGACCTGCGCCGCGTGGAGGTCACGGTGCGCGCTGGTGCCGACGGTCCGACCTTGAACGCTCTGATCGCGTTCAAGGGTCAATCCCCGACCGATCGATCCGCCAACTCCTCCCCCTCGCCATGAACGCGAGGTCGCGCGGTTTTACCTTGCTGGAACTGCTGGTGGCCCTGGCGGTGTTCGCGATTCTGGCCACCGCCGCCTACAGCGGCTTGCGCAACGTGCTGTTTACCCGCGCCGCCGTGGAGACGCAAAGCCAGCGGCTGGCGGCAGTGCAACTGGCGTTTCATCGATTGGGACAGGATATCGAACAGGCGGCGCCGCGCGGCATCCGCGACGAATATGGCGAGCCGCAAGCCGCTCTGCTCGGCGACGAACTGGCCGGCGAGCGGTTGATCCTGACCCGCGCCGGCTGGGACAATCCGCTCGGCCAGTCCCGCGCCAGCTTGCAGCGGGTCGCCTACCGGTTGCGGGATGGCCAGTTGTGGCGGCTACATTGGCCGGTACTCGACCGGGGCGGCTTGGTCGAGCCGCGCGAAACGCTGGTTCTGGACCAGGTGCGGGAGTTTCGGATCCGGTTCTTGGACCAGAATGAGTCTTGGCGGAACGATTGGCCACCCCCCGCCGCCGAAAGCGTTCCACGCGATCTCGATGCATTACCCCGCGCGGTGGAAATCAGCGTAACCCTGGAGGACTGGGGTGAAATCACCCGCCTGCTGCTGCTCCCTGGCTGATGCCCCGTTGCGCGGGAATGGCGCAGGGCATCGCCGAAAACCGGAAGTCCCGGCGGCCAACTCGCGACCAGCGTTCTCGCGATTCGTCGCCCGCGCGAGCCGCCGTCCCGCCGGCGTCGCTCTGATTACCGTGTTATTGATTGTGTTTCTGGCCAGCATCACCGCCACCAGCCTGGCGACCTTGCAACAGATGGCCATTCGCCGTGGCACGGTGCTCCAGCACCAGCAGCAGGCCCGACTGTACGCACTGGGCGCCGAACAGTGGGCCAAGGTCATCCTGGCGCGCGACCGGGAGGAAAGCGAAACCGATCACCCCGGTGAGGAATGGGCCAATCTACCGCCCGCGCTGCCCATCGAAGGCGGCGCGCTCACCACGCGCATCAGGGACTTACAGGGCTGTTTTAACCTCAACAATCTGTGGCGGCCGGCTTCGAGCGGACCATCGCCCTCCCTGGATCCGGATCGCCCCCCGGAAGATGCGCAGCCTCAAGATTCGGATGCCGAGCCGGAAGAGGAGCCCGAGGCGTCCGCCGATGCCGATCCCCCTGCTCAGCCGGCGGGACTGGATCAAGCTCAGATCCAAATCTTGCAGCGTCTGCTGGTCAGCCTAGACCTGCAGCCGGCGTTGGCTCAAGCGATTGCCGACTGGATCGATCCCGATGCCGACCCGCTATTTCCCGATGGCGCCGAGGACAGCGATTATCTGGTGTTGGATCCTCCCTACCTGGCCGCCAACCGGCCGATGCTCGACGTGTCGGAACTGCGTTTGGTCAAGGGCGTGAATCGGGAGACTTACCATAAACTGGCGTCCCTGGTCTGCGTCCTGCCGCCCGGCACGGCGCTGAACGTCAATACCGCTCCAGCCCTGGTGCTGGCGGCGCTGAGCGACGGGCTCGATCCCATCGACGTGGAACGTCTGCTGGAAAATCGCCCGGCCGAAGGCTATGAAAACGTGGACGATTTTCTGAATGCGGTGCAACTCACCTTGACTCCGCCAGAAAAGGAGCGGCTGAGTGTTGCCAGCCACTATTTTCAACTACGGGCCGAGGCGCGGGTGGGCGACGGGCGCGCGATGCTCTACAGTATTCTGAAACGCGACGAGAACGGCATCCTCATTTTGCAACGCAGTTTCGGCCATCAGGATTAAAACAACCGTGCCTGCCCCACTGACCCTTTTTCGTTTTCAAGCTCCCGATCAGGTCGAATGGCTGCGTCCCGATGGCGTGGTCCAACGCGGGGCACTTGGCGAACTGGCCGTTCAAACCGGTGGTGGCGCGCGGCTGGTTCTGGTCGCGCCGGGCGAAATGGCCACCCTGCACCGGGTTCCATTGTCCAGCCGCAAGCGGTCCACCTGGATACAAGCCGTGCCCTATGCGCTGGAAGACCAATTGGTCGAAGACGTCGAGAGCTTACACTTTGCGCTGGGCAGCCGACCGGAGGACGGCGGCCTGCCGGTGGCGGTGATTCAGCGGGGGGTGTTACGCGTCTGGTTGGAAACCTGTGTCGAGGCGGGAGTGACTCCAGCCGCCGTGGTTCCAGATCCGCTGCTGCTTCCCTGGGAGGAGGGGGAATGGAGTGTGTTGCTGGAAGCGGAGCGAGCCGTGGTTCGCACGGGTCGCTGGGAAGGCTTCGCCACCGAGCGGGGGATGCTGGAACTGTTGCTGAATCAATCCTTGGCCGAGGCCGGCGACACCCAGCCACGACGGCTGCGTGTTTGGGGTGGCCCGTCGCCGGAACCGACCGTGGCCGACCTTGCCCTGCATGTCGAGGACAGTCAGAGCGAACCGCTGGCCGTGTTCGCGACCGCTTATCATTCGACCACCGCTCTCAACCTTCTGCAGGGGCCTTTCAGCCGCCGCGCGCACTGGGGGCGCTGGTTGCGACCCTGGCGCGCGGCGGCGGTACTAGCGGGTTTGTGGCTGCTGACGCAAGGCATCTCTCGAATCCACGAACAAGCATGGTTGCAAGAGGAGGTGGTGGCGTTGCGGACTGCGATGGAACGTCTTTATCAGGAAACCGTCCCCGGCGCGACCCGGATCGTGAATCCCCGGGTACAACTGGAGGCTCGCCTGCGGGAGTTGCAACCCAGCGGAACGGGCGCTGGAACCTTCCTCGAACTGCTCCATCAGGGGGGGCAGCCGCTGATCAACTTCCCGGAGGTGACCCTACGCGCCCTCGGCTATCGCGACGGCCAGTTGAGTCTGGATCTGCAAGGGGGCAGTCCGGCGGCTCTGGATCAGCTCCAGCAACAGTTGAACCAGCAGCCCGGACTGCGTATCGAGATGCGCACCACCCAGCGGGACGGTCAAGTGGAGAGCAAAGTTACCCTGGCCCGGGAGTTGCCATGAAGGCTTGGTGGGAAACGCTGAGCGCCCGGGAACGCGGGCTGGTCGCCGGTGGCGTGTTGTTGACGCTGGCGCTACTGTTCTACGTGCTGTTTTGGGAGCCGTTCCAGACTCATAGCCGCCACTTGCAACGCAGTGTCGCCGAACTGCGCGCCGATTTAGCCTGGATGCAACAGGCCGCCCAAGAGATCAGGCGTTTGGGCGGCGTGGATGAAACGCGTCCCGCCGAGGATGGCCGCTCCCTGTTAACCCTGGTCGATCAAACCGCGCGAACCGCCGGGCTGGGCAACGCCCTGAGACAGGTTGCGCCGCAGGGCGGCGACCAACTCAGCGCCCAACTGGAAGCGGTCGAGTTCAACCAACTGATCGCTTGGCTGGGCGAGCTGGAGCGCGACCATTTCATTGCCATCGTCAACCTCAGCGTGGATCGCACCAGCGTCGCCGGGCGGGTGAACGCCCGTATCATCGTGCGGAGCACCCGGCCATGAAGCGCCTCCTGAGTTACGTTCTGCTGGGGCTGCTGGCGTTTTTGACGTTTTTGTTGTTGCAAGCACCAGCTACGCTGGCGACCGATCTGTTGGCGCGACGGTTGCCGGATTTCAGCGCGCGGGCGGTTGCCGGGTTGGCGACCGAGGGTTCGGCGCAAGGCTTGCGCTGGCGCGGGGTTCACGTCGAACGACTGGCCTGGAACTGGCAGCCCCAGGCGTTGGCGAGCGGCTGGCTGGAATTCAAACTGGACGTCGACGATCCGGACGTTAAACTGACGGGAAACGTCGCGTTGAACCTGGAGCGTCGGTTGCGTCTTCGTGATCTGAGTGGCCGATTGCCGCTGGTCGCGTTGAGCGCCTTGGCCGGACAACCGCAACCTCCATTGCAGGGGATCGTGGAATTCAGTCTGCGCGAGTTGCGACTGAATGCCGCTGGTCAGCCGCAATCAGCCGATGGGGTAGTCGCGCTGCTGAACGCGCGCGCCACTCTAGGCGAGTCCCAGTATCTCGGCGACTTCGTGATCCAGTTGCGCCCCGCCGATCCAGCAGGCATCCAGGGCGCGATTCAGGATAACGGCGGACCGCTGGCGTTGGATGGCGTACTGAACCTGGCGCCGGATGGCGGCTACCGGTTCAACGGTCGGGCGACCGTTCGCGACGCCGGCGATCAGCCCCTGCGCCAGGCGATGAGCCTGTTGGGGCCAGCGGATAGCGACGGTTACTGGACCTTGAGTTTTTCGGGCGTCCTCGCCCCATGAGAATCAAGGTGCCGAACAATAAGCAGTCACAAATTTCTTTTGCGCACAACTTCACCCAAACCACCAGGGAGAACCTGTCGATGCCAGCACGACTGCGCGGATTCACCGTCCTTCTGACGATGCTGATCCTGTCCGCCTGCGCCACTCAAACGGCCCCGCCAACGCCGAAACCCCAGTTGCCGCCATTCGTCATGACCGGCGACACGGTGTTCCCGGCACCCCCGGAACTCGCACCCAAGGTCAAATTCTGGCAGCACGTTTTCGCGGTTTGGGGACGTCACCAGGTCGCGCTGCACGACAACCGTCATCTCGACCTGGTGTACGGCGTGCTCACCTTGCCTGGTCCGGTTGGCGACAGCCAAACCTCCGAGCAGCGGGCTTTCGTCAGTTCCCACCAAGACCATCTGCGGGCCATGCTGAGCCAATTGGAATTCAAGATCGCCAGCGGCGCGCCGCTGACGCCCTCCGAGCAGGCCCTGGCGACTCACATCCGGGCCAGCAGCGGCGGTCCTGGGGCCATCGCCGGCGCCAGCGATCGACTGCGTAGCCAGCGCGGCATGCGCGAGCGTTTCAAGCGTGGTCTGGAAATCAGTGGCCGCTACGATTCAGCATTCCGCGGAGTGTTCCGGGAGGCCGGCCTGCCCGAGGATCTGGCCTACCTGCCGCACGTCGAATCGTCCTTTCAAAACCATGCCGCATCCTCGGTCGGCGCGGTGGGCATGTGGCAATTCATGCCGGGCACCGCGCGGGAGTTCATGATGATGAACGCGGCGGTGGACGAACGGCGCGATCCGGTGGCCGCGGCACAGGGCGCGGCTCGTTACCTGCGCCAAGCCCATGATCGCCTGGGTACTTGGCCGCTGGCGCTGACTTCCTACAATCATGGGATTGGCGGTATGGCGCGCGCCCAAAGTGAATTCGGCAATGATTTTGTCGCCATCGTGCGGAATTACTCGGGATCCCGATTCGGGTTCGCCTCGCGTAATTTCTACGCGGAATTTCTGGCGGTCCGTGAGATCGCCCGCAATCCCCAGCGGTTTTTCCCGGAAGGCGTCCATTACGAACCGCCACTGAGGCTGGACCGGATTCGGCTCCGACAATCGGTGGATGCGCCGACCCTGGCGAACTACTACGAGGTCAATCTGGGAGAACTGAACAGTCTGAATCGAGCCTGGAATCCGGTGGCCCAGAACGGTCGGATTCCGCTGCCGGCCGGGACCTTGGTGTGGCTACCGGCCGGAACCATGGCGCGCCTCGCGCAACACGGCGCCACGACCCGAACCCTCGCGTTGGCCGAACCAATTACCACCGTTCAATTGCGTTGACCGGTGGGATAAAAAACCCCTCCCGGATAGGGAGGGGGTGGTTCGAAAAGCGGTCGGACAAGCAATAGCAATAGTAGTTAGCCCATCTTTTTAAGCAGTTCCTCAGCCCGCTGCTTCTGGGAGGCATCGCCTTCCCTCAGGACTTCCTCCAGCAGGCTGCGCGCGCCGACCTGATCGCCCATGTCCAGATAGGCCGTGGCCAGATCCATCTTGGTTTCCACGTAATCAGCGGTATTATCGCCACCAACGGGCGATGCTTCCATTTTGCCCAGATCCAGCGAATCGGTACCGAAGCTCCGCAAGTCCTCATCCAGTTTCAATAAATCCTCTCGACCCTCCGGTTTCAGTTCCTGAGTGACATCGGTGAACTCGAATTTTCGATCCGCAACTGGAGGCGTGGATTGCTCCTCTGGAGCAGGCGCGGCCGGGGTGACCGGGGTTGGCGCGATCTGCGCGGGTTCGGTCATCGGCTCGGAAAAGCCGAACTCCAGTGCCGGCAGATCGGTCCTCGGTCCTGGCGTGGTGGGTTGCATCTCCAGCGGCGGCAACTCGTTCGATGGTCGAGCGGTTTTTTCCAGGCCCAAGGCATCGAAGTCGAAATCCAGGTCGCCCAGACGCAGTTCCGAAGGTAGTTCCGGCGGTGGAGTCTGGGGTTGGGGTTGCGGAGATGGAGGGGGCGCAAACGGCGTGGGAACGCGGGTCACCGAAGCCGTGGGTGGCTCGGCGTCCGGTAGCCGCGGCGCCTCCAGTTTCCGTCCGGGCGTGGGACCTTTGCCCCCGGGCTCAGGCGACGGTTGGTACTCGCCGGGACCCTGATCGATTTCCTTGAGCAACTCGCTAATCGGTTTGGGTTTCGGCGCGGCTGCCGATCCAGCCACTGGAGCAGATCCGCTCGACGCGGTCGCGGCGCCGGATACCGCCGGACGTGGTCGAACCGAGCGCGGCTCTCGCGCCTGAGTCTGAGTGGTCGAGACCGCTGGAATTTCGGCGGCCGCCGACGGTGGTTCGATGGCGGATTCCGGCGTCTTCGCCGTCGGCTTCGGGCGGGCGGGCCGCCGCAGTAGCGGCAGCAGCAGTACCGCACCGACTGCCAAAAGAATCAATGCGATGGCTAACCAGACCACAGGGTTTTTCCACCAACCGGAGTCGATTTCCTCGGGCAGCGCGGGAGGCGGCGTCGGGGGAGCAACTGGCACCGGCGCAACCGTTGGCGGCGGCTCAACCGCGACAGGGGGCGGTTCCGTGGTGGCGGACACATCATCCGCTGACGGCGCGGGCGGCACCTCTTCCGCCACAGGTGGAAGGCTGGCCTCGGGAACGATCTCCGGCAAGGGCTCGACAGACAGCGGCGGTGGCAAAACAGGTTCGGGCTCGGCGACGACCGGGGCCAGCGGCTCCGCGAAGGGCGCGATGGGTTCTGGAATCTCCGCCGGCGCTGGCGGCGTGATGGGTTCCAGGGTGAGCCCCGGGGATTCAGGAGGGGGCTCGCTCGCGGGCAGCGCGGCGAGATCCGGGACCGGCGATGGAACCGGTAAGCCCAGAGCGCCCCATGCTTGCGGAGACGGAACCCTGAGCACCGAACCGGCGCGCAGCCGATTGGGATTGCCATCGATGAATGCTTCCGGGTTGCCCGCCACCAGAACCGCCATCGTTTGCGGCAGGCTGATCGCGGTCGAGGGTCGAACCTGATTGGCGATCCCGATCAGGGTCTCGCCGGTTCTGACCGGTCCGTAGAATGAAGCACCCTCGAAACTGACCGGCGGTGCCGGCGGCAACGCCGGCGCCGCCGGCGCGACGGCGACGGGCGGCGCCTCAACCAACGGCGGGATCGCCAGCGGCGGCGGGGGTGGCTCCCGGCGTTGGGAGTAGAGTTCGGGGTCGAGATGGACCGAGTATTCCCGGAACAAGCGGCCTCGCGGCCACGTCACCTCCACCAGGAGGTTAAAATTGGGCTCGCGGATCGGCTCGGTCGAGCGGATCTTGATCACATTCGGGCCACCGGGGGGGGTCTCCACCGAAAAGCGGAGTTTTGAGAAAAATTGCAATCGCTCCATCCCAACCCGATCGAAATCCTGTTGGCGCGGAATCTGCGCGGTTAGGCCGATCAGTTCGGCGGGATTGCTGGTGATCAGGGGGATTTCGGCCTCGAATTGTTGATTGAGCGCCGAGCGTACTTCAAGCGGACCGACGCCCAGGGCAAAGGCACCCCACGGCGCCGCCAGCCCGGCCAAGAGCAAGAGTCGGAGTAATATCCTGGTCGGCATGACCTGTCTCCATTCCACCGCCGAGCATTCGGGCATCGGCGGGATTGGCTTGGATGTCGCCACCAGCGATGCCGGTGGCTTTTCCGCTTCGAGACCGTCAACCTCCCCGGTGTCTCGAAGCCTCCTGTTAAAGATACTCTAAAGATACTACTTAATCGGCATTTCCGCGATTTGGATGCGGTTCGGCGAATCCGAAGCCGGTTCCCATCGCCAGTCAATAACCGAAAGGTTCATTTTTCCAGCAGCATGCGCAGCATCCGCCGCAACGGTTCGGCCGCGCCCCACAGCAATTGATCGCCGCAGGTGAAGGCGCCGAGATACTCCGGCCCCATATTGAGCTTGCGCAAGCGGCCCACCGGCACGGTCAAGGCGCCGGTGACCGCGGCGGGCGTGAGTTCGCGGATCGAGAGTTCCCGCTCGTTCGGCACCACTCTCACCCAATCGTTAGCTGTACCGATCATTCCTTCCAGTTCATCCAGCGGCGTGTTCCGGGTCAGTTTGATGGTGACCGCCTGACTGTGGCAGCGCATCGCGCCCACCCGCACGCAGATGCCATCGATCGGAATCGGACGATCCGCGCGGCCGAGAATCTTGTTGGTTTCGGCCTGCCCCTTCCATTCCTCGCGACTCTGACCGTTCTCCAATTGTTTGTCGATCCAGGGAATCAGGCTGCCCGCCAGGGGAACGCCGAAGTGTTGGGTTGGGAATTCACTGGAACGGAGAGTATCGGCCACGATTCGATCGATTTCCAGAATCGCCGAAGCGGGCTGGTCCAGCCGGTCGGCCACCGCCCCATGGATCGCGCCCATCTGCTGGATCAACTCGCGCATGTTCTGCGCACCGGCGCCGGACGCCGCCTGATAGGTCATGGCGCTCATCCACTCCACCAGCCCTTGGGCGAACAGTCCACCCAGCCCCATCAACATCAGGCTGACCGTGCAGTTGCCGCCGATGTAGTCCTTCACGCCCTTGGCCAGCGCGGCCTGGATCACCGGGCGGTTGACCGGGTCCAGAATGATCACCGCGTCATCCTTCATGCGCAGGGCCGAGGCGGCGTCGATCCAGTAGCCGTTCCAGCCGGCGGCGCGCAGTTGCGGATGGACCTCGTTCGTGTAATCGCCGCCCTGACAGGTAAGAATAACGTCCAGGGTCTTGAGTTCGGCGATGGACCGGGCATCCTTCAAGGGCGGCGCGTCTTGGCCGATGGCCGGACCCTGGCCACCCACATTGGACGTGGTAAAGAACACTGGCTCGATCAGGGCGAAGTCCTGCTCCGCCCGCATCCGCTCCATCAATACCGAGCCGACCATTCCGCGCCAACCCACCAGACCCACTCGCATGATTGCCTTCCTCAACTCGTTGCCAATCTGTCGATGATACGCCCCACCCCCTTCTCAAATCTCCCGCAAGTCGTCGAGGGGAACCGCTTGCAAAAATCATAGAGTAATTTTAATGGCTTTGCGCTCGCCGTGGGACAAAACCTCACAAAGCCGCCACCACGGCGTCGCCCATGGCCTGAGTCCCGACTGGAGTCATGCCATCCGCCATAATGTCCAGCGTGCGTAATCCTTGATCCAACACCTGGCCGACCGCGCGTTCGATCCGCTCGGCCTGCTCGGGCGCGTTCAGAGTATGGCGCAACAGCATCGCCGCCGACAGGATAGTCGCCAGCGGGTTAGCCACGCCTTTGCCGGCGATATCGGGCGCGGAGCCGTGAATCGGCTCGTACAAACCCTTACCGTTCGCATCCAGCGAGGCCGAGGGCAACATGCCGATGGAGCCGGTCAGCATGGACGCACAATCGGAAAGAATATCGCCGAACAGATTGCCGGTGACGATCACGTCGAACTGCTTCGGGGCGCGCAACAGTTGCATGGCGGCGTTATCCACGTATTGATGGGACAGGGTCACGTCGGGATATTCCCCAGCTACCTGCGTCACGACTTCCCGCCACAGTTCGGACGTTTCCAGCACGTTGGCCTTGTCCACCGAACAGATCTTGCGCGACCGTTTCCGGGCCGCCTCGAACGCGATTCGGGCGATGCGCTCGATCTCCGATTCGCGGTAGATCATGGTATTGAAGCCTTCCTGCTCGCCGCTATCCAGGGTACGGATACCGCGCGGGTGGCCGAAATAAATGTCGCCGTTCAATTCGCGCACGATCAGTAGATCCAGCCCAACGACGATTTCGGGCTTGAGCGGCGATGCCGCCACCAGCGGCGGATAAAGAATGGCCAGGCGCAGGTTGGCAAACAGATCCAGATCGGCGCGAATGGCCAGCAGGCCGCGTTCCGGACGCAGGGGCCGGTCGAGGGATTCCCACCGCGGGCCGCCGACCGCGCCGAGCAAGATCGCATCGGCGGCGCGGGCCTGACGGCGGGTTTCCTCGGGATAGGGCGCGCCGAGCGCATCCACCGCGCCACCGCCCAACAGCCCATACTCCAGGGTCGCGTCCAAACCGTGGTCCTGGCGCAGGCATTCCAGCACTTTCGCGGCTTCGGCGACAATTTCCGGACCGATGCCGTCGCCGGGGAGAAGGAGGATCTTGGCGGTCATGAGTGTTTCCTGGTCGAATCGTCGGGCAAACGGCCACGGCTTTGCCGGCCGCCGCTGGGTCTCGCGGGCAAAAGCTTCATCTCACTGGTTAGTGGATGGGTTAGTCACCAAACCCGTTAGGAAGCTGTACAAAAACCAATAGCGGTAAATCAACAGACGGCATTGATCATCGTTCCGGCCATTACCTTGCGATCAGTAGAAATGCGAGGCTTTATATTCTATGTTAATCAACATGTTATGAAAAATCGCGTTAGATTTCCGACTCATGCCTGGCCGGATTTATGATCAAGGCCGAATAAACTATATCGTCCATCCAATAGAGCATGGACCATTTGCAGGAGCATGGTTTTCCCGACGCCATTCGGGCCATGTAAAATGGTCACACACTCGTCGAGATCCAAATTGATCCGGTGGTCGAAGGTCTCGAACAGGCCGTCCATCTGAATGCTCTTGACGCGCAAGAGCGGCCCGGTCTCGCTCATTGGCGCGTACCTGCTTGGGTAGAAATAATCTTCATGGTCATCCTCCATAATTTATAGGCTGATCATAGCCAATAATAGCCAACACGCCCATGATCTCGACTAACCTCTATCCGCCAGCCGCTAACCCCTGCTTGCTAACCGCTCGCAAACTGATCCGATGTTGCTCTGGCGATTCGAGATTGAGTCGTCAGGTTGTCCACCATGCGGCGGACCGCATCCAGCCATTCAATCGTCTCCTGCTTTAACCGCCGATGAGCTTAAAATCCCGTCGCTCGTAAGACAAATGGTTCTTCGCCATAATGAGACGCTGGAACCATGAAACCGCGTTTGAGGAGTCGTCCCATGGCCGCCGGTCCCACCCATCTCCTGGTCGTCGATCTGGAAACCGTCCCCGATGACACCGTCCTGCCCGCCGACCGCGATCCCGCCGGATTTCCCAAACCAATCCAGCATCGGCTGGTTACGCTGGGTTTTCTGCTGGCCACCATCGACCGCGATGGGCAGGGCGAATGCTACCGGGTGCGCCGCTTGCAGGCGGTCGGCGCGTCCGCTTGCGACGAGCGGACGATGCTGGCCGGGTTCTGGACCCTGGTCGATAACACCCGCCCCCGAGTGGTGAGCTGGAACGGGCGCGGGTTCGATCTCCCCGTGCTCAAGCAACGCTCGCTGATTCACGGTCTGACGGCGCTGAACTGGCACCGCACCGAACCGCGCTACGGCTACGACTACCGCTTCGAGCCGAACTGGCACTGTGACCTGATGGAGGTGCTGAGCGATTATGGCGCCTCGCCCCGGCTGGGACTGGATGAAACCGCGCGGGCGCTCGGTCTACCGGGCAAGTGGAACGGTCACGGCCGGGAGGTGGCGGAGCAGATCGCGGCCGGCGACAGCGCGGCGGTGGATCGCTACTGCGAAGGCGACGTGCTCAACACCTACCTGATCTACCTGCGCTGGGCCTATTTCAGCAGCCGGGTCAGCGCCCGCGGCCACAACGCCAGCGTCCAGAATCTCATCGAGTTCCTGGAAGGCGGACGGGAGGCGCAACCGCACTGGGGAGAATTTCTGGAGCGCTGGGCGACCAGCACCCAACCCTGTCCCCGGTTCGTGATCGAGCCCACGGACCAACCGGGACCGCAACCGACCGAGTCCCATTTGCGCAGCGAGGATGTGATGTCCTGAGCGTGATCCGATGGGACCGGTTGACATCCTCCCTTCCTTAGGGCCAAACCATCCACCACATCCAATAAGTTTTTTAAAACCCAATGCGACAGCTAAATTTTTAAAATTTTTATAATAAAATCAATATCTTAATTTTATATAACTTCTAAGAAAACGGAATGACCTACCCATGCAACAAATACCGCGGCTTGATCCCCACCGCCAACGCCGCCAGTAGATAACTACCCCCGCCGGCAACGATCAGCCAGCTTAGATGCCACAACCGTGCTCCGGCACTGGAGATCGACCACTGCTCCAGATCGCCTACTCCGAACCACAGCACCAGTCCCATCACGAGATTGGCGGCGAGTAATTGCGCCAGAAACTTTGGCCATCCGGTGCCAGGCTGATAAATCTCCCGCCGCCGCAGG
>JRYF01002037.1_pt1 | contig 12757 bp, 12 predicted proteins | sample 235331 | NCBI WGS metagenome assembly JRYF01 (sample SAMN03074217, study PRJNA261475) | activated sludge metagenome | biome: Wastewater Treatment Plant; feature: Wastewater; material: Activated sludge; isolation source: activated biomass of a wastewater treatment plant treating hydrocarbon... ... | reverse complement strand
CACGCTGAACAACCTGATGACCTACTGGGCCGAGGGCTACCGCAAGTTCTACCCCAACGTGGCGATCCAGATCCAGGGCGCCGGGTCGGGCACCGCGCCGCCGGCGCTGGTCCAGGGCACGGCGCAGTTCGGTCCGATGTCGCGTCCGATGCGCGGCACCGAGATCGCCGATTTCGAGAAGCGCTACGGCTACAAGCCCACGCCGATCCGCGGCGCCATCGATGCGCTGGGCGTGTTCGTGCACAAGGACAACCCGGTCCAGTGCCTGAGCCTGCAGCAGATCGACGCCATCTTCTCGTCGACGCGCCGCGGTGGCGCCAACGCCGCCATCACCACCTGGGGCCAGGCCGGTCTGACCGGTGAATGGGCCAACCGGCCGATCGCGATGTACGGCCGCAACTCCGCCTCGGGCACCTACGGCTACTTCAAGGAAGTGGCCCTGTCGGGCGGCGACTTCTCGCCTGCGGTGCGCGAGCAGCCAGGTTCGTCGACCGTGATCCAGGGCGTGGCCTCGGACATCAACGGCATCGGCTACTCCGGCGTCGGCTACGGCACCGCCGACGTCAAGGCGGTCCAGGTCCGCGGCGCGGACGGCCGCTGCTACGGGCCGACCGGCGAGGCGGCGGCTTCGGGCAACTACCCGATCGCGCGCTTCCTGTACATCTACGTCAACCACAACCCGAACCAGGCGATGGAGCCGCTGCGCGCCGAGTTCATCCGCTACGTCTACAGCAAGCAGGGGCAGCAGGACGTGATCCGCGCCGGCTTCTTCCCGCTGATCAAGGCGATCGCCGACGAAGACCTGAAGGCCTTCGGCCTGCACTGAGTCTTCAGGGACCGCGAATCGGTCGTACCCGACCGATTCGCACCTGACGCCATCTTGAGAGTGTTCCGTCAGAGGGTGGCAGGGTTGCGAGGCAGCCCTGTCACCCGTTCGTGCGAGTGCGCCGCGCCTGCGTTGCCGCCTCCGGTTCAGTCCGAAAGCCCCCAGCCATGAGCAGCACGCCTGTTCCATCACCTGATACGGCGAGCAACGCCGCGCAGGCCCTGTCCGAACGGCGCCGCAAGCGGAGCATGGACACGCGCAAGAGCGTGATCCTGGCCGAGAAGACCGCGAGCTGGGTCATCACGGTCGGCGGCCTTCTGGTCATCGTCGCCGTGCTCGGCATCATGGTGTTCCTGTTCCGCGTCGTGATGCCGCTGATCGGCGGCGGCGAGAAGCTCGGGCAGGTGTCCTACACCCTGTCGACCAGCGAACGCACGGCCTGGCTGTTCGCCGACGAGTTCCAGACGGTCGGCATCCGCCTCGGCGATCGGGGCGAGATCATCGACTTCCACATCCCCAGCGGGACGGTGCTGGAGCGCTCAGCGATCGACTTCGAGGGTCGGCGCCTGACCGCCTCGGGCGGTACGCTGGAGCGCGACAAGGTCCTGCTGGGCTTCGACGACGGCTCGGTGATGTTCCTGCGCATGCGCGTGGACAGCACGAGCACCGCCCAGGCGAACTTCCCGGCCGCGGCGGCCAAGCTCGACGCGCGCGACTTCGTGCTCGGCAACACGGTGTTCACCCGCGTGCTGACCGGCGACTACCGGACGCTTCGGCCGCGGGTCGAGTTCGGCGCGATCGAGAAGGTCGCGGACGCGCCGATCGTCGCGCTGGACTACCGCGTCGGCGGCACCGTCGAGCGGCCGACCATCGCCTTCGCGACCGTCGACGCCCAGGGTCACGCGCGGGTCAGCCAATCGCGCGTGCAGCGCAACATGATGACCGGGCAGGAGACGGTGCGCACCGAAACCACCGAACTGCCTTCGATGAACCTGGCGCCCGGCGTCTCGGCAAGCTCGATCCTGCTGTCGGGCACGGCCGACCGCGCGATCGTCGGCACGACGGACGGCATGGTCTACCGCTACGACCTGCGCGACCCGTCGCGGCCGGTCCTGGCCGAGACCAAGCGCATCCTGCCGGACGGCGTCTCGATCACCGCGATGACCCTGCTCGGCGGTGAACAGTCGCTGGTGGTCGGCGGGTCCGACGGCTCGGTGCGGGTGCTGTTCCGCCTGCAGGTGCCGGGCGCCCAGACCGGCGACGGCTTCGAGCTCGTCCAGGCCCGCACGCACCCGCAGGCCGCGGAGGGCGCGGTGATCGACCTGTCGGAGGCGCAGCGGGACAAGTCCTTCGTCGCCGTCGACGACCGCGGCAACGTGCGCGTGGTGCACTCGACCTCGGAGCAGGTGCTGTTCAGCTTCCAGCGCACCGGAGACGTGGCCGCGGGCGCGTCGGCGATGATCTTCCCGCGTGGCGACGGCGTGCTGCTCGTCAGCGACACCGGGCTGGTCGACGGCTGGCAGTACCGCGAGCCGCACCCCGAGGTCACGCTGCGGGTGCTCTTCGGCAAGCTCTGGTACGAGGGCTACGACGGCCCCGAGTGGATCTGGCAATCGACCGCCGGCACCGACCTGGCCGAGCCCAAGTTCTCGCTCATGCCGCTGATCTTCGGCACCATGAAGGCGGCCTTCTACGCGATGCTGTTCGGCGCCCCGATCGCGCTGCTGGCCGCGATCTACACGTCGGAGTTCATCCACCGCACGGTGCGGGCCACGGTCAAGCCGGTGATGGAGACCATGGAGAGCCTGCCCACCGTGGTGCTGGGTTTCGTCGCCGCGCTGGTGCTCGCACCGCTGGTCGAGGAGTGGATAGGCGCCGTCCTGCTCGGCTTCATCGCCGTGCCGCTGGGGCTGATGCTGGGCGCCTTCCTGTGGCAGATGCTGCCGCAGCAGACCGTCATCCGCTACGACGGCATGCCCAAGTTCCTGCTCATCGCCGCCAGCATCGTCGCGGCGGTCTTCGTCGCCATCCAGCTCGGCCCGCTGTTCGAGACGCTGCTGTTCTACGGCGACTTCAAGGCCTGGACCAACGGAACGCTGGGCACCGGCACGCCGTTCATGTTCCTGATCCTGCTGCCCTTGTCCTACGTGGCGGTGGCCTGGCTGTTCAACCGCTTCGCGGGCCATCTGTACCGCGCGCTGGTCAACGACCGCGAGCGCAGCATCGCGGGCCGGCTGGACATGGCGCGCTGGCTGGGCCTGCTGCTGGCGGCCATGCTGCTCGCCTACGCCGTGGCCAGCGTGCTGACGCTGGTGGGCTACGACCCGCGCGGCGGTTTCGTCGACAGCTACCAGCAGCGCAACGCACTGGTGGTCGGGTTCGCGATGGCCTTTGCCGTCATCCCGAACATCTACACGCTGGCCGAGGACGCGCTGAACTCCGTGCCCGGGCACCTGCGGGCCGGCAGCCTGGCCTGCGGGGCCACGCCCTGGCAGACCGCGATGTGGATCATCGTGCCGACGGCCGCGTCCGGCATCTTCTCGGCGGTGATGATGGGCCTGGGGCGCGCCGTGGGTGAGACCATGATCGTCGTCATGGCCGCCGGCAACACGCCGATCATGGAGTGGAACATCTTCTCCGGCTTGCGAACGCTGTCGGCCAACATCGCCATCGAGCTGCCCGAAGCGGTCAAGGACGGCACCAACTACCGCGTGCTGTTCCTGGCGGCGCTCACGCTGTTCATCATGACCTTCTTCTTGAACACGCTGGCGGAACTCGTACGGCAGCGCTTCCGCAAGCGCGCGTTCCAACTCTGACGGGGCTGCAAGGTCATGTCTTCCATCATGGACAATAGTCCCATCGGGGGCGTCGCGGGAACTGGAGTGCAGGCAGCCGGAGCCAACAAGCGGGGCCGGGTGCTGCGCCGGTTCACCGCCGATCTGTCGGCCACCGGGGAGCCGGCGCTGTGGGGCCTGGGCGGTGCGCTGGCGATCGGCGTCATGCTGATCATCGGCTTCCTGCTCATGATCGCGTGGAACGGGATGACGACGTTCTGGCCCAAGCCGATCGCCGTCGTCCAGCTCGTCAGCGGATCGACCATCGCGGGTGAGCCGACGCGCAGCGGCGAGTACCGGGTCGGCGAGGACATCCTGGCCCGTTTGCCGGCCGAGGACAAGGCGCGGATCGAGCAGAACCTGGGCTTCGCCAGCCGGGTGCTCTACAAGACCGCCAACTTCGACCTCTACGGCGACGACTTCCGCTGGGTGTCCGACTTCGAGAAGACGAACATCAGCTACCCGAAGGACTTCTTCCTGCTCGAACGGCAGCAGTGGGGCGCCTTCGTCGGCCGCATCAAGGGCGTGACCCTGGCCGGCGAGGCGGTGCCGGTCGACCTGCCGCGCATGCAGCGGGCGCAGGTCGAGGCGCGCCAGCGCTTCGCCCAGATCCGCCGGCTCGAGCGCAAGGACATCGGCGCCGTCAACCACTACCTGGACAAGGAGCGGCTGAACATCCGCAAGGCGAACCTGCGGCACGGCGAGGGCAGCCCGCGCGCCCATCGCGTGGTCCAGGCCTCCGAGGCGAGGATCGCCGAGCTGCAAGCCGAGTTCGCGCGCCTGCAGACGCGCGTCAACGAGATCCGCACCGAGGATCGCCGCTACCGCGTCCTGCTCGAGGAAGTCGGCGGGCGGACGCTGGACGTCGAGCTAAGCCAGATCGTGCGCTTCTACCCGGCCAACGACCTGTCGGCCTGGGACAAGGTACGGATCTACTTCTCGCGCTGGGGCGAGTTCCTGACCAGCGAGCCGCGCGAGGCCAACACGCAAGGCGGGGTGCTGCCCGCGATCTTCGGCACCGTGACGATGACGCTGATGATGGTCGTCTTCGTCGCGCCCTTCGGCGTCATCACCGCGCTGTACCTGCGCGAGTACGCCAAGCAGGGCCGGCTGACGTCGATCGTGCGCATCTCGGTGAACAACCTCGCCGGGGTGCCCAGCATCGTCTACGGGGTGTTCGGGCTCGGCTTCTTCGCCTACACCATGGGCGGCGGGATCGACGCGCTGTTCTTCCCCGAGCGCCTGCCCAACCCGACCTTCGGCACCGGAGGCATCCTGTGGGCGTCGCTCACCCTGGCGCTGCTGACCGTGCCGGTCGTCATCGTCGCGACCGAGGAGGCGCTCTCGGCCGTGCCGCGGTCGATGCGCGAAGGCTCGCTCGCCTGTGGCGCGTCGAAGTGGCAGACGATCCGCTACATCATCCTGCCGAAGGCCTTGCCCGGCATCATGACCGGCATGATCCTGGCGATGGCCCGCGGTGCCGGCGAGGTCGCGCCGCTGATGCTGGTGGGCGTGGTCAAGCTCGCGCCGGCGCTGCCGATCGACGGCTTCTTCCCGTTCATCCACCTCGAACGCAGCTTCATGCACCTGGGGTTCCACATCTTCGACGTCGGCTTCCAGTCCCGGAACTCCGAGGCCGGCAAGCCGATGGTGTTCGTCACCACCTTGCTGCTGCTGGCGCTGATCGTGACCATGCAGGCGGGGGCGATCTACATCCGCAACCGCCTGAAGCGCAAGTACGCGTCGGACAAATTCTGAGAGGCCGCATCACCATGTCGACCGAAACCCTCGAGCGCCCCGTCGCCCCGGCAGCCACCTCCTACCATGTCAGGGAGGGCAACCAGGGGACCTCGCTGGACATCACCCGCTTCAACCTGTGGTATGGCAGGTCGCAGGCGCTGCACGACATCAACATGTCCTTCCAGAAGGGCATGGTCACCGCGCTGATCGGGCCATCGGGCTGCGGCAAGTCGACCCTGCTGCGCTGCATCAACCGCATGAACGACCTGATCGACGATCTGCGCATCGAGGGCCAGATCAAGGTCGGCGACTTCAACATCTACGGGCCGGGTGTGGACGTCATCGCCTTGCGCAAGCGCATGGGCATGGTGTTCCAGAAGCCGAACCCGTTCGCGATGTCGATCTACGAGAACGTGATCTACCCGCTGCGGGTCGACGGCATCAACAAGAAGAGCATCCTCGACGAGACCGTCGAGCGCTCGCTGCGCTCCGCGGCGCTGTGGGACGAGGTCAAGGACCGCCTGAACGAGAGCGCCCTGGGCATGTCCGGCGGCCAGCAGCAGCGGCTGTGCATCGCCCGGGGCATCGCGTCGGATCCCGAGGTCCTGCTGATGGACGAACCCTGCTCGGCGCTCGACCCGATCGCGACGGCGAAGATCGAGGAGCTGATCCATCAGCTGCGCGACCAGTACACCATCGTCATCGTCACGCACAACATGCAGCAGGCGGCCCGCGTCTCGGACAACGTGGCCTTCATGTACCTCGGCCGGCTGATCGAGTACGGCGACACCAAGAGCATGTTCCTGAAGCCGAAGCTGGAGCAGACGTCGGACTACATCACGGGCCGCTTCGGCTGATCGGCGCCAGGAGAGCCAGATGAACGACAAACACGCCCACATCTCCAGCCAGTTCGACGCCGACCTGCGCGGCATCTCGACGCGCGTGCTCGAGATGGGCGGGCTGGCCGAGGCCCAGGTGAGCCAGGCGATCTACGCCCTGTCCAACTTCAGCAGCGAGACCGCCAGCCAGGTGCTGCAGCTCGAGGAGCGGCTGAACCGGATGGAGGTCGAAATCGACACCGACCTGCAGCAGGTGATCGCGATGCGGCAGCCGGCGGCGATCGACCTGCGGCTGCTGATCGCGGTCTCGAAGGCGATCGCCAACCTCGAGCGCGTCGGCGACGAGGCGGCGCGCATCGCGCGCACCGTGCAGCGGCTGGTCAACGCCGGGGTCTCGTCGCGCATGCGCGTGCCAGTGGCCGATCTGGCCTACGAGGCCGACCTGGCGATCGCGCAGCTGCGGCGGTCACTGGACGCATTCGCCCGCCTGGACGCCGAGCAGGCGTTGGCGGTGCTCAAGCAGGACGACCAGATCGACCAGGAGTTCGACGGCCTGATGCGCAAGCTGGTGACCTACATGATGGAGGATCCGCGCACGATCTCGGCGTCGATCGACCTCGTGTTCGTCGCCAAGGCGATCGAGCGCGTCGGCGACCACGCGAAGAACCTGGCCGAGGCGACGATCTACGTCGCCAAGGGCACCGACGTGCGGCACGCGACCCTGTCGCAGGTGGAGGAGGCGGTCAAGTGACGGGCATCGCACGGGAGGCGATCCGATGAGCAGCATCCTCGTCGTCGAGGACGAGTCCGCGATCGCCGAACTGATCTCGATCAACCTGCGCCACGCCGGCTTCGACGTCACGATCGCGACCGACGCCGGCCAGGCGCAGGCGGCGGTCGACAAGGTTCTTCCGGACCTGGTGCTGCTCGACTGGATGCTGCCCGGGCAGTCCGGCCTGGCGCTGGCCAAGCAGTGGCGCACTGCGGCGCGCACGCGCGAGCTGCCGATCATCATGCTGACCGCGCGCAGCGACGAGGCGGACCGTGTCTCGGGCCTGGATGCCGGCGCCGACGACTACCTCAGCAAGCCGTTCTCGACCAAGGAGCTGCTGGCGCGCATCCGCGCCGTGCTGCGCCGCAAGGCACCCGAAGCGCTGGACAGCGCGGTCGAGATCGCCGGTCTGAAGCTCGACCCGGCGACGCGCCGTGTCACGCGCGAGGTCGACGGTCAGCTGCGCGAGGTCAAGGTCGGGCCGACCGAGTTCCGGCTGCTGCACTTCTTCATGACGCACCCGGAACGCGTGCACAGCCGCACCCAGCTGCTCGACCGTGTCTGGGGCGACCACGTCTTCATCGAGGAGCGCACGGTCGACGTGCATGTCAAGCGGCTGCGCGAGGCCCTACAGCCGGTGCAGTGCGCGCGCCTGGTCGAGACCGTGCGCGGAGCGGGGTATCGGATGACGCAGCAGTTGCCGGTCACCGAGGGCTGAACCGCGCGACCGGGTGCGCGCGACCACGATGGATTGGCTGTTGCCGCGCCTGCTCGCTGCCGGGCTCGCACTCGTCGGTGGCGCGGCGGTCGGCGCGGTGGCCGGGTTCACGTTCGACGCCGCCCAGGGTGGGGCGGTGGTCGGCGCGGTGGTCGCCGTGCTGACCCTGCTGACGCACGATGCCTGGCACGGCAAGCGCCTGCTGCGCTGGCTCCAGGACGCACGTGCCGGCGAGATGCCGCCGGTCACCGGGGTCTGGGGCGATCTCGGTTACCGGGTCGAGCGCCTGCTGCGCGAGCACGAGGCCGAACTGGCGCGCGAGCGCGAGCGGCTGGCGCGCTTCGTTGCCGCCATCGACGCTTCGCCCAACGGGGTGCTGCTGCTCGACGTCGAGGACGCCATCGTCTGGAGCAACAAGGTGGCCGCCGACCACCTCGGCGTCGACCCGCGGCGCGACGTCGGGCAGCGCGTGACGCACCTGGTGCGCCATCCGGGTTTCGTCGCCTACCTGCAGCGCCGTGCCTTCGACGCGTCGATGACCCTGGGCGCGCCCGACGGCCGGGGCACGCTGCTGATCCAGGCGCGCCCTGTGGGCGACGGCCAGACCCTGGTGCTGACCCAGGACGTGACCGAACGCGAGCGCGCCGACGCGATGCGGCGCGATTTCGTCGCCAACGTCTCGCACGAGATCCGCACGCCGCTGACGGTGCTCGCCGGCTTCGTCGAGACCATGCAGACGCTGCAGCTGACCGAGGCCGAGCGCAAGCGCGTGCTGCACCTGATGGCGCAGCAGACCGAGCGCATGCAGCTGCTGGTCAGCGACCTGCTGATGCTGGCACAGCTCGAGGGCAGCCCGCGCCCGGCCGCCGACCGCTGGGTGCCGCTGGCGCGGCTGGTGCAGCGTATCGAGGCCGATGCGCGCACGCTGTCGGCCGGCCGGCACTGGATCGGCGTCGATCCGCTGCCGGATGTCGAGATCGCTGGCAACGAGGTCGAACTGCAGAGCGCGATCGGCAACCTGATGAGCAACGCCGTGCGCTACACACCCGACGACGGGCGCATCGAGCTGCGCTGGATCGAACGCGCCGATGGCGGAGCGCTGGAGGTCGCCGACACCGGCATCGGCGTCGCACGCGAGCACATCGCGCGCCTGACCGAACGCTTCTACCGGGTCGACGCCAGCCGCGCACGCGGCACCGGCGGCACCGGGCTCGGGCTGTCGATCGTCGAATCGATCATGCGCCTGCACGGCGGCCGCATCGAGGCCGCCAGCGGCGACTTCGGCCTGCGCTTTGCCCTGGTGTTTCCCCGGCTCGAGGGCACCGGCGCGCAGGACGCCGCCACCGGAAGCGCCGGGCAGGGCGCCTTGCCGTACGGCCATACGACCCAGCGATCGCCGGCCGCCTGATCGAGCCGTCGGCGATCAGCCGCCGCCGCGATACAGCTCCTCGTGCAGCCGCTCGCCGCTGGTCCGGCGCCAGACCTCGTTGCCCTTCATCATGATCACCTGGCCGTCCCTGGTTTCCATCCGCATGCCGTCCTTCATCGACTGCGTGCGGCCGCGCGCGTCGCGCATGCTCATCTTGCCGTCCTTGAAGATGATCAGCGTCGTCCCGTCCTTCAGCGGGATCTCGCGCGACCCGTCCTGCGCTGCCAGCGCCGCGGTGCCGAGGCCGAGCGCCGCGGCCATGGCCAATGCCTGAATCGACTTGCGCATCTGCTTCTCCTTGGTTCAACGGATGCCTCGTCTCCGGTGCCGCCACCGTGCTGCGACCGGACACGAGCAGCGCCATCCTGGCCCCGCACCGCTGACCGAAGCCTGACCCGGCGATTACGAAGCGGTCAGCCGCGGTCCCGTTCGTGGATCTCACGGAGCACGTTGAGTCCGGACAAACATGACAAGGCTGTAATCCTCTCGTCAGCCTCGCGTTGACTTCCAGCGTCGACACTGGCGGCGAGATGCGAATCGATGGCCCGCGAGACGCGGCGCCTCGATGTGCCGCGAAGAACCCGTCTCGAGGACAATGTGATGCGACCCTTGCCTTTCCTGACCGCCCTGTTCGCCGCCGCAGCGGCAACTGCGGCTCCGCCTCTCCTGGCCCAGGCGCAGGCCGAGGTCAAGGCCGAGCGGCCCAAAGTGATCCATTTCGGTCCCCGTCACAACCGGGCGGCGCACGAGGCAGCCCTGCGGGCGAAAGCCGAGGGCCGACGCATGGCCGAACCCAAGGTTCATGCCGGCGGCCGGCACAACGAGCAGGCGCACCGGGCGGCGCTGCGCGCCCAGCGCGAGGCCGACGAGGCCGCGAAGCGTTGATATCGACCCGACGGCGCTCGCCGCTCCGACAGCAGCAGCGGCCGATCCGCCCGGCCGGCAACCGACATCCCGAACCGAACAACCGACGGAGGTCATAGATGAGAGCTTCCCGTTTCGCAATCGGCATCGCACTGGCCGCAGCGGCCGCCACGTTCGCCGCAGCACAACAGCCGGCTCAGCCGGCCGCTCCCCCGAGCGCGAACATGCCGGCCGACATGGCCAAGATGCAGCAGCAGATGGACAGGATGCGCCAGCAGATGGATCGGCTGCACAAGAGCACCGATCCGGTCGAGCGGCAGACGCTGATGCAGGAGCACATGCAGCTGATGCAGGAACACATGGCGCAGATGCGCGGCATGGGCGGTCCGATGATGATGGGCCGCGGCCACATGATGGGCGGCATGGGCGGTGGTGCGATGTCGCCCGACGAGCGCATGCGGATGATGGAGAACCGCATGGACATGATGCAGATGATGATGGAGCAGATGCAGGGCCACATGATGGAGATGCAGCCCGGCGCCGCTCCCCGCAGCGGCGCGGCGAAGAAGTAGCGCCGCCGATCGGCATCCGCGGCCGGGCACGGTGGGCCGGTGGTTACGAACGGCTCCGCTTCGCCCGCACGTTGAGCCGCCAGCGGTGACGAGGATCGGTCCCATGCACCCACCGCCCGAGCATCGCGACCCGCGCCGGGGCCCGTCCCGCGGCACCTGGGTGCTGATCGGCTTCGCCGCCGTCGCCGCCTACTTCCTGCTCACCGAACATCGGGCGCATGCAGTCGAGTTCCTGCCGTTCGGCTTGCTGCTGGCCTGCCTGCTGATGCACGTCTTCCATGGCCATGGCGGCCATGGCGGTCACCGGACGCACGGCGACCCCGCCGGGCCGCCGACCTCCGGGCCGCAGCGCCACCGCGAAGGAGAGCATCGATGAGCGCCGATGCCGCGCCCGCCTACGGCCTGTGGTCGCTGGTGATCATCAACGTCGCGGTGTTCGCGATCTTCGCCTTCTCGTTCGCCCGGCCGCAGAGCCGGCGCGACTGGCGCTCGTTCGGCGCCTTCACGGCCTTCCTGCTGGCGCTGTTCACCGAGATGTACGGCTTTCCGCTGACGATCTATCTGTCGTCCGGCTGGCTGGCGAGCCGCTACCCCGGCATCGACTTCCTGTCGCACGACGCCGGGCATCTGCTGGAAATGCTGTTCGGCTGGCGCGCCAACCCGCATTTCGGGCCGTTTCACCTGGCCAGCACGGCGCTGATCTTCGGCGGCTTCGTGCTGCTCGCCTCGGCGTGGAAGGTGCTGCACGCCGCGGTTCGCGACGGTCGGCTGGCGACCACCGGAGCCTACGCGCGCATCCGCCACCCGCAGTACGCCGGCTTCGCACTGATCATGACCGGCTTCCTGCTGCAGTGGCCCACCCTGGTGACGCTGGCGATGTACCCGGTCCTGCTCGCCATGTACGTGCGGCTGGCGCGGCGCGAGGAGGACGAGGCGCGGGCGCGGTTCGGCGCCGAATACGAGCGCTATGCGGCGCGCACGCCGCGCTTTTTTCCGCGCCTCGGCGCCATTGCGGCCGCCGGGGAAAGGTGATGGCGCCGCGGCCGGCCCGATTCGCCGGCGCACCGTGACTGCAGCAGGCAACTGCCATGCGCATCCCGATCCGGCCGCCCGGAAAGACGCCGTGGTACCTGCGGCCGTTCTTCTGGAACCAGCGCCGGAAATACGGCGCCGCGCTGGACTCGGCCCTGCTGTGGGCGCGGTCGCCGCCGCTGTTTGTCGGCGTCGCCACGCTGTACGGCATGATCGACCGGCGATCCTCGCCAATCGACCCGGCGTTGCGCTCGCTGTTGACGGTCCGGGTGTCGCAGATCAACCACTGCCCTTTCTGCGTCGACCTGAATTCGGCGACCCTGCTGGCGCGAGGCGCCAGCCCGGACAAGGTGCAGGCGCTCGACCACTGGCACGACAGCGAATTGTTCGACGAAAGCGAGCGGGCGGCGCTCGACTACGCCGAAGCCATGACCCACCCGGACCGCGGCGTCGACGACGCCTTGCTCGCGCGGCTGCGGCGGCATTTCGACGACGACGCCGTCGTCGAGCTGACCGGCCTGATCGCGTTCCAGAACCTGTCGAGCAAGTTCAACGCTGCGCTCGGCGTGCCCGCACAGGGTTTCTGCCGCCTGCCGGCCGCGGCAAGGAAGCCTTGGCAACCGACGCCCTCCGCGCGCTGACGGATGCGCCGAAGAAGGACCGGAATTGAACGGTCGGCAACCAGCCCTGTCTCTGTCCCCAAAGGGCGGAAGCGAGGGAACGAAACCGTCGCGCCCGATTGCGCGCCTGTTTGCACCGGGGGAAACCATGGCAACGGCTCCAAAATCGATGGCGACGATCGCCTGCTCGCTGCTGCTCTCGCTGCTTGGCCCGGCCTCCGCCATCGCGCAGGCGGTACCGGCGGCACTCGCCGCGCAGACGAGCCGCGGCGGCGGCGTCACGGTCACGGTGACACCGAAGGATCTCGCTGCCGGGGCGAGCCGCTGGGAGTTCGAGGTCGTCCTCGACACGCACAGCGCCGAACTGAGCCAGGACCTCGCCGTGAGCGCGGCATTGATCGACCCGGCGGGCCGCAGGCACGCACCTCTCGGCTGGGACGGCGATCCGCCGGGCGGCCATCACCGCAAGGGCGTGCTGAGCTTCAGGCCGCTCGACGGTGTCGACGAAGTC
>JRYF01005638.1_pt1 | contig 12775 bp, 14 predicted proteins | sample 235331 | NCBI WGS metagenome assembly JRYF01 (sample SAMN03074217, study PRJNA261475) | activated sludge metagenome | biome: Wastewater Treatment Plant; feature: Wastewater; material: Activated sludge; isolation source: activated biomass of a wastewater treatment plant treating hydrocarbon... ... | reverse complement strand
AGCGAACCCAGAGAAGATTTGAAACCCCATGCTCCCCGAATTGTTGAAATCATCATTGATAAGAGTTTTATCGGTGCGGTGATTGGTCCGGGAGGAAAAATTATTCAGGAATTACAGGAAAGAACAGGAACGATCATAAATATTGAAGAAGTAGATAATCAGGGAGTAGTTTCAATTTCCAGTAATGATAAGGAATCGATAGAAAAAGCTTTGGCGGCCATCAGGAAAATAACGTTTACTCCTACAGTGGGCGATGTGTATGATGCAGTGGTAGCATCTGTAATGCCGTATGGAGTATTTGTTGATTTTCATGGGAAGAGTGGGCTACTTCATGTCTCTGAAATTTCTCATACAAGGATAGATGATGTGAGTGAAGTTTTCCAGGAAGGTGATCCCGTTAAAGTGAAATTAATCGGAGTCGACAGTAAAACCGGCAAAATGAAGCTTTCAAGAAAGGTGTTAATGCCTCCACCCAACCGGAATAAAAATTCTTAAATGAATGGTTCTCACATAAAGTAGCTGATGAATGTTATGGCATTGTACATGAGTTTTAAATGTACCTAACACAAACGGAAGGGTCTAAAGGTATTTTTGAAAAAAATCATCTTTTTATCATTTATTTTGTTTCTTATGCGTTAATGAGTTAGAAAGCCGCTTACCCGACGGAAACTTTTTCATATAATTATTTGGTTTAATAAAATAAAACAGAGGGGCTGCTTTCTCATTATATAATTTATGAAGCAACTTAAAATTTCGAACAGGATTACATCCAGGGAAAGTATTTCTCTGGAGAAATACCTAAATGATATCAGTAAAATCGATTTACTGACCCCAGAAGAGGAAGCTGACTTAGCCCGAAGGATCAGAGCAGGAGATCAGGAAGCTTTGGAAAAAATGACTAAAGCCAATCTTCGCTTTGTGGTATCTGTTGCAAAACAATACCAAAACCATGGACTTTCACTTGCCGATTTGATTAATGAAGGGAATGTCGGACTCATGAAAGCGGCCAAGCGTTTTGACGAAACGAAAGGCTTTAAGTTTATCTCCTACGCTGTTTGGTGGATACGCCAATCTATTTTAAGTGCTATAGTGGAGTATAGCAGAATGGTAAGATTGCCGCTGAGTAAAGTCAATGCCTACAATAAGGTGAATGAAGCTTTTACTTCTTTTGTCCAGGAATTTGAAAGAGAACCCACTATTGAAGAATTGTCTGATTTACTGGCCATACCATCTAAAGAAATTTCAATGATGTTGAGGGGAGGATCCAAGCATTTGAGTATGGATGCACCGATGACTTCCGAAGAAGGCAGCAGTACAATGATGGAGGTGTTTGCGTTGGATGATGAAGCCGGCCCCGATCTTAAATTGATGGAAGAATCTTTGCGTACTGAAGTGACAGAAGGATTGTCTACGCTTTCTCCCAGGGAAATTGATGTGGTTACTGCTTATTATGGTTTGAATGGTCATCCAGCTATGAATCTTGAAGAAATTGGAGATTACTATGGATTAACGCGCGAAAGAGTTCGCCAAATCAAAGAAAGAGCTTTGAGGAGACTGCGCAAATCAGTTCACCGGAATTCTCTTAAATCTTACCTTGGATAACCGGTTCATATTTTTGTAATATTGTAAAAATAATTGAAAGCAGGGAAAATGAAAAAACCATGGCTTTACTGAGATTTTTGGTATTTGCATTGATTGTAGCGGGTGCTTTTGGTTTTATCATCTACCAGATTGCTAAATTTTCATTTTTTATCAACAGCCCTAAAAGTATTGCAAAAAAGGACAGTAAGAAACTCAGACAAACCATTCAGCACCTTGTTTCAGATTTAGTGCCTTTGACCGATCAGGAAGTTGAATTATTCTCGCTCAATCGCCATGAAAAAAGAGAACGTAAACCAACTTATACTCTCATTTCAGGTGTTTATAAATCCATATACCATGAGCCGTTAATGGCTTTCGCTTTGAAGAGGTATAGGGCACGAGACATGGTTACCCTGCTGGCCAAAACTTTTAATCATGAATTTTTTTATTTAGACACTGATGGAGATGTAAAAGTGTATCACAATGGAGAGGAACTGGGTGTGATCAATAATGAAGGCCAACTGATAAACCCTCAAAGAAATGAATTGCTGGCATCTATTGACGATTTAGACGTTCTGAGGCTTAACCCCATTACCATCGAAAAAAGAGAAGTGGGTAAGTTACTAAACCCTGTTTATGCCGATACGGTTAACCCAAGAGCATTTCACTTGATAGAAGAAATGAACGACAGAGAGAAAGTTTTGTTTATGGCTATAACTTTTTATCATATAGCTTTTGAAATACATTAAATAAATATTCACTTTGTTAGGTAAAACCAGAAAGAAGTGTTTAGTTTGATTGGAAATTGAAATGATAAAAACCATGTCTGTAGATTTATTTGATTTAGCGCGTTTGATGATATATAGAATCCATGAAAAGGGTCTGGAAATTTTCCTGATTAAACCCGATCTGGACGAAGACCCTTCCGTATGGAAATTACCGAAATCACTTAGCAGAGAAAGCCTTCAATCGGGCAATATAGAATGTATAGAACTGGAAAATACCCGCGACGAAAGGGGAAATACCTTCTCATTTTTTGCATTGGAAGGTGACTACCATGATATTCCTTCAATAAGAGGGATGATTAAGCACGACTTGAAGAGGGCAAAACGAAAGTTTGACGAGCTTTTGCCAGATATAGAAAAAGGTGTTTTTATGCCTTCATTGGAAATCATTAACAGGATGCTCCCCCATGAAAGAGAAGCTGTGGCCGAACTGAGAGAAATTATTCAGGACAGAAATTTGCTTAAACATTTCTGACCGGATCATTTTACTTGTTTGTATTGTTATTGTTGCTTTGTCATGATACAATGATTTTTAAAGTATTATAACATGTGCCTGGTTCTTTTTTCACTGTTTTTATTTGACAAAATATACGAAACCCCAAAGCACAGGTTAGTATTTACCTTTATAGACAAAAAAGTCCAATGACTCTTATGTAAGTTTTTATAATCCAATGAATTTTCGAAGTAGTTATGAATGAAATTCCAATCATTTTCAACACAAACTTTACTTTTCCTGGATGCAGGTCGGTATATAAAGGAAAAGTGAGAGATATATATTACTTTGATGAGTTTATAGTTGCTATAGCTACTGACCGCATATCCGCATTTGACCATATATTGCCAAAACCAATACCTTATAAAGGCCAGGTTCTTAATCAATTGGCTGCATATTTTCTCCATCAAACTTCAGAAATTGTACCTAATTGGTTTTTTTCCAGTCCTGATCCCAATGTGACCATTGGGAAGCGGTGCCAGCCCATCAAAATTGAAATGGTGGTCAGGGGGTATTTAGCAGGACATGCCTGGAGAACCTACAGAAACGGGAGTAGAGAACTTTGTGGAGTGCAATTACCAGAAGGTCTGTCCCAAAACGATCCATTTCCTCATCCGATCATTACACCCTCGACCAAGGCTGATGAAGGGCATGATGAAGATATCAGTGTACATGAGATTCTGTCCAGGGGAATAGTTTCCGGTTATGATTGGCAAACCCTTGAATCGTATAGTCTGAAATTGTTTGAACGGGGAACCACAATGGCGGCTAAGAGGGGATTGATATTGGTTGATACCAAGTACGAATTTGGTAAATATGGTAATACCCTCGTTCTCATTGATGAGGTACATACCCCAGATAGTAGCCGGTATTTCTATTGGGATGGGTACAAAGAGAGGCAGAAAATGGGAGAACCACAGAAACAACTGAGTAAGGAGTTTGTCAGGGAATGGTTAATTGATAATCACTTTCAGGGAAAGGAGGGTCAGGTTATACCTGAAATGCCCTCACATTTTATCGAATCGGTCTCGGAAAGATACATCCAGTTATATGAATTACTAACTGGTAAGGATTTTGAAAAAGAAGAAAATATAAAGGTATATGACCGGATTTATGAAAATACTATGAAGGCTATAAAAGATTTACTTTAACCGGAGGATATAGAACCCACTCTAACTTTACATGCATGAACTAATCTAATTTTTTCGGAATTGGAGTTTTTGAATCATGGCACTGTTTATTTGATCACTATATGGGCCATAAGCATCTACCAATACCCCTTTTACTTTATATTTTTCGGAAGAGATTGCATAGACTATTGATGAATCGGAAGGATTGGTCATTCCTTCGAATCGATAAAACTCATCAACTTTGAACTCTTCAGGATGAATACGAAGGTTCTGCGATATCCAATCCAGGCTATTTTTCAACAAATTGAAATCCTCAGTATATCCTCTTTGCTTGAGGTCATCCAGCAAATCCACCATGGTATCAAAATCTCTATGGATTTTCATGATCAGGATGATTAAATAAAAGAAACCAGAATTTATCAGTATACTAAGTATATATTTTCAAATAATGTTTGAAAATCAGTAATTCTAACCTAAAGAAAAAAAATTCCAATCTTTTACTTTATTCATCCTCTACCCAGTCAGCAATAAAAAGATTGGTTTCTCTTGTTCCTCCATTAAAACGGTTTGAGGAGAACACTAATTTTTTACCATCAGGAGAAAACATAGGGAATGAGTCAAAAGTATCGTCAAATGTAATTTGTTTCAGGCCAGTACCATCCAGATTAATCATAAAGAGATTAAAGGGAAATCCCCTTTGGCTATTGTGATTGGAAGAGAAAATGACCTTTTTGCCGGAAGGGTGGAAAAATGGAGCCCAATTGGCATTTCCTAATTCAGTAATTTGTTTTAAATCACTCCCATCGGCATTGCATACATATAATTCCATTTTTGTGGGCTGCACCAATCCGTTTGATAAAAGTTCTTTATACTCGGTAATTTCCTCTTCAGTTTTGGGTCTTGAGGCCCTGAAAATGATTTTTTCTCCATCGGGAGAAAAAAATGCACCCCCATCATAACCCAGTTCGTCAGTGATCTTCTTTACATTCCCACCATTCAGATCCATGGTATACAATTCAAGATCACCAGACCTTAAGGAAGTAAATACGATTCTGTCTCCTTTTGGAGAAACGGTGGCTTCTGCATCATATCCACGCATATCAGTGAGCTTTTGAATGATATTGCCTTGCAAATCAGCTTTGTAGATATCAAAGGTTTCGTAAATGGGCCAAGTATATTTTCCACCGGGTACTCTTTCTGGCTCGGGAGGACACTCGTCCCCACCTTCATGGGTAGATGCATAAATAATGGTGGTGTCACCAGGCAAAAAATAGCTGCAGGTAGTGCGACCCCTTCCTGTACTGAGCAATCTGGGTATTTCATTGCTATCAAGGGGTGAGTTGGCATTCATGTAATAAATTTGATCGCACTCAATACCCCATGCAGGGTTGGTAGCCTGAAACACCAATAACTCATTGTTGAAACTCCAGTACGCTTCGGCATTATCACCTCCAAATGTAAGTTGGCGAATATTTTTTAAATGGACTTCTTTTTCATATCTCAATGAATCGGCATTTTGGTAGGTTGTAGATTCGTTTTTTTCTTTACATGAAAAAAGTGAAATGATCAATATTAAGCCATAATAGAATTTACCTGTCATAATTGGATTTTTTATAAAATTTATCTTGCTGGTTTTAAATAAAAAGTGGGTGTAGGAAATACTTCCGGTTCAATTTTAGAACTCCTTGTCGGTCGAAATCCCTGAATGATACCCCCATTTCAATAGTTTTCTATAATTTTGGCAAAAATATAAAAACCTTAAAAGGTAGGGTATTCTAATGTATTGGTTTTAAAATAAAAGTGTATGAAAGTTATAAATAGGTCGGCATTTCTTTACTGTTATGTTTTTACTTTTTTGTTTTTGATAAACTGCTCTCCGAAAGTGAGAGTGAATGGTGGCGGGTATACATCGGTCGAGATTTTGAAATCGGATGTGGTTATGCTCGCTTCCGATGAATTTGAAGGCAGGGAGGTAGGAACACCTGGAGAATATAAAGCCGCATTATTTATTTCCGGGAGGATGAGTGATATTGGCTTAGCGGCAGGAGGAAGTGATGGATATTGGCAAAATTTCTCCAAAAGGATGAAAGCCAACCCACATTCTCATGATGACCATCCGGATGACAAGGTGATTGAGGGGAAGAATGTGATAGGACTTCTTGACAATGGATCAGATCAATACGTTGTAATAGGTGCTCATTATGATCACCTGGGATTTGGGGAACAAGGATCTCTTCATTCTGGTGAAAGAGCAATCCATCATGGAGCAGACGACAATGCCAGTGGTGTAGCTATTATGTTAAATTTAGCCAGTAAATTGGCCGAGAATGGCAAAAAGGAAAATTATAATTACTTGTTTATCGCCTTTAGTGGGGAAGAGAAGGGACTTTGGGGCTCTAATTTTTTTGTTAAGAACCCACCATTTGAAATAGATAAGATCAATTATATGATTAATATGGACATGGTAGGCCGATTGAATCCTGAAAAAAGTTTAGCTATTCATGGGACTGGAACGTATTCAGCCTTTCCTGCCTTATTGAATGAACATAACCGATATGGGTTTGATTTGATACTATCAGAATCCGGTGTTGGGCCATCAGACCATACTTCATTTTATCTTGAAAATATTCCGGTTTTACATTTTTTTACGGGTCAGCATGAAGATTATCACAAGCCTTCTGATACTCCTGAAAAATTGAATTATGAAGGGATGATGGCCATTTCAGAATTTATTTATAACATGATCAATGATTTGGATAAAAGAAAGAAATTGCCTTTTACCAAAACAAAAGATGAAAGTAGAGATTCTCCCCGTTTTCAGGTTACCCTGGGTGTAATTCCTGATTATTTATATCAGGGACAAGGAATGAGAGTGGATGGTGTTAGAGAAGGGAAACCAGCGCACAACGGAGGTATAATGAAGGGGGATATTATAGTTAAAATGGACGAATTGGACATTGTAGATATGATGACTTATATGGAGGCTTTGGCATATTTTTCAGCAGGCCAAAGTATTTCAGTTACTGTATTGAGGGGAGAAGAAACGATCATCAAAAATTTGACATTAGATTAGAAATTTTTCTTTGAAAAATATACATGTCCAACGCGTTATACGTTTTATTTGCGAGGTTAAGTAGTATCGTACTTACATTTTAAGTACACAATAAAATACCTTGCAATATGAAAATCCAAAATTTATTTTTCTTTTGTTTTTTCGTTTTCACAATAATTTCCTGCAGTGAAGATAGCAGTATGGGACCACCTACAGGCGGAGGTAATGAAGAATGCGTAGGTACATCTTTTACTTATTCAGGACATGTGGCTGCCATAATCAATGCATCGTGTGCTCTTTCAGGTTGTCATGTTGGCGGATCGCTGCCAGATTTTCGTACTTACGAAGTAGTATTCAATAACAGAAGCGCCATTAGGTCAAGAGTTGCGAGCCGAATTATGCCTCCGGCTTCTTCAGGTTTGTCATTATCCACTCAGGAGATCAACACAATTGTATGCTGGGTTGTCAACGGGGCGCCACAGTAATTGTCCTTTATTAAATTTCAGCCTATTTTGAAGTTATGTATTTGACTTTGACGTAGTTGTCAATCTATTCCATTTTCTTTAAAAAGTTCAAATACTTCAGTGCCTGTATTGTATAGTGTTCCAATTTCTTCCGGTTTCAACAGTTTTTTCCTTTTATATAATATAAGATAGTAATGGATTCCTTCCATCCGCCATCCCTTTTTGTTTGAAAAAAATTGTAAAACTTTGGGATGAAATCCTCTTCGCACCAATTCATTGTCTGTTCCTTTTAGCCAATAGTTTTTAGAAAAATCAGGAAAGTCAGTAAAATCAATATCGTCAATTCCTAACCATTTTCCCAGGCGATGCATGAAATTCTCCGGTTGCATCCAGAATTTGGGTAGACTGAGCTGCATGTAATGGATAAACAAAACAGTTTGTTTATAGATTACAGAAGACTTGCCTGAGGAGATGGTATATTGATAATCAAATATTTTAAGATCAAAACCTTGCATAACCCTCTTTTGTGTAAGAATATTGGAAATTCGTTTTCTCATTCCAACATTAAAGAGTTGGAAGTCCATCATCATTCGTTTGAGTCCAAAGTCATCTTTTTCCGAGAATCCCATATCCATTAAGGCTGCTTTGTCACGTAGGATTTTTGTTCTTCTGGATCTGAACATTCTAATTTAAATTTATACTTTTAGCCCAATCTTCCTTTTCCTATCCAAGCTCCAATGATACCGGCAAATGCTGTCAGAGTTACATCAGCTGCCTTTGCCCACCCGGGATAGGTTTCATTGATATTGTCATATACAGTAAAGCCAAGAATGATTCCCGCAACCAATAGCCCCAAATAAAGTCGATATTTTTTATTGATCAAAGCGGTTACCAACCCAGCCCCAAATACACCTATAATGTGAGAAATAATAATGAACCTGTAATATCCTGCGGGTATTTTGGATAATGATTCCGAATGGACATTTTGTGTTAAATCCTCAAGATAGATAGTATTACCGGTATATCTGATCATTGCAATCAGTAATCCTCCCACGGCTAAACCCGATATAATGGATATAAAAAACCTCATTTATAGATATTAAGAGAGTGCAAGATACTAATATCCTTTGGCATCATCATCACCTCTTGGATCAGCGGCACCTTCTATCTTCCCATCGGCTCTTATCAGTATAGCTTCGACCCGGCCTATGTTAGAACGTTCAGTCACTTTATGACCCATTTCCGAAAGGGAATTTCTAATTAGAACGGGAAATAATTCTTCTACAAATACATCTTCCGGAACCCATTGATGGTGAAAGCGCGGTGCAGACACAGCTTCAATAGCTGACATATTGAAATCTATTATATTAACAATAGTTTGAAATATTGATGTGATGATTGTACTGCCTCCGGGCGTTCCAACGATCAGGATTACTTTGCCATCTTTTTCAATTATTGTAGGTGTCATGGAGGATAACATTCTTTTCCCAGGTTCTATTTTATTCACTTCAGCTCCTATCAGACCATACATATTGGGGTATCCGGGTTTTATAGAAAAATCATCCATTTCATTATTTAAAAGAAATCCTGCATGACCAACAATAGTGTACGCACCATATCCACCGTTTAAGGTGGTGGTCATTGATAAACTGTTGCCTTCATTATCTATAATAGAGTAATGTGTGGTTTGTTCTTTTTCAGGAGACCCGGCCTGGATCAAATGGACAGAAGTGGCCACTTTGGGGTCAAAGTCAGAAAATCGATTCGCAATATACATCGAATCAATCAAGCCACTTATTGGTATATCAAAGAAATCAGGATCTCCTAAATAGGTGGCTCTGTCTGCATATGCTCTTTTTTCAGCTTCTATCATGAGATGTACTGATTCTGTAGTATGAAATCCCATTTCACCTAAATTATAAGGCTCAATAGTTTTTAGCAATTGGGCTAAAGCTGCGCCACCACTGGAAGGTGGAGGCATTGAAATGACTTTATATCCTCGATATTGAAATGTTATAGGTTCTCTCCATACGCTTTTGTAATTTTTCAGATCTTCCAAGGAAATTAATCCATGACCTCTTCGCATTTCGCCTAATATAAAATTGGCTGTTTTGCCATCGTAAAATCCGTTGCGACCTTTGTCTCTGATTTCCTTCAAAGTATGACCTAAATCGGTTTGAATCAATATGTCCCCAGTTAACCAACCTCCATGCATAAATACATGATCAATGGTATTATGCGCTTTAAATTTATCTACACTATTGTTAAGATTTCTTGCTTCTCTTTCAGTTAAAACCACACCATTTAAAGCAAGATCTATAGAGGGTTGCACGAGTGCTTTCCAATCTTTTAATTTGCTGAAACGGTCAAAGGCTTCTACCATCCCATCAACAGTGCCAGGGACTCCTGCGGCCAGATGCCCCAAAGTGCTTAAATTTTTAATAGGATTTCCGGATTTGTCCAGATACATGTTTTCGCTGGCTTTCATTGGTGCTTTTTCTCTGTAATCCAAAGCAAAAGTATTGCCGTCTTTATCGCGATAAACCATAAATCCTCCTCCTCCAATATTCCCTGCAACCGGATAACATACAGCCAGCGCAAATTGAATGGCAATAGCAGCATCAACAGCATTACCTCCTTTTTTCAGAATTTCAATACCAATGCGTGTTGCTTCAGGATGAGCTGTTACCACCATGGCTTCTTCACCAATGGCAGATTTTGTAATATTGTAATGTGCGTGTTCGTTACTATCTTTACATGAAAAAATCAGCAGGGTAATGGATAAGAATGCAAAAAAAATTCTGCTCATAAATGAATGATTTTATATTGTGAAGCCCTTTTCATCATATATACATGATGGCAATCAACCATCCAAAGTTACTATAATGTTTATATATAAAGTAGGCATTTGCGCATTCCATATATTCTTTTTGACAATTTTTTTTTGGAAGACATCTTTGAATGGTCAGGTCAAATTTGTCAATGAATTTTTGAATATTGGAGTAGGAGCAAGAGCGCATGGAATGTTCGGAAGTGTCGTAGCTACAGTAAGTGATGGGACTGCAGGTTATTGGAATCCAGCAGGTCTAGCTAACGTCGCCAATCCATTACAAATTAATGCTATGCATGCCAACTGGTTTGGTGGTGTGGCTAACTATGATTTCATTTCGATCAGTACTCGGCTCAATGATTCTGCAAAATCTGCTGGAAGTTTTACTCTTATTAGAATGGGAGTAGATAATATCCCCAATACACTCAATTTAATTGGTCCCGACGGAAGCGTTGATTACAATCGTGTATTTGAATTTTCTGCAGCTGATTATGCGGGTATATTTTCATATGGAAGAAATCTGAGTAGTAATGAAAAAATCAGAATAGGAGGAAGCGCTAAAATTATCCATCGATCAATTGGTAGTTTTGGATCGGCCTGGGGATTTGGTATTGACCTTGGAATGCAAATGGATTTAGGAAAGTTCAAGCTGGGAATTGCAGGTCGCGATATAACTACAACTTTTAATGCATGGTCATTTAATCTGACGGAAGAGGAAAGACAAGTTTTCATCAATACAGGAAATGATATACCTATAAGTACTACAGAGATCGCTTTGCCAAGAATAATAGCCGGTTTAGCCTGGACCGGTGGAAAAGAATCACTTTCCTACACTGTTGAGAGCAACTTAAACATTTCTACTAATGGTACCCGGGCCGGAGTGTTTTCTACCCGCAGATTGAGTATTGACCCAACAATAGGTGGTGAAGTGGGTATTCATAATCTTGTATTTATTCGTGTGGGATTTGGAAATATACAGCGGATTATAAATGATGTAAATGCAGATGCAACTGTTTTAGAAATTCAACCGAATATGGGCATGGGGTTACTTTTAGGAAGACTGAAAGTGGACTATGCCTTAACCAATATAGGAAACTTATCAGGAGTTCTCAATTCTCATATATTTTCAGTTTCAATTGATTTCAATAAAAGAGAATAGAGTTAAATTGGAAGAAAAATATATTATAAGGGTGGTATAATACTTCTGAAATGTCCATTCATACTTACCTTTTTTTTCATTTCTTCCATTTCTCTGACGATGGGAAGAATATGAGAAATATGTTGGATTAGATAATTTTGCCTGTCTTTTTCATCCGAAATTTTTAAAACTTCAATTTCCTGCTCAAAAGTTAAGCCTATCTTATGGGCAATTTCTACTGTCTTTATAAAGCCGGTTGTTCCTATAGTTGCATTTTTAATACCCATGACACGATAAAGTTCATCAGTCAGAGATACTAATTTTTTATTCAGTTCCGGATCTGTAAGTTCATTCCATGGTAGGTAATTAATTTCAGCTGCTGNNAAAGCTTGCCTATCATTGTATTATAAAATGCCTCAATTTTCACACGTTTTATTCCCACAGTTTTGATGTCCATTTTACCATTTTTATATCTTTTTTCGATGGATGTAAGCGTCATCTCAGTTCCTAAAGATATATTTTTACCATTATGATGTGGACAAATTACAAATGTCTTTCCTTCCTCTTCGCATTCATGGATCAGCTGTCTATACCGGGGTTCAAAAATATGAAGATTTAACCTCTCTCCCGGAAAGACTACCAAATTGAGTGGAAAAAGTGGAATAATAATTTCTGCCATATTTTCTAAACAATAAAGTAGCCGGAATTGATTAATACAACTTCAATATTAGAAAAGAAAATAGTACGTAGTCTGTAATATGAGTTCTTCAAAGTCCTTTATCAACCTATTTCATTTAAGACAGCTTAAAATCTTTTAGTTCGGTTTTTTCGCCAATTCATTAAGGAGTACAGGTATGAATTCTTACGAACTGAACAATGGCTTTAAATATTATGAATCAAATCCATCAGTTACTTTTAATTGTCCCTTTTGGTGTTCGAGAAAGAGTAATAGTATTACCAATAAAACCTTTTTGGATGATTGATAGTCAATAATTTTTTAATTTGAGCGTGATCATATTTTTTTAACACCTTTTCTCTTTTTAGGGCTTTTGATTTTATCTCATATACTTCAGCATAAACCAATACCCATGGTGAAAAGGACCTTGTTGATTTGGTCAAGCCAACATTATGTTGATTGAGTCTATAGGATAAGTCTGTAGAATACCCTTTATAATATTTATTGTAAGTTGGAGAATAAATGATATAGACATAGAACATTACAAGAAAGATAAGTAAACCCTAAGTATTTAATAAATTCTAAATAGTTTATCTGTAAGCGATCGGGACTCGAACCCGTCCCCA
>JRYF01002652.1_pt1 | contig 12792 bp, 11 predicted proteins | sample 235331 | NCBI WGS metagenome assembly JRYF01 (sample SAMN03074217, study PRJNA261475) | activated sludge metagenome | biome: Wastewater Treatment Plant; feature: Wastewater; material: Activated sludge; isolation source: activated biomass of a wastewater treatment plant treating hydrocarbon... ... | reverse complement strand
GTACAGGATGCCGGGCTTCATGGCGCGATTGTGATCGCCGCCAGGATGAGCCCGATCAGCACCGGCTGGTGCAGCATGTAGAAGGCGAGCGGCCAGCGCCCGAGCGCCGCCAGCGGCCGCAGCGCCGGCACCAGCCCGCCTGCCAGCCCGCCCGCCAGCCACTGCGGCCTGCGCGCCAGCAGCCACCGGCCGGCCGCCGCGCCCCACCACATCACGCCCAGCCAGGGCAGCAGCGGCACCCAGTCCTCGGTGACCGGCTTGCGGGTGACGAGACCGACCCAGTCGGTCCAGGGGGTGTCGAAGAACGCATGGGCGACGAACCACGGCAGCGCGATCGCGGCCGCTCCCAGCGGCCAGCGCCAGTCGCCCCAGCCGGCGGTCAAGCGCACGATGATCAGCATCAGCGCGATGCCGTGCAGCACGCCGAAGTGGATCCAGCTGCCGGGGAACATCCACGCCGAGCCGAGGCTGACCAGCAGTGCACAGCCGGCGATCTGCCCCCAGCGGCGCCAGAAGCGCCGCCACGGCTGGCCCGCCGCCATCGCCAGCGCCTGGCCGACGCCGGCGGTGAACAGGAACAGGCTGACGATGAGCGTGCGCTGGGTCGTCCACAGCGGGTCGCGGTAGAAGTCCTGGCGCGGGTCGAGCAGGCCGAAGTGGTTGAGGTCGAAGCTGAAGTGGAACAGCGCCATCCACACCATCGCCAGCCCGCGCAGCGCGTCGAGGCGGTCGAAGCGCGGTGTGGCCCCGCTCACGCCAGTTTCTCGTAGACGTCGCTGAAGCCTGCCCCGTCCCAGGCGTAGAGCAGGATGGCGGCGTGACGGCAGCCGCTGGCGGCGCGCGGGCGGAACAGGCCCACGCACTCGCCGCCGGGATGGCGCACGCTGCGGTAGGCCACACCGGCCGAGCCGGCGTCGCGCAGGCGCGCACCCAGCGCGCGCGCCGCGACGTAGTCGCCCGGCGCGTGCTCGGCGGCGAATCCGCGCCGCAGGTCGTGCAGCCGGCCATCGATCGCGACCTCGTACAGCCGCATTGGCAGGTGCATGGCCGGCTCGGCGGTGGCGGCCAGGAACCGGGCGTGGTGGTAGCGGGTCTCGGCGATCGCGGTGGCGCGGTCGTGCGCGGCGTAGAACACGCCGTAGGCGCCGTCCGAGAAGCGGCTGCCGAGCGGGTTGACATGCGTGAACGCGGCCATGATCGGCCCGCTGCCGGGGCCGTAGATGCGCTCCTCGGGTGGCACGCGCTGGATCTGGCCGGCCTCCTCGCGTGCACGCGGGTTGGTCAGCGCCTCCAGCGCGTACAGGAGATCGAAGTCGGCGGCGTCGGCGACGCGGTCGAACAGGAAGACCGAGGGGTGGCGCGTCGGCACGATGCGGCTGGCGCGCGCCCACTGAACGCGCCGCAGCGGCGGGCCGGCCGGCCCGGCTGCGCCGGCGGTCCCGGCCGGCGACGCCGCCCCTGCGGTCCCGCCCGGCGTGACCCCGGGGCTCACGACCAGCCGCCGCCGCGCACGCCGTCGAGGTAGCGCCGGACCAGGTCGAGGTCGGCGACGTTGCCGCCCAGCATGTGCTGCAGGGCGCTGCGGCCGCCGAACGGTGCCGCCGCGTTGGGTTTGTGCACCCAGGCGTCGGCCGCCGCCGGGTCGGGCAGCAGGATCTGCAGCGCCTTGTAGATGCCCAGCAGGCAGGACAGGCGTTCCAGCGTGTCGCGCGGCAGCTGCGCCCGCTCCGGGTGCTTGCGCCAGGCGAAGAAGGTCGAGCGCGGCGGCTGGCCGAGCAGGGTCAGCTGCTCGTCGACGCTGAGCTGCCAGGCCTGGGCGATGCGCACGAAGGCGCGCAGCCCGGCGGCCGACATCTGGCGGGTGTCGACCTCGGCGGCGTAACGGGCTAGCGCTTCGTTGACGGCATGCACGGGTTCAATCATAGACCCTGGATGAACTCAAGTCCAGCATTGGATTCACGGACGCGAACCAGCTCTCGCCCTCTCCGCCATGCCCGGCGCGCAAGGCTCGGTCCGGCCACTCCCGGCCGCGGTCAACCGGCCAGGCGCCGTCCCTCGGATGCCGCGGCGACGACGCCCGCCGCCGGCTCGAAGCGAGCGCCGTACGCCGCGGCCAGCTGGCGCGCACGAGCGACGAAGTACCCGGGCCCCATCGCATCGATGAACTGCAGCGCACCCCCGTGGAAGGGCGCGAAGCCCCAACCGAAGATGCTGCCGATGTTGCCGTCGGCGACCGAGCGCAGCACGCCTTCTTCCAGGCAGCGCGCGGCCTCGTTCGCCTGCACGAACAGCAGCCGGTCGATCAGCTCGCGCTGGGGCGGCTGCTCCGCCGCCGGCGGGAACATGTCGAACAACCCGGGCCACAGCCGCTTGCCATCGTCGCCGTAGTCGTAGAAGCCCTGGCCGGCCTTCCTGCCGATGCGGCCGATCTCGCACAGCTGGCGGATCACCGCCATGCCCGGGTGCTCCGTGTACGGCCGGCCCTCGGCCGCCATGTCCTTCTTCGTCTGCTCGGCGACGTGCAGCGACAGGCTGAGCGACACCTCGTCCTGCAGCGCCAGCGGCGGCATCGGCATGCCGGCCTGCAGACCGGCGGCCTCGATGTGGCGCGGGTGCACGCCCTCGCGCAGCATCGTGATGCCCTCCATCACGTAGGTCGCGAACACCCGGCTGGTGTAGAAGCCGCGGCTGTCGTTGACGACGATCGGCGTCTTGCCGATCTGCAACACGAAGTCGAAGCCGCGCGCCAACGTCTCGTCGCTGGTCTGCTGCCCGACGATGATCTCGACCAGCGGCATCTTGTCCACCGGGCTGAAGAAGTGCAGCCCGACGAAGTTGGCCGGCCGCGCGCTCGCCTGCGCCAGCCCGGTGATCGGCAGCGTCGAGGTGTTCGATGCGAACACCGCCTGCGCACCGAGCACGGCCTCGGCCCTGCCGGTCACGTCGGCCTTGACCGCCCGGTCCTCGAACACCGCCTCGATCACCAGCTCGCAGCCCTCGAGCCGCGCGTAGTCGGTCGTCGGCGTGATGCGCGCGAGCACCGCGTCGCGCTTCTCCGGCGTGCTGCGGCCGCGCTTGACGGCCTTGTCGAGCAGGCCGAGGCTGTAGGCCTTGCCCTTGTCGGCCGCTTCCTGCGTCGTGTCGAGCAGCACCAGGTCGACGCCAACCCTGGCCGCGACGTAGGCGATGCCCGCGCCCATCATGCCCGCGCCCAGCACACCGAGCTTGCCCACCTTGGACCTCGGCACCCCCTGCGGCCTCGACGCGCCCTTCTTCAGCGCGCCCAGCTGGAACCACAGGGTGCCGATCATGTTCTTGCTTTCCCGCGACATCGCGCAGGCGGCGAAGTAGCGGCTTTCCAGTTCGCAGGCGGCGTCGAAGCCGAGCAGGCCGCCTTCGAACACGCAACTCATGATGTGCGTGATCGCCGGGTAGTTGCCCTGGCTCCTGGCCGACGCGATCGATGGCGCGATCGAGAACAGCTGCACCGCCTGCGGCGTGCGCGAGTCGCCGCCCGGCCAGCGGAACTTCGGCGCGTCCCAGGGCTGCTGGCTCTTCCCGTGCGTCGCACACCAGGTGCGGGCCTTGAACATCAGGTCGTCGCGGTCTGTGGCCAGTTCGGCCAGCAGCCCCATGCCGAGCGCCTTCTTCGGGTCCAGATCGTTGCCCTCGGCCATGATCTGCAGCGCCGCCTGCTGCCCCACCAGCCGCGGCAGCCGCTGGGTGCCGCCGCCGCCGGGCAGCAGGCCGAGCTTGACCTCGGGCTGGCCGATCTTGAGCTTGGGGTCGTCGAGCGCGATGCGCGCATGGCAGGCCAGCGCGATCTCCAACCCGCCGCCCAGCGCGTGGCCGTTGATCGCCGCGACCACCGGCTTGCCGGTGGTCTCCATGCGGCGCAGCACATGCTTCATCGCCATCGACGCCTCGAACGGCTGCTCCGGGCGCGTCCAGCGGAACATGTTGTCCAGGTCGCCGCCGGCGCAGAAATCGGCCTTGGCGCTGGTCAGCACCAGGCCCTTGACGGCCGGGTCGTTCGCCAGCCGCTCGGCGGCCTCGGCGATGCCTTCCATCAGCGCGTCGCCGACGACGTTCATCGGCCGGCCCGGCAGGTCCATCGTCGCGACGAGGATGCCGTCGTCGCCCAGTTGCATCGTGACCGCTGCCGACATGCTCAGACCCTCTCGATGATGGTGGCGATGCCCATGCCGCCGCCGACGCACAGCGTCGCCAGCCCGGTCGCGAGATCCCGGCGCTCCAGCTCGTCCAGCAGGGTGCCCAGGATGACGCAGCCGGTCGCGCCCAGCGGGTGCCCCATCGCGATCGCGCCGCCGTTGACGTTGACGCGGTCGAGTTCGACGCCGAGGTCGCGCGCGGTCTTCATCGGCACCACCGCGAAGGCCTCGTTGACCTCCCACAGGTCGATGTCCGAAGCCTGCATGCCGGCCTTGGCGAGCGCCTTCTTCGCCGCCGGCGTCGGCCCGGTCAGCATGATGGTCGGCTCGGAGCCGATCACCGCCGCAGCGCGGATGCGGGCCCGAGGCTTCAGCCCGGCCCTGGCGCCGCCCACCTTCGAGCCCACCAGCATCAGCGCGGCACCGTCGACGATGCCGCTGCTGTTGCCGGCGTGGTGCACGTGGCGGATGCGCTCGACGGTGGTGTACTTGCGCAGCGCGGTGGCGTCGAAGCCCATCTCGCCCATCTGCGCGAACGAGGGCTTGAGCGCTGCCATCGCCTCCAGACTGGCGTCCGGGCGGATGGTCTCGTCCTCGGCCAGCAGCGGCAGGCCGGCGATGTCGTGCACCGGCACGATCGACTTCGCGAACCGGCCCTCGGCACGCGCGGCCGCCGCCCGCTGGTGCGAGCGCAACGCGAAGGCATCCACGTCGCCCCGGTCCCAGCCCTCGAGCGTGGCGATCAGGTCGGCGCCGACGCCCTGCGGCACGAAGCCGAGCTTCTGGTTGACGCGCGGGTCCATCACCCAGGCGCCGCCGTCGCTGCCCATCGGCCAGCGGCTCATGCTCTCGACACCGCCGGCCACCACGAGGTCCTCCCAGCCGCTGATGACCTTGGCCGCCGCCAGGTTCACCGACTCCAGCCCCGAGGCGCAGAACCTGCTCTGCGTGACGCCGGCGCAGGTCTGGGCCCACTCGGCATCGAGCACCGCGGTGCGCGCGATGTCGGCCCCCTGCTCGCCGACCGGGGTCACGCAGCCGAGGACCACGTCGTCCACCAGCGCCGTGTCCAGCGCGCTGCGCCGCTGCAGCGCCTGCAGCAGCCCGCGCAGCAGCCACACCGGCGACGCCTGGTGCAGCGCGCCGTCCTTCTTGCCCTTGCCGCGCGGCGTGCGCACGTGGTCGTAGATGTAGGCGTCGCTCATCGTGGACCTCACTTGATCAGGAAGTTCAGCACGCCGTCGGCCACCCGGCCGTAAGGCGGGCCGATGAAGCCGAGCGCCGAGACACGCGCCTGGTGGAACACCGGCCGCATCTTGGAGAAGGTCTCGAAGCCCTCGCGCCCGTGGTAATGCCCCATGCCCGACGAGCCGACACCGCCGAACGGCAGGTCGTGCTGGGCGACGTGGAACAGCGCGTCGTTGACCGACACGCCGCCCGACATCACGTGGTCGACGATCAGCTGCACGCGCCTGGCGTCGTGGCTGAAGGGGTAGACCGCGAGCGGCCGCTCGCCGGCGTTGACGGCGTCGATCACCTCGCCGAGATCCTGGTAGCCGTGCACCGGCAGGATGGGGCCGAAGATCTCGCGCCGCATCAACGCGCAGTCCTCCGGCGCATCGAGCACGATGTGCGGGGCGATCTTGCGCGTCGCGGGGTCGAAGGCCGGCCCCGGCAGCAGCGGCACGACGCGGGCGCCGCGCGCGCGCGCCTCGTCGAGCGCGCCGAGCAGGCGGTCGAACGAGCGCTGGTCGATGATCGACGTGTAGTCGGGCGACGCCAGCGTCGGGTAGCGCCTGGGCACGATCGCCAGCGCCGCCTCGACGAAGGCCTCGACCTTCGCCTGCGGCACCCAGGCGTGGTCGACCGTGGTGCAGATCTGGCCGGCGTTCAGGCACTTGACGAACAGGATGCGCTCGGCCGCGGTCTGCAGCGGGAAGTCGTCGCAGACGATGGCCGGCGACTTGCCGCCGAGCTCGAGCGTCACCGGGCACAGGTTGGCCGCCGCCGAGGCCATCACCGCACGCCCTGTCGCGCTCGACCCGGTGAACAGCAGATGGTCGAAGGGCAGCTTCGCGAACTCGACCCCGACCCCGCCGGTCTCGTCGAAGAACTGCAGCTTCTCGGGCGGGAACCAGCCCGGCATGCGGTCGATCAGCAGGGCCGCCAGGTGGCGCGAGTTCTCGCTCATCTTCACCAGCGCCCGGTTGCCGGCGGCGAAGACGTAGGTCAGCGGGACGAAGCTGAGGTTGACCGGGAAGTTCCACGGCACGATCACGCCGACCACGCCGAGCGGCTGCGGCACGAGTCGGTTGCTCGCGCCCGGGAAGCTCAGCAGGTCGACATGGCGGCGCTGCGGGCGCATCCAGGTCTTCAGCCGCTTGAGCACGTAGGCGATGGTGTCGACCGCCGGCGCGATCTCCGCCAGCCGCGTCTCGTGGCGCGAGCGGTGGCCGTAGTCGGCGCTGATGGCTTCACACAGCGCGTCCTCGTGCGTGCGCAGGAAGTCGCGCAGCTTCAGCAGGTCCTCGCGCCGCTCGGCCGGCGTCGGCACCGGGTGGGCGCGGTGGGAGGCGCGCTGCATCTCGAGCGCGGTTCGCAGGCGTTCGGCCAGCGGCAGGTCGGTCGGTTTCATGGCCAGACTCCGGGCAGCCGGCGGGCCTCACATGAAGCGCGCCGCCAGTTCCTTCATGATCTCGTTCGTGCCGCCGTAGATGCGCTGCACGCGCGCATCGACGAACAGCTCGGCGATCGGGTACTCCATCATGTACCCATATCCGCCGAAAAGTTGGAGGCATTCGTCCATAACCCTGCCCTGCTGCTCGCTGACCCAGGCCTTGGCCAGCGCCGCGCGTGCGGCGTCGAGCTCGCCCGCCAGGTGCGCGACCATGCAGGCGTCGACGAAGGCGCGCGCCGCCAGCACCGTGGCCTGGACCTCGGCCAGCTTGAACCGGGTGTTCTGGAAGTCCCAGATGGCCTTGCCGAAGGCCTGGCGCTGCTTGACGTAGCCCAGCGTCTCGTCGAGCGCACGCTCCATCGCGCCGACGCCCTGCAGCGCGATGATCAGCCGCTCCTGCGGCAGCTGCTGCATCAGCTGCACGAAGCCCTGGCCCTCGACGCCGCCGAGCAGGCTCGCCGCCGGCACGCGCAGCTCGTCGAAGAACAGCTCGGCCGTGTCCTGCGCCTTCAGCCCGACCTTGTCGAGCACGCGGCCGCGGCGGAAACCCGGCCGCGGGGCACCGCCTTCGTCCTCGGTCTCGACCACCAGCAGCGAGACACCCTTGGCGCCTTCGCCGCCGGTGCGGGCGACGACGACGATCAGGTTGGCCGTGCCGCCGTTGGTGATGAAGGTCTTGGCGCCGTCGAGCACATAGGTCTCGCCGTCGCGCCGCGCCGTCGTGCGGATGGCCTGCAGGTCGCTGCCCGTGCCCGGCTCGGTCATCGCGATCGCGCTGACCAGCTCGCCAGTGGCCATGCGCGGCAGCCAGCGCCGCTTCTGGTCCTCGCTGCCGTAGTGCAGCAGGTAGGGCGCGACGATCGCCGAGTGCAGCCCGCCGCCCCAGCCCGACAGGTTCAGGCGCGACTGTTCGAGCAGGATCACCGCCTCGTGGCCGAAGTCGCCGCCCCCGCCACCGTAATCGGCCGGCGTCGACACGCACAGCAGTCCGTTCACCCCCGCCTCGCGCCAGGCCTCGCGCCCCATGCGCCCGGCCGCGCGGAACGCGGCGGCGCGCGGCACCCAGCGGTCCTGCATGAAGCGGCGCACGCTGTCGGCGAGCATGCGATGCTCGTCGCTCATCCACGGCGACGGGAAGCTGGGCAGACTCATCGCTTGTCGAGCTGCGCCCGCACCTCGGCGTTGATCACGCGCAGCTCGGCCAGCGTGGCGTCGATGTGGGCGCGCTTCATCTCCAGTTCGTGGATCGCTTCGTCGGTGCGCCGCAGCACGTAACGCAGCTGCTGCACCCGGCCCTCGCCGCGCGCGCCGTACAGGTCCAGGTAGTGCTTGATCTCCTCCAGCGACGCCCCGATCGCCTTGCTGCGCAGGATCAGCGCCAGCCGCGCGCGGTCGCGCCGCGTGTACACGCGCGTGCCGCCGACGCGGCGCGGCGCGAGCAGGCCCTTGTCCTCGTAGAAGCGGATCGCGCGCGGCGTGATGCCGAACTCTGCGCACAGCTGGCTGATGCCGAACAGCTCGGCCGCCGCGTCGTCGCGGTGCGAGGCGACGATCTCCTGGGCCGATGGCGAGCCCACCGGCGCGCGCAGGGCCTGCGCGGCGGCGCCCACCTCAGACCACCCGTTGCAGCTTCATCGCGACACTCATGTCGCCGCTGACGGTGAAGCGGCCGGTCATGAAGCCGGTCACCGGCTCCAGCTCGCCGGTCAGCATCGCCCACAGGTTGTCGACCGTGATCGCGACCGTGCAGTCGCTCTCGCGGTCGGCGTTGTCGACCGTGTTCGGCAGCGCGCGCCCGTCGACGACGACGACGCCGGCGTCGCCGCAGTCGAACTTCAGCACGGCACCCAGGCCGCTGGTTTCACCGACCTTGGTGCGCAAGGTCTCGGTGCATCGCTGGAGATCCATGGCTCGTCTTGCCGCCGGGGCAGCTCGGGTTGACGCTCGCAGCATGGTACGCCCGCGACTTGCCGTGGCACTCAGGGAAATTCCCCATGCGGCATCAGGTTGCCGTTAACGTCACCCTCGGGTCCAATGCACGCATCATGACCGCGCGAGCCACGCCGTGACAGCCGACGATCGCTACCGCAGCATCTTCCGCCCCGGGCTGTTCGACGGCCGGGTCGTCTGGGTCACCGGTGGCGGCAGCGGCATCGGGCGTTGTGTGGCGCACGAGCTGGCATCGCTGGGGGCGACCGTCGTCGTCAGTGGCCGCACCCAGGCCAGGCTCGACGCCGTCGCGCACGAGATCGCCGACGACGGCGGACGCTGCACGACGCTGGCCTTCGACATCCGTGACGAGGACGCGGTCAAGGCAGGCGTGGCCGAGGTGGTCGCGCGCCACGGCCGCGTCGACGGGCTCGTCAACAACGCCGGCGGCCAGTTCCCGGCGCCGATGGCGGCCATCAGCAGGCGCGGCTTCGACGCCGTGGTGGCCAACAACCTGACCGGCGGCTTCCTGATGATGCGCGAGGTGTTCGCGCAGAGCATGAGCCGGCATGGCGGCGCGATCGTCAACATGACGGCCGACTTCCGCAACGGCATGCCGGGCATGGCGCACTCCGGCGCGGCGCGCGCCGGCATGAGCAACCTGACGATGACGGCCGCGTTCGAGTGGGCGCATGCCGGCGTCCGTGTCAACGCGGTGGCACCGGGCTGGGTCGCGTCCTCGGGCATGGACACCTACGGCGGCGCGGTACGGGCGATGATCCCGCAACTCAAGAAGCACGTGCCGCTGCGCCGCCTGGCGACCGAGGCCGAGATCAGCGCGCCGATCGTGTTCCTGCTCAGCCCGGCGGCATCCTTCGTGACCGGCGTGACGCTGCAGATCGACGGCGGCGCCTCGCTCGGCAGCCCGATCTGGCCGAGCCAGGACCACGATCGCTCGCGGCCATTCGAAGGCTTTCATCGAGCGGTGACGCCGGAGGTGCTGCGATGACGCAGGCCGGCATGTCGGGTTCGAGAGGGACCGCACACGGCACTTGGCAGTCTCTCGGCCTGCGTTGTCGATTCGTGACACACGCGTCCGACGGCCGTGGCGGCGCGGCAGGGGGGCAACCCGGCGCCCTCATTTATAAATCGGTCGCCGGGTTGCCCCCCTGCCGCGCTGCTCACCAGCGCGGCGCACGAACCCTCGAACACCACGAGCGTTCCCGCCGAGTCGGGTCCGGGCAGGCCGCGGCGCGCGTGGGAGGCGCCGAGCAGCGCAGGGCAGTCGGCCCGCAGGGCCGACTGCCGGATTCGCGCGCCGCGGCCTGCCCGGGCCCGGCTCGGCTGCCAGGGCCGTGGCACGCGAAGGCATCGAACCGGCAACGAAGGCCGACAGACCGCAGCGGGCCGCAAGGGACCATCGACCGCTGCCCGACCTCCCATCCGGCAAGCTTGCCGCCGCGCGCGGCCGGGGTGCTGGCGTGAGCTCGACTCCGGCCCCACCCGGCATGCCGCCGTGGGCGAGCCGCATCGACCCGCGCAGCGGAGCCTTCCGTGCCAACGCCGAGCGCATGGCCGAGCGGCTGGCGCAGGTGCAGGCGCTGCAGGCGCGGGTCGTCGCCGAGAGCGAGAGCAAGCGCGCACGCTTCGACGCCCGCGGCCAGCTGCTGCCCCGCGAGCGCGTCGCCCGGCTGCTCGACCGTGGCAGCGACTTCCTCGAGATCGGCCCGCTCGCCGGGCTGGGCATGCACGACGACGACGGCAAGAAGAGTGTCCAGGGCGGCGGTTCGATCGTCGGCATCGGCACGGTGGCCGGCAAGCGCGTGCTGGTATCGGCCAGCGACAGCGCGGTCAAGGGCGGCACGGTGGCGCCGATGGGGCTGAAGAAGGCGCTGCGCGCGCAGCAGCTGGCGCTGGAGAACAAGCTGCCGCTGGTGTCGCTGGTGGAGTCCGGCGGCGCCAACCTGCTGTACCAGGCCGAGATCTTCGTCGACGGCGGCCGCACCTTCGCCAACCAGGCGCGGCTGTCGGCGGCCGGCATCCCGCAGATCGCGGTCGTGCACGGCGCGTCGACCGCCGGCGGCGCCTACCTGCCGGGGCTCAGCGACTACGTGGTGCTGGTGCGCGGCCGCTCGTCGATCTACCTCGCCGGCCCGCCGCTGGTCAAGGCCGCGATCGGCGAGGACGCCGACGAGGAGTCGCTCGGCGGCGCCGAGCTGCACGCCGAGGTCACCGGCCTGGGCGAGTACCTGGCCGAGAACGACGCGCACGCGATCGCGATCGCGCGCGAGCTGCTCGGCGCCCTGCCCTGGGACATCGTGCCCGATACCGACCCCGCCTTCGATCCCCCGCGCTACCCGGCCGACGAGCTGATGGGCCTGGTGCCGGCCGACGATCGCACCCCCTACGACGTGCGCGAGGTCATCGCTCGCGCGGTCGACGGTTCCAGGTTCCTGGAGTTCAAGGCGAGCTTTTCGCCCGACACCGTCTGCGGCCACGCGCGCATCACCGGCCACGCGGTCGGGCTGGTCGGCAACAACGGGCCGATCCAGCCCACCGGCTCGGTCAAGGCCGCGCAGTTCATCCAGCTCGCCGATCAGGCCGGGCTGCCGCTCGTGTTCCTGCAGAACACCACCGGCTACATGGTCGGCCGCGCGGCCGAGGCCGCGGGCGCGATCAAGCACGGCAGCAAGATGATCCAGGCGGTGGCCAACGCGCGCGTGCCCAAGTTCACCGTCGTGCTCGGCGGCAGCTTCGGCGCCGGCAACTACGGCATGTGCGGGCGCGGCTTCGACCCCCGCTTCATCTTCGCCTGGCCGAGCGCACGCACCGCGGTGATGGGCGGCGCGCAGGCGGCGATGGTGATGGAGATGGTCTCGCGCGCCAAGCTGGCCAAGACCGGCGTGCCGATCGACGCCCAGGCCGAGGCCGGCCTGAAGGCGATGAGCGAGCAGCTCCGGCGGCGCCTGGACGCCGAGAGCGAAGCACTGTACGGCACCGCGCGCCTGTGGGACGACGGCATCATCGACCCGCGCGACACGCGCCGCGTGCTCGCGCTCGCCCTGAACCTCGCCGCCGAGGCCGGCCGCCGCGTGCTGCGCCCCAACACCTTCGGCATCGCGCGCCTGTAGCGCGCCGCACGGCCATCCATCCGGAGACGACCCGCATGCAGTTCACCGATCAGCACCGCCAGCTCGACGACACCGTCACCCGCTTCTGCGAGAAGGAGCTCAACCCCCATGTCGACGCCTGGGAGGCGGCCGAGGAGTTCCCCAGCCACGAGGTGTTCAAGAAGCTGGGCGAGCTCGGCCTGCTCGGCCTGAAGTACCCCGAGGCCTACGGCGGCGCCGGGCTGGACTTCAGCTACTCGCTCGTCATGGCCGAGGCGCTGGGCAGCTGCAACTGCGGCGGCGTGCCGATGGCGATCGGCGTGCAGACCGACATGTGCACGCCGGCGCTGGCCCGCTTCGGCTCCGACGAGCTCAGGCGCGAGTTCCTGGCGCCGGCGATCGCCGGCGACATGGTTGGCTGCCTGGGCGTCAGCGAGCCCGGCGGCGGCTCCGACGTCGCCGCGATCAAGACCCATGCGAAGAAGGACGGCGGCGACTGGCTCATCAACGGCAGCAAGATGTGGATCACCAACGGCCTGAAGGCCGACTGGTGCTGCCTGCTCGTCAACACCGGCGAAGGCCCGGTGCACAAGAACAAGAGCCTGATCATGGTGCCGATGGACGCCCCGGGCATCACGCGCCAGAAGATCCACAAGATCGGCATGAACAGCTCCGACACCGCGCTGCTGTTCTTCGACAACGTGCGCGTGCCGCTGCGCAACGTCGTCGGCCAGGAGGGCCTGGGCTTCATGTTCCAGATGATGCAGTTCCAGGAGGAGCGGCTGTGGGGCGCGGCCAGTTCACTGCGCTCGCTGGACCGCATCATCGACCAGACGATCGCGTACACGCGCGAGCGCAAGGCCTTCGGCAAGAGCATCCTCGACAACCAGGTGGTGCACTTCCG
>JRYF01006313.1_pt1 | contig 12793 bp, 10 predicted proteins | sample 235331 | NCBI WGS metagenome assembly JRYF01 (sample SAMN03074217, study PRJNA261475) | activated sludge metagenome | biome: Wastewater Treatment Plant; feature: Wastewater; material: Activated sludge; isolation source: activated biomass of a wastewater treatment plant treating hydrocarbon... ... | reverse complement strand
CCGGCTACGCGATCTGCGGCTTCGGCTGGCTGCTGCCGGCGGTGGCGCCGCCGGGGCCCTGGGGCGTGGCGGCGTTCGCGCTGATGCTGATGCTGTTCGCCACCGGCGCAGTGCTGATCTTCATCAACTTCCTCGCCTTGCGTCAGGCGGTGACGCCGGGGCCGATGCTCGGCCGCATGACGAGCACGATGCGCTGGCTGACGCTGCTGGCCGCCGGCCCGGGGGCGCTGCTCGGCGGCTGGCTGGGCGAGCACGTGGGGCTGCGCTCGGCGCTGCTGTTCGCGGCGCTGGTGTCGCTGCTGCTGGCGGTCGCGGCCTGGCGGCTGCCGCTGATCCGCGGGTTGCGCGAGCTGCCGGCGCCGGCGGGCTGATGCGGCCGGGGCCCTCCCTGAAGCCGGGATTGACGCCCGCGGTCCGTGCGCCGAAGATCGCGCGCAGGCATTCCAGGCGAATGCCGGGAGGATGAGATGCGGGTTGTTCCTGTTGCCGCGGCCGCGCAGTGCGCGGCCCTCGTGCTGCCCGCCCAGGCGGTCAGCGTCGTCGCCGCCGCGGATGCCGCGGTCGCCACCGGCATGTGCAGTGGCAGCCAGTGGGGCAACGTGGCCATGGGATCGTGGGCGGACATGCTGATCAACCCCTGCCTCGACGAGGAAGGCACCAGCGCCGGCCTGGTCCGCTTCGACCTGCCGGACACCGGCGGCGAGGCGGTCAGCTCGGCCTGGCTGGGCCTGCGCCACACCTGGAACAGCTTCCCCGGCGACGTGTACACGCTGCACGTCAACACCGAGGCCTGGGACGAGACGACGGTGACCGGGTTCACGCGGCCGTCGTTCGACCCGGCGCCGGTGGCCTCGGTCACGCTCGACGACCGGACCCAGACCTTCCGCTACTTCGACGTCACCGCCGCGGTCCAGGACTGGTACGCCGGCACGCGCGCCAACCACGGCTTCACGCTGGTGCGAAGCCTCGATGCGTTCGACTGGAACGACGACGACTTCGCCGACTACATCTACTTCGCGTCGCGCGAGAACGAGAACCAGGCCTTCCGTCCCACGCTGTTCGTCAACCAGGCGATCCCCGAGCCGGCCAGCGTCGCGCTGATGCTCGCCGGCCTGCTGGCGGTCGGCGTGCGGGCGCGCCGGCGCCTGCGCTGATCGCCGGGCGGCAACGTCGGCGGGCGTTCAGCGCCCGTCGGCCGGCGCCCAGCGGTCGACCGCGTCGGTGCAGATGCCGTCGACGCCCAGCGCCAGCATGCGCTCGACGTCGGCCGGCTCGTCGACCGTGTAGACCATGATCCGCCAGCCCTCGGCGCGCGCCTGCGCGGCCAGGGCGGCGTCCATCAGTTCGTGGTCGGTGATGATGGCCACGCAGCCGAGCTGGCGTGCCACCGCCGGCCAGCCGTCCCACAATGACTCCAGCAGCAGCGCGCTTGGCAGCTGCGGCGCCGTCTCCTGCGCAGCCAGCAGCGCAAGCGGCTGGAACGAGCTGAGCAGCGGCGGCAGCTCGGCGCCGGCCCACAGCTCGGTCACGGCGCGCGCGACCGCGGCGCCGGTCTCGCGCTCGAGGCCGGGCGTCGGCTTGATCTCGAGGTCGAGCAGGAAGCCGTTGGCGCGCAGGAAGGTGGCCACGGCGGCCAGCGTCGGCGGCGGTTCGCCGGCATAGGCGCGGCTGTGCCAGGCGCCGGCGTCCAGGCGCGACAGCTCGGCCCAGCTCAGGTCGGCGGCGCGGCCCGCACCGTTGGTGGTGCGCTCCAGCGTCGTGTCGTGCAGCAGGAAGGGCACGCCGTCGGCGCTGAGCTTGACGTCGCACTCGAAGAAGCGGTAGCCGTGCGCCGCGCCGAGGCGGAACGCGGCCAGCGTGTTCTCCGGCGCCAGCTTGCCGGCGCCGCGGTGCGCGATCCAGCGCGGGTAGGGCCAGGGCGTGGTCATCGCCGGCCGCGTCACGCTGCCCGCCGCAGCGTCTGCGGGTCGAACCAGTGCAGCCGATCGGGCTTGGCGCCGAGCATCAGCATGTCGCCGGTCGTCGGCGCCGCCAGCGTCGCGTCCATGCGCAGCGTGAACGGCGCCGCGCCGACATGGCCGTGCACCAGCCGCTCGGCGCCCAGCATCTCGACCACCTGCACCTTCAGCGGCCAGCCGCCGCCTGCGCCGTCGATCGCCGCGTGCTCCGGCCGCAGGCCGAGGATCAGCGCCCCGTCGCGCGGCGCCGGTGCCGGCAGCGCGAGGGCCTGGCCCCCGGCTTCGAAGCGCCCGCCGGCGGCGCTGCCGTGCAGCAGGTTCATCGGCGGCGAGCCGATGAAGCCGGCGACGAAGGTGCTCGCCGGCCGCGCGTAGACCTCCTCCGGGGTGCCGATCTGCTCCACGTTGCCGGCGTTCATCACCACCATGCGCTCGGCCAGCGTCATCGCCTCGACCTGGTCGTGGGTCACGAACAGCGCCGTGATGCCCAGCTCGCGGTGCAGGGTCTGGATCTCCAGCCGCGTCTGCGCGCGCAGCTTGGCGTCGAGGTTGGACAGCGGCTCGTCGAACAGGAAGACCTGCGGCTCGCGCACGATCGCGCGCCCCATCGCGACCCGCTGGCGCTGGCCGCCCGACAGCTCGCGCGGCTTGCGCTGCAGCAGCGGCGCCAGCTCGAGGATCCTGGCCGCCTTGTCGACCCGCCGGCGGATTTCCTCGCGCGGCAGCTTCTTGATCTTCAGCCCGTAGGCCATGTTGTCGAACACGCTCATGTGCGGGTACAGGGCGTAGTTCTGGAACACCATCGCGATGTCGCGCTCGGCCGGTTCCAGCGCGTTGACGACCCGCCCGCCGATCGCGATCTCGCCGCCGGTGATCTCCTCCAGCCCGGCCACCATGCGCAGCAGCGTGCTCTTGCCGCAGCCGCTGGGGCCGACGATGACGATGAACTCGCCGTCGGCGAACTCGGCGTCGACGCCGTGGATGACCTGCAGCGCCTTGGCGCCGAAGCCGTAGCTCTTGGTGACCTTGCGCAGGGAGATGGATGCCATGCCGGGGGCCCGTGGTGCGGGCGCTGCGTTATTTTTCGGAGTCCACGAGGCCCTTGACGAACCAGCGCTGCATCGCCAGCACGACGATCGCCGGCGGGATCATGGCCAGGATCGCGGTGGCCATCACCAGGTTCCACTCGTTGCCGGCGTCGCCGCCGCTGATCATGCGCTTGATGCCGATCACCACCGGGTACATGCGCTCCTCGGTGGCGATCAGCAGCGGCCACAGGTACTGGTTCCAGCCGTAGATGAACTGGATCACGAACAGGGCCGCGATGCTGGTGCGCGACAGCGGCACCAGGATGTCCTTGAAGAAGCGCATCGGCCCGGCGCCGTCCATGCGCGCCGCCTCCACCAGCTCGTCCGGCACGGTGAGGAAGAACTGGCGGAACAGAAAGGTGGCGGTGGCGCTGGCGATGAGCGGGATCGTCAGCCCGGCGTAGCTGTTGAGCATGCCGAGGTCGGACACCACCTTGTAGGTCGGCGCGATGCGCACCTCCACCGGCAGCATCAGGGTCACGAAGATGGCCCAGAAGCACAGCATCCGGAACGGGAAGCGGAAGTAGACGACCGCGAACGCCGACAGCAGCGAGATGAAGATCTTGCCGAAGGTGATGACGAGCGCGGTCACCATGCTGACCCACAGCATGCGGCCGACCGGCGCGGTGGAGCCGACCGTGCCGCCGCCCTGCCAGGCGGCGACGTAGTTCTCCAGCAGGTGGCCGCCCGGCAGCAGCGGCATCGGCGCCTGCACGATCGCCTGCGCCGTGTGGGTGCTGGCGACGAAGGTCAGGTAGACCGGGAAGGCGACGATCGCGATGCCGACCAGCAGCACCGCGTGCGAGACGAAGGTCAGCCCGGGGCGGCGCTCGATCATCAGTAGTTCACCTTGCGCTCGATGTAGCGGAACTGCACCACCGTCAGCGTGATGACGATCGCCATCAGCACCACCGACTGCGCCGCCGAGCTGCCCAGGTCCAGCCCCTTGAAGCCGTCGTAGAAGACCTTGTAGACCAGGATCGCGGTGTCGCGCCCGGGGCCGCCCTGGGTCGTCGCGTCGACGATCGCGAAGGTGTCGAAGAAGGCGTAGACGACGTTGATGACGAGCAGGAAGAAGGTCACCGGCGACAGCAGCGGCAGCACGATGGTCCAGAAGCGGCGCCAGAAGCCGGCGCCGTCGATCGCCGCCGCCTCGAGCAGCGACTTCGGGATCGACTGCAGCCCGGCGAGGAAGAACAGGAAGTTGTACGAGATCTGCTTCCACACCGCCGCCATCACGATCAGCGCCATCGCGTGGTTCGGGTTCAGCAGGTGGTTCCAGTCGACCCCCATCTGGCGCAGCGCGTAGCTCAGCACGCCGATGCTGGGCGCGAACATGAACAGCCACAGCACGCCGGCGACCGCCGGCGCCACCGCGTAGGGCCAGATCAGCAGCGTCTTGTAGCTGGTCGCGCCGCGGATCACGCGGTCGGCGAACACCGCCAGCACGAGCGCGATGACGATGCCGAAGCCGGCCACCAGCAGCGAGAAGACCGCCGTGATGCGGAACGATGCCCGGTACAGCTCGTCGGCGAACAGCTCGCGGAAGTTCTGCAGCCCGACGAACTCGCTGGAGAACCCGAACGCGTCCTCGCGCCGCACCGACTGCAGCAGCGCCTGCGCCGACGGCCAGAAGAAGAAGACGATGATCACCGCCAGCTGCGGCGCCAGCAGCACCCACGGCAGCCAGTGCGACTTGAAGCGGACGCGCTTTTCCATGCGGGGCGGATGCTATTGCAATGGCGGGGCCGGTCGCGGCGCGCCTTCAAACCGACGGGGCGCCGCCAGCGGCGACGCCCCGTGCTGGAGGGCCGGCCGGCCGCGGCGGGCCGGCCGGCAAGCGGCGCTCAGGACGACGTCCGGGCCGCGGTCTGCTGGAAGCGCACCAGGTGCTCGTTGCCGCGCCGCACGATGGCGTCCAGCGCCTCCTGCGCGCTCTTGCGGCCGGCCCAGACCTGCTCCAGCTCCTCGTCGATCACCGCCCGCACCTGGACGTGGTTGCCGATGCGGATGCCACGCGACTTGTCGGTCGTCTTGCGGATCATCTGCGTCACCGAAACGTCGGTGCCCGGGTTCTCCTTGTAGAAGCCCGACTTCTCCGTCATCTCGTACGAGGCCATCGTCAGCGGCAGGTAGCCGGTGCGCTTGTGGTTCTCCATCGCCACCTGGTCGGACGACAGGAAGTTCAGGAACTGCGCCACGCCCTTGTACTGCTCGGGCTTGTGGCCGGCCATCACCCACAGGCTGGCGCCGCCGATGATGGTGTTCTGCGGCGCGCCCGGCACGTCGGGGTAGTAGGGCAGGGTGGAGATGCCGAACTCGAACTTGGCCTCGCGCTTCAGGCGCGCGTACAGCGCCGACGAGCCGGTCGTCATCGCGCACTCGCCGGCCGCGTAGACGGCGTCGGCGGCGTTGCCGCGGCCCTTGTAGACGAACAGGCCCTGCCTGGCCATGTTGGCCAGGTTCTCGATGTGGCGCACGTGCAGCGGCGAGTTGACCGCCAGCCGCGCGGCCGGGCCGCCGAAGCCGTTGTTCAGGGTCGCGAACTCGACGTTGTGCCAGGTCGAGAAGCTCTCGAGCTGGGTCCAGCCGGCCCAGCTTGTGGTGTAGGGGCAGGCGTGGCCGGAGGCCTTCAGGATGGCCGCCGCGCGCACCACCTCGGGCCAGGTCCGGGGCGGGTTGTTCGGGTCCAGCCCGGCGGCCTTGAAGGCGTCCTTGTTGTAGTGGAAGACGGTGGTCGAGCTGTTGAACGGGAAGCTCAGCATCTGGCCGTCGGCCGCCGTGTAGTAGCCGGCCACCGCCGGCACGTAGCGGCTGGGGTCGAAGCGCAGCCCGGCGTCGCGGAAGACCTGCGCCACCGGCACGATCGCCTGGCGCGAGGCCATCATGGTCGCGGTGCCGACCTCGAACACCTGCAGGATGTGCGGCGCGTTGCCGGCGCGGAAGGCGGCGATCGCGGCCGTCATCGATTCGTCGTAGCTGCCCTTGAAGGTCGGCACGACGCGGTAGTCGCGCTGGCTCTCGTTGAAGGCCTTGGCCTGGTCGTTGATCCACTCGCCCAGGGCGGCGGACATCGAGTGCCACCACTGGATCTCGACCTGCGCCTGCGCGGGCAGGGCGACAGCTGCGGCCAGCGCGGCGGCCGCGACATAGGGTTTCAGTTGCATGACGTCTCCATGACAGACCTGCGGCCCCCGGCGGGGGCCAAACGGCCATTGTTTCGTCGGTATGTGACAGCCGCGTTTCTGTCACGGGACCCGGCGCACGGGCCATCGGTACAAACCCCCTCGCCCGCCCTGGCCTGGGGCACCGCGGCCGGCTGCGCCATGTTGCACTGCGGTAGGATCCACGGCTCCCATGAACGCGCCGCAACCCCTCCTGCCGGCCACCATGCCCGCGGCGCCGGACGGCGGCGAGCAGCCGCCCGGACCTGCCCGCCTGCGGGAGATCCCGTACAACTACACCTCGCTCGCCGACCGCGAGATCGTGCTGCGCCTGCTCGGCGCGCGCGCTTGGGAGCTGCTCGACCGCCTGCGCCAGGAGCGCCGCACCGGCCGCTCGGCGCGCATGCTGTACGAGGTGCTGGGCGACATCTGGGTCGTCCAGCGCAACCCCTACCTCGAGGACGATCTGCTGGCCAACCCGAAGCGGCGCCGGCTGCTGATCGACGCCCTGCACCACCGGCTGGCCGAGATCGAGAAGCGCCGCACGCCGGCCGAGGACCCGGAGCGCGACGCCCTGGTCGGCGAGCTGCTGCTGGAGGCCTTCGACGCCGTGCAGCGCTTCGCGCGCCGCTTCGACGAGGTCGCCGCGCTGCGCCAGCGCACGCGGCGCGTGCTCGGCCGTGTGACGGCGCGCGACAACATCAAGTTCGACGGCCTGAGCCGGGTCGCGCATGTCACCGACGCCACCGACTGGCGGGTCGAATACCCCTTCGTCGTCCTGACCCCCGACACCGAGGCCGAGACCGCGCGCCTGGTCAAGGGCTGCATCGAGCTCGGGCTGACCATCATCCCGCGCGGCGGTGGCACCGGCTACACCGGCGGCGCGGTGCCGCTGACCTGGAAGAGCGCGGTCATCAACACCGAGAAGCTCGAGGCGATGAGCGAGGTCGAGTGGATCGACCTGCCCGGCGTGGCCGGCAAGGTGCCCACCGTCTGGACCGAGGCCGGCGTCGTCACCCAGCGCGTGGCCGACGCCGCCGAGCGCGCCGGGCATGTGTTCGCGGTCGACCCGACGAGCGCCGAGGCGAGCTGCATCGGCGGCAACATCGCGATGAACGCCGGCGGCAAGAAGGCCGTGCTGTGGGGCACGGCGCTGGACAACCTGGCGAGCTGGCGCATGGTCACGCCCGAGGCCAGGTGGCTGGAAGTGACGCGGCTGGACCACAACCTGGGCAAGATCCACGACGCCCCGGCGGCGCGCTTCGAGCTGCGCTGGTTCGACGCCGGCGGCAAGACGCTCGAGCGCAGCGAGATCCTCGAGATCCCGGGCAGCGTGTTCCGCAAGGAAGGCCTCGGCAAGGACGTCACCGACAAGTTCCTCGCCGGCCTGCCGGGCGTGCAGAAGGAGGGCTGCGACGGCCTGATCACCAGCGCGCGCTGGATCGTGCACCGCATGCCGCCGCACGTGCGCACCGTCTGCCTGGAGTACTTCGGCAATGCGCGCGACGCGGTGCCCAGCATCGTCGAGATCAAGGACTACATGTTCGGGCTGGCCAAGGCGGCCGGCGGCGCGGTGCTGACCGACGGCGAGCGCCGGGTGCCGGTGGTGCTGGCCGGGCTGGAGCACCTGGACGACCGCTACCTGAAGGCGGTCGGCTACGCGACCAAGAGCAAGCGCGGCGCGGCGCAGGGCGCCGGGCTGCCGAAGATGGTGCTGATCGGCGACATCGTCGGCGACGACGAGCAGGCCGTGGCGCGTGCGACGAGCGAGGTCGTGCGGCTGGCCAACAGCCGCGGCGGCGAGGGTTTCGTCGCCGTCAGCGCCGACGCGCGCAAGACCTTCTGGCTCGACCGCAAGCGCACGGCCGCCATCGCGCGCCACACCAACGCCTTCAAGATCAACGAGGACGTGGTGATCCCGCTGCCGCGCCTGGGCGAGTACAGCGAGGGCATCGAGCGCATCAACGTCGAGCTCAGCCTGCGCAACAAGATCGAGCTCGCCGATCGGCTGATCGCCTTCTTCGAGCAGGGCCCGCTGCCGCTCGGCAGGAGCGACGACGCGAGCGAGATCCCGAGCGCCGAGCTGCTCGGCGACCGCGTGCAGCAGGCGCTGGCAATGCTGCGCGAGGTGCGTGCGCTGTGGCAGTTCTGGCACGACCAGCTCGACCTGCCGCAGCGCGATCAGGGCGGCGCGACCGCGTTCGCGCTGCTGCAGGACCACCGCTGGCGGGCGTCGTGGAAGCGGCAGATCCTGGCGCCGCTGCAGACGCTGTTCGCCGGCGCCGCGTTCGAGCCCATCCTCGCCGAATGCCGCCGCCTGCACGGCGAGGTGCTGCGCGGGCGGGTCTGGGTCGCGCTGCACATGCACGCCGGCGACGGCAACGTGCACACCAACATCCCGGTCAACAGCGACAACTATCCGATGCTGCGCGCCGCGCACGAGGCGGTGGCGCGCATCATGGCGCTGGCGCGCCGGCTCGGCGGCGTGATCTCGGGCGAGCACGGCATCGGCATCACCAAGCTCGAGTTCCTGAGCGACGACGAGCTGGCCGCGTTCGCCGCCTACAAGAAGCGCATCGACCCCGAGGGTCGCTTCAACAAGGGCAAGCTGCTGCGCGACCCGCAGCGCCCGCCGGCGCAGGGCGGCACGCTGCCGCCGGCGCCGCGCCCGGGCGACCGCCGCCACGCCTTCGAGTCGGCCTGGCCGGGCGACCTCAGCGCCGCCTACACGCCGAGCTTCGGGCTGATGGGCCACGAGTCGCTGATCATGCAGCGCAGCGACATCGGCGCCATCAGCGCCAGCGTCAAGGACTGCCTGCGCTGCGGCAAGTGCAAGCCGGTGTGCGCCACCCACGTGCCGCGCGCCAACCTGCTGTACAGCCCGCGCAACAAGATCCTCGCGACCTCGCTGCTGATCGAGGCCTTCCTGTACGAGGAGCAGACGCGGCGCGGCATCAGCGTGCAGCACTGGCACGAGTTCGAGGACGTCGCCGACCACTGCACGGTCTGCCACAAGTGCGCCAGCCCCTGCCCGGTCGACATCGACTTCGGCGATGTCTCGATGAACATGCGCAACCTGCTGCGCAAGATGGGCCACAAGAGCTTCCGGCCCGGCAACGCGGCGGCGATGCTGTTCCTCAACGCCACCAGCCCGCGCACGATCAAGCTGATGCGCTCGGCGATGGTCGACGTCGGCTTCAAGGCGCAGCGCTTCGCGGCCGACCTGCTCAAGCCGCTGGCGAAGCGGCAGACCGCCGCCCCGCGCGCCACCGTCGGCACCGCGCCGCTGCGCGAGCAGGTGATCCACTTCGTCAACAAGAAGATGCCCGGCGGGCTGCCGAAGAAGACCGCGCGCGCGCTGCTGGACATCGAGGACAAGGCCTACGTGCCCATCATCCGCGACCCGCAGCGCACGGGCGCCGACACCGAGGCGGTGTTCTACTTCCCCGGCTGCGGCTCGGAGCGGCTGTTCAGCCAGGTCGGGCTGGCCACGCAGGCGATGTTGTGGCACGCCGGCGTGCAGACCGTGCTGCCGCCGGGGTATCTGTGCTGCGGCTACCCGCAGCGCGGCAGCGGCCAGTTCGACAAGGCCGACAAGATCATCACCGACAACCGGGTGCTGTTCCACCGCGTGGCCAACACGCTGAACTACCTCGACATCAAGACCGTGGTGGTGAGCTGCGGCACCTGCTACGACCAGCTGCAGGGCTACCGCTTCGAGGAGATCTTCCCCGGCTGCCGCATCGTCGACATCCACGAGTACCTGCTCGACAAGGGCATCACGCTCGGCCCGGAGCAGGCCGGCGCCTACCTCTACCACGACCCCTGCCACAGCCCGCTGAAGCAGCGCGAGCCGATGAAGACGGTCAAGGCGCTGGTCGGCGCGCAGGTGATCGAGAGCAAGCGCTGCTGCGGCGAGAGCGGCACGCTGGGCGTCACGCGGCCCGACATCTCGACCCAGGTCCGCTTCCGCAAGGAGCAGGAGATCCGCCAGGGCGAGGCCGCGCTGCGCGCCACCGCGGCGCTGCCGGCGGATGCCGGGGTCAAGATCCTGACCAGCTGCCCGAGCTGCCTGCAAGGCCTCAAGCGTTACGAGGGCGACCTCGCCAGCGGGCTGCTGGAGGCCGACTACATCGTGGTCGAGATGGCGCGCCACATCCTGGGCGAGGACTGGCTGCCGGCCTACGTCGCGCGCGCCAACGCGGGGGGCATCGAGCGCGTGTTGGTCTGAGAGGGGTCAGGTCACGCGTTCTACATCGTGGAACGAGTGACCTGACCCCGGCTTCGTGCCGCCTGGCGCAGGTCTTGCATGCTGGATCGCGAACCGCCCGATCGAGACGCCCGTCAGTGGCGTCGGGTGGCTGCTCAGGGAGAACACGATGCGATGGAACGCCTTCCCGCAGGTCGCGGCAGGTCTGGCGGGTCTTATATTGACAGTGTCAACATTTGCGGCTGTCGAGCAGCGCGCGGAGCTTGTGCCGGGCACCGAGACGGCGCCGAAGCGCACCGAGGCGGTGCATGCGGCCCTGCCAGACGGCGCGGTTGGCACGGCGCCGGCGTCCGACCAGGCCTGGGCCCTGTGGGCCGGCGGGTTGGGCGCCGTCGGCTTCGTCGTCGCGCGGCGCTGGCCGCGCTGAGCCGGCGAGAGAGCGCCATCAACTCCTCGTCCAAAGACTTTCATGATGTGCAAGTACTTGTCCGCCGTTACAATTCAGATTGATTGGCCCCGCAAGTGGGGGGGGCACGCCACCAGATTGGGGGCGGAGAATGCGGTTTCAGGGCGCCGGTCGGTGCTCATTCATTATTCGGATTCGACCAGGGGGTTCTCATGAAGCTCAAGAGTCTTGCCGCTGCCGCGTTGCTCGCGTGCAGTGCCGGTGCCCACGCGGTCAGCGGGCCGGGGTCGCTCGGCACCATCGACAACGTGCCGGTGCTCATCGGCAACACCGTGTCGGGGTTCTTCTTCGACACCTTCAGCTTCACGATCGCGATGCCGGGTGACCTGTTCGGCAGCATCACGTCGCTGTCGGTCCCGCCCGTGCTCGGCCTCGCCAACCTCGGCGTCGTGCTGCAGGACGCCTCGCTGACGACGGTCGGCACGAGCGCGACGCCGTCGAGCTTCAGCTTCGAGGGCCTGAGCGCCGGGAGCTACGCCTTGTCGGTGGTCGGCTTCACGAGCGGCAGCGCCGGCGGTGCCTACTCCGGCGTGCTGTTCGCGCAGACCATCCCCGAGCCCGGCACCTACATGATGCTGCTGGCCGGTCTGGCGGCCGTGGGCTTCATCGCGCTGCGCCGCCGCAGCGACGACTGACTGAGCCGCGCCCACCGGCCCAAGGGCGGTGCCGCGGCACCGCCCTTGTCGTTTGGGCGACGCGCGCGCGTCGGCATCGCGGGCGCGGCATAAACTCAGCGGCGTTCCCACCATGCCCGCCCAGCCGCCGCCCATGGCCGCGAACCCATCCAAGCCCCAGCCGACCGCGCTCACCGTCCACCAGGCCTCGCGCCAGCTCGAGATCGCCTTCGACGACGGTGCCCACTTCCACATCCCGTTCGAGCTGATGCGCGTGTACTCGCCGTCGGCCGAGGTGCGCGGGCATGGCCCCGGGCAGGAGGTGCTGCAGACCGGCAAGCGCCTGGTGACCATCGACGCCATCGAGCCGGTCGGGCACTACGCCGTGCAGCCGCGCTTCAGCGACGGCCACGAGAGCGGCATCTTCAGCTGGGAGTACCTGTACCAGCTCGGCGCCGAGCAGGCCGAGCTGTGGGCACGCTACGAGCAGCGCCTGGCCGAGGCCGGCGCCGACCGCGACGCCCCGATGGCCACCAAGGCCGGCGGCGGCGCCTGCGCCAGCCACTGACGGCACGACCGCGCCCAGGGCACGCGATGGCCGGCACGCACTTCGGGTTCGAGACCGTCGACGAGGCCGACAAGGCGCGCCGCGTGCGCGGCGTGTTCGACTCGGTGGCGCAGAAGTACGACCTGATGAACGACCTGCTGTCGGGCGGCCTGCACCGGGTCTGGAAGGCCTACACGGTCGCGGTCGCCAACCTGCGGCCGGGCGACCGCGTGCTCGACATCGCCGGCGGCACCGGCGACCTCGCGCGCGCCTTCGCGCCGCGTGTCGGCGAGCGCGGGGTCGTCGTGCACACCGACATCAACGAGTCGATGCTGCGCGTCGGCCGCGACCGCCTGCTCGACGGTGGCCTGGCGCTGCCCACCACCGTCTGCGACGCCGAGCGGCTGCCGTTCGCCGACGGCGCCTTCGACCTCGTCAGCGTCGCCTTCGGCCTGCGCAACATGACGCACAAGGAGCGTGCGCTGGCCGAGATGTGCCGCGTGCTGCGCCCCGGCGGGCGGCTGCTGGTGCTCGAGTTCTCGCAGCCGGCCGAGCCGCTGCGCAAGCCCTACGACTTCTATTCGTTCAAGCTCATGCCGCTGATCGGGCGCTGGGTGGCGGGCGACGAGGCCAGCTACCGCTACCTGGCCGAGTCGATCCGCATGCACCCCGACCAGGCGACGCTGAAGGCGATGATGAAGGACGCCGGCTTCGGCCATGTCGACGTGCACGACCTGGCCGGCGGG
>JRYF01015610.1_pt1 | contig 12801 bp, 13 predicted proteins | sample 235331 | NCBI WGS metagenome assembly JRYF01 (sample SAMN03074217, study PRJNA261475) | activated sludge metagenome | biome: Wastewater Treatment Plant; feature: Wastewater; material: Activated sludge; isolation source: activated biomass of a wastewater treatment plant treating hydrocarbon... ... | reverse complement strand
GGACATGGTATGCGTAGGGAGGATATTATTAATGGGTTTATGAGGCTTTCTACACGGGATAAGATAGACAATCCCGTTTCACCTTTATATAAAAGGGATAGGGCAGGAAAGAAGGGCATCGGAAGATTTGCTGCTCAACGCCTAGGAGAAAAGCTCACAATTATTACCAAAACAGCTAATGCAGAGGGGGCTTTGAGAGTAGAAATTGATTGGCGGGATTATGGTGATGGTGGTCGAGAGCTCGCTGGAATAGCAAATCGAATAGTAGATGAAAAGAACATTTATACTAAGGGCACAACTTTGATCATAGGGAACTTGAGAGAATCATGGCCTGAAAGTGCAATCAGGCGTGTTTTTACATATGTACAAGAATTAATTCAACCTTTTCCGCTTTCTAAAACTCCTGAAGAAGAGCCGAGAGTTGATCCAGGTTTTAAGGTTGAGATGGATCTTTCGATCTCAGGTGAAGAAAAGAAAATCGCGGATGTCGAAACACTTGTTTACGAATATGCTCTTGCTGAAATAGATGCTTTTGTGGAAAAAGGTGTAGGATATTGGACCTTGAAAAGTGATAAATTTGATATAACTGAGGAGTTTGTTCCAATCGAAGAAGCCAGTAACAACTCATTCGAGTTTGACAAATTAAATAGTGTCTATCTAAAAGCTTATTATTACATTTACTCATCTGATTTAATCCCAAAGGCACAACTTGTCCGATTACAAAAACTTGGACGTGAAAAGGGCGGAATCAGAGTTTATAAAAATGGGTTTCGTGTCTTACCTTATGGTGAACCTGATGATGATTGGTTAGGATTGGATTTTGAATCTGAGAGACGTAGTATCTTGGTGCCAATTGCAAACCGCAACTTCTTAGGCTTTGTAGAAATCGCTGACAAATACGAATTGGATTTTAGGGAAACTTCAAGCAGAGAAGGATTGGTTAGAGGAACTGCACTTGATCAACTTATTAGATTTTGTTCAGCAGTTTTGATAAAGACAGCCCTTCGTATTGGAGAAGAACGCAATCGGAAACTTAGACCCACAAAAGTAGAGAAATCCGTCACAGAACGATTGAAATCGGTTTTAAAAAACGCTGAAAAATTAGTGAACTCCCTCCTTAGCCAAACAGAAAATTTACAGAGTAAGGTTGAGAGTAAACAATCGGTCGCGAGTGATGAATTTAATGCGCTTAATCAATTTGCAAGCGAATTGCAAAATGTCGTGAATTCTATAAGACAGGTTTCTGAACAACAGGAACATGAGGCGGCCAGATTATTGGAAGAAACAGAATTACTAAGAGTAGTAAGTGGTTTAGGATTGGTAATTGCTGAATTTACACATGAGGTTAGAACCCGTCTTGAAAGTATAAATATTGATTTGGATTCTCCAATGAATCCTGATAATGAAACTGATTGTCATAAAAAAATGGAACGACTTAGAGGAAATTTTGGAAGTTTGCGCTTTTATACCGCTTACTTCAACTCAGCAATGTCTTCCATCGTCAACAGAGAAATTTCTCCCCAAAACATTAAGGATGTATTGCGAAATTTTGAAACAAAAGCGCTGAAAGTAATGGCAAAAAAAGAAGGTATTGAGATTGAGCCAATAGAGTATATAGGCTCAGTCCTGTTCACAAAACCAATGCATCAATCTGAATGGGCTTCAATTCTTATGAATTTGTATACTAACTCGAAAAAGGCAATCGAGAGGGCTGGCACAAAGGGTCGCATCAAGATTCGAGCAGGACGAGATGGCAGTAATATATTTCTCGAGTTTTCGGATAATGGGGATGGTGTAAAGCCAGAAAACGAAGAAAGAATATTTGATGCTTTCTTTACCAGTTCAAACCCTACCAGCCCATTAAAGACATCCCGTAATATCGATTTGGATATTGATATATATACAGGCATGGGGCTGGGATTAAAAATTGTGAAGGACATCATTTTGAGTTATGAAGGAAATATCAGTCTTGTTGGTGCATCAACAGGTTATACAACCTGTTTTCGCGTTGAAATTCCTGCTGCATCAGAGGAGGAATTAGATCAATATGGCCTATAGAATTCTTTACCTAGATGATGAGGAAGCTAACACCATTCAGCCCTTTATCGATCGGGTGCAAAACGAGACGGAAGATTTTATTATAGACCTGTCCCACCCAGGAAAATATAGCAACAATTTAGATGCTTTGTTTAAAGAACTGAGCAACTACGACGCGCTAATCCTGGATTGGGTGCTAAATCAGTATAGTGATGAGAATGATATTAGGTTTCCTTTCCGCGCGTCTTCTTTAGCACAGGAAGTGCGAACCAGAACCACAGGAGGCGAAATTTCTGGGATTCCTATTATTTTATGGTCTATGGCAGAGAGGATTCGGCAATCTTATGATCGGACTGCCCATGATCTATTTGATTTGCAAGTATTGAAAGGCGAGATTACTGAGTCCGCTCCCAAACTAAGAATACAAATCAAAAGCCTAATAGATGGTTATCGCCAAATTAATGAATCACTTTCCCAAAACAATTCTTCATATACCTTATTGGGTATTGATGAAGCGGACTTGGATATTCGACTAGTTTCAGAAATTAATAGTTTCAAAGTTGTTCATGAAGTTGCATTGTTCATCCGCCGCGAATTGCTGGAGCGACCTGGACCATTGATTGATGATGAGCGACTAGGAGCAATTTTGGGAATTGATATTCCTGCATCTAACAACTGGGAGGATTTGTTGAATAGTTTTCCAGCGGACACGAAATATGATGGGCCATTTGCAAGTGGTTGGCTAAGGTGGTGGCGGCGTAGCATAGAAAACTGGTGGCACGAAACTACTAAGCAGGAACGCAATTTTAATTATTTCAATGCTCAAAAACGCGTTGACTTAATTTCTAAGGCTACGCAACTGACAGGAATTGTGGCTGCAAAACCAATTAGTCTCAAATACCACTCATACTTTGAAACCATTTGTGAAATTTCCAAGAGACCTCTTGATCCTATAGACGGGGTATTGATAGATGAAAGTGATCCAAAACCGTGGCAAGAAAGACGATACATATCTATGGATGAGGCCATAGAACTAGGTCGTAATCAGGGACAGCAGGAATTTAGACCACATCCAACTGAATTAGAAAGAGTAAAAGAAATTAGAAGGGAAAAAATGCGAGATGCCCAGTAATGAATCCGTTCGAAAGTCGCTGGCAAAAGATCTTGATCTGATAGCTGAGAGATTGGAAAGCGCCCAAATCGTTGCTGATGCCGGGCCGATTCGAGCCGCTGCAGCAGAATGTAGGCGTGATCGTGGTGATCGGTGGAGATATGAACTATCTCGATTACGCTTCACACAATTGGGAAATCTTAAGTTCAAGCCTAATGGAATATACCCCATAGCAATAGAACTAACCGTACTGGTTGAAGGTTTCTGTAGTCCAAATGGAAATGACCCATTGAGTAAATTAGCAGTAGATATACTTCTTTATGGAGAACGAAGACGAGAAGGTCAAGAAAACAAAATCCCAGTTGCGTATGGGTGGCATATTGATAAGCACTATCAGGAAGAAGGCGATGGAGCTCCAGAGTTTCTTCACCCAACATATCATTTTCAAGCNNTATAATGGGGATGCAAGAAAGATTATGGTGGCCGTATCTTCACGCTCTAGTTTCCTTATCCGGCCCACAAAACAAAACCCCGGCTTGGGCTACCGCACTCTGGCCTCAATTAATACCGTTACCACATTAACTGTATCTAAAACTCAGGATTCACCATGACTATTTCCCTCACCCCCGAAATTCAATTTGTCTTAAACACCGTCCGTACAGCCTCCAAACTCGTGGCGCAGGTACAGGCGGAGATGGTCACTTCCGCGCTGACGAAGGAGGATAAATCCCCCGTCACGATTGCCGATTATGGCGCGCAGGCGTTGGTTGGCTATTTGCTTGACCAGACGTTTCCGAATGACCCGCTCGTGGGGGAGGAAGATTCTGCGTCGCTGCGGGAGGAGAAAAATCGGGAAACGTTGGAGCGTATTGCGTATTTCGTCGGGCAGTATGCGAATGGGGCGACGACGGATGCCGTGTGCCAGTGGATTGATCGGGGCAGTGCCGAGTCCGGGCAGCGATACTGGACGGTGGACCCCATTGACGGGACGAAAGGTTTCCTGCGAGGCGATCAATATGCCGTTGTCCTCGCCCTGGTCGAAAATGGTCAGGTGCAGGTAGGCGCACTCGGCTGTCCCAACCTCAATATCCAATATCTAATATCCAATACCGACGCTCCAGCCTTTAGCCCCGGCAACGGCTCCCTCGTCCTCGCCGTGCGCGGGCAGGGGACCTGGGCGGCCCCCCTCGCGGGTGGCGAGTTCGTCCGGTTGACCGTTTCCCCGCGCGGGGAGGCGTCTCAGGCACGGATGCTGCGCTCGCTCGAAGAAGCGCATACGAACGTCGGGCAAATTGGCGATCTCGTCAACACGTTGAACGTACAGGCCGCCCCGGTCGGGATGGACAGCCAGGCCAAATACGCCGTCCTCGCCGCCGGAAAAGGGGATGTGCTGGTGCGGTTGATTTCCGCCAAAATGCCCGATTACAAGGAAAAGATTTGGGATCAGGGCGCGGGTTCGATTGTCGTGGAGGAGGCGGGTGGACGCATCACCGACTTGCACGGGCGCACGCTCGATTTCACCGCCGGGCGGACACTGGCGCACAACCGGGGGGTGCTGGCGACGAATGGGGTGCTGCACCCTATCGTATTGGGAGCCTTAGAAAAGATTGGGGCATAACCTCAGGAGAAAGGTCACCCTTCACTCGTCATAATAAACAACGGGCGCATCTCGAAACTCTTATACGAAGGGCGGAGCCGGTCAATACTATAATGTTCACTGATGTTGACCACTTTTTTCGTGTTCACAATCACTTCGATGGGCAGATTATCGTACCGGCCATTTTTGAGAACAACCAGCCGCCCGTGAATCCCACGCAGGAGTAAATCGAGAGCAAGATTTCCATACGCCATAGGGACGATGGAATCAATCGCATCGGGGTTGCCGGAGCGGACGAGGTAGCCGAGTTTTTGGTTGATCACGTTGACGGTTTTGCCGTTGTTGAACCGGGCGGAGCGGTCTTTGATTTCAGCGGAGACCAGGTCGCCAATCCCGCCCAGTTTTTTGTGACCGTAAGCGTCGGTGGTCGCGCTTTCAAAAACCATTTCGCCGCCCTGGTACATTGCCCCTTCGGAGACCAGCACAATGGAATATTTACTGGGATTGAGGCGGCGGTCTTCGCACATCAACTCGGTCAGGTGATCCATATCGAATTTGTATTCGGGGATCACACACCGGTGTGCCGCGCCCGCCATCGTGGGGAGCATGGCCGTGAAACCCGCGTACCGCCCAAACACTTCCAGCACCAGAAAACGCTCGTGCGACCCGGCAGAGGTGCGGAGGGCGTTGGTCATTTCGATGGTGCGGGTCACACAGGTGCTGAACCCGATACAGTAATCCGTGCCGGGGACATCATTGTCCCTCGTTTTGGGGATGGCGACGATTTTCATCCCTTCCTGATAAAGCCGCACGCCGTAGCTTAAGGTATCGTCGCCGCCGATGGGGATGAGGGTGTCAATGCCCAGGAATTCCAGGTTTTTGAGGATATCCGGGGTGAGATCGTTTACCTCGTTGGCGTAGGCGTCTTTGAGATGATCCGGTACATCCGCTTTTTTGACCTTGCTGGGGTTGGTGCGAGAGGAGTGGAGGAACGTGCCGCCGGTGCGCCCTGCGCGGTTGACAATTTCACCGGTGAGTTCCAGATAGTTTTCGCTGTTATCCGCTTTGGGGTCGCGGAGGATGTTGACCGGCCCCGCCCACCCCCTCCGGAGACCGATCACCTTGTATCCTTCTCGCAGGGCGCGGATCGTGACCGCGCGGATCGCGGGGTTCAAACCGGGGACATCCCCCCCACCGGTGAGGATGCCAATAACCCCTTTGATTTTGTTGAGTTTTGCCATGAGATTGTCCTTTTTGAACCGATAAAGTGCGCGATTGAAACCACAATCGAGGGAAATTCCTTTCAAACGGCGATGGTTAGCAGCAGCACTGGCTTAAATTGGTGGTAGAGATAGTTGGGGATGTTCTTCACATTTAGACTGAGCATAAAACAAGTTCAAAACGCCACTATTTTGGTTCCATTTTCTTCCTGCTTGAAATAATTGTCAAGTGTGGTTTTTAGCAGGAGTACGGTAAAATCCTTGTGTCCCTCATTAAAAATTGGCCTGAAAATCGGCTATTCCCTATTCACAATTCNNCTCTGCATCGCCTTTATTGCCGGGGTTATCCTTGCCTCCTCTCTCCCACTTCCCGCGCTCTACTGGCTCATCGCGTCTATCACCTGTCTTCTTCTGGCTGCCCTTATCCATTTTCTCACTCGCAAACCCTACTCCCCTCTGCTCCGCACCTTTTCTCCCCTTCTCCTTGTCGCCGCCCTCACCCTGGGTGCCGCCCGCTACCAGTCCACCCGCCCCATCCTCGCCGATCCCACCTTCATCGCCCACTACAACGATACCGGCCTGAACGTCACCATCACCGGTCTGCTGGTTCACCCTCCTGACGAACGCGACAGCTACACCAACCTCCGCATCCAAACTGAAACCATTCGCCTCTCCACCGAACTTGAATCCATCCCCGTCACTGGGTTGCTGTTAGCCCGCGTCGATCCGGGCGGTGACTGGCAGTATGGCGACCGCCTCACCCTGACCGGGCGGCTCCAAACTCCGCCGGAAACGGAAACGTTCTCCTACCGTGATTACCTGGCACGGGCGGGCATTTACGCTTTCCTGCCCTTTGCCAACGCCAGCCGTCTGGCACACAACCAGGGCCAGCCCTTCTTCCGCCTCATCTTTGCATTCAAAGCCCGCGCCGTCGAAACGGTCTACCATCTCTATCCCGATCCCGAAGCCTCCCTTCTGGCGGGCATCCTCCTCGGCGTCGAAACCGGCATCCCGCCCGATCTGGATCAGGCTTTCCGCGATACAGGCACCGCGCACATTGTCGCCATCTCCGGGTTCAACATCAGCATCATTGCCGCGCTGTTCACTTCCCTGTTCAGACGTGCGCTTGGCAACCGGCTCGGCATGACGATCACCATCCTTGCCATTGCATTTTACACCCTCCTGGTTGGCGCGGATGCTGCTGTTGTCCGTGCAGCTATTATGGGCATCCTCGCCATCTTTGCTCGCGAAACCCGCCAGCCTACGGCCGCCCTTGGCACGCTCGTTGCCACCGCGACCGCGATGACCTTTGCCAACCCGCTAGTCCCCTGGGATGCGGGCTTCCAACTCTCCTTCGCTGCCACCCTCGGCCTCATCCTCTACGCTGACCGGCTCAACAAGGCCTTTGCAAACTTTATCTCGCGCTACCTGCCCATCCCGACTGTCGAAAAAATAACCCCCCTCGTGGGCGACTTTGTCCTCCTCACCTTTGCCGCCCAATTGACCACCCTTCCCATCGTCCTGTACCACTTCCAACGACTCTCCCTTACCTCCCTGCTTGCCAACCCCCTCATTCTCCCTGTCCAACCCCTTGTCATGATCCTCGGCGGGTTGACTGTCCTCATTGGGATGATTTTCCTCTCGCTTGGGCAACTGGTCGCCCCACTTGCCTGGGTTTTTGTTGCCTATACCATTCGGATGGTGGAATTGCTCGCAGAAATCCCTGGCGGGGTGATTGCCACCGGGCAGTTGTCCATCACCGCCATACTCATCTTTTACTTCGCCATCTTTAGCCTGACCCTCGCGGGGACAAGCAGCCGTACCCAATCGCTCCGTCCTCTTCTTAACACGACCTCCGCCATCATTTTCCTCGGTCTGATCACCTCCCTCACCTGGCGTGTTGCCCTCTCTGCCCCGGATGGCCGTCTTCACCTGACCCTGCTGGATACCGGCATGGGCGAAGCGGTTCTGCTCGAAACCCCGACCGGGCGGCGGCTGCTCATCAACGGGGGAACTTCGCCCATCCGCCTCTCCGACAATCTGGGCCGCCGTCTTACCTTTGGGGATACTTTTGACTACCTGGTCATTGCCTCTCCCGAAGCCAACTCCATCGCCGCCCTCCCCGACGTGATCGAACGGTTTTCGCCCGCCCATGTGCTCTGGGCCGGTTCCCTGAACGCCAACAGCACCGCGCGCTTTGTCCAGCGCACCCTGACCGGGTTAAACATTCCCATCACCCCCGCCGAACCCGGTCAGACCCTCGCCCTCGGCGGCGGGGCGACCCTGCGCGTGCTCACTGTAGGCAAACGCGGCGCGGTGATCCTGCTCGAATGGGGCAACTTCCGCGCCCTGCTCCCCTCCGGTCTGGACTTCGACGCGATGGACAGCTTTTACACCGGACGTGCCCTCGGTCCCCTTTCCGTCCTCCTCCTCGCCGAAAGCGGCTCCGCCCCCCACAACCCCCCCGCCTGGATCACCCACCTCAACCCCCAACTCATCCTCCTCAGCGTCGAATCCGGCAACCGCCCAGGCCTCCCCTCCCCGGAAACGCTCGATGCCGTGGAAGGCTACAATCTATTGCGTACCGATTTGAACGGCTGGATCGAGGTGACGACGGATGGGGAGCAGATGTGGGTGGAGGTAGAGACAAAATAATTTGGTAAAATCAAGGTGTCGTTTCCGGCAAATTAAAAACAGGTATCCAGATGAACACCTCCCCGACAATTACTGTTTCCCAAAAAACCTTTGAAGCTCTATCGCACCGCGCCACCCAAAACCGTCGCAAGGTTGATGAACTGGCCGAAGAAATCCTTCAGACACAGTTACAACCCACAGATCACCCTTATATCATTCGGCGCGAAGGCTTTCGAGACGGAAAACCTATCCTGCGCGGGAGCAACATGGCTGTCTGGCTGATTGTCGCCATGTGGAAAGGCGGAGATACGGTGGATGAGATTTTGACCGCTTACCCGCATTTGCAACCGGCGGCTGTGTACGATGCCATTAGCTACTATTTTGACTACCGCGAGGAAATCGAAACGCAGATCGCTGAAAACAAGATCGAGCGCGTTTTGCAAGATTCAGGGGCAAAGATGATGGATTCGGGGGAAATTCATTTCAACAATGGCTGAAAACCCACTTTTTGTCTCACTATATTTGGATGAAGATGTTACCGGACAATTGGCTCTCCTGGTTCGCCAACGCGGGTATCATATAATAAGTGCGGTAGAAATAGGGAGAATGGAAATACCTGACGAAGATCATCTGACCTATGCAGCCTCACAAAACCGGACTTTATTCACCTTCAACGAAGCCGATTATGTCAAACTCGCTCGCAAGTGGGCCGAAGAAGGACGTTCTCATGCGGGAATCTTAATTTCTGACCAATTTTCTCTTCGCCAAATAGGAGAACTTCTCCGGCGGATGTTGAATTTTTTGGATCAAGTGACAGCTGACGAGATGGTGAATGCGGTGAGGTATCTTGGGGATTTCAAGTAAACCGTGATCAAACCACTAAGCCACCACACATTATTAGAGGGTGTGCAGGAGTTGGCAAACAGGGATCAGGACCTTGCCAAAATCGTATCCACCTATGGCCCGCCGCCTCTGTGGGAGAGAGCGCAGGGATTTCCTACCCTGATCCATATCATTCTCGAACAACAGGTTTCTCTGGCCTCCGCCAAAGCCGCGTATACCCGCCTGGAGGAGGCCATCCATCCCCTGACACCTGAAAACTTGCTCACCCTGGCAGATGACAAACTCAAACAGATCGGCTTCAGCTGGCAAAAGACAAGATATGCCCGCGAATTGGCAAACGCCATCCTCAACGGAAGTCTGGATTTAGCCGCGTTAGCCCAGATGGAAGATGAAGAAGCAAAACACCACTTGATGAAAGTCAAAGGCATCGGCCCGTGGACTGCCGAAATCTATCTATTGATGGCCCTGGGGCGGCCCGACATCTGGCCCAACGGCGATCTTGCCCTGGAGCTTGCCATCCAGCAGGTCAAAGGTTTGGAGAAACGCCCCACGCGGGATGAAGCAAAAGCCATCAGCAAGGTATGGCAGCCCTGGAGAGCGGTTGCGGCAAGACTGTTATGGCACGCTTATTTGAGTGTGAGAAATAACGCAGGTTAGTTAACTTCGCCTTTTGAGAATCAAACATCTTGTTTTTGCGAGGAGAGCTTTGACGACGAAGCAAACTCCTTGTCGGTGAGGGAGACTGCTTCACTCCGAAGGCTACGCTCGCAGTGACATATGAATTACACTTTAGGATAGTTGATTCCCCACCATGCCCAGACAGAATCGTGTCACCCCTTTCAGCACTTTGATTGCAACCCCCGCCCGTGGAACCCTCACGGGAAATCGCGGCTGCTTGCATGACGATCACCAGCAAATCCATCGCCCATACCTGGGCAAACGGTGGATCATCTGCCTGCTCGAATTCAAGGGACGTAAACGCCCGATGATGACTCCGGGCCGGTACACGGAGTTGTTCTTCCTGGATGAAGCGACAGCCCTCGCGGCAGGACACCGCCCCTGTGCCGAATGTCAACGGGAACGTTTCAATCTCTTTCGGGAACGCTGGGCCAGCACGTTTGAAGATATGGCCCGCACGCCTCTTCCTGCCGCAATAGTTTTGGATGAAATCCTGCACAAGGAAAGGACAAGCCAGACTCACACTTTCCATGACTCGATTGAAAATCTGCCTGACGGAACTTTCGTCACGGATGATGAGCAGACCGCTTACCTGGTGATGAAACATCAGGTGTTGCGTTGGAGTCCGGCTGGCTATGAACAGCCTGAGACACCTCTTCGCTATCCGGTACGCGTGCTGACGCCGCCTTCTGTGGTTCGCACGTTGGCGAGGGGGTATCCGGTTGGCATCCATGCTTCGGCATCTTTGGACACAGAATAGAGCGGGCCTAGGCGGAAGGCACCAATTTCTTGCGAACGGATTTGAATGGCTGGATCGAGGTAACAACGGATGGGAAGCAGATGTGGGTGGAGATGGAAAAAGTGAGAGGGAACCTGCCAGGGGATCAGGGGTTATTTATGGAGAAAAAAATTTTAAGGAGACGACAAATGAGTGCTAAAAAACAAATGAGCGTATCGCAAATGGCGAACTTTCTCATCTTAATGAGCCGGGCCTGGGTCAACTTCAAATTAGGGCGCAACAAGCAAGTTGTACGTCTCTTCAACCAGGCGTCGAAAACCCCGAAATACAAACAAGGCGTTTTTGCAGGCTACCAAGCCGCCGCGCATGATGTGTTTATTTGTACCTACGCCAAAAGCGGTACCTATTGGACGATGCAGATTGCCTTACAAATTGCCCATTATGGCGAAGCAGAATTTGAACACATCCACGATCTGATCCCCTGGCCGGATATTCCCATACCGATTGGCGTCTCTTTGGATGATCCTGCCCCGCGCCAAAACGCTCCAACCGGGACTCGGATCGTCAAAACNNCCATATTCGCCACACGCCAAATATGTGGTCGTGATTCGTGATCCTAAAGATGCGTTTGTTTCCAGCTATTTTTTTCATAAGGCGCTGACGCCTTTTAAGGGAATGGAACTGTCGCTGGATGAGTTTTTAGAGCTGTTTCTTGAAAACGAATCACCCTATGATTCCTGGGTCACGCATGCCGCAAGCTATTGGCCCTGGCGGGCAAGGGAAAATGTAGTGTGGCTGAGTTTTGAAGCAATGAAGCGTGATCTGAGAAGCGCAGTTCTTCAAATTGCCCAACTCATGGGCGTCACCTTGACCGAAGAGCAATTGCAGAAGGTGTTAGAGAAAAGCAGTTTCCAATACATGAAAGCGCTTGATCATAAATTTGCACCGAACATTCCGATGTTTGCGAAAAATGAAAATGGCCCCACCTTGATTCGCAGTGGAAAAAGTGGGAACTCTCACGAACTACTTTCAACAGAGCAACAGGCTCTCATTGACCAGTTCTGCCAGAGCGAACTTCGACGTTTAGGCTCGGATATGCAGTTCCCCTGGTAATGGGAGGCGAAAATTCGTGAGGCTCCACTGAAAACTATTTGACAAGATGAGACACCTAATGCACCTGACCGAACCCTTCCTCACCCCCATCCTCTCTACCCCTTTCTACTGGTTCAACGAACCCACCCGTTTCCAAACCGGCAACGGCCTCGAAATCTTCACCAATGAAAAGACCGATTTCTGGCAACGCACCCACTACGGCTTTCCACGGGATGACGGACATTGCCTGTTCACCCGCCAGACTGGGGACTTCACCCTGTCCACCCACGTCGAATTCCGCCCGCAGACCCAATACGATCAATGCGGTCTGATGGTGCGCGTGGACAGCCAGAACTGGATCAAAGTCTCCACCGAGTACGAAGATGAACACCATAGCCGCCTCGGTTCAGTCGTCACGAACCTGGGCTATTCCGATTGGGCCACGCAGGACATTTCATCGGAGCATCGAGAGATGCACTACCGCATCAGCCGAAACGGGAATGATTTCCTGCTGGAACATTCCTATGATGGACAAACCTGGGCACAATTACGCATCACCCACTTGCATCAAGCCGGGGAAACCCTCGAAATCGGCGTCTACGCGTGCAGTCCGCTTGGGAAGGACTTCTGGTGCCGGTTTCGTGTGGTGGAGATTTCAGAGAATAGATGGGCATGATCATTGATTACGCCTCCCCCTCCACACATCCCACCCCACATAAACCAACCACGTCAACACGCCCAAGCCTAGCGTCTCCAGCACTCCTGGCGCGCGCACGCCGAGAATCACATCCAAATCCGTGTAGCGGTCTAAATACCAGGGGACGAACCAGAGCAGGATGATGACCACTCC
>JRYF01001566.1_pt1 | contig 12853 bp, 12 predicted proteins | sample 235331 | NCBI WGS metagenome assembly JRYF01 (sample SAMN03074217, study PRJNA261475) | activated sludge metagenome | biome: Wastewater Treatment Plant; feature: Wastewater; material: Activated sludge; isolation source: activated biomass of a wastewater treatment plant treating hydrocarbon... ... | reverse complement strand
CGAACAGGGTGTGGTAGGCGTTGGGCGAAAGACCGGGGAATTCGTAATCTTCAGGATCGGGAGGGTCTTTTTGTAGAATGTCCTCGAAGTAGGCCAGGGTTTTTTGCAATTCGGCTTCGCGGACAGGAACAATCGTGAAAATGGTGGGAGAACTGGAGATGTTGAATTTTTTTCGTACAACAAATAGAAGCGCCTCCCGCCAGTTTAATGCTTCTCCAAAGGGCGCGGTCGTCAATACCATCGAGGTTTCATCGTCGGGGACTGCCTGGGTTTCATGACCGAGCAGGCTGAAATGCTCCATCAATTCGCTTGCAAAACGGTCAACAAGTGGATTTGTAAACGTAGGGGTATAAGCGACTTTGATGGGTTTGAGCCAGGGATGAATGGGGCGGTTGGTAAAAGAATGTTCCATAAACATTGGGTCCAATATTTGCATCGTTTGTTTCCTTTCTGAATAAAATAAATGCACCCTATTAAACCCACATCAGGATGCTTTGCCTCGCATGATTGTACGAGGATGCCAGTATATCATTGACTCGCTGTGTTTCCTCATGTAGACTAGATTAACCTTACATGGGTAACGAAACCACCAGGGGGTAAAAAATGCTTTTCAGCTTTAGGAGTACTTCAGGTTTATGGCCCCCAACTTAAAATTCACCAGCAAAATTACTACCATCGAACGGCATATTTTAGAGGAACAACAGTTTCACCCGGAAGCCTCCGGCGTCTTGACCTATCTTTTGTATGACATTGCCCTGACCGGCAAAATCATTGCCAGCCACACGAACCGGGCAGGGCTGGCGGAGATTCTGGGGCAGGCGAGTGATGAGGTCAACATTCAGGGCGAAGTGGTTCAAAAGATGGATGAACTGGCCGATCAGACTATGTACCGGCTCAACGACCACACCGGACGGTTGGCTGTGATGGCCTCGGAAGAACATGAGGAGATTCTGCCTATTCCTGATGAGTTTCCAAAAGGCAAGTATGTTTTGTTGTATGATCCACTGGATGGTTCGTCGAACATAGACTACAACGTCAGCATTGGGACGATCTTTTCTATCTTCCGGCGAAAATCGGAGGGGGACGGTTCTGGCACGCTGGAAGATTGCCTGCAACCGGGCAGGGATATTGTCGCGGCAGGCTATATGTTATATGGGGCCAGTACAATGCTGGTGTATTCGACTGGACACGGGGTACATGGGTTCACGCTTGACCCCAGCGTGGGTGAGTTTCTGCTTTCCCATCCCAACATTCGTATTCCCGAAAAACCCAAGTATTACAGTGTCAACCAGGGGTACGAGCGGAAATGGAGTGAAGGGGTGCGGCAGTATGTCAAACATTTGCAAGGGCTGGACGGTGAGTCCAAAGGCTTACCCGCGCGTTATGTAGGCTCCCTCGCGGCAGATTTTCACCGGAATATTTTGTCGGGTGGCGTGTATTTCTATCCGGGCGAAGTGACGCCCAACGGCAAACCTACGGGCAAATTGCGCCTGCTTTACGAAGCCAACCCGCTCGCGTATCTTGCCGAACAGGCGGGGGGCTATGCCTCGAACGGCTACGAAAGAATTCTCGATATAAAACCGGAACAACTTCACCAGCGTGTCCCGCTCTTCATTGGCAATCGGGATTTGGTGGAAAAAGCGGAAGAATTTATTCGGAAATATGATGGATAAATACGACTACGACCTCATCGTGATTGGCTCCGGCCCCGCCGGACAGCGTGCCGCCATCCAGGCGGCCAAACTGAACAAACGCGTCGCCATCGCCGAACGAAAAACGGTCGTGGGCGGGGTGTGCATCAACGTGGGTACGATCCCTAGTAAGACTTTACGCGAAGCGGTGCTGTACCTGTCAGGATACCGGCTGCGAGGTATTTATGGTGCATCTTATACTGTCAAAGAAAAGATCACGATGAGTGATTTGCTCTACCGTGTGGATTACGTGATCCGTCATGAAATTGAAGTGACCAGGCATCAGTTGATACGCAACCGGATTGATCTTTTTGCCGCAGAAGCATCCTTACTCACCCCAAATACCGTCCGGTTGAGTTTTCTCGATGACAATGCCACGCGGGATGTTACTACCGCAAACATTATCATTGCCGTTGGCACCACTGCCACCTGCGACGATCACATTCCTTTCAATGGGCATACGATCTTTACAAGTGATGATGTTCCAACTCTTGAAACCCTCCCTCGCACGCTGGCGATTGTTGGTGCAGGAGTCATTGGGTTGGAGTATGCCTGTATTTTTGCGGCGTTGGGCGTGCGTGTCACCTTGATTGACCAGCGTAATCGCTTGCTTTCGTTTGTGGATGAAGAGATCATGGACGCGCTGGCTTACCACCTTCGAGAAAACCGTGCCACGCTCCGGCTGGGGGAATCGGTCAAATCCATCGAACCCTTCCGGGATGAGCATGGTGAGCGGGTCAAGATTTCGCTGGAGAGCGGGAAGCAGATCATCACGGAAAAAGCGTTATACAGCATCGGGCGGACTGGGGCAACGAGCCTGCTTCATTTGGAAGAAATCGGTCTCAACGCCGACAATCGGGGGCGTCTGACGGTCAACGAACACTACCAGACGCAAGTCCCCAACATTTATGCCGTCGGGGACGTGATCGGCTTCCCCAGCCTGGCTTCGACCTCCATGGAACAGGGGCGGGTCGCCGCCTGCCACGCCTTTGGGGTAGAGACAAAAAGTTTCACCGAACTCTTCCCCTATGGAATCTACACCATCCCTGAAATTTCCACCTGCGGCCCGAACGAAGAAGAACTGACCGCGCAGGGCATCCCCTATGAAATTGGCAAGGCGCAGTACAAGGAAATCGCCCGTGGTCAGATCATTGGCGATCAGACGGGGTTGCTCAAGCTGATCTTTCACCTGGAAACCCGGCAACTCCTGAGTGTCCACATCANNCACATCATTGGAGAAGGGGCCAGCGAACTCATTCACATCGGTCAGACGGTCATGGCGTTTGGGGGCAAGATTGATTACTTCATCAATACGGTGTTTAATTATCCAACGCTCGCGGAATGTTATAAGGTCGCGGCGTTTGATGGGATTAATCGGCTGGTCTAGGCCGTTACTGACAAGACACGTTCAAAATCACAGTTTCAAGGTAATGGAAAAAGGGTTTGTATCTATGATACTCAAGGCTCGCGGAGGCTTATAAGATCGCAACTTTTGATGGGATCAATCGGTTGGGTTAAATCCCCGGTGGTCTTTCTGAGTTCCAAAGCTCGGCGGGTAACCGTTCAAACCTGGTTTTTCACAAGTTCAATTGCGAATTTTGGAACGTAAAAACCTGTCAAGTCTTTAGAGAGACTGAACGGTTACCTCCGCGGAAAAGATTTATTAGCTTGAATGGGAGTAAGATGGGAAAACGAGGTCCATTTCAATAACTCCAAGGAGATAACATCTCCAAAAGGATGCCGGTTTGAAATATGGCCTCATCATACTGGATTTGAAATAGGGATGTCGTCAAACCGTCGCGATTTTTGCAACGAATCGCAACAGATACCAACAGTTTTCTTGTATGGTTTATCCACAATCCTTTACACAGATATTGTCCATGATTAGCTTCAAGCCTGGACTGGGCGGGCCACCTCCGTGGAACTCGTGATCTCATCAAATCCAAGCTGATCGCTGCGATGATTTCCTGCCCTTGCGGTTGCTAACAAGATACCTTAAAAGAATGTTCGTATTCTTCCAGCACAATTCCGAAATATCAAAAACGTATATCTGGTCTGTTGCTGGATCGGATTGACCTTCACATCAAAGTTCGCCGTAATGCCTAACAAAAACGGAGATATATTCGTTCAGGGAAAAGTTCATCCGACATTCGTGTGTGCATCCAAGCGACCCGGGAACATCGGCGTGTCCGTTTTGGTGGGGAAAGCTGCTAAAATCTAACTTAAAATTCCTGCGGCTGGTTTAGACTTTCGTAGTTTTCTATTTTCCCAGGCCGGCCTCCCGCGCCTTGATCGCTGCCTGCGCGCGGTTAGCCACCTGTAATTTGCTAAAAATATTGGTGATGTGATTTCTAACGGTTTTCAGGCTAATAATGAGGTTTTCAGCGATTTCGGAATTTGTATCTCCTCGCGCAATGTAAGCCAATACCTCCCGCTCGCGGTCGGTCAGGTCAGGGAATGTTATGAGTTTATTCCTGATTGGTGGTCTGGTTTCCTGAAAAAAATTCAACAACCGTGCAGCAATCGCTGGGCCAAATAAAGCTTCGCCGCCTGCTACTGCCCGGATACTTCTGAGCATTTCTGTCTTGTCCGCACCTTTTAAGACATAACCCCGCGCCCCCGCACGCATTGCGGAGAACAGCGAGGCATCGTCTTCGAGCATGGTGACGATGATGATGCCGGTGTTTGGTTGAGTTTGGAGAATGTGCCGGGTGGCAGCTACCCCGTTGAGGTCAGGCATCTGGATATCCATCAGGATCACGTCGGGGTTCAGATCGGATGCCAGGGTCAGGGCTTCCCGCCCGGTTCCGGCTTCGCCCACGATTTCGATATCCGGGACGGATTTGAGAATAGCCTGGAGACCTTCTCGGAATAAGGCATGGTCATCGGCGATCAGGAGACGGATGGAGTTCATGTTAATCTCTTTGGAGTAGAACACGGTTTTCGGGATTCACAGGAATTGTCTTTCTTATCCTGAAAATCCAATCAATCCGTATCCAATTTCTGTTACAGAACAGGAATTTTCGCGCATATTCGGGTTCCCTTAGGAGATGAGTTCAGCTCAAATCTCCCACCCAACTCCTCGGCCCGTTCACGCATAGAGTTAAGACCCACGCCAAAGCTATGGTTTTTCGAGATACCCTGACCATTATCTGTAACAGTAAGCTGCAGGTGTCCGTTTTCGAGGGCAAGGGATACCTGGCAGACGTTGGCTTTTGCATGACAAATAACATTCGTGACTGCTTCTAACACAATCCGGTAGGCAGCGACTTCAACTGTGGCAGAGAGACGCGGGAAATCCTTGGGGGTGGTGGTGAGNNGGTGGGCGAAGATCATGAACAATGCGGCGCACTTCTTGTACGGTTTCCTGGGTTTGGAATTTTAATTGGGTAAGCAGTTGTAAGGCCTCTTCCAGGCTGGTGGTTTCACCAGTCTCCAGGCTGGACGCAATTAAGTCTTTTGCGGCATCCAATTTCAGCGTTAATCCCGCCATCGAGGGGCCAATGCCGTCATGCAAGTCGCGGCGCAGGCGGTGGCGTTCTTCCTCGCGGGTAGTGACGAGGTTTTGCCGGGAGCGCTGGAGGTCGGCGGTCAGTTGGGCGTTCCGAACCGCTGCCCCTGCCTGCCGGGCCAGGTTCCGCAGCAGGCGCATTTCGGATGGAGTGAAGGACTCATCTGGGCTGCGCGGTGCGGCGAGCAGTTCTCCGGTTGGCTCGCCTTGAAAGACGAGCGGAAATGGAACAGGATTTTCCGGTGGTTTTCCGTACGCGGCGACTATTTGTCCCTGGATGGCAATTCCGGTGAAAGGCAGCTTCAGCGTTTGGGCGATGGTTTCCACGAGGGCGGGTAGCACCTTGTCGGAGGGGAGGGCGGTTTCCAGGCTCCTACCCAGGCGGGATAAGACCTCGACGGGATCATCGCGCTCGCCATAAATCAGCCGGTTAATCCCGCGTTGGAGCCGTTCCCGCAAAGGTTGGAAGAGAACGGCCACCAACCCGGTCGCAAGCAACGCGATGATCAGGTTGCCCTGAGCCTGGAAAAACGTTCCCAGCGCGCCTACTGACAAGCCATAGATTGCCACCACGCTGATGGTCAGCGCACCGTAGACCAGGGTCCGGTTGATGAGAAGGTTAACATTGTACAGACGGTACTTGAAGATGGTCATGGCAATGACGATGACCATCATTGGGACGCTGATGAGGACTAAGATCACACCCGTTGCCAGGAAGATTCCATTCGGTTCATATTTTGCTAAAAAGCCAAATGGCTGGCTGATCCAATAAAGAATAGCCGGAAACACTAGCCACTTGAGTTGCTGGCGTTCATCCCTTCTCGATCCGTGTAATCGCTGGAATAGACAGACAATAGAAGCCAGACCGCACAGCAAAAAGATTGTGCCCAACATAAAATAAAAGGGTTCGAGCATAGCCCAAATCGTTTCGGATACTGCGTAGGGATTGTTGAGTCTCGGAAGGAGTTCCAGTGGCCCAGGTTCAAAAAATAAAAGCGTGAGGTAGATCGGTAGCGTTCCGGCGCATATCCAGGCCACCATACGCCAGCGTGGGGAGAGGAACTGGCCGGTCGGGAAATACAGGTTCAAGAGTGTGAATGCAACGAGAACAAACGGCTGGGCACTCCAGTTAAGCCATGTAAGCATCAGACCTGGGATCGGCTGTGATCCTGGATATAGGAGCGTTACGTAAGAAGCATAGCCTATCGTGAATAAGTCAGTGGCCGCTAGCGGAAAGGCGGCAAACAAAAGCCAGCCCACTGGATGGCGAGGGTGGCGGTTAATGATCCTCGCACCCATAACAGGCCAAATCCCGATTACGATCATCAGCAGGATAAACCATATGATCGGGAAATCACCAACAGAGGCATTGGTCAATATACCGAGGAACAGCCCGGTTCCTGCCAGAGCGAAGTAAACTGCCACCAGGAGCCAGGCCAGGATGATAAGAAGCATCTGGCGCACATCTGATCGGATAGCGTCCGTTTCCGATGGTGTGATCGAAACGAGTTGAGGGGGCATTTCATCTCTGTGTGAGGTGAGGGCCGCGTTTGCACTGCCAGGCAATAGCCGATCAATGCTGCGTTGGATGAAGGCGTGCATGGGGCGGTAAACTACCCAAACGAGCATTCCAGTAATCAGCATCGCAACCAGTTGATATTGTGACTGGATCACCATGCTCGCGCCTCCAACCACCAACACGTACAGGCCAACTACGCAGGCAGTGAGGATGCCGTAGACCAGCGTGCGGTTGATGAGGAAGTCAATATCGTACAACCGGTATTTGAAAATGGCAAACGCCACCGCAATGACAATCGCAGGAACACTGATGAGGTGCAGGCCGACCCCAAGATTCAGAAGCATCCCACTCGGCTCAAAATTACCAAGATAGTTGGCGGGTATCCCACTCCAATAGACGATGGCCGGAATCATCAGCCATTTGACCTGTTGGACTTCGTCCCCCTTTTTATGACGCATTCGCAGGAAGAGAGAAGTAATCGCAGCCAGGTTACACATCGTCAAGAGCGCGATCATGGCAAGATAAAGAGGGGACAGCGAGGCCCAAACTGGTTCGCTGACAGCATCAGGATTTTCCAGGCCGGGAAAGAGGCTGAGTGGTCCTGGGATAACCATCAATAATCCTATGATGATGGGAAATGCGCCTATGTTAGCCCAGGCAACCATCTGCCAGCGCGGGGAAAACAGTTTTCCGGTGGGGAATAACAAATACATCAGGGTAAGCGCGACGATGGTTGTGGGTAAGCCAGGTCCTTTAAGCCAGAAAAGAATGACCCCTGGAAGCGGCAATAAATCCGGGGCAAGGCTGGCAGCGTAGGAGGCATACCCAATCGCAAACATCACGATGGCAACCATCGAGAATGTGGCGAACAAGAGCCAGCCAACCGGATGGCGCGGGTGATGTGAAATAATCTTTGCGCCAATGATGGGCCAGATACCCACCAGGATGACTACAAAGAAATAAGGCAAGAGCGGAATTGCGATATTCCCAGGAGTGGTGTTGGTTAAAGCCTGAAGGTATACCCCGGTTGCAGACAGAATGAAGTAGATGGCTACCAGGAACCAGGCCAGCCAGCGGGCGATACGTGGAGTCATGCTGTCACTACCTATTTCCTTATTGCGGGGGGTACTCCTTGAGAAAAACAAAATATGCTGTGTGCATGATGCTATTATACTGGTCAATCAAATCCATTCAAGCACCTCTCGCAACTGCGACCGCTTCCACCATTTTCTCGCTTTGCTCATCACGCCGCCAGATGACAATACCCAGCCACACCGCCCAGACGGGGATAAGCAGGAGAAACGGCGTTTCAATGACAGCCATCGGTGCGACCCGGAAAGCTTGCTCGAACCAGACACCGATCCCTAAAATCCCCAAAACCATCGTCATGATCCCCAGGGCACGCCGCTCGTGCCACATCACCGTGCTGATGCCCAGCCACCACAAGCCGCCAAAGAAAAATGCCAGCGGGCCGACCCCATAAAAGACCATATTAAATCCACTCTGGAAAACGACCAGGAGCACTTCACGCTCTACATCAGACGCGGCCGCATACTCCCGCATCAACGGTGGCACCATGCCGCCCATCAGGTTAACGGCGAGCATACCAACGAGAATGTGGGCGAAACCAGCGATGGTGCACAGCGTGACCAGAGCCGGGTTACGCGGCTTGAGCCACTGCCAGAGGTAGAGCGCGGCCGGTGCTAGCAGCAGCGAATAGCCAAACGTGTCAGAAACTGCCCAGGCCAGATGGAGGTACCCGGCCGCAGGCTCTCCCAGGACGAGTACATCCGCCATATTAGACACTGGATCAGAATTGGACCCAATCGCCAGCGCGACCAGGGCGAAGGCTGACAGGGCCACAGGCGCGGCGAGGATGGTTGAGATGGCAGTGAGGCGTCTGAATAAAGTTTGGTCGTTCATGGGTTTTCTCCTTTCATAAGGATATCTTACATGTCACAGATAAATCCAACGCTTCACCCGCGCCACACCAGCCCAATACCAAGCAACAGGGGTGTCAGCAGGGCAACCGCCGGTGCCTCGGTGACGGAAAAATAGAGCCAGAAGGATAGCAGGCTCCAGGCCAGCGCAGCCCAGCCGAGCCACGACGGCAACAAGCCCGCCCGCAATCCAGACCAACTAAAGAGCAGCAGGGCGATGAGCTGGAAGCTGATGTAGATACGTTGAACGTCGTAATTTAGCCAGCGGCGGAGCGGCTCATAGAACTCCGGCGCGGACCCCGTACGGGCTACGGCCGCTGCCCAAACGGTGACACTGGCATGAAAGCTACCCTCGAACACGCTGATCATTGTGGCAACCACAAAGAAACTCAGGGCGATTACGGCTGTACCTCTATCACCGGCTTTGAGCAGCACCAGGGTAAGCAGCGCGAACCCGGCAAGCTGGGCCATTATGTAGGGGATAGCGAAACGCATGATGGTACGCAGCCCCGAAGCATCTCTGGTCGCAAAATCTACGCCGCGAAACGCCGCCGCCATACCCTCTAACCGGCCCTGTGCGGCGATCTGTCCGGCACCAGCGAGAAGGATGAGCAGGCTCAACAGCAGTAAGATGCCAGCGATACGTGGTGTGGTGAAAAACTCTGTTTTCATCTCAGGCTCCCAACCCCGGGCGGGCCAGGAACATCCCGATCAGAGCGATGACTGCCAGGACAAGCAAGCCGGCACCAAATCCGCCGATGTAGAGCATGCCCACGGCAACCAGGGCAGCGATCATGACCCACAAGGCATACCAGGCCCACCGTGACCCGTTCCGGAAGCCTTCCAGAGCAACGAGCAGCGCCAGCGAGCCAAACGCCATGTACCATATGGCTACCTGTTGGGCGTTCTTCCCCATTTGGCTGGCAATTTCCGGATACAGCTGACTAAATTCCAGCGCACTCAAATCCGCTCTCTCGGCTTCGGGGCCGAGAAAGAATCAGGCAATGCCATTCAATAGCAGCAGGGCGCTGACGACCAAGAGGATGCCCCAGCCCACCTTCGCTGCTCTCGATTGGGTTTTTGCCTCAAGTGTAGAAACCGTAGTCATTTTTCATCTCCTTTTATTTTTAGCTTGCCATTGACCTATCGCCTCGCCGCAGCAAGGCAATGCCGATAACGGCCGGCAGGAGGAAAGGGACGGCTGGCGCACCCACCCCATTCAGCAGCCCAGCAATACAAAGAACGCTCCAGCCAATCACCACCCAACCCAGGGTAAGCGGCAGCAGGCTGCTACGCAGGATTCCCCAGCCGATAAGGATCATTGCCATAAAACTCCCGGCGTAACCCAGGCGGAAAGCGCCATCGACCGCATCGCCTAACGGCTGGTAAATCTCCGGGATACTGCCGGTGCGCGCCTCCTCCTCAGCGGCCCAGGTCGTTATCCCCACATGGAAGGCACCATGAAAGATGCCTGTGATTCCGGTAACAAGGGTCAGGGTAAAGGCCAGCAGGGCCAAATGCTCCTGCCCGGCCCGGGCCAGCAGCCGGGCAAGCAGGGCAACCCCCAGCAGCAAGAAAATCCAAGTGGCCGAGTAGATTGCGTTCAGCAGCCGGAAGGTATCGGCGTAGGGGGCCATCGCCTCTAGCGCGCCTCCCACCGCCGCAAAGCCGGGGGCGGCACCGCTGGCAATCATAATCACAACAGCCAGCAAGCCGATGAGCAGGCCAGCAATCAACAGGCTGCCGGTCACTCTTTCATCCGTCCAAAATGTCTGGTTCATGTTTAGATTCCTCATCGTAATATGAAGGCCTGGCTGTGGTCACCAGTTCTGGAAGGGATAGAGCATATGCGACTATTGGGATTCGTAGCCATTTTCCCGCGGTGGCAGCGATTGCAGGTACAAAAAGATGGCTCGCAGCTCGTCGTCCGTTTGCCTCTGCAAGACGACCAGCGCACTGGTCATCGGCTCGCGCAAGGTGTGCCCGCCTGGCGTAATACCGGTGCGGATTGTCTGGATGAAATCTGCTTCCGACCAACCGGCCAGTTGCCCAGCCGGGGTCAGATTGCGGGCTGGGGGTTGGTCGAGACCGGCTGCTGGGGGTTTGCCGTTCAACTCCTCACCATGACAACTGCGACAGTGACCAATATCCACCAGGTATTGGCCATATTCGGTCGTTACGCCTGGCTCGACGGCCGTTGCTGGTGGGGCCGTGTGGTCAATCTGTGCGGCCGGGACAACGACCGGCTCCATTAACACCATCGCATAACCCTAAGGCCCGATGCGCTTCTCTGGCACTTCGTTATCCTCTGGCTCCAGCGATTGAAGATAAGCCAAAATCGCGCCCAGGTCTTCGTCCGGCAGCGAATGGTAGGCATTTGACGGCATCAGCAAGAGCGGTTTACCGTCTGTGCCCACACCATGCCGGATAGCCCGCACCCAATCTGCCTCGCTGAAGTGGGCACCTGCGCCTCCGGCCCCAGCCGTTAGATTAGGGCCGTAAAAAGTTCCTATGATGGGGTCATCCACCAATAACATGCCGCCCAGGTTGTCACCATGGCACTCCGTGCATCCAGCAATCGCCAACACCAGATGCTCGCCGCGAGCGATGGCAGCCTCATCGTCGGGAATGGCGACGACTGCAACCGGTACATCGTAGTTCTGGTTGATCTTAGAAGAAGCAGTCGCAATAACCATAAGCGCGGCCACGACAATCGACCCCACCAGCCCGGCAAGAATGATACCGATCCATTTCAAAACCTTATTCATTATTTCACCTTCAAACTGTACTGGTCTTTATCACTGGTTTTCGTCTATTTTCTTGATACCTGTTCATTTCTCTATTTATCCTTCGATTCCAAAATAGGTTGCAAATTTCTTCTCATTCTATGAAACCTGTCCGCTCTGGTCATGAGGCACGAGTCTCATTTCAACCGGGAATTTGGTAAATCAAAACCGGGAATATGTCCCATCTTCACAAGGGATTTTTTCCTGATTACACAATGAAATAGATGGAAGCTTGCCAGTGAACCTCACTTAAAGGGTACACGCTAAGTTCTAGATCATCTATGGCAAGTAACTGCTCAGGCTCCGAGAGGAGATTCTCCGCCTCCAGACCCCCTCCAAACCCTCCTCCAGACGCATCCCCTCTTTGACACAATCGAATATCCTTTGGGCAATCGAAACTCTACACCAAAAGGAGATTGCCTAAATGAAATTCCAAACATTCGTCATTCGGTTCAGCCTGTTCCTTGCCTTCTTGCTGGCGGCAGGCATGATTTACCAGACTGCGGGCGCGGAGGCCGACGAACGCAACTTGCCGCCCCCTGGCAACCTGATTGACGTTGGCGGGTTCAAAATGCACATTCACTGCATGGGCGAAGGCAGTCCGACGGTCATTTTGGAAACGCTGTCCGGGGGAACTTCCTCGTACTGGGGATGGGTACAACCAGAAGTGGCGCAGACCACGCGCGTGTGTGTCTACGACCGCGCGGGGCGGGGATGGAGCGAGCCTGATCCCGAACCGATCAGCCTGGCGCGCACCGTCCGCAACCTGCACACCCTTCTGACCAACGCCCGCATCGAAGGACCATATATCCTCGCCGGTCATTCCATTGGCGGTATCTACGTTCGCCAGTTTGCCGCCGATTACCCGGATGAAGTCGTCGGGGTCGTGCTGGTGGACGCCGCACACCCGGAGCAGTTTGACCGCTATCCCGAAATGCTGGAAGAAAACGAATCGTACCTGCAAATCTCATCGGGCTTCCCCACCCTGGCCCGGATAGNNTTGGCGACCTCAAAGAACCGCAAAAGTCCGAACTCAAAGCCTTGTGGTCGTCGCCGGAATACTTCCACAGCCAGCGCGCGGAAGTTCTTGCCGGGCCGGGTATCTTTGCCGATGGGCAAAAGTTGGGCGGGCTGAGCGATTTGCCCCTGATCGTCCTCACCCAGGATAAGGCGGCGGAGAATTGGGCTGCGCTCCAAAATGAGTTGGCAATGCTCTCATCCAACAGCGAACACTGGATTGTCGAAGGCTCCAACCATGCTTCCCTCGCCTTCCACCCCGACCACGCCCACGAAGTAAGCCGGGCGATCCTCCAGGTTTGGGGCGCGGCCCGGTAAGGTTGTATAATCCTCCCATGAACAACCCCGCCGCCCCCGTTCGCACCCCCCTCCCGCTGGACTTTGCCACC
>JRYF01010849.1_pt1 | contig 12878 bp, 9 predicted proteins | sample 235331 | NCBI WGS metagenome assembly JRYF01 (sample SAMN03074217, study PRJNA261475) | activated sludge metagenome | biome: Wastewater Treatment Plant; feature: Wastewater; material: Activated sludge; isolation source: activated biomass of a wastewater treatment plant treating hydrocarbon... ... | reverse complement strand
ATATTTCTACGATACGGGTCTTGCCTGTGCGCTGCTGAACCTGCGCAATGTAAGCGATGTGAACCGTCATTTTGCCAAAGGCGCTTTATTTGAAAACTTTGTCATCAACGAAATATGGAAGAACCACCTGAACAGGAACCTGCACGCAGGGCATTACTTCTGGAATGCTGCCGGCTCGCACGAAATTGACCTGTTGCTCGACAAAGGAGGCCGGCTTTTCCCCATCGAAATAAAATCAGGCAGAACCATCAATCCTCATTTCTTCGACGGCCTGCAATATTTTCAACCCCTTTCAGGTGCGCTGCCCGAAGACAGCTTCCTCGTATATGGAGGCGACGAAGTGCAAAAAAGAAGCATTGCACAGGTACTCGGCTGGCGACATTTGGGAAATATTCCCCTGTGAGTGGCAGTACTTTGAGTAATGGGATTATTGCTCATTGGAAGTCATTTTTCAAAAAAAACACCATCTTAGCGGGCGCAATCACGCAGGTTCCACAAAAAAAATACACAACATGTCGCTCAATCGCCGCCAATGGCTCAAAAATGCCGGGTTGGCCGCCGGCCTCCTGTCGGTGTCCGGTGCTGCTGCCGCCATCCCTTCTTTTCACGATTTTTTGGATAAAAAAGGCTGGAACCACCTGCCGCCCGGCCTGAAAGCCAAACTCAGTTCCAATGAGAACCCCTATGGCCCTTCGCCCGCCGTGCGGGAGGCCATGCAACGGGCTTTCGATATGGCCTGCCGCTATCCCTGGGGCGAGCGGGACGAACTCACGGCAAAAATCGCCCGGAAAGAAGGGGTCACTACCGACCATGTGCTCGTGACGGTCGGCTCGACTGAGGGGTTGAAGATTGCGGCCCTGGCCTATTTGTCGAACGGCGGGGAAGTCGTGGCCGGCAATCCGACCTTCGAGGCCATGTTGTATTATGCCGAACAAATCGGTGCTTATGTCAACCGGGTTCCCGTGCGGGAAGACCTCGTCCTCGACCTGCCCGAAATGGAACGACGCTGCAACAGCAACACCCGGCTGGTCTTTCTCTGCAATCCCAACAATCCCACCGGTACCATCCTGCCCGCTTCGCAGTTGCGTGATTTTTGTGAAAGCATGGCCCGCCGGACGGTCGTTTTCTCCGACGAAGCCTATTACGACTACGTGACCGAGCCGGGCTATCCGTCCATGGTGGAACTGGTGAAAAACAACCTGAACGTCATCGTTTCCCGCACTTTTTCAAAAGTATATGGCTTGGCGGGCATGCGCATCGGCTACCTTATTGCACGCCCCGACATTATCCGCCGCATTCAGCCCTTCCAAGTGGACAGGCCCAATATGCTGGGTTTGTTTGCTGCTTCCCGTGCCGTTGATGAAACGGATTTCTACCGTTACAGCCTCGACATGAACACCAAGGCAAAGCAGGCGATATACGACACCCTCGACTCCCTGAAATTGGCTTATGTGCCCAGCCATGCCAATTTTGTCTTTTTTAAAACAGGCAGGCACATCAACGACGTAATGGCTGCCATGCAAGAACAGGGAATCCGGGTGGGCCGCCCCTTCCCGCCGCTCACGGAATGGTGCCGTGTCAGTACGGGCAAGCTGGAGGAAGTGCAGCATTTTCAAACGGCTGCCGGGAAGGTGTTTGGATAGGCTGCGGGAAATGCCGATTGTTTCGCATTTGTCCGGGCAATAACGGTATTGGTATTTTAATGGTAACGCTCTCCACGCTGAATGCCCTTGCCGTTGGGCCTTTGCTCAAAGGGGATGCAAGGCGCACAAGTGATTTCATCAGCGTAGGCGCATTTGGCACCGGCCTGACCCTGATGCTTTTGCCCAAACACAAAACCTACTACTTCCAACAGCCCCAGGAAGGCCGGCAGGTACGATTGTGGAAATTGAAGGAGTGATAGGCTTTCGCTGTTGCTAAATGCAAGGGTAGGGGATGAGGGGATGAAATGGTTCCGCCGTTGTTGGCATCCTCGCCAACAACAGCGGAAAACTTGCAAGAACTTGTGGAGCTAACCTGACATCCCAAACACTATTGCTTCACCAATCTTCCGGAATAGTATCCCTCTTTAGTCTGAGCCTTTACCTGATAAGTGCCACTTGGCAGGCCCTGTAAATCAAGGGTGTAGTGGCCAGACACATTGCGCAATTCACGCACAAGCCGCCCTTGCATATCGAATACCTGCACATTCGCCGGATCGCTGATCTGGATTTGTGCAAACCCGGCAGCAGGATTGGGCGCAAAGCCGAGTGATTTTTCCATGATGGGGACTGAGGGTGCATCGTTCACTATTTCTCCGCTGTAATAGAAATATTTGCGTTCGAGCAAAATATCCTCTTGCAAGTCGAAATCATGGCTGTAATGTTCTTCGAGGGCTATATATTCCTCTTCCAGGTATGACCAGGTAGTTATATTTCGCATAGTGCCATTTTCCTCGTCGTAGGTGGTGAGTATATTGGTTGAGAGGCGTAGTTCCTGATCATATTCGTACTCGTTGCGCTCAGTGAGCAGCCAGGTATTTTGCTCAAAGTCCCAGATATATTGGCTGACCTCCATCTCTTTCCAAAAACCAGTATAAGCGTAAGTAATGCGTCCGAAAGGCTCCCATCCACCGAGACCATCGCTGCTATAGCTGGAAATAGTGGTGACATGGTGGTTTGCGTAGGTCAGTTCCTGCTTGCCAATTAAATATTCCATCCCTCCATCGTCGAGATATGATTCAATGAGGTAGTTGTCGCCAGCGGTATTGTAATAGTATATATCCTTAAAAGCAAGAATTAGCCCAAAGAAATCAATTACTGAACTGCTTTCAATAAGTCGGTCTTGTGAATCGAACTCATTGTAGAGGGCGAATATCAGTTCCCAGTCATTCAGGTCATAAGACCAGGAATAAATAAATATCGAATCATCCCCATTTTGCAAATTGCCGTGCGGAAATGCCTCGATCTTGGAATCAGGTTGCCAACTCTGAGAGCCGTGGTCGTAATATTCTGCCAAGACATTCACCAGTCGTCCCAAGTCATCCGATAGGGTTGCTGTGCGGGTTGCGGGATACCAGGCATTGAAGTCGTACCAGGATTCGACGGCTACCTGCTCAAATAGTTGTGGGTTGTAGGCATAGTCCACCCTTACAAGTGGCAACGAATCGAGGGAGCTGGTGGGGTCATATCCGAAGAAGGTAATGGTGGAATCAAGTTGTAACATGCTCCGAGTCTGAAAACCTTGCATTCTCTCCAGCTTTTTTTGAAATGGGACGGAGTCGTGCCCCGCCATATCCATCAGCTTTTTTGAATGATGCCTCCAGTCGGACAAATAGTTAATTGCACTGACAGGTTGTTGTTTTTGTGCAAAAGCACAGCCCAGTGCCAATGCCCATATCAGGGCCGGCAAGAAGATGTTTTTCATTTTTTTACAGATTTTGATAAAAAATACGAGTAACTATTTAGTATGGGTGTTTTTGGGGAAAAATTGAAAATTTTCCTCAAAAACACCCCCAAAATGCGGGAGGAGAGAGAAAAAATGAAATTTTTATCTCTCCTCCCGCACCCTCCTAAGCAGTTACAAATACGAGTGATAGTCGGGAAATGCAGACAAGCGAATAGCGATTATGGACTTTCGCTGTCATTGCCCGTGGTACGAAAGGTTATACCGGTAGAAAGATTAACACCCCCAAGTCGGGGCTCTTTTTTTTTAATTTTTTTTTCCCAGACCTCTCCATGCCCAATCAAAAGAGGTTTGCAAGCCACCTGCTTGCAAACCTCTTTTGACCCGGTTGTCGCAACGTAACTGCTTACTACGGGGAGTTTTTAGGGGAAAATTGAAAATTTTCCCCTAAAAACTCCCCCCAAATGCGGGAATAGCAACTATGTCTTTCAGACCAAATGTGTCGCCGTGCTTGCAAGTTTGCAACTCGCAAGACTCCACACTTTCTGCCGTCGTTGGTACCCTCGCCAACAACGACGAAAATCCCAGTCCTCAACCAACCGGCAATATCACTTTCCCCCGCGTCTCGTTCAGCACTTCGGCCAAGGACAGGTACATGGCCGACAAACCGCACAGGATGCCTTCATACCCTGCGATGGTGCCAATCAGGGCAGAGCCTGTCCAGTCGCGCAATGCCAGCAGGAAAAACAGTATCCACAAGCTGAAAAAGATGAATTGAAGGACTTTGTTTTTCCCGAAAGTGCCGAACCACAGACCAAAAGTGAACAGCCCCCACAGGAAAAGATACCATCCCATATAGGCCGTGCCGGTCGCTGCGCCATAGGCCCAGCCATACTCCGGGAAAACCCACAGCGCCACGAGCGTGATCCAGAACAGGCCATAGGAAGTAAAGGCCGTTGTGCCGAAGGTGTTGCCTTTTTTGAACTCAAGTATGCCGGCGATGACTTGCGCCACACCACCATAAAAAATCCCCATTGCCAGTATCATCGAACTGACGGGAAAAAAGCCGGCATTGTGGATGTTGAGCAGAACGGTGGTCATGCCGAAGCCCATCAGGCCCAGCGGTGCAGGATTGGACAATTTCGTTTCCATGATGTGTATTCGTGTTTTTGACAAAAGCAGATACCCTCTTCTTCTCTTTCAAACGAAGGCAAGATTATCCGTAATGGCATTTCACAAAGATGAGTAATATCAGAGCGATACGTGAAGATTGTCACCATGCCATGCATTGCTGTGAAGCATGTGGAAATTCGAGGTCATACCGGTACCGTCTCTCCGAGGTCGTAAAAGAGGGGTGTGTTTCCTTTATCTTTCAGCGCAGCCTCGATTTAACCGTTCAAAACCGGAGTCCACTCCGAAAAGTCAATGATAAAACCGTGCCTCCGGTACGGGAGAAGAATTTTTAGAGAGAGAGATGATTTTGAAATAAAATTTATGAAGAAATTTTATTTCAAAATCATCTCTCTCTCCTTGTGTNNCTTTTCGGAGTGGACTCAAACCGTGAAAGACCTTACGCTGACAGTAGGTTTCTATTCTTCTTCCTTTCCCTTTGGTAAAACGGACGCAGGCATTTTAGGCTCCTTCATGTTGGAAGCGGGCGTACAATCTCCCGGCTCAACCAGCAGTTCGCCGCCCAGATCGGTGCCGAAGGTGGCGGGCAGTTCAATCTGTTCCCCGGCCCGCAGGATCACGTTGCTGCCCGACGGTACGTTTCCGTAGGAGACAATGCGTTGGGAGGCTTGATAGGTGCCGGAAGGAATGGGCTGATTGTTCCCCACAACAAGCACGGAAGGGCAGGGCGGCAAGCAGGTATTGTCCAGCAGTGCCTGGTATTTCGGGGCCGTAGTGAGGTAGGGTTGCGGCGTGTCAATGTCGCTGACATGACCCCAGGAGCCATAGATGCTTTCCTGCCGTCCTGCCAGGCTGAAAGCAAAAGGCAACTCCGCACCCCATGCCCGAATGGTGTCCAGCACATCGTCGTAGAGGTCGTAAATCTCCTGCGTATATTGGGCATCGTACATAGCCTGTATGTAGGGCGGCACCGAGAAATCGGTGAAATGCTGGCCCCCTTCGTAGGCGATGATGCCCTTGCCGAACAGCTTCACATTGTCGTAATCCCTTTTCACCACATCCTTGAAGCCGAGCCAGGCGTTGCGGGCGTTCAGCACGACATCCTGCGGGGTACTGCCTGCGTGAAGTACCGGGTTGCCGCCAGCGCCGTGATTGAGGCCAAAGTACCAGGTCGGCGAACCATAGTCCCACTCGTCGGCAGGTAGCTGCGAGAGTATCTGTTCGTTGAGGTAATTGAAACCGGCCTGCAGGCCAAGCACCCGTTTGATGCGGCTCGATTGCGCTCCGAACTCCTCGTTCCAAAGGGCAAAAACCCGGCGGGATTTTTCCGCATAAGCCCTGCCGTAATTGAGGTTGGAGGGGGCCGTTTGCACGTTGTAGTGGGCTTGGGCAAAAAGCCAGTTCCACACTTCGTTGCTGTACTCCAGGTAAATCGTCAGGTGGGGGTCGAGGCTGTCCCGGAAAAGCCTTGCCATTTGCCGGATATAGTCTTCGTCGGCAGCGTGCGGCACACAGACCCAGGCATCCTTTTGGGTGTAGTTCGACAGTTGTACCATGATTTCATAAGGAACCCCGGTGGACGTTCCGTAAGTGCGGTACGTGACCGGAGTACGGTCGCTCCATGCCACGATGGGGTTGTTGTTGGTGTGTGCCCAATCCATGAAGCGCAGGGCCGTAAAGGGCGCTATTTTATCCAAATAACCTTCGTAAAACGGGTGGGCGACAATATCGGCATCTTCGTCGGCCAGGCGCAGCAGGCGGATGTTGCGCACATGGTTGCCCAATTGCGAAGCCGTCAGGTTGAAATAAATATTCCCTCCGCCCAGGTTGACGAACTGGATGCGGCCGGGCGTATTGCTCACCACATTCACGGCTCCCTGCATCACGAGCGTTCCCATGCCGTCATAGCGCAGCACATATTCCCTCCCGATTTGCAGGTTGCCATTTTCGGAGGAAAGGATCAGCCTCGCCCGGACGTTGCCTGCCGAGGTGGCCTGTGGGATTTGCAGGGGATAGCCGTCCGCATCGAGCAGGAGTTCACTTTGCATGTTCACGTTCCAGCAGTTGCAGGCATCGGTGTAGGTGACGATTTCTTCACGGATGTGTTTCATCAGGTTGCGCAGGGGGCGCTCCGACTCCCAATCCGCAAAGCCGGAACTGTTGGTTCCCATGGCCATGCGGCAGGCATCGGGTTGCCAGCCGGGGCAGTAGGTACTGTCAATCGGTATGGCGAGGTTGAACGTATCGCTGCATCCGTTGCTCCCGTTCACCGTGAGGAGGTATGGCCCGGCGAGGAGGTTGAGGTAGTCTGTGCCGCTGCTGACGGGCACTGTGTTGCCCATCCCGTCCCGGAGCGTGAAATTGCTGCCAATGCCGAGGTTCACGCGCAATTGGCCGTTCTGTCCACTGCAACCGGCAGGCCGCAGCATGGTGAGGGAGGTCAGGCAGCCGAAGGTGTTGTTTCCGTCCCTGATGGTGACGGTTTTGAAGGCCGTGTTCGTCAGCCCGTCGTTGTCGGTCACGGTAAGCGACACGGTGAGGATGCCCAGCGAGTGATAGGTGTGCGAGGTCGTGAGGCCGGTCCCTGTGGCGGGGCCTTCCCCAAAACTCCATGCGTAGGAAACGATGCTGCCGTCGGGGTCGCTGGACAGGGAAGCGTCGAAATTGACCAACAAGGGAGCCTGCCCGTCCGGGGGCGTGATGGTGAAATCGGCAAACGGTGGCACGTTGACCGTTACATTGGCATCGGGAGCGACGCAGGCATAGCTCTCGCCCACGCGTATTTCATCCATCGAACCGTTGCCGGGCGAATTGCCCAGGTAGAGGGCCAGTGACCTGAAGTAAACCGGCCCGCCGACCGGTTGCGTCAGCACGGGCGCAGGCGTGGTGTTGCCGATGGTGGCAGGATTGGCGTAAAACGTCACTTGGGCATTGGCCGAAAAGTCCAGCCTGGAGGCGAGAAATGCCGCCTGCCCCGTCACGACGGGCACGGCAGTGGGATAGACCGTGCTGCCGATGCGCAGGGACCAGCGCCTTTCTCCGCCCACGTTCGAGGCCGTCCCGAAGTACCCGAAGGCGACACGGGTGGCCGCCGGGCCACAACTCTCGCACCAGGGGATGGATGCCTCGTGCAGGGTGGCATATACCGCTTGGTCGTTGTTCAGTTCTTTGCGGAGCAAGACGCTGGCCCAGAGGGTCGTGCCGTTCGCTCCGATGTTGCCGTTGCCTGCCAGGAAGCCGCCAAACGGCCCGCCGGAGGTGATGTCGAATTGGCGGCCTGCCGTCAAGAACACCCTGCCGCCGCCGGCATGGTTGCCCAGGGTCTGCAAATCGAGATAAGACAGCGCAGGGCTTGCCGACACCTGGTAGCCGGGCAACGTCACGTCGTTGTTCTGCACGATCCAGGCGGATGCCCACCCCACGCCGGAATAGGCTCCGTTCAGCGGAGAGCCATCAGCCGGGGCGAAGTAGTCGTAAGCGAGGTAGGTGCAGTTTTGTGAAAACAGGAAGGGAACATGGCCCAACAGGGTCAGGAGCAGCGTGGTGAGGTGTTTCATTGATTTTTGATTTGATGAAATCGGTTTCAGGAAAGGACGGATTGTCCGTAACCCCATTTCACCTAACTGAAAGAAATGTACAAATGTTCGTTGGCGGGCCGAAGTAAAATTTCATGCAAAAAGTGCAGCCAATACGGCAGGAAAGCCTAAAAAAATGCTCATCTTTCCCCCATGAAAGCAGATACATTTCATCAAAAAAACGGGCTGCATGGCCTCCATTGGCCGGCCCCTTCGCCGAAAGCGGTCGTGTGCATCGTGCATGGACTGGGCGAGCACGTTGGCCGTTACGCGCACGTAGCAGCATTTTTCACGAAAAAAAACATGGCCGTCATGGGCCTCGACCTGCCGGGTTTTGGGCGTTCGCCGGGCAAGCGGGGGCACGTGCCGGGATTCGGGGCCTTCATGGACGCCATTGCCGGCCTGATCGCTCAAGCGGGCGAATGGTACCCTGGTGTCCCGGTTTTCCTCTACGGACAGAGCATGGGCGGCAACCTGGTGTTGAATTTTTTGATAAAATACCCGGACGCACTGGCCGGCTGCATTGCGTCCAGTCCATGGATACGCCTGGCCACCAAGCCCTCGCCGCTGCGGGTAGCGCTCGCCAAAATGACGAAATCCATCCTGCCCGCACTCGCTCAACCCAATGGGCTGGACATCCGTGAACTGGCCACCGACCCTGCCGTTGCGGAAGCCTATCGGACCGACCCGCTCACGCACGACCGCATTACGACCGCTACGGGCCTCGCCCTGCTGGACGCGGCGGACTTCCTCGACCACTTCGACGGTGACGTGCCGGCCCCGCTCCTCCTACTGCACGGCAGCGCCGACCGCCTCACTGACCCCGCCGGCACGATTGCCTTCGCCGAAAGGGCAAAGGGCAACGTGACCCTCAACATCTGGGACGGCATGAAACACGAATTGCACAACGAACCTATCCTGGAGGAAGTCTTGGCATATATTTTTGGATGGGTTTCCGGTGTATTGTCGGGGGAATAGCTACCTGTTCCGGTATTTTTTCAAAACTTTGCCGCCGCTTTGGAGTTTATGGCAGCCCAAGCTGTGATGCGCTCTGAACTCAACTTTTCAAACATCAAAAATGAACTACGACAAAATACCAAAACTGACTATCGAAAATGCCAGGGACTTCATCCTGTCGTTGCCCGACACCGTGAAACCGGAATGGCTGGAAAACGTGGACAACACCAATTTCCACTTCGACATCGAGGGCGAAGGCGGCGGTCAGTTCAGCGTGATCGTAAAAGATAAGGCCCTGTCCATCCACGAGGAGTTTGTTGGGGAGCCTAAGTGCAAAATCTCGGCAAAGGAGCATAATTTCATCAAACTCCTGCGCGGGGAGTTGAACCCCATGATGGCCGTGTTCACCGGCAAGCTGAAAATCAGCAATACGGCGGAGATCATGAAATATGCCAAGCTGTTTGGCATTATGTAAATTTCCTTTACCCTCACCGCACCACCACAAACCGCCTTCCCACTGCCCGCCTTCCGGGCGGCATGGCTAAGAGATGATACATCCCCGGAGCAAATTGGCTGACATCCAACCGGTACGGGAATGCCTCGCCGGGCTGGATTTTCTGCGTCCATAGCACACGGCCGTAGGCATCGTTGATGTACCACAGCATGGCCTCGTCGGGCGGGTCGGCCAGGTGGATGAATATCTCGGAACTGGCCGGATTGGGGAAGAGGGTGAAATCCAGCGGCATATCGAACACCACGGTGCGCACGGGGCTGACGACCAACTCGCCGTTTTCCAACCAAATCAACATCCTGTAAAAGTTGAGGCCGTCTTCTGGCTGGCGGTCGGTGGTGCGCACCACCTGCCTTGCCCCGGCCTCCTGTTTGCCCTCAAAGTCTGCCAGCAGTTCAAAGTGGTGGCCGTCGGTGGATTTTTCCACTTCAATGGACGACACCGCCTCCGGGAAATGGAAGGCTCCGTAGAGGTGTACCCAGGTCTTTTCCCGGACGGCCTCGAAGCCCAGGTTGCTGGCCCGGTCGTCGGTGCCGCTTGTCAGGGAGTTTACGATGTTGACTGTATAATCCTCCACCTCGCCGAAAGGCAGCATCTCGCAGGGCGAGGGTGCGCCGCCCCGTTTCATCGAAACCCTCATGCGGGTGGGGCCGGTAAGGGCGGTGTTGGGCAGTTTGAAAGTGCCCGTGACGGATGCGGTGGCCGTACCGGCAGGCGGGGCGGTCAGCACTTGGTAAAGCACCAGTTCGTCCGGTTCCTGGAAGATGCCGTCGTGGTTGTAGTCAATCCAGACTTTCCAGTGTTCGTCCCAGGTGAAATAGCTGAATCCCGTGGTGAGTGTCAGTGCGTAGTCCGAGCCTTGTTGCAGGGTAGTGCTCAGGGCCGTGAAATCGCTGTAAGTGCTCTTGCCGGAGGCGTTGTCGAGGGTGTTGAGTTGCACCCGTGCAATCCACTCGTGCCAGGGGAAGTCGCTTTGGCTTTGGCAGTAAGTGCCGGGAGCGGCACAGGGGGCCATGTTGCCATCGGCACCTATTTTCACCAATTTGACCTGCCCGGAGCCAAAGAGCCTCGTGCCGAGGAATGCGCCGCCCGGCACGGTGCGGAAAGTCCTGAAAAGGCCATCGTCGGGGGAAGTGAGCACCCTCGTCCAGAGTGTGTCGAGGTTCCCGTCGAGGCGGATGATGACAGATTGCGAAGGCAGGCTGACGCTGCCGAGCAATATGCGGGTAAACCCTGTGATATAGCCGCCGTCCGTACTGCGCATGATAGGGCTGACCTCGCTGGGAGGGCCGATTTGGGCAGAAGGCGGGATATCGGGAGCCAGTTCGGTCAGGCTTTTTTGAAATACCTCGTTGCCGTCGGGGTTGATTTTGTGCAGGGTGGCATGTGTGCCCACGCCGCCTCCGGTGGGGTTAGGGTAAAACGTGGTGACCAACGCAGCACCGTCGGGCGTTTCGGCGATGCCCCTGATTTGCACGAAAAGGCCGAAGTCTTTTGTCCATTCCACGTTCCCGGTCAGCGGGCTTATTTTTATCAAAAGCGGTTGTTTCCAGGGGGCAAAGCTGGAGGGTTTTTCCACGATGATGTAAGTCCCCTTGTTGTAGCCCTGAAAAATCCGGGCACTGAGTTCGTTGTTTTCCCAATAAACAATGTTGTTCTGCGAAAGGATGTTGCCATTGTAGTCCAGTCGGATGTACCAAACCCTGTACTGGGTGATAGTTGAGGGGATACTATATACCCCCGTTAGCAAAATATCCCCGTTCACTGCTTCACCGATGGATACGTCGCCCAAGTTGGTTGCGCCGGGAACGGTCAGTTGTTTCACCCAAAGCACCGTACCCGCCCTGTTGATTTTTTTCAAAAAAAACAGGTTGCCGCCACCGTTGACCACACGCAGGAAATTGTCGTCGGCCAGCAACACGGGCAGGTCGTCGAGGGTGAAATCTTCGGTGGAAGTTGTGTTCCCGTTGTTGTCGAGGGTCTGGTAACGGAATGTGGTCAGGTCTGCCCCCGCATCGTATTTCGACATTTTATACACATGACTGCCATTGAGGGAAGCTGCGCTGAAGGTCGAAAAACCTTCTGTAGCCACCGTTGCTTCAAACCCGCAAATTTCAGGGCTGCCGGGAGCGATGACTATCGGCGTGGAAGCGACCAGTACGTTGTTGGTCTCGTCGAGTTCGAGGATGGCATTGGAAACATCGGCCTGGAGGATGAGGTAGTAGCTGCCCGTGCCCTGTTCGGCGGGCACGGTAATGCCGCCAAGCACGCCCGGTATGGTGCCGACGGGGGTGTTGCCTGTGTTGATGTACCCGGCCACCCGGTCGTCGTTGCTCAGCACGTTGTCGCTGCTCAGGTAGGCGGCGATGATGTAGTCGCCGGTGGCGGTGGTGTTGCCGATGTTTTTCAGGTCAAAATTGAACCAGACGACCGCCCCCGGAGAAGTGTTCGGGTTTTGGATGGTGAGGTTCGCCATCGTTATATCGGGCTGTACTGCGCCGGGGCTGTTGCAGTCGGGGTTGTAGGCCCAGACCTGCCCGCCCGTGGAACCCAGCACGAGGATGGTGGTGTCCCCTGTTTGGATGATGTGGCGGTAGTCCGCTTGCATCGGCGGTCTTTTTTGAAACGTGCTGCCATCTGGCCGTTTCAAGGTGACGGTAAAAGGGTTGATGGTCTGCTGGCCGTACCAAATCGAATAACTTGCCGAGAGGGTGTCGCCGAACAGCCGGGACGCATACGACTCGCTATCATAGTTGCCTGAATAGGCCACTGAACCCGTCTCCGATGACCTGCTGGTTTGGACGGTCATGTTCTCAAGGTCAATGGAGGAGGTGGCTGTGCCCACAAGGCCACTTTTGATACTTTGGTAGGAGTATGCGTAGCTCACGGAGTAATTTCCGCAAGGCAATCGCCTCGACATCAAGAGCGAGTGGCCAGTGAGGGAAAAAGATGCCACGAACTGTAGTTGGGGAGAATATTTCGAGAATATGATGCTGCTGTTTACACCAAGGCCATAACTAACCGCCTGGCTGTAAATGGCCACCACATCGCCTGTTTGTGTCTTTGCCAGGCCATACAGTTTGTTGGATGCCGGGATATATGGGAACCCTGGGTGGCGGTACACAGTGAGGTAGGACAAAAAGTCGAGCGAGGCATTTGTTTTTATCATCACGAGCGAGTCATCGGTGATGATATTGCCATTGTAGTAGCGCTGGAAACCACTCAGGACAAACGAACCATCGTCAAGTTCCACCGCCGCTTCGATGTTGGGGAACTGGTTCAGCACACTGGCCCCAATCGGCTTTTGGTAAACGATGTTG
>JRYF01003790.1_pt1 | contig 12886 bp, 9 predicted proteins | sample 235331 | NCBI WGS metagenome assembly JRYF01 (sample SAMN03074217, study PRJNA261475) | activated sludge metagenome | biome: Wastewater Treatment Plant; feature: Wastewater; material: Activated sludge; isolation source: activated biomass of a wastewater treatment plant treating hydrocarbon... ... | reverse complement strand
TGGCCCACTGCGTGAACGGCAGGTTGCTGGTCAGCACCATGCTGCCGCGCTCGTAGCGCTTAGCCACGACGTTGAAGAACAGGTTGGCCTCCTCGCGCCCGAAGGGCAGGTAGCCGATCTCGTCGACCACCAGCAGCTTCGGCCCGAGCACGGCACGGTTGAAGTATTCCTTGAGCCTGCCCTGGCTGCGTGCGGCGGCCAGCTGCAGCATCAGGTCGGCGGCGGTGATGAACCGCACCTTGTGCCCTGCGCTGACGGCGCGGTGCGCGATGGCCAGCGCGATGTGCGTCTTGCCCACCCCGCTGGGGCCGAGCATGACGACGTTCTCGGCGCGCTCGACGAAGGCCAGGTGAGCCAGCTCCAGGATCTGCGCCTTGGGCGCGCCCGGGGCCTCCTTCCAGTCCAACTGCTCGAGCGTCTTGACCGCCGGCATCGTGGCCAGCTTCATCAGCGTGGTGACCTTGCGCTCGTGGCGACCGCGCGCCTCGGCGTCCAGGACGCGCTCGAGGAACTCGGCGTAGCTGGCCTGCTCCTGGGCGGCATGCTGTGCGATGGCCGGCCACTCGGCATGCAGCCGCGCGAACTTCATCTGCGTGCACAGGGCCTCGATGCGTTGGTGCTGCAGGTTCATGGCGTGGCCTCCAGCAAGGCGTCGTACACCGCCAGCGGGTGCTGCAGGCTCTCCACCGGCACGGCAACCTTCGTCGCGATCCTCGGCGGCGCCTTCAGCACCGGCGCGGGCAGCATCACGGCGCGCTCCTCGGCCAGGCGCACAGCCGGCACGGCGCCGGTGGTGCCGTGCACGAGCTCGTTGGCCACCTCGTCGAGCCAGCGCCGCACATGCCGGTTGGCGAGTTCGGGCGTCAGCGTCAGGCCACTGGCCTTCAGGCTGGCGGCCAGCGGCACCACGAAGCTGCCCTTGAGGTAGCCGTTGAAGCGCTCGACCTTGCCCTTGGTCTTGGCGCGGTACGGTCGGCACAGGCGCGGGATGAAGCCGCACTCGTCGACCAGGCTCAGCAACTCGTCGTTCCACCGGTGCAGCCCCTGACCGTAGGCGTCGCGCTCGATGACCACGCTCTTGGCGTTGTCCATCAACACCTCGGCGGGCACGCCGCCGAAGTAGTCGAACGCCTCGCGCAGGGCGTCGCACAGCGTCCCGGCGTCCTCGGCGGTGGTGAACTTGACGAAGGTCGCACGGCTGTAGCCCAGCGTGGCCACCAGCGCCAGCAACGGGTCGCGGCCGCGGCGCACGACGGTGAAGTCGGCCTGCATCTGCCGCCCAGGCGGCGTCTCGAAGCGCACGACCGGCTCGGGCTCGGCCTTCTTCAGTGGCGCCAGGAACGCCTTGAGCTGGCTGATGCCGCCCGTGTAGCCGCGCTCGGCGATCTCGCGCAGCAGCACGGTGGCCGGGATCCACCGCGGGCGCGCCTGCTCGACGCGCTCCAGCACATACGCCCGGTACGGGTCCAGCTTGCACGCCCGCGGCGCCCTCGGGCCGTACCGCCGCGCATCCACGTCACGCAGGTACCGGCGCACGGTGTTGCGCGAGCAGCCCAACTGCCGCGCGATCTCCCGCACCCCCTCGCCCCTGCGGGCCATCACTCGCATCTCCACTGCTTGCTCCTGGGTCAACATCGACGGCCAAAAGGCCGTCAGCTTCGCCCAGGTGGGTCAGATTCACTTCGGCGCAGTGGGTCAGTCTTGCATCGGCGGCGACAACAACTCACGGACCATAAGGACGCCGCGCAGGCTCAGGTCCTGAGCCCAAAGGTTGGCAGGCTGGAGGGCATGACCCCCCCATCGTCGCAACAGCATTTGATGGGTTCTTCGTTGCGGCGCAGAGACTCAACTCGAATTCGCGACGCGTGCGCAAACGTGAGCCAACAGTCGAAGTCATCGGACTGAACACGCCGACGGGCACAGGCCGTATCAACGCGGATCGTTGCAGGTCCACTTGGAGGCGTGAGAGCAGTAGGAGAGCGCCTCGCGATTGTCGGCTTGCCACTTGGCATACGAAGCCTCCAGCCGACGGTACGCGGCCTCCGCCTGCGCATCACCGGAAGGCCATCCACCCTCTCGCCCCACTTGCACATTGCCCGGTCTACTTCGATCAACGATCAATATCCTCCGGTTCATCTCTCCGAAAGGATAGGTTCTATCCATCACATAGCGACCTCGCTTGAGGTCGAACCACTTGAAGGCGAATCCACCCGAGAAGACGTGCAATTCACGCCGTCTCGGAGTCACCCCTCGAGATCGCTCATCAGTGGCATAGGTCGTCAAGACGGTTCCCATAGCGAGGGCATCTTCAATCTTCTTGCGCTTCCTGATCAGTTCGTCCCTTCGCGCAGCGGCAGCGGCCTCGGCAGCCGCTTGTTGCTCCTCTCGCAAGCGCCTACGTTCAGCTTCGGCTGCCGCCCTGCGAGCCGCTTCCTCAGCCTGCTTCCTTCTCGCGGCCTCTGCCTTTGCCTCCACGGCAGCCCTGAGTTCACCGACAACCTGCGCCCTGGCCTCATCGCTCACTGCGTATCTTTCCTTGGCTGCATCCATCAACAGCACATTTGACAGGCGCCATCCGTCGTCATAGAGGCGGAATTCCGCTTTGCCGGTTCCGCCGGCGGCTGCAAAATTGGACGAGTACTTTGGCAGACCTATGTACTTCCACGTGAAATCTGCGATCCGCTTGGTTTGGTCACCGTCCAGCGCGAGACCGTTGACCGCAAATTCGACCTGAGCGGGTTTGGTGACCAACAGCGCAGGCCAACCCCCGAACGGGTTCGAAGCGAGGCGTACACCACCAACATCCGACGCTTCGCTCCTCAGTGGAGAGTCGTCCGGAATGGCCGTGCCCTGAAAAGTCGCCACGAGGACCCCCAACGACTTGGCCTCCTTGATGCCGTCCGAGTGCAGGAGCACACGGGAGGACAGCGACTTGATGGACTCATCCGCAGACGCTGAGATCAACGCCTCGGCGTCCTTTCTGTTGAGATCCGTCTTCCCGCACCCAAAAAGCATCAGTGATGCCAATAGGAAGATCGGCAGCGTCAAGTTCGAGTGGCTAGAACGGGTCTTGCTTTTGCGCTCGTGCATTGAGTTTGTGATCCCGAACATTCGTGGCTCTCCTGAATCTCAATTGGTTTGCCCAGGCGCGTGTGGGTTGATGGCTTTGACGTCGAGCTTGCCAGCGATCAGGAAGATGACCGTGGCGATGGTGCCGAAGCGGCCGTATCCGCGAGCGCGTCGCTCGGAGGCCTGGAACAGACCGTTGATGGCATCCAGGAAGCCGTTGGTCTGTCGGGTTTGGGCCCAGGCGACGATACCTTCGAGGTGAGCCAGGACTATGGCCGCGACCTCCTTCATGGCGACGACGTAGGAGCGAATGACCCAGGTGCACCAGTGCCGCAGCAACTGCCGCAGCGCGTTTACCTGCTTGTGTTCCATGGCCAGCCGTAGCCGATCCTTGTAGGACCAGGCGCGAGCGGTCATGGTCAGCCTGGGCGCCGTGATCAGCGCGTGCAGGGCCTGGCCGGCAGCTGGTGTCAGGCTGAAGACGTCCTTGGGCAGCGTCCAGCGCACGCCATTGAGCAGCGCACCGAGCTGTGGGTCGGTGCGCTGCTCAACACGCCGGGTCTCGTCCACGGCCGCGCTGGCGTGGGCGATGATGTGGAACTCTTCAAACGTAGGCTGAGGAGCGGGCGGATGCTCGGAGACACCCTTCATGTAGGCCGCCGACAAGTCGATGCTCACGCGCTCGATATGCTCGGGTGGGCAGCCGTCAAGCCCCAGATGATCGGCCAAGCGGGCCATGACTTGCGCGCCGCGGCCTTGGCCGACGAAGACTACTCGACGGGCGTCGGCATCGGCGGCCAGGCTGACGTACTGGTGGCCACGTGCCCGGTGGGGCTCGTCGATGGCCAGCGTGGTCGCGTCGCTGAAGTCCGCCAGGCCAGCGGCGATGGGCACGTAGTGCCGGCACGCCTGCAGCACCCGGAACTCCGACTCGCCCACGATGCGGCCTACGGCCCTGCAGGGCATCTGCTGCGCCAGCATCAGGATCAGCGCCTCGAACAGCGGCGTGTAGCCGCTCAGGCTCCCGGTGAAGTCGGGCTCGACCTGCCGCACGGAGCCGTTGGTTAGCCGTACCCGCGGCACCCGCACCTGCAGATGGCACTCATGCTGGAAGAAGTTCAGGTGCCGGGAGGTCTTGGCGAACGTGTTGTGCACAGGGTCACACCGACATGACCGCTGACGGCAAACCAGGAGCCAGCCTGGAAGTAGACAAGGACCGTCAACCGCTCGGCAGCTTCGTCGAACTCGACCGACCTTATCGACCGCGGCGCTTAGATCCCCAATGCCGCCTCGAACAGCTGTGCGCTCATCGAACATCCCCACAGTGCACCGTTCAGGCGACATGGCATGCCCACTCAGAATTTGGGAGAGGTAGAGAGATCTGCATAGCCCCCAGGCCGAATCGCGTAGCGCGTCCTTGCCGCCCGGGAGACGCTAGCGCGATCCCCAGCCGGCAGCTCCACCGCGACGATCTGCTGTCATCACGGCAAACTCGATCCCAGGCGTGCCGTTCGACAGCGAATGTCTGACAGCGATCCCTGAGGTCGTTTGGCCTGCCAGCAAGCATGGCGCTCCCCCGAACGTGACGGTCAGGCGGAAGAAGTTGCGTCCGTTGGGTGCAGGCGTGAGCCATCCCGACATCGAGCAACCGCCAGTTGACACCGCCTGAAAGGCGCCGGCTGCTTCCACGTTAATCACGGCCCTGTCGCCGGTATTGAACTGAATTCCCCAGGCGCCGGCGATCGAGTCCAAGCTTGCCGGAGCTGCGTAGTCGTAGATGACCCGGCTCAATGGAAGGCCGGCCCAAGTGGTGTTGGCACCCGCCACGTTGGCAGTCGCTGAGAGCTCGCGAGTCGTTGGGTTCAACTCCCCACTCACGGAGGCCGCCCGCGCGGGGAAGAAGCCAAAGTCGAGGCTGTCGGAAGACGAGAACGCGGCCCCGCCGAATGACACGTTGCCTTGGGCGAAGAAGCCGCCATTCAAGCTCCCGGTGGAGGCAATGTAGCCATAGAACGCCCAGTACTCTCCGCTGTCCAACACATACATCCGGAACGCTGGGTATGTACCGCCGGCAATCGAGCCCTCGTAGGCGCCTTCCCAGGGCGTGCCTCCCGGGTAACCGGTGGTCAAGACGTTGACTTCACCGGCGGACAGCACCACGTCGTTGGCGCGATCGCCCGCGCCTTGGCCGGCGACATTGCTCGGGTCAACCTCAACCTGTACTCGGTAGATCCCAGGTTCGAAAGGCGCGTTGAACGTTGCGGAGAAGAGCCCGGATCGCCCCGCAGCGATCGAGCGGATCGGAACCGTCGCGAGGACTGGGCCAGTTGACTCAGGTGCCGACGATGGCGACAAGCGCACCGTCGCTGTTGTCGCGAGACTGTCCGAGCGCCCCGAATTCGCAACCGTGAAGCCAATCGTGATCGGGCCGCCCATGGCCACGCGTGACTGGACGATGCTGGTGATTGTCGGCGACAGGTCCACCGCTCCGGCGGGTGGGGCTGGCTGGACAACTAGCGGATCCGTTATCCGGCCCGAATCGTTCGAGCGTGCGTCTGAGATCTGACCGGCCGTGCCTCGGCTGTCGACGGTCGCCCAGACATAATAGCTGCCAGGAACACTGGGCGCGGCCCCGTTTGCCACCAAGCGGACGCTGTCCCCAGGGCTCAACGGCGGGATCGGGAGTTCCGCCCAAGGGGCGGCAGTTCCTGGGGAGTCCCGGTCGGTGCTCAACTGCAGCAGCATTGACGAGGCCTGCGCGGACCCAAGGCCGCGGTTCTCGACGGTCACTGAAATGCTCACGGCCTGGCCTGGCTCCACACTGACGGCATCGCTCGTGATGCCGACGGGCAGAAGGTCAGGCACCCCGACGACCGGAGGAGGAGCAGGTGGCTCGACTGTCACCGTCGCCGAGTTGCTGGTGATGCTCCCGCGCGCATTGGATACGACAACGTCGAATCGCGCGCCGTCGTCTTCTCGAGTCACCAGCCATTCCAAGTTGGCGCAGGTTCCCCGCGGCGGGCATGGGATATTCATACCATCGCGCCGCCATTGGTAGATCAGCGGCGCGGACCCGGTGGCAGCTACGCCAAAGGTCACCGTTGAACCCGCGGGAGCGCTTACAGCCACAGGATGCCCGCCTGCAGCGATTGCCGGAGGCTCGATACTCGCCCAGGGGCGAAGTGACTCAGCGGCCGCATAGACAAAATCCTCGAAACGATCTGCGAATCGCGTCCTCCCGTCAGTGAATGGAACACCCAGTGTCGTAGAGTCCAAGGGAGCAGAGACGTCAGCATCGTCGTTCAAATAGGTTGTGACGATACTGTGACGAAGATGATTGTCCGGAAACGGCTGATTGTCGATCTCACCCGTATACCAACGAAACGTCGGCTGAGCCAGGTCGAACGGGCACCTATTTGCATTTGAGCACGCAAGTGAAACCGCCGTAGTACGTGTCCATCCCTTTTGCTCCGGCAACGTTTGAAGACTTTGATCCCCGACAGGGAGAGGGGCTGTGGTGGCGGCTGAAAACAGTGCCGCGTCGCCAGCGTGCGTAAAGTTCAGACCGTTGACAGAGAATCTGGATGTGTTCGCCACGTTGACGACCCGCATCACACTGCCAATGTCATTGCCATACTGGACCGCGAGGTTCGCCCATGCAAGGTTGGCGAGAAGATTTCCCTGGGAATGCGCAACCACGACAGCTGAGCCCAGGGACCGAACCTTGGCCGCGAGGCTAAAGGCAGCGGCTTGAGTTCCTGCCATCTCAGCTTCAGTCATTTCAGGATTGCTTCCTGCCTCCAGGGAGGTCACATCTGGGCCTGGCATCATGTTGACCAGATGTTGCTGTACCACCTCAGCAGAGCCAGCATCAATGGCCCTGGACTCATTATGGGGCAGGAGAATTCGAGCCATCGAGTCTGAGAAAAGCTCCTCCGACACCTTGAGAAGAAAGAGCTCCTTTAGATCTTGATCTAACTCACTGTCAAGTATTCTTGGATTGCCGTACCACCCCGTTGGGTTGAATATTGCTTCTACGTTGAAGCTTCTTCTATTTGAGCCTTGGTGATTGCTGGAGGATGCCAGAAGCGTTTCAATTGCAAGTCGAGTGGACTCTGCATCGGCCGCTGTGTTCTTAATCCCGTTGATATAGACAACATTGACCTCTGGCTCCTGTGCCACCGGCAAAGCGGCGCAGGTAGCGGCCAGCAGACCGACCGTAAGGCTTCTCATCCATGCGACGAATGTCATACGCATGATCGCTTGGTCAGTGTGACGCCGGCAAAGGCCTGGACATAGGCTCTACCCCTCGATGGCGTGTTGATTACTGCCTTGGTCATGTCTGAAAGTCGTGCCAGCGCGGCGCGATCTCGGATGCAACCAAGCACGGCGAGATGAGACTCGACAACGGCTGGATCCGGATTCATCAGCGCGGCCTGTTCGGTCTGGGCGAACTTGATCGCCTTGTCGTACAAAGCGGGCTCATTTCCGAACTCCGACGCGATCAATCTATCAATGTCATCGCGAATTCCACTACCGTCCGAGTCCACGCCGGCCACTGACGCCGCATTTGCTGTCACGTCGGGCATAGGAGGTACTATGCGGCCGTTGATCGTTTCGCTCTGGTCGCTATCGCTGGTCGATTGATTCGAGCCGCCGCAAGCGACCAACCAAACTACGATGCAGAGGGTAGATACTACATGGATTCGGTTTGCAGCGAATCGACGGCTTCGTAGTGTCATCTGTCGTTCTTTACGGCATTTCGGAATGCGTGCTTCTTGCATTCCCTATAAGGTTCTCGTGAGGCCTTCGCCGCCACCGAGACCGCCGGACCGCAACAATGGTCCAAGCCGATGACGGTGTGACGGAACCTGTTCTAGCATAGTCGGAATTGACTCCATCAGCGTGAATGAAGGATCGTGGATTCGGTTGTTTCTTTGACGCGTTCTGCCAAATTTCTGGCTCGCAGAATTGGTGCCACCGGCCGCTGAGGAGGCTGCAATCAGGCCGCCCTATGTGGCAAGACATTCAGGTGATTAGTCGTCTCGATGCGCGAGCTGTCGCCACAGTTTGTCAAGAATATTCTCGGAAACTCGGCCATCAGTAACGCTCGCTGAATCGAGCCTCTCATCAGGGGCTCCCCATGCCTATCAACTCGAACGCAGTGCTATTGACTAATTCGCATACACCTGCTGTGCGCTGGTGCACATCAGTCCATCTCCGCGCGCACCACCACTAGACCCTTGCGAAACCGCAAGTAATATCGCCCTGCGGCAGATATACGTTCTGCAAAGTCACAGCCCGCGATCTCGCGTATTGCTGACTATCGTGAAACCCTTCGAGGCCAAGTGCTCGGCAATCTTCGTGGTGGTCTCCCCGATGTTGTCGGTGAACTCCCACGAACGCGCCACCGTTGTGTTCGAACTGCCGACCAGTTGGTAGTCCCCGTCCTTCACCTTCTGCAGTTCCACCTTCACGGCGGTCGAAGAGAACTCGGCGCGTGCGTAGTCTGTGGTTGTTGCGGTGACCACCCCACCCAGCTTGATCGCGGCCTCGCGGAACGAGTCGACCGGGAAAGCGGGGCCGCTCAAGGCGACCCGTTGGGCACCCGACTTGTGCACCATGTTGGCGCCCAGTGCGATCGGAACTGCCACACAGCCTGACAGGTACGGCAGGCACATCGCACCCGCCACGATCAACAGCACTCGAATCGGCCTCATCGGAACTCCTTGTGTTGGTCCACCACACCGCTTCGCGGGACGCTTAGGGAATACCCGCCCCGGTGATGAGTGCCCATGCCGCCCGGCGTATTCGCTACGCGGGTAAGCGTGATGCAACATCGGCTTGCCGCGCTGTTTCCTTTGTGTCAATCTTTCCCGCACAAGAGAGTCACTGGCCACCGTGCCCAGCCTGAGGGAGGCGACCTTGCTGGAGCTGTACATCGATCGCGCAGCGAACGTGATCGTGATCAACGGGCGAACACAACGCGGGCGGCGGCGATGGGAAGCGAACGTGCTCGCGGCGCTGATCCAGGGCGAGCATCAGTCCGCGTTGACTGCGGCCTCGACACAGCAACTGGACGCCTTGCTCCAGCCCCTTGGCCAGGCAGCCCCGTTGACGCGCAAGCAGTGGAGCCTGCTCTGGACCAGCATCGGCGAAATGTTCGGGCAGGCATGTGCCAGTGAGGCACTGCAAGCGCGGCTTCACCACCCGCCGCGCGGGTCCACGGTCGGCCCCTGGTGGTGGACGCCATTGGCAGGGGACCGGACCGAGGTGGCCGGCCAGCCTGCGACAGTGGCAGAGATTCCCCTGGCAAAGCTGGCCGCCGACGGAACCAGCACTACATCGCTGCGCCTGTGTCGTCAGTTCCTTGTGGCGCAAGGGCTGCAAACAGAAGGCCAGTTGGAGATGGCGGCCGAGGCGCTCCAGGAGGCCCCGGCCTGGGCGGGCGCCTCGCCGGAGGCCAATGCGTTGCGCTTGTTGCGCCTGGGTGAGGTCGAGCTGCTTCGCCGAAGGTTCGACGCCGCGCGGCTCGCCGCTGAGGATGCAATGACCATCGCTGCAGACCAGGAGGTTACCCAGGCTTACCTGGGCAGCCACCTGTCACTGCTGCAGCACCGAATCGCCTACGCCGAGCACCCCGTGACAGGCGCCATCACCATCCGCAGCGCGATTGCGCACGGCCTGCGGCGCCCGCCTTGTGCACGGCACCTGGAAGTCGACCCGCTCAGCCGCGGTCTGGCGCTGAACCTGGCAGCGCTCTGCGAGCGGCGTTGGATCGAGCGGCAGACGGGACAACTGTCTCCTGGGGAACTGGCCAGACATGCCGATGTCGCCCAGGGTTACTGGTTCGGCGCCCTGTTCGGTTTTCTAGTCTCGAACCAGCACGAGCACGTCCACAACATGTGCTCCAACCTCGGCTACCTTTTTCAACGCCTGACAGAGCTTGACCTCTGGCCTGTCGCCGAGGCGGCGCTGGAATGGTACGCACTGGCCCAGGCCTGGCACCACCGATTCGACCTCCCAGACAGCACGGTCTGGGAATACGTGTTCCTGGGCGACTTCTGGCTCGCTCGGCCTGAGGTACGGGCCCTGATGTCGGGCAAGCGGTGGCAGGGCCTCTGGGCGGGGCAGCACCCAAGCCATCTGGGCTTCTACAGCTACGCAATGCAAAGGGCGGAAGAGATCGGCGAGCCTCGCCAGCAGGCCCACTGCGCACTGAACCTCTGGCGTTTCTGCCGCCACAAGCGGCTGGGCCCGCCCACGGCCGAGGCGCAGCGGCGGTTGAATCAGCTGCTGCAAGACCATCCCGATCTGCGCACGATCATGGAAAGCGAGGGCTATACCCTGCCGGACGAGTCACCAGCTTCGCGGGCGCGCCAGCAACATCCTGCGGTCCTGATGCCACCGGGCGTGGCGTCGATGTCGGCGGAGCTTCGGTCGTGATGCGCCTACACAAAGGTGGGCGCAGGGTGGTACGGCTTGCACTCGTCGTCCCGGCTTTCGTGACGTTCGCGGCTGCTGCCGCCGAGCGTGTCACACCTCCAACCCAGACGGTTGTGGTGACGGCGCCCGCCGACGCCGCTTCGTCGGCGGATCCGGCGTTGCCTGGTGCGGGGGCCGGACGGTCGATCTACACGCTGCAGATCGACGAATGGGAGAACTGGTCAGCGCTTCGCCTGGAGGACCTGGCGGGGCTGTTGCCAGGGACCGTCGTGGAGCCAGCGAATGCCGGCTTGTCGACGGCCTTGAAGGTCCGGGGCTTTGCCATCACGCGGCTCCACTACGGCACGCTGCCCGACATCCAGCGCATGCATGTCCGGGACCCGGTCACCATCGAGCGCGTGGAAGTGCTGGGCGGCAACGCCGGTGCGGCCTTGGGCATCACCTCACCGGGTGGAGCCATTCGCTACGTCGGCAAGCGGCCGGAACCGGCGTCACGTGTACGGGCCAGTGCGCAGGCGGGCAGCAACGGGCATGGACGGATCACACTGGACGCTACTGGTCCCGTCGGCAGCGGAGAAGGCGGCCTGCGCTACCGAGCCCTGCTAGCGGTGGAGGATGGACGACAGGATTGGGCCGACCTGCCGCGACGGCGGCAGACCGGCATGCTGGTTGTCGAGCACGCCTACGCGCGTGGCGTCTTCGGCCTGGACCTGCAGGCCCAGTTCAACAGCACGCCGTTCAGCTTCGGTACGGTGGTCACCAACCGTGGTGTGCCCGGAGCGCCGGCCCAAGCAGCGAACGTGGCCTGGGACCGCCTGCTGGTGCTGCAGGGCGGCGCACCAGCCGACCGTTCGTATCGCCAGGCCACGGCGCGCTGGGACCACAGGTTCGACAGTGGTCAACTGCGCGTCGACCTGTCCGCTGCGCGTGTTCACCGCAACGAGACCCTGATCGGCTACTGGACCCTGGTATCTGCCGACGAGGTCTCGAGCTACTACACCGACTACGAGGACGACTACGAGCAGCAGGGCGGCCGCATCGAGTGGCTGACGACGCTGCGCACCCCTTTGGTGCAGCATGACCTGCGCTTCGGGGCTGATGCCTACAAGCAGAAGTTTCTCTTTGAGGGCGACCAGCACATCGGCGCCGTCGTGGTGCCGATTGCCGCTCCTGACTTCAGCCCGCTGGTTGATGGCCCGCCTGAGCGCTGGCCCCGCTACAACGACGAGCGCCTGACCGAGCAGTCGATGTGGGTGGCCGACCAAGTGCGAGTGGGCGATGCCGCCGTCGTTTCGGGGGCGATTCGGCGTCAGCGATACAGCATCGACTCCGACCGCGTCGGCTCTGGCCGTGTCCGCGTGGCTGCAGCCGAGGCCACGACTTGGTCGATTGGTGTGGACCAGGCGCTGGCATCGGGGTGGAGCCTCTGGGCATCTCGTGCGGCCGGCATGGAGCCCAACCGTGGGGTGACCATCTCGGGTGACTTTCTTCCAGCCCAGCGCTCATGGCTGTCGGAGGCAGGCTTGCGGTGGCGACGTGGCCCGCTGAACACCTCGATGGCTGTGTGGCGCATCGACCTGACAAACCTGGCGATGACAGACCCCACTGACCGGACGGCCGTCATCGCAGCCGGCAGCCGCCGGGTCAATGGCATTGAATGGCAGGCGCGTTGGCTGACGGGCGACGTTCGTCTGGATGCCCACGCCACCACCCTATCCAGTCGTCATCTGGTCAAGACCAGTTCGTCGCTGGGCGAGCGTTTCGTCGGGGTGCCCGATGTCACCGCGGGGTTGCGCCTGGAGTGGCCTGCAGGCACGCCATGGTTTCCGCAACAGGGCAGGTTCGCCCTGGCCCTCGCGGCCGTGGGCAGTCGCATGGGCGATGCGGCAAACACGGTTCGGGTTCCGGGTTACGTCCGCGTCGATCTGGCGTGGAGGCAGCCATGGCGTGGCCACGAGTGGTATGCAGGAGTCCGTAACGCCGGCGACATCCGTTACGTCGCAGCCGTCACGGCGGTTGACGACGTGTTCCAGGGCGCACGCCGGGAGTGGCTGGCGGGGATCCGGCTGGCGCGCTGAGGGTTGAGCTTCAGAGGGGCGACCTTGGCTTTGTCGTCGTCAGGGCGAAGATGCCCATCCCGTCAACCCATCTCAGGGAGGTTCGCCAAGACGTCACCGCGGCTTGCGATGGCTGAGATCGGCCGTGAAGCGCGGGACAACTGCGGGACAGCCAGGTGAAATCGAGCCTAAGTTCTTGATTTCATTGGCAAGGATCGTCGTTTCGAATCCCGCCACCCCGACCATGAACGGCTGAGGCCCGGTGTCCACATGGCACCGGGCCTTTTGCTTGGGGCGGCCGCCGCGGCCGCCGC
>JRYF01001951.1_pt1 | contig 12887 bp, 11 predicted proteins | sample 235331 | NCBI WGS metagenome assembly JRYF01 (sample SAMN03074217, study PRJNA261475) | activated sludge metagenome | biome: Wastewater Treatment Plant; feature: Wastewater; material: Activated sludge; isolation source: activated biomass of a wastewater treatment plant treating hydrocarbon... ... | reverse complement strand
GCGCCTGACCGGCCTGCTGCTCGACCAGAGCCTGCACGCCAACGACCTGAGCGCGGTCCTGTGGCTGCCGCCGGCCTTCGTCGGCCTGATCTTCCTGCGCGGGCTGTCGACGTTCGCCAGCGCGCTGCTGCTGAACCGGGTCTCGCAGGCGGTCCTGGTCGACCTGCGCGCGGAGATGTTCGACCGGCTGCTGCGCTGGCCGCAGTCGACCATCGAGGCCACGCCGTCGGGCATCGTCGTGTCGAAGTTCCTCAACGAGGCCAGCAACGCGCTGAACCTCGCCGCCGAGGTGATGACCACCGCGGTGCGCGACTCGCTGACCGTCGTCGCGCTGCTGGCGCTGCTGCTGTACTTCAACTGGCAGCTGACGCTGCTGACGCTGCTGATCGCGCCGCTGATCGCCCTGGTGCTGCGCACCTTCTCGGCCCGCCTGCGGCGGCTGAACCTGGGCAACCAGGACATGCTCGGCGAGATGACGCGCGCCGTGCAGGAGGCGCACGAGGGCAGCCGGGTCATCAAGCTGTACGACGGCTACGCGTACGAGCACGGCCGCTTCGCGCAGATCAACGACAAGCTGCGCCGCTTCTCGATGAAGATGCAGGCCGCCTGGTCGGCCGGCACGCCGCTGACGCAGCTGATCGCCGCCATCGGCCTGTCGATCGTCATGACGGTCGGTCTGCTGCAGGCGCGCGAGCAGAACCTGTCGCCGGGCGACTTCGTCACGTTCCTGGCCGCCGCGCTGCTGATGCTGCCGGCGCTGCGCGGCCTGGCCGGCCTGAACGGGCCGCTGGCGCGCATGCTGGCCGCCGGCGAGAGCGTGTTCGCGGTGATCGACTCGGCCGGCGAGGAAGACACCGGCACGCGCCGCATCGAGCGGGCGCGCGGCCGCATCGAGCTGCGCGCCGTGAGTTTCGCCTACCCGGGCGCGGCGCAGCCGGCGGTCGAGGACATCGAGCTCGTCGTCGAGCCGGGCGAGGTGATCGCCCTGGTCGGCCCGAGCGGCGCCGGCAAGACCACCCTGATCAACCTGATCCCGCGCTTCATCCGGCCGACTGCCGGCCGAATCCTGCTCGACGGCATCGACATCGCCGAGCTGCAGCTCGCCAGCCTGCGCCGGCAGATCGCGCTGGTGTCGCAGGACGTGGTGCTGTTCGACGACACCATCGCCGCCAACATCGCCTACGGCGGCAGCCGCGGCGCCTCGGACGAGGCGATCCGCGCCGCGGCCGACGCGGCCTACCTGCTGCCGTTCATCGAGTCGCTGCCGGACGGCTTCGCCACCCGGATCGGCGAGAACGCCGTCAAGCTCTCCGGCGGCCAGCGGCAGCGGCTGTCGATCGCCCGCGCGCTGCTGAAGGACGCGCCGATCCTGCTGCTCGACGAGGCCACCTCGGCGCTCGACTCGGAGTCGGAGCGCTACATCCAGGCTTCGCTCGAGCGGCTGATGAAGGGCCGCACGACCTTCGTCGTCGCGCACCGGCTGTCGACCATCGAGGCGGCCAGCCGCATCGTCGTGCTCGAGTCCGGCCGCATCGTCGAATCCGGCCGCCACGCCGAACTGCTGGCGCGCGGCGGCCTGTACTCGCACCTGCACCGCATCCAGTTTTCACCCGCCCGCAGTACGGAGGTCGTCGCATGAGCGCCAATTCCGTCGGCACGCCGCTGCCGATCAGCCGCTTTCCCGTTCCCGAACTGGCCAATCTGCCCGAGGACATCCGCGGCCGCATCCTCGCCGTGCAGGAGAAGTCCGGCTTCGTGCCGAACGTTTTCCTGACGCTGGCGCACCGCCCGGACGAGTTCCGCGCCTTCTTCGCCTACCACGACGCGCTGATGGAGAAGGAGGGCGGCCTGACCAAGGCCGAGCGCGAGATGATCGTGGTGGCCACCAGCGGCGCCAACCGCTGCCAGTACTGCGTCGTCGCGCACGGCGCGATCCTGCGCATCCGCGCCAAGAACCCGCGCGTCGCCGACCAGGTGGCCATCAACCACCACAAGGCCGAGATCACGCCGCGCCAGCGGCTGATGCTCGACTTCGCGATGAAGGTCGCCACCGAGTCGCACGCGATCGCCGAGCCGGACTTCGCCTCGCTGCGCGCCGCCGGCTTCTCCGACGAGGACATCTGGGACATCGGCGCCATCGCGGCGTTCTTCGCGCTCAGCAACCGGATGGCCAACATGATCGCGATGCGGCCGAACGACGAGTTCTATCTGCTCGGCCGGGTGCCGAAGTCGTAGCGCGGGTGGACTGGCCGGGGAGGGCAGCCCTATCGACGCAGCGTCGGAAACTCCAACCTCGAGGCCGGCCGCGACAGGCCGGCGCGCGCCTCGGTAAGTGGCGAAGTCTCGAAGCCCTGCGATTCCGCCGCGGAGCCTTGCGTTTCTCGAGCACCGCGTGGCGCCCGCCATTACATGCGGGAGGCCGGCACGGTAAGCGGTGCGCGGAAACGATCGGACGCCGCACCGAAGGTGGAGGAACTGAAGCAGCTCGTCGCGTATCAGCAGCTGGCCGTCGTCGCCGCATGCCCGTGAAGTTCGCCGGCGACGGCCTTACGCCGTTCGCCCTCGACAGCGGCGATGGGCTTAGCGAACACGCGGCGCGGTTCGGCGCGCTGGCGATCGGCGTGGAGGGCGCCGCGGAGATTTCGCTTGGCGGGGTGGTCCATCGCGTTGCCGAGGGCCAGACGCTCCTCATGCCCGCGAACGTGCCGCACACCGTCAGTCCGGTCGACCGCTTCAAGGTGCTGCTGGTGATGATTCGGGGCGAGAAGCCGGCGTAGCGCCACGGTGCCGCCAAGGCAGCGGCGCAGGTGGGGTGGGCTTCGCTCCGTTCGTCCCGGCTGCTGCGCCTGGGATGCATCAGATCTTCGCGGCCCCGGTCTGTTACGCCACCGCGCGGACAGGGCGCGGCGAGACGACGCGCCGTCAGCCGATCGCCGACACCCGCGCCACGGACTCGCAGAAGGGCAGCCCGGGGTCGGCCCCGGCGCGCGCTCCGACTCGAAGCGGACCACTTCGTGCGGCGTCGGGGCGACCCGGCCGTTGCCCCCCCCGCAGCGATCAGATTCTTCCGGACGCGCAGGACGTCGACGAAGGCCCTGGCGTCTCGGATGCCGTTCGCGTAGAGGAACCACGCGCGGTCGTGCAACCGCAGTCCGCGCCCACGCTGCAGCCACGGCTTGTACTCGACTCGGCGCACGTGGCCGCCCTGCCGGTAGGTGTTTCGAGCTCCTTCTCAAATGCGCAGCGTTGCAGAACTGAAATACGGCGATTGCCGTGGCCCGCGACGATTGCATCCGATCCGCGGCGCACTCCGTCGGTGTGCGGGGACACGGGAACGCAGGGCTCAGGCATGAACTCAACTTCGATGGAGGCCGCAGCGCGAACAGGGACCGGACCGCGGTTCCGAATCCTCGTGGGTCCACTCGGCCGGCTGCGCCGACTCGGCGCCAGGCTCGGCCCTTCTGTCCTGCTGGAGCTGCTCCTGCCGGGAGGGACGGTGTTTGCGCTGCTCCTCTTCCTCTATCAGCGCTGGAAGCCTGACGCGGGAAGCCGGCCGGCGCAGATCGGCTTGGCGTCACCGCCTTGGGTCGTGAGCTCGCTCGGACAAGGCGTCCTTGCAGTGGTCGCGGTTCCTTTGGCCGATCGCCTGCTGCTCGCCTGTGCTGTTGGTTACCGGCACCGCGTACTGCGACAGGTCGGCCTGCTCGCAGGGCCATCGTGGGCCGACGCCAGCATCCTGTGGCCGGCCGGCGCCGACGCCCTGCGGGTCGGCGCGGGGTCCTGCTGCCGCCGTAGCAGCAGCACCACGTCGCCTCGCGCGCGGCTCCAGCCGCTGAGTTGAAGGCGGTCTTCGATCGCCCGCCGTTTCCGCGGCAGCTTCGGTGGCCGCACTTCAGTCCTCGGGCTTGACCAGCCGGCGCAGCCGTTGCTCCAGGTTGGCCGTGCGCCGCAGTCGAAACAGGTTCGGCCGATGGCGCTGTTGGCACTCGTTGAGGCTGTCCTCGTGACCCCAGCAGCAATCGCCCCGCATCAGCCCCGGACCTTGCTGCTCCAGTTCATCCAACAGCCGCCCCAGCGCCTGCCGCTCGTGGCCCGAGCTGAGCCCGCCGGCCGCTTCTCGGTTGCGCCTCCAGCGCCCGCCTCTGGCTGCCCACCCAGAACGCTTGCAGCGCATCGCTGGGTCGGCGTTCGCGCGGGCTGTAGCCAGCCACGCCGCCGTGAGGCGGGGCCTGACGGGTGACCAGGTCGCCGAGCGGCGCGGCCAGCACCGAGCCGGCCGGCACGCCGATCAGAGCGGCAGGAAGGGTAGCTTGTCGCCGCAGTTGCCGCAGTAGGCGTCGTTCGGCTGCACGACGGCGCCGCACGACAGGCAGGCCAGCCGGATTCGAACCGGCGGGCAGTCGGCAGGATGCTCGGCGGCATCGACTACAGCCGCGTCGGCCGGGTCGATCGACTGCGCGGCGCCGCCGTGATCGGCGGGGCCATTGGTCCGCCCACCCTTGAACAGGCCCATCAGCCGCGACGCAGCCGTCGTCGGCGGGTCGCTCGGCAGTGTCTTGGCAGCGCCGGCCCGCGCCGATGGCTCGAAGGGCAGGCGGTCGTCGACCGTACGGCGCGGAGCCGTCAACTGAAACCTGAGCATCTCGACGATCGAAACGATCCGCGCGCTGGCGCTTTCGTCGACCTGCAGATCCTGTCTCGCGGCGCGGTCGAACTCGATGCGGACGGACCGTCCGCCGCTGTCGACGAGCTCTAGGAACAGCCGGTTGGTCGCAAGGTACGACAGCGGGGCCAGCAGCAGCAGCAGGGAACCACCTATCCAGGCGGCGCCGGGCGCCGCAATGGCGATAAGCCCGCCGGCGGCAAGCATCAGGCTCTGTTTCCAGGGGCGGCAGCTGCCGCAGGAGACCGACGCGACGCAGGTGATCGGCGTCACGCGAAGCGAGGTGCCGACCGGCGAGCGGCGTGCGACTCGCACACGCTTGTCGTCGATCGACAGGCTGGTCGTAGCGCCGCTGCCCAGCCAGCGCAGGACGGCACCGCCGACGCCTGCGGTGCGACCCTGAACGTGGACGTACTCGCCATCGGCGTCGGCCGTTTCGCGGACTCTCCAGCGTTCGATTGCCAGCCTCACCGGGACGCTCCAGCCGGCGGCCACCGGCGCGAGATGCGACGCGTGCCACGACGATGGCAGCCGGCAGGCGCGGGCGCGACCGGGCGGACGGTCCGGCCGGGGGAACAGCCCCCGCTTCGACCGCGCGCTGACGTCGTCTTCGCCATCGGTCGGCCGCGCGCGCTAGCCGCCGTGGTGCGCATCGGTGGGCTCCCTAAGGCAACCGGGCACGCTGCCCCATTGCCCGCGGCAGAAGGTTTCCTGCACGCGCAGTTCGCAGTCGTAGCGACGAAGCGCGCCGATACCGCCACACGCCTGGCACTGTTGCAGCTCGAGTCCCCGCAGTCCGGCGCAGGGTGTCGGTGCAACCGGCGCGGGCGCGGCGGCGGCAACGATCTCGGGCCGGGGTGGTGACTCGACGACGATGGGCTCGACGGTCTCCCTGATCGCTCCGGACTTGACCGTCGCAGGCCGAGGGCGGCTGCGCGGGCCGGGGCCGGCCGAGGCCGCTGCGGCCGGCGGATGCGTCGGCGCCGTAATCCCGGAACCGGATCCACCGGCTGCGCCCATCGACGCGGCTGCCGCACCGCCGTCCTCGGTCGCGGGCAGCATCGTCGCCGCGGCGTCTTGCGCCGACGAGTGCCCATGATCGTCGTGGCCGGAAGACGTCGCGGATCGATCGGTTGATGCGGCATCGTCGTGCGCAGCCAGTGCGAACTGCTGGTCAACTGGCGACCTGACTCCGGTCGCCACGACGAACCCGAGCGCCGCCACTGCCACCGCCAGGATCCAGACGGCCGTCGTCCTGCGCCCCAGGATCCTGCGCGCGCCCGGCTGGTCGAGTGGCGCCGCCGCGCCTGCCATGGAGTTCGCCGGCCGGCGCGGAAGCTCGTCGCGCCACGGAACAGCGACCGCCGCCTGCGCGTTTCGATTTTTTGCGGGCGAGGCGGAGGCGTCGACGCCTGACCGGGACTGAGTCGAAGGGGTGGGTGTGGCGCAGCGACCCTCCGGCTCCGTCGGTGGGCCTGGCCTTGCGCGGTCGGCTCGCCACCACGGGAGTTCCTCAGCCCTGAGCGCCGCGCCGGCGGCGATGATGCTGGTCGCCTCGCCCCGTGGGGAGAGCGCCGCCACGGAGTCCGTTGCCGGCCCGAGGCTGCCGATGACGTCTCCGCCCGCCGTGAGCGCGGCGGGTGACCGCTGCGCAGTGTGGTCAGCCGCCGCTTTGGCCGGCGCAGCGTCCGCCTGCGGGCGGCCGGCTGTATTCGGGATGGGCGTTCCGGATGTCGTCGGATCAAGGGTGCAGCCGCAGCGCCAGCAGAAGCGGGCGCCCGTGCGGATCTCGGCGCTGCAGATGCGACACGCGGCCATCGTGGTCGGCCTGTCCGGAAAGTGCAATAAAACTATTGCATTGTGAATGCATGTTCAAGCGCTTTCTAGGTCCGGGTGCGATTGGCGGCCGTCCGGCCGACCGGCGCGAGGCGCCGCTACAACGGCGGAGCGTCATCTACGGCGCGTCGACAGCGTGCCTGCGCCAGGCGCGAGACACGCGCCAATCGGCGTCAGTGCGTAATGCAGATCTTGCCGAAGTGCGCGCCGCGCTTCAGCGCCGCCATCGCCTGCTTCAGCTCTTCGAAGGGATAGACGCTGTCGACGACCGGCACGATGCGGTGCTGCTCGATGGCCCGCATCATCGCCTCGAAGCCGTCGCGCGAGCCGACCGTGATGCCCTGCAGCCGGACTTGCCGGGTGACGACGTGGCCGAGCGGGGCGGCGAGCGCCGAGCCGGACAGCACGCCGATCATGGAGATCGTCCCGCCCGGGCGGATGGCGCGCAGCGACTGTGGCAGCGTCTTCTCGCCACCGAGTTCGACGATGTGGTCGTAGCCGCGCCCACCGGTGATCTCGCGCGTCGCCCTGGCCCAGTCCGGTGTGGCGCGGTAGTTGACGCCCGCATCGGCGCCGAGCGAGCGGGCCCGGGCCAGCTTTTCGTCGCTCGACGAGATAACCGTCACATGGCAGCGTGCCAGCTTTGCAAAGGCGAGCGCAAACAGCGCCACGCCGCCGGTGCCCTGCACGAGCACGCGCGAGCCGGGTGCGAGCCGGTCGTAGGTCACCAGCGCGCTCCAGGCAGTAAGCGCCGCGCAGGGCAGGGTGGCGGCCTGCTCGTCGGTCAGGTGCGCAGGGACCTTGACCACGCCATCGGCGGGCAGGCACATCAGCTCGGCCATCGTGCCGTCGACCGGCCCGCCGAGCGTGCGGGTCAGGCGCTCGAGGTCGGGTTCGCCGCCGATCCACGACTGGTGGAAGCACGGGCAGACGCGGTCGCCGACGCGCACCCGCGTCACTCCGCTGCCGACCTCGACCACCTCGCCGACCCCGTCCGAAAGCGGAATCAGCGGCAGGTTGCCGGTGAAGGCGCCGTATCCGCGCTCGGGCACGACCAGGTCGCGGTAGTTCAGCGAGGCGGCCTTCATCCGCAACAGCACCTCGCCCGGCCCGGGCCGCGGGTCCGGGCGCGTGCCCGGCTGCAGATGGTCGAATCCCCAATCGTCGCGAATCTCGAACACTCTCATGATCGTCTCCCCCGCCCCCGTTGCGCCGCCCGCCGCCGCTCAGCGTCGATTATCGTTGCGCGCGCCATCCGATGGCGACGCGCCGCGGCCCGAGCGTCCGATGGCGGCGCGTCGCGGCCGAAGCGAAACGACCTGCCGACGATGAAATCCCTGATCGATGCCCGCCTGCGCGCCATCTGCGCACGTTCGACGCGCCCGCTGCGCGTGGTCTACGCCGACGGCGGCGAACTGCGCCACCGCGCGGAGTCCGCGCCGCAGTTCACCCTGCGCTTCCGCACCGCCGCCGCGCAGCGGCGCACCGTGCTGTTCGGCCACATCGGCCTGCTCGACAGTTACTTCGACGGCGAGGTGGACGTCGACGGCGACCTGGCGGCGCTGTTCGCGCTCGGGCTGGAGGCCGGCTTCTCCAGGCCCGCGCCGGCGGTAGTGCTGCGCAACCGCTGGCACGAGTTCACGCGCAATAACGCCAGCCGCCAGCGCGCCAAGGACAACGCCCGCTTCCACTACGGCCTCGGCACCGACTTCTACCGGCTCTGGCTCGACCGCGAGCTGATGATGTACACCTGCGCCTACTGGGCCGAGGGCACGACGAGCGTCGAGCAGGCGCAGGTCAACAAGGTCGAGCACGTCTGCCGCAAGGTGCTGCTCGCGCCGGGCGAGTCGGTGATCGACATCGGTTGCGGTTTCGGCGGGTTCATGTTCCACGCCGCGCAGCACCACGGCGCGCGCGTCACCGGGTTGAACACCACGACCGAGCAGGTCGACTGGCTGCGCGAGGAGATCGGCCGCCGCGGCCTCGGCGGCCGGCTCGACGTGCGCGAGGCCGATTTCCGCGACGTCGACCGGCAGTACGACAAGGTGGTCTCGATCGGCGTGCTCGAGCACGCCGGGCGCGACCAGATCGACGAAGTGGTCAAGGCGCACGCCGACTTCCTGAAGCCCGGCGGGCTCGGCATGCTGCACTTCATCGGTCACGTCGGCCAGTACCCGACCGAGTTCTTCATCCGCCAGCACGTGTTTCCCGGCGGCTGGATCCCCAGCCTCACCGAGACGCTCGACGCGATGGACCGCTACGGGCTGGAGATCATCGACATCGAGAACCTGCGCCGCCACTACGTGCTGACGCTGGAAGCCTGGGCCGAGCGCTTCGACGCCCACTGGGAGGAGATCCGGCGGCTCGACCCGCAGCGCTTCGACGAGCGTTTCCGCCGCATCTGGCGCACGTATCTCATCGGCTGCGCCGAGATGTTCCGCGCCGACAACGGCATCACCGGCCTTTTCCAGATCACCTTCGGCAAGGGCCGACGCACGCCTCAGACGTACCCGATGAGCCGGGCGTTCCTCACCGAGCGCCCGGCGCCCGCGGCCAGGGCAGGCTGAGCCGGGCGGCGATCGCCGCCCGGCGTCGGTTCAGCCGCGCGAAGCGCCGAGGCGCTTACCTGCGGGCGAATTCCTCGACGGCTCGCAGGACACGTTCGGCGCCTTCGATTGCCCGCTGGGCAGCCTCGCGGTCGAACACGCGCTCCGGAATCAGGTCGATATCGCCGCAAAAGGCGGCTTCGCGGTCCCGGCGCAGCCGCAGCGAGATCGCCGCCAGCGTCTCGACATCGGCGGCGACGGCCGGCGGCAGCTTGTCGCGGTGATCGATCAGCATGCCGCCGACGTCGTGCCACCTGGGCGGGTCGACGCCGATCGCGCGAAGCATGCGCTTCAACGCGAGTTCGACGATCTCCTGCGCTTCGCNNGTTCCCAGTAATAGCCGCCCTGGAACGGCACGCGCCGGGCTCCCATCGCGCGCAGTCGCCCGGCCAGATCGTCGAGATAGCCGCGCAGGAGCCCGTCGCGGTCGTAGAGGATCCGCGCCTGGTCGGTCATGTCCAGGAACAGGGGGCTGCCGGCGCGCAGTTCCTCGGGAGTCTTCAGGACCGGGATGGTCAGGGTGTGCACCCCTGCGGCGCGCGCCGCCGCCATGGGCTCGGCGAGCAGCCGGTCGATCCGCTCGAACTCGTCCATGCGCCGTGCCCGCGACGGCGCCAGTCCGTCGGCGACGATCAGCACGTCGATGTCCGAGTCCGGACGCATCGTGTCGCGGGCGACCGAACCGTACAGCGCGACCGACCGCAGCCGATCGCCGTAGACGGCCAGGCAGGCCGCCGGCAGCGCCTGCACGATGCTCTCGAAGACTTCCCGCCACATGTCCGATTCAGCCTACCCGCGCATCGGTGCGGCGGCAAGCGATCAGCCGCTATCCTGCCGGACGGATCGCCTGCCCGGTTCGATCGATGGAAGCTTCGCCCGCTGCTCACTCCGCGCACCAGGCCCGACTGCAGCGGCTGGCGGCGCAGATCGCCGGCGCGGCCGAGGTCAGGCTCGCGAAGCGGGCGTCGAACCTGTTCCGCGACCGCGAGCCGCACCCGCGGCAACGGCTCGACGTGGCCGAATTCGACCACGTGCTGGCGGTCGAGCCGCGGGCCGGTCTCGTCGACGCCGAGGGCATGGTGCCGTACGACGCGCTCGCCGACGCCTGCCTCGCGAGCGGCACGATGCCGGCGGTGGTGCCGGAGCTGAAGTCGATCACGCTCGGCGGCGCGGTGGCCGGGGTCGGCATCGAGGCGACCTCCTTCCGCCACGGCCTGGTGCACGAGACGGTGCGCGAACTCGAAGTGCTCACCGGCAGCGGCGAGATCGTCGTCGCGCGGCCGGACAACGAGCACGCGGACCTGTTCTTCGGCTTCGCCAACTCCTACGGCACGCTCGGCTACGCCCTGCGCGTGCGCGCCGCCACCGTGCCGGTGCGGCCGTTCGTCGCCGTCGAGCACCGGCGTTTCGGCGACGCGGCCGGTTTCTTCGACGCCCTGGCGCGCGCCTGCGCCGGCGAGGCCGACTTCGTCGACGGTGTCGTCTTCGACGCCGGCACGCTGGTGCTGAGCACGGCGCGCTTCGCCGACAGCGCGCCGTTCGTCTCCGACTACACCTACGAGCGCATCTACTACCGCTCGCTGCTCGAGCGCGAACTCGACTACCTGACGGTGCGCGACTACCTGTGGCGCTGGGACACCGACTGGTTCTGGTGCTCGAAGAACCTCGGTGCGCAGCAGCCGCTGCTGCGTCGCCTCTACGGTCGGCGGCGGCTGAACTCGCGCACCTACACCCGGCTGATGCGGCTGAACAGCCGGCTCGGGCTGACCCGCGCGCTCGACCGCCTGTCCGGCTGGCACCGCGAATCGGTGATCCAGGACGTCGACCTGCCGCTCGACCGCGCGCCGGAGTTCCTCGCCTTCCTGCTGCGCGAGATCGGGCTGTTGCCGGTGTGGGTCTGCCCGATCGGCGCCACGCCGCTGGCCGACCGCTTCCCGCTGTTCCCGCGGCGGAAGGCGCCGTACGTGAACTTCGGCTTCTGGGACGTGGTCCGCCGGCGCGAGCCGCATCCGCGCGGGCACTTCAACCGCCTGGTCGAGCGCGAGGTCGCCCGTTTAGGAGGAATCAAGTCGCTGTACTCGGACAGCTATTACCCTGCCGACGAGTTCCGGGCCATCTACGGCGGCGATGCCTACCGCGGCCTGAAGGCGCGCTACGACCCGCAGGGCCGCCTCGGCGACCTGTACGCGAAGTGCGTGCTGCGCCGTTAGACCCCGGGCGCATCCGGTCGCTTCCGCCGTGACTTCCGCCATGACCCTGCTCGCCCGTCTCAGCCTGCCTTTCCTCGCGCTGCTGCTGCTGGCCGCGCACTTCTACCGCGCCGATCTCGCGCCGCTGGCGCTGGCGTCCGCGCTGCTTACGGTTCTGCTCGCGGTGCCGCGGCCGTGGGCGGCGCGCACGGTGCAGGTCGCGCTCGTCGCCGGCGCGATCGAGTGGCTGCGCACCCTTGCGGCGCTGGCCGCCGCGCGCCTGTCCCTCGGGCAGCCGTACCTGCGGCTGGCGCTGATCCTCGGCGCGGTGGCGGCCTTTACGCTGCTGGCCGCCTGGGTTTTCCATCAGCGGGCGCTGCGTACGCGGTTCCGCCTCAGAGGCTCGTAGCGCTCGTCCGTGAGCGGTTCGTGCGTGCGACGAACCGTTCACGGACAAGCTCCCGGCTTGGTGTGCTTCGCGCCGCGATCTCGCGCGCGCCGGTTACGGCGCACCTCCGGACAGGCCCGCCGGAAGGCAGCGCTTCGGATCGTCCGCGATGAGCGCTGCGCAGCTTCGCCGTTGACCGGCTGCAAGCCGCCTCCGCGCGCCCATCGATGAAAACGCCTGCCCTGCTTGCGGTAGTCGGTTGAACCGGTTGTCCGCGCGCTTGACAACGGTCATGCTGGCCTTGCCCCTGTCGGGTGTACCTTGCAGTGAAGTTCGCGGACCGTCATGGAGGCTGGATGGCTGCGATCATCGACACGCCGCGGCCCGTACAGCGCGACACCGCTGGCGAGGGCCGCCGCCAGCGCAGCAACCGTCTGCTGGCACGGATTCCCAGCACCTGGGTGCGCAACTCGATGGCCATCGTGCTGGCCGGCGGACGCGGCACCCGCCTGGCGCAGCTCACCGACTGGCGCGCCAAGCCCGCGGTGCCGTTCGCCGGCAAGCTCAAGATCATCGACTTCGCGCTGTCGAACTGCGTCAACTCGGGCATCCGCCGCATCGCGGTGCTGACGCAGTACCGCGCGCAGAGCCTGATCCGCCACATCGAGCGCGGCTGGGGTTTCCTCGAGGTCAACCTCGGCGAGTTCATCGACGTCGTGCCGGCGCAGCAGCAGCGCGGCGAAGCCTGGTACCGCGGCACCGCCGACGCCGTGTACCAGAACCTCGACGCGATCGCCGAGTCGCGCGCGCGGCTGGTGCTGGTGCTGGCCGGCGACCACGTCTACAAGATGGACTACGCCGTGATGCTCGCCGAGCACGTCGAGCGTGGCGCCGCCGTCAGCGTCGCGTGCACCGAGGTGCCGATCGAAGCGGCGAGCGACTTCGGCGTGATGAGCGTCGACGCCGACGACCGCGTCACCGCGTTCGTCGAGAAGCCGGCGCAGCCGGCGCCGATCCCCGGGCGGCCGACCCACGCGCTGGCGAGCATGGGCATCTACCTGTTCGACGCCGAGCTGCTCGGCGCCGAACTGGCGCGCGACGCGCTCGACGCGTCGTCGCAGCACGACTTCGGGCGCGACCTCGTGCCGCGCCTGGTGCGCCTGGGCCGCGTGCACGCGCACCGCTTCGAGCGCAGCTGCGTCAAC